>Ga0315282_10000028_pt1 | contig 325392 bp, 296 predicted proteins | sample YL17G07_20_MG_FD_203693 | JGI IMG/M metagenome (GOLD analysis project Ga0315282, IMG submission 203693) | Sediment microbial communities from Yellowstone Lake, YNP, Wyoming, USA - YL17G07_20 | ecosystem: Environmental > Aquatic > Freshwater > Lake > Sediment | place: USA: Wyoming | collected...
AAGGGCGGGCAGGCGAAGATCCATCAGCTCCCTTTCGCTTGATCTTTTGGCTCACCCTCATCCCTGGCGTGAGTTCGGCGCTGGCGTTCGCGCTCTTAGTCACTGAACAGCGCAGAGCGCCCAACCATGACCTGCGTTTCTGGGCCACGCTCAGGTCGCTTCCCCGGCCTTACTTTCGGTTGCTAACGGGCGTGGGCCTGTTCGGGATTGGCGACTTCGCTCATACGTTCCTGATCCTGGCCGCAACGCAGCTGCTGACTCCGACTCACGGCATCGTGCGGGCGGCGCAGATCGCTGGCCTGCTCTATGTCGCGAGAAACGTCCTCTACGCAGGCGCATCCTTTCCTATTGGGGCATGGAGTGACAGGATCGGTCGGCGGGGACTGCTCACGGCGGGATACATCGCGGGCGGACTGGTCGCGGCGGGATTCGCAGCAGCGTTCTTCTTCCATCTGCAAAGTCTTCCCTACCTCCTACTGCTGTTCTGTTTCGCAGGGGCGTACATCGCAGCCCAAGATGCCCTGGAGGGCGCGATCACGGCGGACTTCGTAGCTGGCGAGGCGCGAGGCACCGGTTATGGCCTGATGGCGACGGTGAACGGCGTGGGAGACCTGGTGGCAAGCGCGGTCGTCGGCCTGCTGTGGACCGCGGTCTCGCCGGTTGTCGGCTTCGGGTACGGGGCAGTGATGATGCTGGCGGGAGCCGTCGTGCTCTACCGAGTTCGTTGAAAGGAGAAGACACGATGAAGGTGCGTGTGGTGGTCATCCTGTTACGGGGAGCAGAGATCCTGCTCATGAAGCACCGCCGCCTCGGTCTCAGCTACTGGGTTCTGCCGGGGGGTGCGATCAAGGAAGGAGAGCCAGTGGCGGCCTGTGGCCGGCGCGAGATGCTGGAGGAGACAGGGCTGGAGGTAAATCTGGGCAAGCTCGTCTACCTCGCCGATGTGATCTCGCCGGATCGGCGGAAGCACACTGTCAACCTATTCTTTCTGGGCGAAATCGTCGGCGGCGAATTCGGGGTCACACCGGCAAAGACGCTGGGCGAACACCTCGACGAGCCGCAGTGGTTCCCCCTGGACGATCTTCCGACACTCTATCCACCTATCGGGGACCGACTCAGGGAGGACGCGCAGCGGGGCTTCTCTGAGGCAGCCGTCTACTTGGGCAACCTATGGACGACTGAGGCAGGCGCATAGGCCAGACACCGCAGGAGCTAGGGGATGCGAAGGCCGCAGCCAATGGAGAAGCGATCAAAGCAAACCACAGGGACGGACCTCGGGCCTCTGTCTGCCTTCCAAGAGCGGAGCATGGCGAAGAGGAGCCGCCAAACGAGCGAAAGACGATCGAGGAACCTTTGCCAGACTTTGATAGAGCTTGCGGGACGGCTTGAAAACCGGCCTAGTCAGTTTAGGCTGCGGAGCACCTTGAAGAAGGCCCAAAAGGTGGTTGACGAACTCCTCAAGCTTGGCCTCCCCGGGATAAGTCGCTTGGAGGGGCTCCTCTTCGTCATCGCGATAAGAGAGTTATGGAGCCTTGTCGAACTGTCCCTGCGGAGAGGCTACAACGCGATCTGTCGCGCCAAAGGTGCTGCAGCCCGCCGAGTTAGCCTGCTCCGGCGAATCTGTGAAACAGGCGAAAACAGGAATGTAAGGCTGTGGGCGCTTCGAGCAATGGGGGCTGCCTTAGCAGACTCGCGTCACGTCTGGGAAATCGCCTTGCCAGTTCTTGCTTCTTGCAGAAAGGATGCAGACAAGGAAATCGCTGAAGCAGCAGCAAAAACCTTGACGCCGGTTACGGCTGCCAAGGCTCCTTGGGTACGGGAGCTGCTGGTGACACGCATTGATCTTTCCGCCGACCGCGAAGTGTTACTCCTCGCGATTCCTCTTACCGAACGTTTCGTTGGCTCGACGGACGTAAGCCTGGCGATCAACGCGCTATTCCACTGTTATGGAAACGTTCTCGAAAGGGAGGTCAGAGCCGCCATCGAGGATGCTCTGAGGGCACACAGGAGAAATCACCCGAAAGAGTATCGAGACGCAGAGACCGAATATGCTCGCCGCACACAAAGCTGGGTTGATCGGCTGATTGTCAAGGGAATCGGGGAGGGTGGATGAGGACTCCGCTCTATTTTCGTTGTGGGATGGCATGCGCCGCAGGAGTGAGACCATGCGAAGACCGCGTCTGAGACAGTCCAAGCCCGACCCTTCTGCTCCACCGGAAGTCGTGAAGGAAGAGGAAAGCCTGCGGCTGACAATCCTTTCGGCGTTGCCCGACCTGCGGCTACCTGGGCTGAAGGCCTTGCTTCGGGCTGTCAGATATGCCGAGGAGGGGGCGGATGTAGTGGTGGTGCGACTGGCCGACCTTCGTGACGCGAATCGCCGCCGCTTGCTGCTGTCGATCTACGCGGAGAACCTGGACAGCGCTGCATCGTCTTCTCAATCCAGTCGTGGAGATCGCCGATGACCCGAATCTTGCTCATCCGACACGGGCAGACTGAATGGAACCGTCAAGAGATCTTCCGCGGTCGCGCCGATATTCCGTTGAGTAAAGAAGGGTTCAGGCAGGCTGGCGCGCTCGCAGAGCGTCTATCGGAGGAGCATCTTGCTGCCGTCTATTGCAGCCCGCTGATCAGGGCCTTCGCCACGGCGGAGTGTATGGCGAACTCTCACGGACTGCGTCCGCGCCAGGTTGACGGTCTCACAGACATGGACTACGGGGCATGGGAAGGACAGCAACACGAGCGCATCAAGCAGCAGTATCCAGACCTGTACGCCCGGTGGCAGTCAGAACCCCACCTAGTCTGCCCTCCGGGCGGCGAGATGCTTGCCAAGGTGCGCGAGCGGGCTTACCCGGCTGTACTTGAGATGGTCGCCCGCCATCCTGAAGCGGCAGTGGCGGTGGTGTCTCACCGGGTGGTGGGCAAACTGATTCTTTGCGCCGCTCTGGGCCTGGGCGATGACGCCTTCTGGCGCATCCGGCAGGACACCTGCTGTCTGAACGTGTTGGAGTACGAGGGAAACCGTATCACGGTCTCTCTCCTCAATGACACTTGCCATCTGTGTGGGCTGGAGAAAGATGGCTTAGACTTCTGAGCGCGATGTGAAGACCGACAGCGACGGCCCACCACAGCAAGACGCTGATCACCGGCCGGCGGCAACCGACGCGGCTGTAGGCAGAGAGTTGTTGAGGGTGGGCGATCATCGTACCAAGGACATGATGGACGGCGGCGCCAGAGCAGAGGACAAGCTCCGTGTGGAGCTCCGCGGCGAAGGCCTGGTCAAAGCATATCGCCGCCGACGTGTCGTCAACGAGGTTGGCATCTCCGTCCGGCAGGGGGAGGTCGTGGGCCTGCTCGGCCCCAATGGCGCAGGCAAGACCACGACGTTCTACATCTTGATGGGAATCATCCGCGCTGACGCCGGACGCGTGTTGCTGAACGGTCGCGACATCACCGCCCTGCCGATGCACCAACGTGCCCGGCTGGGACTGGGCTACCTGCCCCAGGAGACTTCAATCTTCCGCAGGATGACCGTCGAGCAAAACCTGCTTGCGATCCTGGAGATGCAGGGCCTGAGCCGGACCGAACAGCAGTCGCGCGCGGAGGAACTGCTCTCGGAGTTGGACATATCTCACCTCCGGAAGTACAAGGCCTACCAGATCTCCGGTGGGGAGCAGCGACGCGTCGAAGTGGCGAGGGCGCTCTGCTCGCAGCCGCAGTTCCTTCTGCTGGACGAGCCCTTCCTTGGAGTGGACCCGATCACCATCACAGAGATCCAGCGCATTATCTCGGATCTCAAGGCGAGAGGCCTGGGAGTACTGGTGACCGACCACAACGTCCGAGACACGCTGGCGATTACCGACCGCGCCTATGTCATCTTCGAGGGGAGGGTGCTGGTGCACGGACACTCCGCCCAGGTCGCCGCTGACCCCGTCGCCAAGCAGTTCTACCTCGGAGACGACTTCCGTATGTGACCCCACGGAATCCTGGCCACGTCTTGCCTTGTTGACTGACCGGGTCGGATCGGGTATATTGTGGTTCGAAGGGCGATGGAGACCGCCTGGGCCAGATGTACGGCCCAAACAGCCTTTGCGGCTAATGGCTCCTGATCTGCACCGGATGGTGCAAGGGTCAGGAGCCTTTCGACTATATGGAGATGATTTGGGCGATGAGGACGGCGAAGCAGCCGAGTAGGCACATGACCTACCACGACGTGAAAGAGGCGCTCGCTGAGCCGGGCTGCGCCGTGTGCCGACTCGCGTCCAATGCTGTTGACCGCTACTTGCGTGGGCTGCTGCACGAATCCGTCAACGATCCTGGGGTGCGGGAGAGGCTGCGCGCGTCGCGTGGCTTCTGCCGGGAACATTCCTGGCAGTTGCAGCACCGCGGCGACCCGCTCAGCATCTCGATTCTGTGGCAGGACATCCTGTCGCTTGACATTGGCGATGGCAGTGACTGCCGGGCCGGGGAAAGCAGGCGGCGCAGGCCTTCATGCCCGGCATGCGAGATCGCAGCCGCGGCAGAGAAGCGATACCTTGAAACCCTGTTGGAGCACATGGATGCGGGTGGGCTCAGGGAAGACTACGAGGCCTCGGGGGGGCTATGTCTGCCTCACCTACGAACCGCGCTCAAGCAAAGCACTGGCGCGGTTAGGAGGTTCTTACTCGCTAGCGAGTCTGGGAAACTGGGAAGGCTTTGCGGAGAACTCGGAGAGATCATCCGCAAGAACGACTATAGGTTCCTAGAAGAGCCCTGGGGCAGCGAGAAAGATGCTTGGATCAGGGCAACACGAAAACTGGCAGGAGAGCCACCAGAAGAATAGCCACAACGGATATCGTGGATAGGGGCGATGGAGTGCCGCCCGCGACGAGTGCACCAGAGGCGCATCTGGTTGACCTGCCTCGTCCGAACTGCTTTGTGTTGATGACTCCTGACCCGGCTCCGGGAGAATCCAAAGCACGTTCAGCACAGACAAGGTTCGCACGAGGAGGAAGCGAGCATGAACCAATGGGGTGTCGCACCACTGTGGACAGCACTTGCCCTGGCAGCAGGCCTGATCTCAGTTCGAACAGCCATTTCGGTCTCGTTGGTGGAGATTGCAGTGGGCGTAGTCGGCGGTAACTACCTTGGCCTGCACACGACTGATTGGACGAATTCCCTGGCGGGATTCGGAGCGATCCTCCTTACCTTCCTGACTATTCGTTGTGCTCTTTGGGCTGGGGAGCCTGGCAGTGAAGGCCAACAGCGAAGCCGTGCACTGTGGAGGTCCGAGAAGATGTTTGACAAGATACTGGTTGCCAACGACGGTTCCGCTGCCCTATAGCGTTCTCGTCGCGAAGTGAGAGATGGAAGCATCAAGCACAGAGCAGAATCCGTCGCGGAACGCAGCGATCACGGCCTTGGAGCGCGTCGCAGAGGTGGCCGCGGCGCGGGGGGATCATGCCGCCGCAGAGCGCGCCCGGGCGATCATCGGTCGTCTGCGACTAGATCTGTTCAACCTCGCTGTGGTGGGCCAGTTCAAGCGAGGGAAGACCACTCTGATCAACGCCTTGCTGGGCCGCGACCTTCTGCCCGCGGCGGTGGTGCCACTCACCTCGGTCGTGACCATGATTGAGCATGGTGCGACGGAGAGCGTGACCGTGCATTTCGCGGATGGCTCATCGCGCGACATAGCCGCCTGCGAACTCACAGACTACGTCACCGAGCGCGGCAATGCTTCCAACCGTCGTGGCGTGTCCGCTGCCGTGGTGCGCCTGCCATGTCCATCGCTCAGTACTGGTCTTCGCATCATAGACACGCCTGGCGTTGGTTCCGTGCACACCCACAACACGGAAACCGCCTACGCGTTCATCCCGCACGTGGACGCGGCGGTCTTCTTAGTCACGGCCGATCCGCCCGTCAGTCAAGCGGAACTGCAGTTTCTCCACGACCTCCGCAAGGAGGTGGAGCGGATCTTCTTTGTCCAGAACAAGATAGACCAGGTCGCCCCTGAGGACCGACGGGAATCGCTCGATTTCTCCCGCGCTCAACTGGCCTCAGCGCTGGGCGAGAACGAGGTGCGCATGTTCTCGCTGTCAGCCAGAGACGCCCTGGCAGCCAAGCTGACAGGGAACGCGCAAAGCCTCGAGGAGAGCGGCCTCGGCGAGTTTGAGGCGGCGCTGGCAGAGTTCATCCGGTCAGAGAAATCCGAGACAGCGGTAAGCGCCGCGCTCCACGTGGTAGCCTCGCTTGTGCGGCAGCAGCAGGCGGCCATTACCCTGGAGAGGGCGGCGCTGGCAATGCCTCTGGAAGAACTTGAAGAGAAGCGCGCCCGTTTTGAGGCGTATCTGTCGCAGATGCGTCAGACGCGGGAGGACAGCCGACACCTGCTCCGGGCGGCCAGCGAGCGCCTGGTCTCCGAGGTCGTGGATCGCGATCTGGCAGAGCTCCAGGACAAGCAGCGTCCCATTCTCATTGCCGGGCTGAAGCGGACTGCCCAGGAGAGCAGTGACCTGTCTGGTCATGCTCTGCTTGACAAGCTCAACGACTACGTGCGCAGCAGCATCGAAGCTGTGTACGAAGACTGGATCGCACGCGAGGAAAAGCGGGTCACCGAGGCGCTCCGTGAAGCCGTTGATCGCTTCAGCAGCCAGATCAACCACGCGCTCAGCGAGCTTGCACGGATTTCCAGCGAGCTGTTTCACGCCGAAGTGGGAGACCTGACCGTGAGCGCAGACCTGGCGGGTCACCGCGAGTTCTACTTCGCCCCCTGGCAGATGCAGGTATCGCCGGACGTGCTGGCTGGATCGCTTCTCCATTTGCTGCCCGGCCGGTGGGTGCGGCCCCGGCTGCTTGCCGCGGTGCAGGCCAAACTGGTCGAGCAATTGGATATGCACGGCGGCCGAGTCCGCTATGACTTCGTGCGTCGTCTCCAAGAGAGTCTGCGCACCTACGAGCGCAATATTATCGAGGCGATGGACGCGACCATCGCGGGGATCGACGAGGCGATCCGGCGTGCGGTCGCCCAGAGGCGCAGGGCCGCCGAGGAGGTCTCCGCGCGACAAGGGGAATTGGCGGCCCAGGAACAGTCGCTTACGTCTGTGTCAGAGGAGATGTGGCGGCCGACGCAGACCCAGGCGAGTAGAAGATAGGCGCAAGCGATGCAGTGGTTCTGTCCGGAGTGTTGGCACGAGGTGGATGAAACGGACCGACTGTGCTCGGCCTGTGGAGCCCTGCTCAGTGAATTGGACAAGAAGTCCTTCGCCGAGAAGGTAATGGCGGCTCTGCGCCATCCAGAACCGGCCACGTCTGTGCGCGCGGCAGAGATACTTGGGAGACTGAAGCCACCTGGTGCGGTGGATGCTCTCACGAAGGTGTTGAGAGCGGGCCGCGATCCCTATCTACTCGAGGCGGCCGCACGGGCACTGGGCGAGATGGGTGATCCAACAAGTGTCCCAACGTTGAGGTCGGTGCTGCTTTCCTCCTACCTTGTCGCGCGCATCGCCGCTGCCGAGGCCCTTGGCAAGATAGCCAGTGGTGAAGCCGTTCAGGCTTTGGAGGCGGCGCGTGCGGACACAAGCCCCGCGGTTCGCTCCGCGATAGATCGCTGTCCGGCGAGTCTGCGGGCATCACGCGTGCCCAGGATCGCATCGGTGCGAAAGAACCCGGAAGAATCATGATGACAGACACGAATTCCGACGAGCAAAGCGCACCTACAGGTCAGGCAATCGCCTCGAGGCCGATTGCGGAGGCAGCGAATACTGAAAACTCCTTGGCGGACGCGGACGAGTCCCTCCGCGCTTACGCTCATGCCAAGCAGGAGGCTGCAAAGGCGATCCGCTCTGCCCTCGACTTGCTCAGGTCCCGCGGCGACGAGCAGCGCATTGCGCGCTGCCAGGCGCTGCTGGTCAAGCTCGCCGAGGATCGGTTCAACCTCGTGGTTCTCGGCCAATTCAAGCGCGGCAAGAGTTCGCTCATGAACGCCATTGTTGGCAAAGACCTGCTCCCGACCGGGCTCCTTCCGCTTACTTCAGTGGTCACCGCCCTGCGTTTCGGCCCGGCGGAGCGGCTGGTACTGACGCGCGACAACTCGTGGCCCCAGGAGGCGCCGCTCTCAGCATTGGCGGAGTATGTCACCGAGCGTGGGAATCCGGGCAACGTCAAGAAGATCGGCACGGCCTACGTGGAACTCCCTGTGAGCCTGCTTCGACGCGGCCTGCACTTCGTGGACACGCCTGGGGTCGGCTCCATCCACGAGCAGAACACGGCGACTACCTACGCTTTCCTGCCTCAATGCGATGCGGCATTGTTCGTCACCAGCGTTGATACTCCCCTCAGCGAACTCGAGGTTGACTTCTTGAACACCATCCGCCAGCACGCACGCAAGGTGTTCTTTGTCGTCAACAAGACTGATCTGCTTGCCGCAGAGGAGAGCGAAGAGGTTCTGAGTTTCATCCGCGAGGGCCTACGCAAGGCAGCGGGGGGCGAGGAGGTGCGGCTTTTCGCGGTGTCCTCCCGCGAAGCCCTGGAAGCGAAAAGGGCGGGTGACGAAGCGCGCTACCGGCGCAGCGGCCTGAAGGAGCTCGAGGACACTCTCGGGACCTTCCTGGTGAAGGAAAAGAGCCGCGCCCTTCTGGTATCACTGCTCGACCGCGCACTGCAGCTCCTGGAGGAGGAATCCGCAGAGGTCGAACTCCAGCGAAGCGCGGTTCTCGCCACTGCGGAGACGAGACAGGAGCGCCGCGCCGACATTGGCCGGCGGCTCGAGGTTCTCTCCAACGAGATCGCAGGCACCGTCCAGGCTGCCCGCGCTCGCGTGAATGAATGGCTGGAGACTACCCTCGAGCCAGAGGTTCGCAATCTCCTGGATACGGCGGCAGCCGAAGCGACCGCCCAACATGAGGGCCTGTTGTTCGGATTCCGCTGGGCATCCGCTGGCTCACTCCTGCGACGCGCGGCCGAGCAATCCCAAAGGCACATGGATGCTCGCCTCAAGGAGTGGCTGCGAGCGCAACAGCCGCGACTGCGAGCCGAGGTGGATGACGTCCTGGCTCACGCGTCCCGACGACTGGAGACGGCCATTCATTCCGCGCTCCAGGAGATCACGGACTCTGACGTGACCCCCGGCGCCCCTCACGATACTGAGGAATCACAGATAGCGCCGAGCGCTCTTTCACTCCGAGTGGCTGGGTCCAACTCGTCGCGGCAACGTCCGGCGGTGCCAGCATGGCTTTCACTCATGCTGCCTGTGTTTGTCCGCCCTGTCCTGCGTCGAACCTTCGAGGCGGCCCTCGCTGAGCGGACGCAAGCTCTCCACGCCCACGCGATGGAGGTGATCGGGCGCGCAACAGACGACGTGGTGGAGGAGTTGGAGAAGCACTGCCGGTCCCGCTTCGACCATCTGCGCGCGCGCCTGGAGAGACTGGCGAGCGGCAAGTCTGCGTCAGCCCAGAAGCCTGGCGCTGGTGGGAGCCGGTCGGTTTCCTCCGAGAAGCCCGAAGAAATCCAGGCGCGCATCGAACTCATCTCCTCCGAGATGGTTCGTCTTCGTGATGCCCTCCTTCGCCAAGAACCCCAGGCAGTCACGCAGGAGGCGAAGCGGGGGCAAGAGTCGAAGCCGCCGCCTGAGGCAGCGGTAGCAGCGCCCGCAAAGGCGGCCGCACTGCGTGCGCTACAGTCGGACCTTGCGAAGGACCTGCGCACCCGCGGGTGTCCCATCTGCGACCGCATCGCCGAAGCCGCTTTCGATTTCTTCGCCAAGTGGCAATACGCGCTTGGGCATGACACAGAGGCGCAGCGAGCGTACGCGGCCACGCGCGGCTTCTGCGGACTTCACACGTGGCAGTTCGCGTCGATCTCCTCGGCGCAGGGAATCGGCCTCGGTTACCCGCTCCTGCTGCAGCAGATGGCGGCGGAACTCCAGGCGCTGGCTCAGTCGCCGCCGGAAGAAGGAGCGACCAAGATCGTTACGCTTCTGCCGCGTCCCTCCGAGTGCCTGGCCTGCGGCATCCTTCGAGATGTCGAGGCCAGCCAGGTCGCACGGGTGCTCTCGTACCTGGAGAATGAAGAGGGACGCGAACGGTATTCGCGGTCGCAGGCCGTCTGCATGCCACATCTTCTTCTGCTCCTGGCTGCAGGCCCCTCCTCGGAAACCGTCGCGTTCCTGTTGTCAGAGCAGGCGCGGCATTTCTCCGAGACCGCGGAGGACATGCAGAGCTATACCCTCAAGTTTGACGCCGTGCGCCGGGGGCTTCATAACAAGGACGAAGAGGATGCCCACCTGCGGGCGCTCATACACCTGGTGGGAGAGAGAAACGTAGTCGCTCCCTGGAGGGAGGATGCTGATTGAGAGTCTTATCAGCCGCTACGACAGACTTGGCAATGCAGCGTGGACATGGGCAGAGCGCGGAGCGCTTGCCTTGACCATCTTGCGCGCCATGATGCTCAGTGCGTCACTTGCAGCGGGGGTGTTCCTCGCCTTCTGGCCTGCATTGGGCTGGTGGCCGGGCCGCTGGTATGCGCACCATTGGTGGCATCCGCTCTACGAAGTCGATTCTGTCAGCGTAAGGAAACAGCTTTTCCTCACGGGGGCGCTTTGGGCGCTGCTGCCTGCCGGGTACGCGTTCGTGTGGGGGGTGCCGCCTTTCCTATCATGAGGAGGGGGTGCAATGCTTAACCATCACAAGTCCCACTTGTTCTCGACCTATACGACCATCGTGCAACATCTGGTTGAAATACGCCAGGTGGTGACGGCAGGTAAGTCGCCGACGGGCGCGCGGGTCAAACCGCTCCCCGAACCGCTACGGGACAAGTTGCTGGCGCTACTCGATAGTGCGGCTGCAGATCTGGAGGAAGCCGTCAGGACGTTCGTCCCCGACTTCGAACGCGCAACCACCGAGGTCGGAGACGTCGCCGCAACTCGCATGTGGGCCAGCATCCTGCTCCGCACCGTCGAGGAGTTGGTCGAGGACATCCACCCGAAGGAGCTGAGCCGCCACTACGGAGAGATCGGAGAAGAGGAGGCCGACCTACTGCAAGAGAAGGTCGAGCCAGTGCTGGCCAGCATTCGCAACGGAATGAAGTTGCTTAAGTGAGCGGTCGCTTGGGTGCACTGCGAAGGCAACAACCACCATCGTAGGACCGGGTCTGGGGCGTAAAGCGCCTTCTGCTGAGACGGTGGTGTGCACGTCTTCGGGCGCTACAGAGCTTCTTGGCCTGGGGAGCCGCAACTGCGACCGGCAAGAGTCGGGTGGCCGGGGGGGCCCAATCGCGGAGAATCCGATTCATAGGCAGGCTAAAGCCCGTTCCGCGATCCGGCAACGGTCGCGCTATTTCGATGCCAGATCGTTTCTCTAGTCCAAAACGCTCTGCCATCGAAACCGGCGGCCTCGTCCGAAGCCCCGTTGTTTCGATGCCAGGATGTTTTCCTCCACCATGTTTCCTTATCGAAACATTCTCTGTCGCTGAAAGCCCGCCTCACCGAGAGGCGGGTTTTGGCGTGTAATAGGCTCATTCTCGCCGTCTTCGGCTTCCCAAACATGTGGACGAGGTGCCCCCGTTTCTCCCCCTTCTGGCCCCCAACCGGGCGGTTTCGGCCTCTCTTTCTCTGAAACATCTGGACTAGTGCCACCTCGTCCACATGTAGAGAATCCAGTATTTGTGCGGGTTTCTTGGGGGTCGCCCTCCTCGGGTTTCGATTCCGCCCCGGAGTAGGACTCGACGCTTTCGAACCATTTCCCGTAGGTCTGTAGTGGAGGGGTCGCCATTGGCGGCCTCTCCGCGAACACCAGACAGCGGCCCGGCCGTGAGGCGGAGGGCGTTGTGGGTGCATCCCGAGTGGTCGGGACCCGCGACGCCCTCTGCTCGCGTATAGGCCGACCAGGGTTGCGCCCACACTCTTCCCCCGGCCGCCACCGGAAGGAGAGTCGTTGTGCGCAACCCGCTCGAACCTGAGTCAATGACCCCGGCCCAGCGCCTGGAGGAGGTGGCGGGCCTGCTCGCCACCGGCTTTCTGCGCCTCCGACTGCGGGGCGCGGACGGGAGAAAGAAACCTCTTGATGTTCTTCGGGAACCGAGGGATGAATGTGTCGAACCCGAGTCGGAGGCAGAGACAGATGAGTGACAGCATCCTGAAGCAGATCGCGGATCTGGGGCGGCTACCAGCCCGAGACCTGCAAGACCGTTGGCGAGAACTGCATGGCAGCGAGCCGCCGGGGTACAACCGCACCTTCCTGACCAAGCGGCTCGCTTACCGCCTCCAGGAGCTCGCACACGGCGGTCTGTCCGACACTACCCGCAGCCAGATGGCCGACGTCCTGCGAGTGGCGAAGCTGAACGAGGACGGTGCCATCGGCGGAAACGGGCGGCAGGGGAAGCGCGACCGCGACCTTCCGACAGCCGGCACGCGCCTGGTGCGAGAGTGGAACGGCAGGCGCTATGAGGTGACGGTGCTCGTGAAGGGCTTTGAGTTCGAGGGGCGGCGCTACCGGTCGCTTACGGCAATCACCAAGGCTATCACGGGCACCCACTGGAATGGCCGCGCCTTCTTTGGCCTGCGGCCACCTAACGGAGGTGAGAGAGCGCGATGAGACGAGAAGAGCGAGCGCCCACCAACCCGCGGCCTGTCCGCTGTGCAATCTACACGCGCAAGAGTACCGAGGAGAATCTGGACAACGAGTTCAACAGCCTGGATGCCCAACGTGAGGCGGGGGAGGCTTACATTGCGAGCCAGCGCCACGAGGGGTGGGTAGCTCTGCCTGCCCGTTATGATGACGGCGGATTCTCCGGCGGCACCTTGGAGCGGCCCGCCTTGCAGCGCTTGCTGCAAGACGTGGAGGCGGGGCTTGTCGACTGCGTCATGGTCTACAAGGTGGACCGCCTCTCCCGGTCGCTGCTGGACTTCGCCAGAATCGTTGAGGCTTTCGACCGGCGGGAGGTCTCATTCGTCTCGGTCACCCAGCAGTTCAACACTACCACCTCGATGGGCCGACTCACCCTGAATATCTTGCTGTCTTTCGCCCAGTTCGAGCGCGAAATCATCGGCGAGCGCATTCGGGACAAGGTGGCGGCTACCAAGCGCAAGGGCAAGTACTGCGGTGGCATGCCGGTGCTCGGCTATGACGTGGACCGCGACCGAAAGCGCCTCGTCGTCAACGAAGAGGAGGCCAGGCTTGTCCGCCACGTCTTCGCTCGTTTCGTCCAGGCGGGCTCGACGACGCTGCTGGCGCAGGAGATGAATGCCCAGGGGCACACCACCAAGTCTTGGGTCACGAAGGCCGCAAGGCTTCACGCCGGCCGCCCCTGGAGCAAAGCGGACATCTACCGGGTGCTCAACAATCCCCTCTACATCGGCGAGGTTACCCACAAGGGAGAACGCTTTCCCGGCGAGCAGGACCCCATCGTGCCCCTCCACCTGTGGGAAGAGGCGCATGCGATCCTGGCGCGCAACTACCGGGCGCGGGCGGCGCAGACGCGAGCCGAGACGCCTGCGCTGCTGCGGGGTATTCTCCACTGCGGCCACTGCCACTGCGCCATGGGGCCGACGTTCACGAAGCGCCGCGGCAAGCTCTACCGCTACTACCTCTGCGTCCACGCCTCGAAGAACGGCTATGGCTCCTGCCCCACGAAGACGCTGGCCGCGGCTGAGGTCGAGCAGGCGGTAGTGGACCAGCTTCGCGGTATCTTCCGCTCGCCGGAGGTGGTCGCCAGGACCTTCCGCGCCGCTCGGCAGCAAATGACTGAACACCTCGACCATCTCTCCCGACGGCGCGCCGATGCAGAGCTGGCGCTCCACGCGGTGAAGGAAGAGGCCGCGCGCTTAGTCGCTGCCAAGGGCGACGAGGGAGCATCCTTGCCTATTGCCCGCCGCCTGGGTGAACTGCGCGGCCTCATCGAGGAACAGGAGCAGACCCTGGACAGAGTTGCCTCCCAGATGCACCAGGCCGAGCAGGCCGCCTTCAGCGAACAAGAGGTGGTCGAAGCGTTGTCCTCGCTTGACCCCGTCTGGGAGGAACTCTTCCCCGATGAACAGTCGCGCATTCTCCATCTCCTGGTAGAACGAGTGGACATCCAGCCCGACGGGGCCGAGGTGCGCATCCGGGCTGACGGGCTGCGCTGCCTGGTTGCGGAACTGCGTGATGGCGCCCGAATCAGGTCACAGGCGGTGGCACGATGACCGAAATCCAGAGTCCAGAGCTTGTCGAGGAGGGCGACCACCTGGTCGTTCGGATTCCCCTGACCTTCAAGCGCCGGGGCGGGCGCAAAGAGATCATCACAACCGGCTGCCAGACCTCAGAGCCGCCCCGACCCTGTCGAACCAACAAGCCCCTGGTGGTGGCCATCGCGCGAGCGCATCGGTGGAAGGAACTCGTTGAGAGCGGGCGTTACGCGACCGTCGCGGAGATGGCGGCCGCCATGGGCATGGATGTTTCCTACGTGGCGCGGATTCTTCGTCTGTCCCTGCTGGCCCCGGATATCGCCGAGTCGATCATGCGGGGCGATGAGCCGAGCGGACTCTCCCTGGCTCGTCTGCTCGACATTCCGCCCTACTGGCCCGAGCAGCGGACGAAATGGGGGTTCCGGTCCCGATAGCGCCCGCAGCGCCTGTGCCCGACTGAGCGCCCACAAGTGGCCCCGTTGCGGGCGAATAGCCGGTCAGTGGGGCAAGGACGCCTACCTCTCCCTTCTTGCGGCACACAGGGGCTTCAGGGGCGGACAAAGGGGCAACCTGAGGCGGTCGCCGATGGGTCTTGACCCCTAACAAAGATTCGGTTATACTCTAGCCCTCTTCGCCTTCTCGGCGAGGAGGTTTTCTCTTCCTTGGAGACCTGCCATGAGACTGCCACGGAGACAGCAGGAGACGCTGGAATGGATCAGGGCCTACATGAGGATGCATGGCAAGCCGCCCACCATGCGGGAGATAGGGGATCACTTCGGAAGGGCGTCCTCATCGGTCTTCGAGGTGATCACGGCCCTTGAACACAAGGGCTTTCTCACCCGCGCCGACCGCCTCTCGCGTGGTATCACGCTGACACCCAAGGCCGGTGGCGGAAGAAAGAATACTGTTCACGTCCCCATCGTCGGTCACATCGCAGCGGGGCAGCCGATTCTGGCTACTGAGAACCTGGAGGGCACGGTGCCAGTGGATCGCCGACTGGCGGCTGGGCGGCTGCTATTCGCTCTGCGGGTGCAGGGCGACAGCATGATCGAGGCGGGCATACTGGAAGGCGACCTGGTGATCGCCGCACAGCAGGAAGATGCCCAGGAAGGCGACATCGTGGTGGCCCTGGTTGACGACGAGGCGACGGTCAAGCGGTTCCACCGCAGACCGGACGGGGCCGTGGAACTGCGACCCGAAAACCCGGAACACAAGCCCATCGTCATCAAGGAACCGCCGTTCATGATTCAAGGTAAGGTCGTGGCAGTACACCGCGAGGTGGAAACACCCGCGGAGGAGACATAACAGGAAGGAGAGAGGGGTGGTCCGACACGTCAAGCGCTTCGCCAACAAGAAGTTCATCCACACGGTAGACCTGACTCTGCTGAAGAGATTCCTGGAACGGTATCGTGAGGAGATCACTCTCGATCTGGATGCTTTGGGCGAGGACAACAAACAGACTCGCACTCGGCTGTACGAATACTTCCTGGCCGCCGACGAGAGCTACTCGCCCCAGATGCTCGACGACCTGCACCGCATCGCGGAGCTCAGCACCGAGGTGGGTGTTGCTCATCTGCGCCACCGTGCCGAAGTGGTGGGAGCGGAACTGATACCTGCCGCGGAGCTGGAGGAAAAGGACGGCCTGCGTTTCAACTGCCGCTATCTGGCAGTGCGCGCGTTCCTGGATCACCCCGATATCTTCGAGGCTGCGCTTGACTGGATGACGTTCGAGGATCACCAGAGTCCGGCCGAGTTCGTCGGGGTAGACGAGGATGTCAAGCCCCACGTCGGAAAGCCGGCCCGCGATGCCTTCGAGCAGCAGGCGAGCGCGTTCTTCAACACCCGCTACCAGGGTCGTTACTGCAGGGCTCGCCTGTACCATGACGAGGACGGCGTCAACATCCTGGTCATCCACGGCAAGCAGCCGGTCAGCACCCTGGTGATCGTCGGAGATCAAGAGCGGCCCTTGACTTTCCGCGAGACCAAGCAGGACACCCTGACCTACGATCAGGCTACAGGTCGGCTGAAGGTTACGGCCAGGACTGAGGAGGAAAAGCAGCGGCTGTGCGCGATCTTTGCCACCACCATTCTCGGAAAGCCGAAGTTCTTCGACCACGGCGAGTGCCGGCGGCTCTACACGCTCGATCCCATCGCCAAGGCGGGCGCGGACTTCCGCCTCGACGGCGAATGGGACCCCGATCTTGTGGAAGCCGCGGTGGTCGAGATCCAGTTCTACAACCAGCCGCGCGGGGGCTGGGTAATGACTATCCGCGATGCCAAGGATGCCATCGCCCGGCTGTACGAGAAATGCCCGGACACCGACCTGGCAGAAACGGAGATCAACTACGTGAGGCTGCGCTTCACCTTCCTGCTGAACGGCAAGAAGCGCAAGCGAACCGTGAAGATCAAGCCGCCCAGCCTGGCCAGTTTCGACCGGGCTTCCCTGGAAGACAAGGTGATGGAGCACCTGAAACGCAATGGCTTCTGTCTCTCCCGACGCGCTGCTGCGGCTGCTGCTTGACCGACTGGACGCGGAACAGGCCCCGGTTCTATCCGGGATAGAGGTGGCGCGCTATCCCGCGGCAGAGCGGGACCACTTGGTCGAACTCCGCCTGGTGACCGAGACCGCGCAGCTTGATGAGCTCGGGCCCTGCGAGTGCGGCACCGATGGTTGCTACCAGACTGTCCATCGTGACACGGGTGGATTGTGGGCAGTCTGCCCGAGCGCCAGTCTCAAGCCGCGGGCAATAGCTGAGGACGAGATTCGCCAGTTCCGCATAGAGGTCGGGAACTTTCACGAACGCCTGCGAGAGGCCAACCGACTGGACGGCGATGCGATCACTGAGTTCACGCGCACGATCTGCTTCCTGGGGCGCGCCAGTGTCGCGGGGCGGAAAGTTCCGGTGGTGCTAGCCCGCTGCCTGAGCGCCCGTTCCGCCGAGAGCGCCCGCTTCGAGATCCGCGGCCGCTTGTCCGACAAGCCGTTGTTCATTCTCACCCCGACGCCGCGTGCCCTGGACCTGCATACCCAACACCACCTCAAGGCCGACGGCCTGGTGCTGGTGTCGCTTGCCGACTCCCTTCTTGAGGCAGATAGAATCGCGCTTGACCGGCAGGCGCTGGAATCGCTGCTTCGGCCTGAGGAGGCCACCGGGGTATCCACTGCTGCGCTGCGGATAGACATTGGGCGCAGCCTCTGCTGTTTTCGCAGTGCCAACGTGACTTTGGCGAAGAGACCGTTCGACGTGCTTGTGCTCCTGGCAAAGGAAGCCCAGTGCGGGCCGGGCTGGGCGTCGCGTGACCGAATCTTTGAGACATGCTGGCGCGAGGATTGGGAGAGAGGCGTGGCGCCAAATGAAGAGCAGATCACGAAAATGGTCAGCGAGGTCCGCAAGGGTTTCCGGATCGCGACTCGCCTGTCCGACAGAGAGGCACGTTCATTAGTCGTGAGCAAGAGCAAGACTGGCTATCGGCTCAACCTTCGCCCGGATGAGATCGAAGTGATCTGATTCCGCAACCCTGCTCAGACCATCTCCTCGGACCGCCTCCAGGCGGTTCTTTCGTTTGGATCTGCCGCCTTTCCTTAGTCAGCTTTTCGCCGGAAACTTACCAGCTTTTCGCCAGGCTATTTCCCGCCGCCTCTGCGACCATGAGAGCTGAGAGCCAAACGGCTCCACAACTCTCAGTCATGGAGGTGGCGTATGCGAAAAAGCGATCTCTCCCCCGCCCGGCAGCGCCTGCTTGAGATCTGCCAGGAACTCGGCTTCGGCCGCATCGAGAACCTGCGGATCGTCGGCGGCGAGCCGGCCCTCGACCCCCCGCCCCACGTCGTGCGTGATATCGCGTTCGGCAAGGAGAACGGCCCTCGCCCCGAGCGCGAGGCTGGGGACTTCATCCTCAAGATCCACGCCGTGGAGTTCTTCGCCTCCCTCGATGAGATAGGCGACGCCGTGATCGAAGTCCTGACTGTCAAGCACGGACTTCCGTTCCAGATGAGTGTTCCGGTTCCGGTCTGAGACCGGAGCCATATTCCGTCACCAGACAACGTACTGGCCGCAGAGCGGAGGTCGTTGTGGGTGTCGCCTAAGCCGGCGAACTCGCAACGACCTCTGATCGTTTCTCGATGCTTCTCCGGAGCTGGGCGGCACCCGCCACGGGCTCCTCCTCGGCCGCGAGGAGGAAAGGATGGGTTCCGATTCCAGCCGCAAGGAACTCGACGCGGAGGCATTTCAGATCATCCGGCGCAAGGCGCTGCAATTGATAGGCCGGGCCGGCGTCAGCACGGACGACAGGGAGGACATCGAAGGGGACCTGACCCTTCACGTCTTGGAGCAACTCGCCAAGTTCGACCCCACACGGGGGAGACTCGGAGCGTTCGTCACCCGCGTCGTCGAACACAAAGCCGAAGACATCCTCGATGCCCGCTGCACCGCTCGCCGCGACTACCGGCTCGACGTCTGCTCGCTCTCGGATACCGTCCAGACCGCCAACGGCGAGGAGGTGTCCATCGAGGACATTGCCCATGAGGACGCCGTTCGCAGCCAACACAGCGTCGGCGAGTTGTCCCTCGAAGAGCAAGTCGCGCGCAAGGTTGACCTGGAGCGTCTCCTTGCCCACCTCCCCGCGGAGCAGCAAGACCTCTGCCGGCGGCTGATGAGCGCGACCGTCTCGGAAGTCGCGGCTGCCCTGGGGGTTCCGCGCACCACCCTCTATGGGCCGCTCGCCAGACTCCGGGCGATCTTCGAAGAGGCAGGTCTCCGGGAGTACCTCCAGCCGCCGTCACTTTCGCGCGAGTTCCCGTAGGTATGAAGTGGGCAAGGTTGAGCCACCCCAGGATGGAGAGACCGATGACACCGGAGATCTACCGCTTTCGCTTCGAGCCCGGCGCGTGCATGAAGGAGGTGCACGAGTCGCTCTTGCTCTCCATCTTCGCGGCCGAGGGCCTTCACGGCCGCTCCTGTATCCGCCTGGATGTTTCCTTCTGCGCCGACGACGACAAGCGCGCCCTCGTGGTGGACGCCCGCACGGAAGCGGGTCACACGGTGGCCCGTATCTTCACCAACTTCCTCATCCGACAGTTCGGCGAGGAAGCTTTCCGCATCGAGCGCGTCGGACGCCAGCGCGAGGACGCCCTGGTGGCGGAGGCTCGAAGATGACGCCTCGCATGACCACCACCTATTCCATGTGGAGCCTGTTTCGGAACTGCCGGAAGGCCTGCTACTGGCGCTATATCCGGGAACTTGCCCCGATCAGGCGTGACCCGCGCCTGGGCTTCGGCACGCTGATCCACGAGTGCCTGGAGCTATGGCACCGCGACCGCGACCTCGCAGCGGTGCTGGAGCACGTCGCCCAGAGGCTGCCGGCCCGAGTCCAGGATGATGAGCGGCAACGAGACTGGCAACTGGCCAGGGCCATGATGGCCGGCTACGCGAATCGCTACCCGGCCGAGGAGTTCGAGGTTCTCGCCCTTGAGCACACCTTCGAAGGCGAGATCATCAACCCGGCCACCAGGGCGCGCTCTCGCAGCTTCGTGCTGGCTGGCAAGGTGGATGGCCTGGTGCGCATCGGGGACGAGCACTACGTGCTGGAGCACAAGACCGCCTCCAGCCTCGACGCCGATTACCTTGAGCGCCTGTGGACTGACTTCCAGATCACCCTCTACGCCTATTACCTGGAGCAGGCGCTCAGTGTCCGCATCAACGGCGTGCTCTACAACGTGTTGGTGAAGGCGCGGCTGAAGCAGCGCCGCACGGAGAGCGAGGCCGAGTTCGCGGAGCGCCTGGCGGCCAAGTATGCTCAGCCGGCCATGTTTCACCGGGAGATGCTCTACCTCTCCCGAGACCAGTTCACCGTGCTGCGCGCCGAGTTGTGGGAGCTGACCCAGGCCTTCCTCGACGCCAGGCGACGCAACACCTGGTACCAGAACACCGCCTTCTGCTTTCACCACTACCGGCCGTGTGCCTACTTCGCGCTCTGCCGCTCCGGCGGCAGCCCCAACGTGATTGACAACTTCTACCAGCGCGTTCCCCCGCACGAAGAGCTGCGGGAACAGCAGGGGCCTTCCATGAGCGAGGCTCCTGCATTTTGACGAGAGGAGAACCGACATGCTTCCAACTGAAAAAACGCCGCCCAAACAAGACCTTGCCGACCTGACCCTGTTGATTTACGGGTCGAGCAAGATCGGGAAGTCGACCTGGTGCTCGCAGGCCGAGGGAGCGGTCTTCCTGGCGACCGAAGCGGGCCTGAACAACCTGGAGGTTTTCCAGGTGCCGATCACCAGGTGGGAAGAGTTTCTGCTGGCCTGCCGCGAGATCGCCGAGGGCAAGCACCCGTTCAGGACGGTGGTCATCGACACCGTGGACAACGCCTACCGGATGTGCGCCGATTACATCTGCGCCAAGTTCAAGATCGACCACGAGAGCGACCTGGGATTTGGCAAGGGCTACGCCCTGATCAACAACGAGTTTCACCGCGTCATCACGAAGGTCTCGCTGCTGCCCTACGGTCTCTTCCTGGTCTCCCACTCCCAGGAGCGGGAGATCGAGACTCGCACCGGCAAGCACACCCGGATCGTCCCCACCCTTCCCGACAAGGTGCGCAAGGTCGTGCTGGGGATGGTGGACCTGATTCTCTACTGCGACCTTGAGATGACCGCAGGCCCCGATGGCAGCGTGGCGGGTCGGCGGGTGATGCGCACCAAGCCGCACGTCAACTACGAGGCCGGCGACCGCACGGGACGCTTGCCCGAAGTGATCGATCTGGACTTCGGCAAGTTCCTCGAGGCGTTCAACCGGGGCGCACCCGCTCAGGCTCAGGCACAACAGCCAGTCGGTCGAGCGCCGAGCGCAGAGCGGCCCGACAAAGCCCCTACTCCGTCCCAACCAGCCGCGGACAGCTCGCGGCCGAAAGCCCGCCCCGGCGGGCAAACAACCCACTCACAAGGAGAGTGAAAGATGAGCACCCATGAACCCGGCACCGCAACCCATGACCCCGACATCGACCTGGCGCAGTTCGACGACGACTTCGCCGAGGCGCCGATCGAGGAGCGCGACTTCGAGCCGGTGCCCGATGGCAAGTACCAGGTCGTCGTCGAGAAGGTCGAACTCACCCGCGCCCAGAGCTCGGGCAACCCCATGCTCAAATGGACGCTACGGGTGCTCGGTCCCCAGCACAAGGGCCGGCTGCTCTGGCGCAACAGCGTGATGGCCAGCCGCGAGAACCTCAAGTGGTTGAAGACCGACCTGCACACCTGCGGGCTGGACCTCCCGCGCCTCTCCGAACTGCCGGCCAACCTGGAGAGGCTGTTGGACGTCCGCCTCGAGATCACCAAGCGCACGAAGGATGAGAGCGAGAACGTCTACTTCAACCGGCGCATCGTGACCGAGGACGAGGGCCAGGGATACGACGCAACCGCTCAGGACGCTCTGAACCCATTCTGACATGCCAGCCGTGATAGTGGTGGACACCCGTGAGATCGAGCCTTACTCCTTCGACCCCGAGCGCGTGGCGGTGGTGCGCCGCGCGCTCCCCGCCGGAGACTACTCCCTCGAAGGGCTTGAGGATCGAGTCGCGGTGGAGCGCAAGACGCTGGATGATCTCGTTACCACCGTGATCCGAAGCAGAGACCGATTCCGCCGCGAGTTGCTCCGGCTGAGGAAGTGCGAGGCGGCCTGCATCGTGGTCGAAGCCGACTTTGCCGACCTCCTCGCGGGTCGCTACCGCGCCGGCGTTCATCCGAACGCAGTGCTCGGGGCGGTGGTCTCCATCGTGATCGATCACGGCGTTCCGGTGTTTTTCTGTTCAGAGCGGCAAGTCGCCCGTCTGTTCACCGAGTGCTACCTGCTGCGATTCTACCGAAAGGTTCAGGCTGCATGCGAAGTGCCTTGAGAGAACCAGTGGCCACGGTGCGGGGCCGCGTTGAGGAAGTCTTCTATTCGAGCCCGCGCTTCTCTGCCGGACGACTTCGCACCGCGGAGGGGAGGACCATCTCCTTTGCCGGGCCAGTCATGATCCGCGAGCACGAGCCGGTCATCCTGCACGGTGCTTGGGAAGAGCATCCAAAATACGGGCGCCAACTCAAGGTCGAGTCGTTGGAATACGACACTCGCCTTGATGCTGAGGGGCTGGCCAACTACCTCGCCAACCATCCTGACATCAAGGGCATCGGCCCGGTCAAGGCCCGCCAGATCGCGGAGCGCTTCGGCAAGGACTTCGACCGGGTGCTCTCCGAGGAGCCGGAAGCCATCGCCGAGGCGGTTCATCTGCCGCTGGAGTCGGTGCACGCCTTGCGCGGGGAATGGCTCCGCACCAAGGCTGTCAACGGTGCGCTCACGTGGCTGGCGGCGTTCGGCCTCACTCACCACCAGGTGAAGACGCTGGTCGAGCGGTTCGGCAACAACGTCGTCGCCCTGCTCCAGACCGACCCCTATCTGATCGCCCGCGAGGTCCCGGGCTTCGCCTTCAAGCGGGTGGACAAGATCGCCCGCAAGATGGGTTCAGCGAAGGATCATCCCTCCCGGATTCGCGCCGGCGTCCTGCACTGCGTGCAAGAGCGCGTCGAGCAAGGGGACTGCTGGGTCGAGTACGAGGAGCTGATTGACCAGTCGAACGCGCTGCTGGTGATGGACACCCTCGACAGCCGCGCCCGGATCGAGAAGGCGCTGGATGCCCTGATCGAAGAGAAGCAGCTCTCGTGCGCTTCCTATGGCGGGCGGTTCCTGGTGGCCAGGCCTGACCTGCGAGCGATGGAGGAGCAACTCGGGGAACTGTTTCGGCGCGGGGACGAGGCGAACTGCCACCTGACGGACGAAGACGACCTGGAAGGTCTGTTGGACGAGAATGCGCCCGACCTCAACGCTGGCCAGCGCCAGGCCGTGCTGACTGCACTGCGGCATCAGATCACCGTCATCTGCGGCGGCGCGGGCAGCGGTAAGACCTACACCATCGCGGCGATAACCCGCCTCTGCCGCAAGTGCGACCTTCGAGTCGTGCTTTGTGCGCCCACCGGCAAGGCGGCGAAACGGCTCGAGCAGGTGGTGGGCCAGGAGGCGTTCACCATCCACCGCTTGCTCGGCTATGACGGCCGCGAATTCAGGCGAACGGCGGAAGACCCTATCGCGGCCGACGTGGTGATCATTGACGAGGTCTCGATGGTTGACGTGCCCCTCGGCTGGCACCTCTTTCAGGCGGTAGACCTTGAGCGAACCGCCGTCGTGCTGGTGGGCGACCACAATCAACTCCCGCCCGTTGGGCCGGGCAACATCCTGCGCGACCTAATCGACACGCGAGCGGTGCCGACGGTCATCCTGGATGAGATCGTGCGCCAGGCGGGCGCGCTCAAAGAGAACTCCATCGCCATCCTGCATGGCGAGGTGCGCAAGACTGCCCCCGACGACGAAGGTAAGCGCCGCCCCTGGTACCTGGTGGATCAGTTCACCGATGTCTGGGACGTGCAACGCTTCCTGCTCGACCTCTTTGAATCAGTGCTCGTTGGGCGACTGGGTCTCGACCTGGTGGAGGATGTGCAGGTGCTTACGCCGACGCGCAAGGGGCCTCTGGGCGTCGAGGAGCTCAACGTCGAGTTGCAGCGCCTGGTTCAGAAGAAGCTGTGGGCAGTGGATGTCTCTGCTCCCAGACCCGGACGCCGCCCGCGTTTCCTGCTGCACGACAAGGTGATCCAGACTCGGAACAACTACGACCTCGGCGTCATGAACGGGGCGGTCGGTCGGGTGACAGTAGTCGAAAGCGACGGGGCGATGGAAGTCTCCTTCAATGGTCAGGCTGTGACCGTCACCCCTGAGTCCGGCCACCTCTCTGACCTGTCGCTCGCCTACGCTTTGACCATCCACAAGGCCCAGGGCTCCGAGTTTCCCTGCGCCATCGTGCTCGTGCACAAGTCTCACTCGTTCATGCACCATCGGAACTTGTTCTACACCGGTGTGACCCGCGCCCAGGAGGTCGCCATCGTCATCGGCGACCGCTGGGGGTTACGCAACTGCGCCCAGCGGCGACACCTCGAACAGCGCAAGACTTTCCTCTCACTTCTCGGCCAGCGTGACAGGAGTAGGCGATGAGCGAGAGCAGGGCTGTGCCCCCTTCGGAAAAGGCCGTTGGACTGCTGCGCCGCTACTTCTTGTGTCGCACTGACACAGTCGCCTTTCTTGCTCCTTGGGAACGGCCTTCTCCAGCCAGGGCAGATGGTCAGCTCGACGAGCTGCTGCTTGCCCACCTCAAAGGCAGTAAGGCACCGAAGGTCACCGTCCACTATCGCAACTCCCGTGGGGAAGGTGTGGTCAAGGGCAACTTCCGCATCGGGGCCTACGCTCCCGCGCCCGATGGCACGACCCGATGGCTGTGCCTCGACTTCGATGGCGGCGACCACGCGGAGGCGCTCGCTGACCCCACTGCCACCGCACTGGCCGTCTATCGGATCTTCGAGTCAGTAGGCACGCGCCCTTACCTGGAACGGTCTGGCGGCGGACATGGCTGGCACCTGTGGTGCTTTTTCGAGCCGCCCGTCTCTGCGCGCAAGGCGCGGGCGATGGCGAAGGTGCTGCTGCCCGAAGAGGTAACCCTCGCCAACGGAGAGCGGGCGCTGCCGCAGACCGGTCGAGGAATCGAGGTCTTCCCGAAGCAGCCGAAGATCGAGCGCAATGGCTTCGGGAACTTGGTCTGGCTTCCCTGGTGGTCGGAAGCAGACGGAGCCGCGAACCAGTTTCACCGGCCCGACGAGAAGGGCGAGCTGGTTCCGTTCGTACCGGAAGAGTTCGAAACCGCCGACGAGTCGCGGGTTGACGCGGTCATCGCTCAGGCGAACACATCGGGCAAGTATCAACCACGGGCAAGCCCACAGTCCGCGAAGGCACAGGAAGCGACTGACGAGGCATGGCGCGAGTGGCGAGAGAAAGCGCTCGCCGCCTTGTCGCTCGAAGCAATCTACGGGCAATGGCTGACCGGCAAGACATGCGCTGACGGCTGGCTGCAATGCCGAGATCCATGGTCGCCGACGGGAGATCGTGATCCTTCTGCTGGTGTGGCAGATGGATCAGGGCAAGCCGAGCGCGGCGAGTTTCATTCCTTCATCTCCGGCAAATCATTGTCGGTGTTTGACTTCTTGGTGGAGCGGGGTGAGGTAGCCGACTTCCGCGCCGCCTGCGCGCGTGTCGCCCAAATGTCGGACGTGCCCTTACCAGCCACGGCGCGAGACTCCCCCAGGCACGTGAGTCCGCACGGCCGCCCGACGATCCAGGTCAACAACCGTCAACTGCGCGATGTTGTTGCTGACGTCTGGCGCGCAGTACATGCTGCCAATCGCCCACCCACGCTCTTCGTGCGTTCCGGCGCGCTCGTCCGACTTCAGCACGCAGACGACGGCTGCCGCATCGAGGCGACCGATGAGGCCGCCATCTACGGGTTCCTGGCCCGCTCTGCCGATTGGGTGAAGGTAACTGACACCGGAGTGACCAGCGTCAGCCCGGTGCGCGACGTCGCGCGGGACATGCTTGCCTACCCCGATGAGCAGGTTCCCCAGTTGGAAGCCGTGGTGTGTGCGCCGGTCTTTGACCGCCAGGGCAAACTGATCAGTGAGCCTGGATACCATCCGGCGGCACGGCTCTGGTATCACCGCCTTTCCGGTTTCTCGATAGAGGCAGTGCACGAGCGGCCTACGCCGGAGCAGGCTGGCGCAGCCAGGGATCTGCTGCTCGATGATCTGCTCGTGGACTTCCCTTTTGCCTCCGAGGCAGATCGCGCCCATGCCGTGGCCGCGCTTTTTCTTCCCTTCGTCCGACGCATTGTGGACGGGTGCACTCCCATCCACCTGATCGAGGCGCACACCCCTGGCTCCGGGAAGGGGCTGCTCGCAGACGTGGTGGCCCTGATCGCCCTGGGACGGTGCTGCGAGCCAACCACGGTCACGCCTGACGAGGAGGAGGCGCGCAAGAAGATCACCTCCCTGCTTGCCCGGGCGCAGCCAGTCATCCTGCTTGACAACATTCGCACCGGCATCGAGTCGGCACAGCTCGCCGCAGCACTCACGGCCGAGGTCTGGTCGGACCGCATTCTCGGGCAGACCCGGATGATCGACCTGCCCAACCGCGCCACCTGGTTGGTCACCGCGAACAACCCGCGACTCTCGTTGGAGATCGCCCGGCGCTGCGCCCGCATTCGCCTCGACCCCAGAACCGACCGGCCCTGGCAGCGGACTGCCTTCAAGCATGCGCCGTTGAGGGAATGGATCAGGGCAAACCGGGCGCGGCTGGTGCACGCTCTCCTGGTGCTGGTGCAGGCGTGGAACGCCGCCGGAAAGCCCCAGGGACAGAGGGTGCTCGGTTCTTTCGAGGGCTGGTCTCGCGTGGTCGGCGGCATCCTGGGCAACGCCGGCATTGACCACTTCCTGGGAAACACCGAGGAACTCTACGAGACCGCCGACGCCGAGGGGAACGAGTGGCGCGAGTTCGTGGCTGCCTGGTGGGATGCGTATCACGACAACTGGGTGTCGGCGAAAGATCTGCTCAAACTCGCCCTCGAGCGTGACCTTCTCGGCGGGACGATCGGTGACAAATCGGCGCGCTCACAGCAGACTCGCCTGGGCAGAGCGCTCGCGACTGTGCGTGACCGACAGTTCGGAGAGTGGCGCATCGTTATCCGTCGAGACGCGCACTCCAAGAGCGCCGGGTACCGGCTGCTCCTGGCCGAAACCCGCGGGACGTCTTGCGGGACCTGCGGGACTTCCTGCGGGACGTCAGACCCCCACGTCCCGCAGCAAGAAGCCAGTCCTGGTGCGGAGTCTTTGCCCTTCGCGGAACATTGCGGGACATCTGGCCTACCCTCCCCTCACGCGCGCGAGGACTTATATGATGGTGATAACGCCTCCCCTCGCGCGGGGCGAACCCCCGAAGAAGTCCCGCAACGTCCCGCAAATGCGTCAGAGGGGCTTCCAGGGCCGTCAGAAACGAAATTCGACGCGGGACATGACCAGGACACGTCCCGCAAGACGTCCCGCACACGTCCCGCGGCTAGCCTTGACGAACCCATCGATCTGGCCCAGATACCAGATTGCGAGGAGGACGATCTGCAATGACGGATTTCTGCAGCCCCTGCACACTCAGTCCCACGCCAGAGTTCGAGTTGTCCGATTTCCTGTCTTCATGGTGGGAACGCTTTCAGGACAGGTGGGTGACGGCTGATGAACTCGCGGCCCTGGCGATGATAGAGGGCAGCGTGCTGGGGCAAGTCGGCCATCCTGGTTTTCGGGCTCGCCGAAGAACGCTGGGCCGCATCCTCTATGGGGCGCGCGATGCCCGCGTCCAGGGCTGGCACCTCCGTTGGCATGGTGGCAGCCAAGGCAGACCGCAGAGGTTTCGCCTTGAGCCAATCGAGGAGGAATGCTCGACGTGACCGCCGAGGCCAGGATTCGAGATGAGGCGCAGCTCTATGTCGCCACCAACCTGGAGACCTGGGAGGCGAGGCCGCCCGTCCGGCCCGACCAGGACGCGATCTGCGAACCGTGCGGGTTCCGGCGGCTCGACCCTGAGTACTATGCCTGGCTGCGGTCCAGGATGGCGCTGGCGCAGAAGCGCTACGAGAGGGGCCGGCTTCCCTCCAGGCAGTACGAAGACTTGCGCGACCGGTTCAATGCGGTTCACTTCTGGGCGGTCGAGCGGTTCGGCGAGCAGGTTCTTCTGGAGGCGATGAGGTCGCTCGACCCGACGCGCTACGCGCCTCCGATGGTGCAGGAGCCGGGGGAGCCATCACCTCCACCGTCTCACAGCTACCCGGCGGATGGTGACTGGCGCTTCACAGAACCTATCTCAGCCGAGGCAGTCGCCAAGGTTGACGCCGTCCGCGAGCAGGCCTTGGCGGCCGGCTGGTCGGAGGCGCAACTCTACCAGAACCGCGGGCGCTGCAGTTTCCCCTGCGGCCAAGACTACGGACTGGTCTGCTTCCTGCACGGCGATGATCGGGTAGGCGAGATCACCAGCCAGTTCATCGAGATCATTAGCCCACGTGGCAGCCACCTGCGGTTCCACAACCACAAAGTCGAACAGCCGTGGCTCCGTCGGGTGAGCCAGAGCGAAGGCCTGCAGGGCGATCCCGACGCTTTCGCGCGCTTTCCCGTAGGTAGTTAGTGGAGAGCCATGACAGCGGCGAGCACACACAACCTGGCGAGCCCGAGAGGCATGGAGGCCGTGTTTGCGGGCATTTCACGGCCCAAGAGTCGCCATATCCGCCTGCTTGCGAGAATACCTGCGAACATGCCTCGACATTCGCCAACTCAGGCCTTGATTACTTCGCCCTTCCGAGGAAACATTCACCCAACGGCTGTGAGCGCCGCTCCAGCCGAAATCAGGGCCGGAAGGGCCTCGGGCAACTCACAACAGGCGCTCGTCGCAGGAACGCTCGCGGCCTGCCCTCCGGCAGAACGAGGAGGTAGTGCTGTGAGTACCACGCTGACGCCTGCTCCCAGCCAAGTGGCGAGCAGGCAAGAACCCCTGGGGGAGAACGGCCACGCCGAAGGACGGGCAAGCCTGGACCTGTCGAGCTATGACTCGCAGGCCTACAACATCCTCTCCCCCGTCCTCCGACTGGACACGGCCGCTCCCTACCTGCGCTTCCGCGCGGTGGAGGTGCGGCTCGACCCCGATGCGAACCGGGGCGACTGCTATGCTGCGCCGAGCACGAAGTGGACGAGGGATCGCCGAACGGGCGAACTCCTGCCCACCCACGTCGCCCCCGCCAAGCCCGGCCTGCTGAAGATTGCCTCAGCAACCGGGTTGGTCATTGACCCCCACAACTCCCGCCGCATCAAGCCCGACTCCTGCGAGCGCTGCATCGACATGGCTCGCGCCACTGGCCAGGCGGTGCGCTGCGGGGATTGCCCATCCCGCTATGACGTCGCCTACCAGCACATCGGTGCGGTGCGCGCCGACACCGGCTGGCGCATCGTCAAGGCGTCCTACGAGTGGAACTTGGATGCGCAGCGACGCAAGATTGTCCGCGAGGCTAAGAAGCGTGTTGCCAAGGCCCAGGAAGAGGGCAAGTCCTTCGACTTGGAGGGCTACGTCGAGGACCGCCTCGACCAAGTCATCACCGAGCGCTACGGCCTGGCCGAGACGAAGTCGCTGTTGCGGCTGGTGAGGGCGATCTGTCACCTGCGGCAGGCCTACCTGCGGGAGGAGATGGCTCGCCCGTTCGTGGTGGTGCGCACCGAACTGGCCCCCGACTTCGCTGACCCCGCGGTCCGCCATGCGCTGGCCGAGAAGGCCCTCGCCAGCGGCGCGGAGATATTCGCGCCGGCGCACGAGGAGGCACCCGCGGTGACGCTGCGCGCTGCTGCCGTGGACGCCCAGGTCGTGGAGCAACTGGCCAGCGAGCCGGACTTCACGGATGCCGAGGCCAAAGCGGAGGAAGCGACGGCTCCTGTAGATGACGAGTCCGCTCCCGACAACGGACAGACGCACGTCACAGACGACGGGCCAACCGCTTCTGCTGATTCGCCGGTGGCAGATCCGCCAGCCGAGGAATCCTCTGCTGACCACGAGTCACGCGAGACCCCCGAGGAGGAATCGGACGCCGTCCGCTGCGACGAGTGCAACGCCGTGCTGCCAGCCAACGTAGTCGCCTACTGCCAGAGCGCCAAAGGCCGGCAGGCTTTCGGCGGTGCCAACTACTGCTTCAAGTGCCAGAACAAGCGCCGAGGCAAGGGCGAGAGAGGTGAAGCGCAATGAAGTTCGTTCACACCGCGGACTGGCACCTTTCCTCGCAACGGAGCAGGCTCGACTCCGAAACCGGCCTCAACGCGAGGCTCATGGACTTCTATCGCTGCGCGCGGTTCACCGTCGAGGATGGTCTCGCTCGCGGCGCGCAGGCGATCCTGCATGCGGGCGATGCGTTTCACGGCTGTCGGCCCACGCCCACGGAAGTGCGGCTCTTCCGCGAGGCGGTCGGGCCGGCCCTGGAGGCCGGGGTGCCCGTGGTGCTGCTTCTCGGCAACCACGACGCGCCCCGGTCTCCTGTGGAACGGCATGCCCTCGATCTGCTGAGGGAGACCGAGGGGCTGGCAGTGATAGACCAGCCCACGCTGCTGTTCTTCCAGCACCTGGAGACCGAACAGCGCGACTTCCTGCGCTCGTGCGCGGCAAAGCAGGCTGACCTTCAGGTAGCGTGCCTGCCCTGGCCCAACAAGCAACTCCTCCTTGCGAGCGAAGAGAACCGCAAACTCGACCCGGGCCAGCTCAACGAACTGGTACGGGAGAAGATGATGGACTGCCTGCGTGGACTGGCCGCGCAGCTCACTCCTGACATTCCCGCGATGCTGCTGGGCCACTTCTCGGTTGATCTGGCGCGGGCGGGCGGGCAGAACCGGCTCATGATGCTCGGAGGCGAGTGGACGCTGAACGCTCACGATCTGTCCGCGCTCCCCTTCTGCTACTTCGCACTCGGCCACATACACAAGCCGCAGATGGTCGACGGGCTGCCGCACGTCTGGTACTGCGGCTCGCCCGAAGCGGTCACCTTCGGGGAAGAGGGAGAGGACAAAGGCTATCTCCTTGTGTCCCTCGAGCGCGAGGGCATCGGGGATGTCAAACGCATCAGCACGCCCTACCGCCGATTCGTCACCGTGGAACTCGGTGACGGCGCGGCCCTGCCTCCAGCAGAGGAGCTCGCCGGCGCAATCGTGCGGGTGCGGATTCCACAGGCTAACGACGTGGACTTCAACGCGCTGCGCCGCGACCTCGAAGCCGCCGGAGTCCACGAGTACCAGGTTGAGACACAGCGCGCCGAGACCGTCCGCCGCAGGGCCGTCGACGTCTCCTCCGAGATGGCGCTGGAGGAGGCGATCAAAGCGTGGCTGGAGCAGCGGCCTGACCTGCAACCGATGACGGAGGCTCTCCTTACCGAAGCGCGCACCGTAGAGCAGGCGCTGCAGGAAGGGGGTGCCGCATGAGACCGCTCCGGCTGACCCTTGACAACTTCTTGTCCTATCGCGGCGAGCACTCCATCGAGTTCGACGGCGTGTCGCTCGCAGTGCTCTCCGGCCAGAACGGGGCAGGCAAATCGAGCGTTGTGGACGCGATGCGCTTTGCCCTCTTCGGCCACACCCGCGGCGGCCTCGATGGAGTCATCACCGAAGGCGAGCAGGCCTGCCGCGTTGAGTTTGCCTTCGCCCTGGGCGAGGGCACCTACCTGGTCTCTCGCCAGCGCAGCCGCAAGGGAAGTGGCAGCACGCTGCTCTCTTTCCAGATGCTTGCCCGCCATAGCCTTGGCGACGGCGGGTCGAGCGGCGATGGCTCCGCGGTACTGGATGGCAAGAGCGTGGCCGAGACCCAGCGGCGCATCGAGCAACTCCTGCGCCTGACCGACGACCTGTTCACCGTCACCGCCTGCGCCAATCAGGGCAATGTTGCCGCCTTCAGTCAAGCCAAGCCCGCGGAGCGCAAGCAGGTGCTCTCCGATATTCTCGACCTCGCCGCCTGGGAGCGGCGGGCCGAGATGACGCGGCAGATAGGGCGCGACCTGGCGGCGCGGATCGAGGGCGAGAAGACGCGCCACGAGGCGCTACGTGCGGCGGCGGCTGGGGTGGACGGCTTACGGGAGCAGATAGCCCAGAACGACGCGACACAGGGCGACGTGGCGCGCCAATCGGCGCAAGCCGAGGGCGACCTCGCCCAGGCGCAGGAGGCCAAAGAGGCGCTTCTGCGCGACCGCGAGGCTGACCGTGCTCGCCGCAAGGAACTCGACGACCTTGCATCTCGCGCCCAACAGACGCAGGCGACCGTCAACGAGGTGGCTTCTCGCCTCGAGGTATTGCGTCGCACGGCGAAGGACAAGCCTGCGCTCATGCAGGGTCTGCGGCGCGCCGAAGAGGCGCACACCTACGCGCAAGAACTCGAGGCCAAACGCCAGGAAGATGAGCGGCTGCGACATGAGGGTGAACTCGTTCGCCAGCGCCAGCAGTCGGCTGTGGCAGAGCACGCCCGCAAGGTAGAGGCGCTCAAAGAGCGCGTGGCCCACTTGCGCAGCGCCCACGAGCGCGAGGCCAATAGCCTGAAACAGCAGGTCGCGCTGCTTGGCAAGCAGAGCGAAGTCCTTGACCAGGTGCCCTGCGCCAATCCGGTTGACGAGGCCACGCGACCATCCTTCTTCGCCATTCGAGACAAGTGCCCGCTGATCGCCCAGGCGCGAGACGCCCGGACGGCGCTGCCCGCGCTCGAAGAGCGAATGCGGAAGTTGCAGTCAGAGCAGCCGTGGTCTGAAGACGAGCGTCGGCTCAAAGGACTGCAGGCGCAGACGGCTGGTGATGAAGAGGCTGCCCGCCTGCGGGAGATCGCTGAGCAGCGCAAGGAGATCGCCTACGCCCCGAAGGAGCACGCGGAAGCCAAGCGCCAGGCGGGGCGACTCCAGGAAATCCAACAGGCACTTCGTGGAGTCGAACGCGCCGAAGCCCAGATGGTCGAGGTGCAAGCCAACCTCGACGCGATCCAGGCCGAGGCGAAGCAGATCGCAGAGCGCAAGGCCACCTTGGAGAAGGAACTCGGCCCGCAACGCAACTGGGACACGATGCTCGTCCAGGTGGAGCGCAGCATCAAGGATGCGCGATCGGCGATTGGAGACCTCCAGGCTCGTACCCAATCCCTGCGGCAGGAGCGCGGCAGCCTCGAGGAGCGCCTTCGCACTGCTGAGCAGGCAGCAAAGGAAGCCGAAGAGATAGCGGCCGCGTTGCGCGAGAGCGAGCGTCGTCTGCAGGTGCTCAAGGTGCTCGCGCAGGCCTTCGGCAAGCAAGGAATACCTGCCTTGCTGATCGAGAAGGCCGTGCCTGACCTGGAGGCCGTCGCCAACGACGTGCTTTCGGTGCTCAGCGACGGCCGCATGTCCCTGGAGCTTCGCAGCCAGAGGGAGACGAAGGCGAAGACGCTCCAGGAGACGCTGGACATCATCATCGCCGACGAGCGCGGCTCGCGGTCCTACGAGAACTTCTCCGGCGGCGAGGCGATGAGAGTCGACCTCGCCCTGCGCATCGCGCTCTCGGTGCTCCTCGCGAGCCGGGCCGGCGCGCGGTGCGAACTGCTTGTGCTGGACGAAACCTGCGCTCCGCTCGATGCCCAGGGGCGGGCGCTGTTCGTCGAGTCTCTCCAGAAGATCGCAGACCACTTCGCCACCATCCTGGTGATAACCCATGTCGAAGAGCTCAAGGACTTGTTTCCCTTCCGCTTCGACGTCACGAAGAACGCGGAAGGCAGCCGCGTGAACCTGGTCGCCGCGTGATGGGCGGCGACCCGCCCCAGCTTTCGGGCCGGGGCTGTTCTTCTTCACGAGGGAGCATCATGCACACGTCATCGCAAAGGACGATCCGCCGGCTGCGTTGGGGACGCATCGCCCAGACTGCTTTCCTCGCTCTCATGCTCTTCTACGTGTTCGGCTACGTCTACTGGCAGTTCTGGGCGTTCATCTTCTCGCCTGCGGCGGCCTGGGTGATCACCACGCTCGTGTGTGGCGGGCTGCCAGCGGCGTTTGTGTGCGGCAGGCTCCGGCGCGCCTCCTGCCGCGGGTGCCGTGAGCGGGACGCCACCGTCGCTCTGCTTGAGGATCGAGTGGTCGAGTTGCTCAGAGAGCGAGATCGCCTGCGCTTTCGGATACACAACAAGCTCGCCGAGACCGTATGCGGGAAGTCCGAATAGGCCATTGCGTAGAGGTGCTGCGGGAAATGGAGCCGGAGTCGGTCCAGTGTGTGGTCACGTCTCCTCCCTACTATGGCAAACGCTGCTATGACGGGGAGCAGACGGCGGCCTGGGGAGGCGATCCCGACTGTGAACACGACTGGGTCTCTCGCCGCTACTACACCGAACGGTCCGCCGGAAAGAGTGACAAGGAAGCCTTCGCGGAAGCCGGCGAGGCGAATCGCGAACGGCTGAAAGCCGCCCGCTGGCGGCAGGACGCGGTCTGCACCAGGTGCGGGGCCTGGCTCGGGGCCTACGGGTTGGAACCAACCATCGACCTGTACGTGCAGCACACCGCGGAGATCCTGCAGGCGATCCGGCGCGTGCTCCGGCCCGACGGAATCGTTTGGTGGAATCTCGGAGATTCCCGGGCGGGAAGCGGCGGGGCCCATGCCGCGCATCACCGGAACCCAGGGGTCTCCAATTCCTGGAAGCGCCGGGGCGTCCCCCATTGGGGAGCGCTTGGCCAGCCAGGGAACTACCTCGCGCCAAAGGGCCTCAAGCCCAAAGACTTGTGCCTGATTCCCTTCCGGGTCGCGCTGGCCGCGCAGGGTCTTGCTGTGGTCTCCGGCGCGGAGATCCTCAAGGCGGCCGATCTCCTGGGAGAGGCGGGCCGGCTCGAAGACTGGAGCCTCGTCCAGATAGTGGAAGACCTGCTCCGGCATTGGGCACGAGTCTGTCTCATAGCGCCGGAGACGCAGTGGGTCAGGTCGGTAGTAATCTGGAGCAAGCCAAACCCCTTACCGGAATCGACGGATGATAGGCCGACTGATGCTCATGAATACATCCTGCTACTGGCGAAGAGCGAGCGCTACTTCTACGACGCGGATGCGGTGCGGCAACCCTACTCGGAACAGACAACCTGGGAACCCTATGTCGCTCGACACCAGAAGGATACGGCGGGAACTCTCGCTCAGTCTCCCGGCAATACGAAGAGTCGCATCCGGGAGAAGGGTCCGAATCCGCTTGGGGCAAACCTGCGCTCTGTCTGGCGCTTCGGGACTGTCGGCTATCCTGGCAACCATTTCGCCGTCTTCCCACCCGAACTCCCGCGGAGATGCATCCTGGCCGGCTCGCCGCCAAAGGTCTGCGCAACCTGTGGTTTTCCTTGGAAGCGGCAGACCCAACGGGAACCCGATAACACCGGCTATCCCAAGGGCCCGGGCGGAAACTACACGGCCAAGGGTCGCCCGCCCGGCGGCCAGGAGAACGCCGACTCTAGCACGCTCGGCAAAGTCGCCCGTTACCGGGTGACAACGCTCGGCTGGCAGCCGACGTGCCGCTGCCACGGCGAGCCGAAGATGGTGACCGTGCGGTGTGAAGACTGCGACGGCGCCGGTCAGGAACTCGCTTATCCGGATGAAGGCGCGAACACGGCCGGCCGCAACAAGGATCCCTACCAGAGGAATAATCCCCATCTCCTGCGACTGGAGAAGGAGCCAATCGGAGAACCGTGCCCGATCTGTACTGGCACTGGACAGGTGGAGACGGAAGTGTGGTCTCCCGAAGTTCTGGAACGATGGCCGACCCGGCCGGCCATCGTGCTCGATCCCTTCGCCGGCAGCGGCACGACGCTTATGGTCGCCGAGGAACTGGGGCGCTGGTGGATCGGCATAGACATTTGCGAAGACTACCTGCCGCAGATCCAGAAGCGGACTGCACAGCGATCACTCGCCGAAGCTTTCGAGAATGCGACACACTGAGGTTGGCCCGGCAATGACTCGGAGGGAGTTCAAACGCGCCCTGGCTGAGCAGATCGAGGCTGTCGCCATGCTGGTGAGTCAGCGGAACGCCGCCTACGCCGGGGCCGATGCTCTCAAGTGCTGGCGGAAGCGGGGCCTCGCCGGCCTGCTGGTTCGGCTGGAGGACAAGCTCGCGCGCTTCGACACGTTCATCGAACGGGGCGGAGCGACCGAGTCGGAATGGCGAGAGTTGCTGAGCGACATTGCCGGTTACGCCCTGTGCGGGCTGGTGTGGCTCGCGCATGGTAGCGATCTGAGCGTCAAGAGCGGCGATGATGAATAGACGCCGCAATCGGAAAACCGAATGCGCCCAATGCCGATACCAGGGGCCGAGGGTGCATGTGAACGGAGCAGTCTACGCGACCTGTCTGCGGCACCGCATGGATGGAGAGGCGCACGCGTTGCCGCAGGAGTGGTTGGATGCCCTGGCTTCGGAGGAAGCGCGCTGCGAACTCTTTCAGCCGCGGCGGGAGGTCGCCTGATGCCCTGGCGTGGTTTCGAGGCCCTGCCGCCCTATTTCGGCGGGAAGAGGCGGCTCTGCCCGCGCATCTTCCGCGAGATCGCGCGGGTGCATCCACGCGAGACCTGGTCGTCGCTGCGACTGGTCGACCCGTTCCTGGGCGGGGGCAGCGTGAGCCTCTATGCCAAGGCGCAGGGCTTCGGCGTGCTGTGCGGCGACCTGGCCGAGCGGAGCGTGATCATCGGGGAAGCGCTGATCGAGAACGATAGCGTGAAGCTGAACCAGGAAGACCTGCTGCGGCTGTTCGTGCCTGCTGAGGACAATCGGCACGTGATCGAGGAGAACTATGTGCCGGACTGCTTTGCGCTTGCCTCGGCGCGCTTCCTCGACAACGCCTTCGCGGTGGTGGTGGAGGTCGAGGACGGAATGAAACGATCGCTGCTTCGCCTGCTGCTGGTGAAGTACATCTACTGGCTGCGGCCGCACTCGAAGTTTTCGTCACCGGGCGCCTTCAACCGCCCCTTTGCCGAGCAGCGGTGGGATGACATTAAGGCGACCTACAAGCACGCCATCGCCGCCAATGCGAGCCACCCGCTGCCCGCGCTGCGCTCCCTGGCCAGGTATATCAACCGGGCGGTGGCGCGTGGCGCGCAGCCCTGCCAAGCAATGAAGGGCGAAGCGCTGGACACCATCCGCGCCGGCGAGGGGGCAGAGGTGCTGTACCTCGACCCGCCTTACAGCGGCACGCTTTCCTACGAGGAAGAGTATCGCGTGCTCGACGAGATACTGGGAGAGCGCCACGAGCCGAGCGCGTTCTCCGAGCGCGATGGGCTGAACCACTTCGCTTCGGTGCTGGAGCAGTGTGGTGCCTACCCGCTCTGGGTCATCTCCTACGGGAACGCGGTGGCGGACCTTGATGCGGTGCGCGCCCGCGTCGAGCGCTTCCGCCCGACGCGAGCAGTGGAGATCGCTTACTCGCACATGAACGCGGTGGCCACCCAGGCGAAGCGAGAGGCAAACCGGGAGTTCATCATACTTGCTGGAGGAATGCTTGCATGAAGGTCTACGTAGCAGGCCCATACACCCCGGATGACGGGCGGGAGGAGACACGCCTGGCGAACATTCGCTGCGCCAGCGAGGCGGCTCAGCAACTGCTCAAGGCAGGGCACACGCCGTTCTGTCCGCACACGATGACCGCTGGGTGGGAGCAGACGTGTGACTACGACGATTTCCTCCGGCTGGGCATGGAGTGGCTGGCGGCCTGCGACGCCATCCTGCTGCTGCCGGGCTGGGAGCAGAGCCAGGGAGCGCGGCGAGAGCATGAGGAGGCTGTGACGTTGGGTCTGTTGATCGTGCATGACCTGGAGAGTCTGGTTTCCGCCTCCGCCCAGGCTATGGCGGACAAGTCGGGAGGTGTGGACCGTGCCTGAGATGATCTCGCGAGAGCGCATTCGACCGAATGAGTGGAACGCCAACGCCTTCGACCCGGCCAACTACCCCAAGCTGGTGGAGAGCATCCGGGAGAAGGGCATCATGGAGCCGCTCAAGGTCATGCCCGATCCGGAGCATGAGGGTGACTTCCTGCTGGTCGACGGCTATCATCGCTGGAAGGCGGTCGGCGATCTTGGCCTGGAGGAACTGCCCTGTGAGGTCTGGCACATCTCGCCTGAAGAAGCGAAAGTCAGAGGACTGCAACTGAACTACCTGCGCGGCCAGCCGGTCCCGGTCCGGCTCGCCAACCTGGTGCATGATCTGAATCGCACCTACTCGGTGGATGACCTGGCGAACATGCTGCCCTGGTCGGAGAGCCAACTGCGGGATTCGTTGGAGTTGCTGAAGCTTCCGGCCGACCTGCAGGGCAAGCTGGAGGAACAGGCCAGGCAGGAGGCGGCGGAAGCGCCCATACCCGTCACAGTCGTGCTGCTGGGCAAGGAGCATGACTCCTTCGAAGCGGCGATGCAGCAGGCAAAACAGCGACTGGGCAAGGGCGCACGGCGGGGAGAGTGCCTGGCGGCGATCTGCAGCCACTACGTCATGGGCCCCGCCTCTTCAGAAGACAACGCAGAGACGGAGACGGCGGATGACTGAGCGATTGGCGCCAGCGAGCGCTGAAGAGTATGAGGTGGAACTCTGGCCCATCGCGCGCCTGCAGGCCAACCCTCGCAACTACCGCTCGCATCCGCCGGAGCAGATACAGGTGCTGCGAGCGAGTCTGCTGCGCCACGGGCAGCAAAAGCCCATCGTTGTCGCCCCGGACGGTGTGATCCTGGCCGGGCACGGGGTGCTGGAGGGGGCAGAAGCGGCCGGCTGGCAGGAGGTGGCGGTCAAGGTCTACACCGGCAGCAATCCGGGAGCCTACCTGCTCGATGATAACGAGACAGTCCGTCTCGCAGTTGACGACGAGCAGATCCTGGCTCGTCTGCTGCAAGAGCGCCAGGAAGCCGGGACACTGGATTCCACCGGCTGGGATGAAGATTCGCTGCGTGAGTTTCTCTCCCGCTTGGAGACAGGACAGGAATCCGGACTGGTCGACCCGGGCCCGGGCGAGCCGCCAGCCGAGCCTTTCACGCGGGCCGGTGATGTCTGGCAGTTGGGAGAGCATCGGTTAGTCTGCGGGGATGCACGCGACCCGGCGATACTGGACTTGCTTCTGGAAGGCAGCAAAGCACAACTGGCTATCACCTCGCCTCCCTACGGCGTCGGCAAGGAGTACGAAGAGAAAGGGATCACGCCCTGGTTCGAGACAGTCAAGCCGGTGATCGAGAACCTGGGCCGGTGTGCCGAGATCGTCTGCTGGCAGATGGTGGACCTGTATGCCACCGGCACCCAGTTCATCGAGCCCACGCTCGCCTATTCCATCCAACTCTTCATGCAGGCGGGGATGCGGCCCATCTGGATTCGTATCTGGGAAAAGCAGGGCTTGAACTTCGGGGTGGGGCCTTATCACCTCGTCTCCAACAAGCCGGCCCAGCAGTATGAATATGTGGCGACCTTCGCGGACGAGCACGCCGCGTTGGACATGCCGGAAGAGAGGCCTTATGCCTTCGTGACCGCCTTCGCCCGGGCGCAGCATCGCTTTGTGCAACGGCTGACCCAGGCGGAGCGCAAGGCCTGGGGATATGCAGGCGTCTGGAAGATCAACACCGTGCCCGCGAACGACGTGCATCCGGCGATGTTCCCGGTTGAGCTGCCAGAGCGCTGCTTGAAGATGCACTCGGATGTGGGTGGACTGATCCTGGAGCCATTCTGCGGGGCGGGAACGACCTTGATTGCGTCCGAACGGCTGGGACGGCGTTGCCGTGCGGTGGAACTGCAGCCGGCCTACTGCGATGTCACCATCGAGCGCTGGCAACGGATGACAGGCAAGATGGCGGTACGCGTCTCTGATGGCGCGCGGTTTCCCAGGCGTGCGGAGGCGGGATAATGGCGCAAAATGACGCGCCCAGGGGGATGATGAGCTGATGCCGCGAGGGACGCCGGAAGAACGAGAGGCGATTGCGCGCCGGCAGGAGCGGGTCTGGCACTTGCGCGTGGTGCGCAAACTGACCGAACACGAGGTCAGCCAGCTCATGAGCATCTCGCGGCGCACCATCACCCGCGACCTGGCGGCGATGCGAGCGCGAGGGCAGTCCGCGGTAGCCCTCTCGGCGGCTTCAGAGAAAGCGGTGGTGGACGCGGGTCTGCAGGCGGTCTCGGAGTTGGATGCCATCGTGCGGCAGGCCTGGACGGACTGCATGGCCGCTCCCGACGGATCGCTGGCGCGGGTGGGCTATCTCAACCTCGTTCTCAAATCCATCGGGGAACGGCTGCGCATCCTGCAGTCCCTTGGACTGATGAAGAAGGTTCCGGAGGAGGTGTTGCTTGGTGACCTCGATTTGCGACAACTCAGCGACAGCGAGGCCGAATCTGCCCTTACCTTCCTCCGCGCGTGTGCGAGAGGCGCTGGAGGCCCGGCTGGCGGCCCTGCTCGAGGAGCGGCGGAATCCCAGGCCGTGGATCGAAGCGAACCTGTGGATTCGCACGAAGGATAGGCGAGTGATTCCGTTCCTGCTCAACGCGGCCCAGGTAGATTACTGGGATCACCGTACGCTTCGGGACATGATTCTGAAGCCGCGGCAACTCGGCTTCACGACGCTGATCTGCGGCCTGTTCTTCGCGGACACTTTGCTGCGACTGAATACGACTTCGGTGATCGTGGCGCACGATACCGATTCCAGCGAGAAGATCTTCCGCATCGTGCAGTTGTTCTGGGAGCGGCTGCCAGAGGAGGAGCGACGGCGGGTGGGGCCGCCGCGTTTCTCCAACCGCCGAGAGTTCCTGTGGCCGAAGATCAACAGCCAGTTCTACGTGGGCACCGCCGGCAGCCTGACCTTCGGACGGGGACAGACCATCAACAACCTGCACTGCTCGGAGTTCGCCTTCTGGCCGAAGCCTGAAGAAGCCCTGACTGCGCTGACGGAAGCGGTGCCCACCGGTGGCCGAATCGTCATCGAGTCCACCGCGAATGGGATGGGCAACTTCTTTCACAGCCTTTGGACCGAGGCCAAAAGCGGCGGCAATGACTTTGCGACAGCGTTCTATGTCTGGTGGGAAGACCCGGCCTATCGGATCGCGGGCGAGCCACTGACCGACCTCAGCCAGGAGGAGACGCGGCTCAAGCGCGCGTGGAGCCTTGACGACGATCAGATTCGTTGGCGGCGCGATAAGCAGCGGCAGCTTCGAGACCGCTTCAAGGCCGAATACCCTGAGGATGATGTGACTTGCTTCCTCGCCAGCGGGCGCTGCTGCTTTGATATCAGCGCGCTTGTCGCTGCGCAGGCGCGCATCGCCGCCGAGCCCGCGCCGGTTGTGCTTGCTTCGCTCAAGGGCACCAGGAGCAGCGACCTCAGCGTCGCTCCTGCGCGTTTGTCGATCTGGAAAAGGCCGGAGGCGGGTCGGCAGTATGTCGTCGGCGCGGACGTGGGCGAAGGGCTGGCGGGTGGCGATGCATCATCTGCCTGTGTGCTTGACCGGGAGAGTGGGGAGCAGGTCGCCGAACTCCACGGGCGCATCCCGCCGGATCGTTTTGGCCACCTGCTGGATGCCCTGGGCCGCTTCTACAACCTGGCGACGGTGGCGGTGGAGCGCAATAACCACGGTCACTCCACGCTCAACACGCTGCGGAATGTCTGCCGCTACCCGCGGCTCTACTACCACGTGCGCTACGACCAGACGGGCAAAGGGAAGCCCATGCTCGGCTGGCCGACCGACCAGGCCACCAAGCCGATCCTGGTGGATGACCTGGCGGCGGCGATCGCGGGCGGGCACCTGCTGATCCATTCGCCCGACCTGGTGGACGAGTGCTTGACCTTTGTAACCACGGATACCGGCTCTCAGGAGGCGCAGGAGGGCAAGTTCGATGACCGGGTGATGGCGGCCGGCATCGCCTGGCAGGCGCGCAAGCGGGGCGTGTCGCGCGGCACGACACAACGGCCGGCGGGGTGGTAGGGAAGAGGCAATGCAAACGTTGAAAGCACCAGCCACGAGTCTCAAGTCTCTGGGAGAGGCCCTCCTCCAGATCAGCGACGAGTTGCCGGTGAAACTGCCCGCGGGTTGTGAGTTGCGCGTCGTCTCCGCCGCCCAGGCGGCGCTGCTCGACTTCTTCGCCGAGAATCCCTACTGCACCATCGAGGAACTCGACGTGCACGCGGGCGACCCAGACCTGGTGCGGCTGCGGTTGTCGGAGGCGGCGGTAAAGAAGATCAAGCTCGTCAGGTGACGGCAATCACGCGGGCCTGCATACCTGGCTCCCAATTCCCTGCCCGCCCTGATACGGCCATCTTGACCATTGTTTCGGTATATGGTATAGTTTCACCGCAACGGTGAAACTGGCGACTTGGCGAAACACCTCGGTGGTTCGCCAGGGCGGCTATGTTTACCGTCAGGTTGGAGCAAACCATGCCAGCGATCAAAGAGAGAGATCTGACAGCACAGACCGCCCAGCGCCTTCGGCAGGTGCTGGAGGAAGTGCCATTCGTGGATGTGCTGCGGATCGAGCAGCAGGTACCCATCGCGCCCGGCCGCGTGTCCGACCTGGTGGTGGAGATTCAGACGCCCGTCGGAGCGCGCCGGCTCCTGGTGGAGGTGAAGACAGAGGGTCTTCCGAGGACCCTGCGTGACGCCGGAGAGCAGCTCAAGGCTTATGTCACGAGTCTGCCAGATGCCTACGGGGTGGTGGCTGCTCCCTACATAAGCGACCGGGGCCGGGCTCTCTGCCAGCAGCTCGGGGTCGGCTGTCTCGATCTCGCTGGGAATGTTCTGCTCGCCTTTGACCAAGTGTTCATTGAGAAGACCGGATACCCCAATCCCTCGCCCGTGCGGAAACTTCGGAGGGCGCTGTTCTCACCGCGGTCCACGCGGGTCTTGCGTGTCCTGCTCGCCGACCCTGCGCGGCGGTGGTACGTCCGCGACCTGGCGGCCGAAGCGCGGATCAGTCTTGCGCAGACCTCCAACTTGAAGCGGGTGCTGCTCGAACAAGACCTGCTGGGCGAAGAGCGCCGCCGCTTCTGGCTGGCGAAACCTGACGACCTCCTTCGCGATTGGGCGCAGGCCTACACCTACGAAGTGAACGACGTGCGGTCTCTGTACTCGATGCTCCGCATTCCAGAGGTGGAGGAGCGCCTTGCCGCGGAGTGTGAACGGAGAGGCATGCGCTACGGCTTGGCCCTGTTCTCGGGTGCAAGCCGGGTTGCCCCTTTCGCTCGCTATGACCGCGCCTTTGCATTCGTTGATGAGAGACCTGACGAGATTGCAGCGGCATTGGAGTTGAAGGCGGTCCCCACGGGGGCCAACGTGATCCTGCTCCGCCCCTACGATGAGGGCGTCTTCTACGCGCTCCAGGACGTCGGGGGAGCGAAGGTCGTGTCGGACATCCAACTTTACCTCGACTTGAGGAGCTACAAGGGCCGTGGCGAAGAGGCCGCAGACTTCCTCTACGAAAGGCGCATCAAGCCGCGATGGAACCCAGAACCCGATCAGACTACACAGCCAGAGCAGTAGACGCCGCCTTTTCGGTGCTCATCGAGTTGTTCGGCATGCTCGGCGAGTTCCGCGAACACATCGCGGTCATCGGCGGCTGGGTGCCGCACCTGATCCTCCGCGATGCAGACACAGAGCCAGCGGGCACCTTGGACGTGGATCTGGCCATAGACTTTGCGCACATCTCGGACGATACCTACAGCACGTTCCTCAAGGCGCTTGAGACGCGCGGCTACCGACAAGACCACGAGCAGCCCTTCCGATTCTTCAAGGCGGTCACCATCGGAGATGGCCCGCCGGTCGAGGTCGAAGTTGATCTCCTGGCCGGAGAGTACGGGGGGACCGGGAAGGGCCGCCGCACGCAGGTCGTCCAGGATGTCCGAGCCCGCAAAGCACGTGGGGCTGACTTGGTCTTCGACCACTGCGTCCAGGTTCGCGTCGAGGGACGGCTGCCGAACGGTGCGCTTGACACGGTGACCGTGAAGGTCGCAGACGTGGTGGCCTTCCTCGTGATGAAGGGAATGGCTCTTCATGACCGGCGCAAGGAGAAGGATTGCTACGACATCTTCTACTGCGTCGCCAACTACCCAGGAGGTGTTGCTGCCTTGGTAGAGGCCTTCCGGCCTCATATCGACAAGCGGCTGGTGGCTGAAGGCTTGTCGAAGATACGGAGCAAGTTCCTCTCACCTGAGCATTTCGGGCCGGTCGCGGTCGCTGAGTTTCTTGAGATCGCCGATCCGGAGGAGCGTGCCATCGTGACTCGCGATGCCTATGAGCGCCTGAATGCGCTCCTGGAGCAACTGCAAGTCAGGCTCTGGGAGGATTCCCCGGCGTAACATGATCAGATTTGGGATCAGGCAATCATTTAACACCCTCGACCAGTTTGCCGCACGCTATCGCGAGCGTCGGATTCCTCTCGAGCTGGCGCTGCCTTACAGGATGACGGACTACGAACTGATCCGCCCTCACCTCACTGAACTCGCCGACTTGCTCGTGCAGTGGCAGACGCCGATCCTCAGCCTTCATGCTCCACAGGGCAGGCTCGCCGAGCCAGGTTTCCGGATCTGGGCGGAGGAGGTGGGGCGGTTCGCTGCTGCACTGCGAGTCCGTGAGATCACCCTCCACCCCAGCCGGTTTCAGAAGGATCGGCCCGTGCATGAACTCCAGCACACGGTATTGCGCATCTGCCAAGAGATTGAAGCAGCATATTCGGTGATCTTTTGCCTGGAAACCTTCACGGGAGGCAAGCGACTCTTCAGTATCGACGACATCATGCGATTCGAACGTCCGATGACGCTGGATGTTGCCCACCTTCATGACACGGAAGTGGTGTGGCGGATCGTGCATCAGTACCATCCGCATATCTCCACCGTCCATCTCTCCGGCAAGGGCGGCGACAGAACGCATCACCTGCCCATCGATGACGAGTGCTTGCAGGTTGTGGAAGCCTTGGTCAGGTATGGCTGGCAGGGAAATGTCATCCTCGAATATCTTCCCGACTATCATGATCGCCTGGAGGAGGACTTTCAGTTGCTGCAACAGAGATTCTGTGGCACAACCACTGCTTGACGCTGGGAGGCTCCGGGCATAGAATGCTGACAATCGAATAGACGCTCGGCGACCGGATAACCGGAGGCGAGCCGCAGGTTCCCTGACAGGACCTCGGCTCGCTTTTGCTTTCCCAGCGGAAAGGAGATATGTAGTGGCACTTGACCTGAGCACTTACCCGCCCAAGGGGCACCAGGAGCGCATCGCCACTTACCAGCGGTATGAGCGGCTGTTCCTGGGGCAGCACAAGCTGGTCTTTGCGGTGGTGCCGCAGCCCTACCAGATGAAGCGCTATATCGTGGCCAACTTCGCCGGGCTGATCTCGCGGCTTTCCGCTGACCTGCTTTTCGGGGAGCAGCCAGACTTCCTTTCGGCTTCGCTCAAGGCAGGCCTGGCAACACAGGAGGATGAGAAGGCGCAGGAAGCGCTGGCCCAGGTCGTCAGTCGCAATAACCTGCACGCCGTCAACTACGAATCGGCTCTGTCCAACTCGTTTCGCGGGGACGCAGTCTACAAGGTTCGCTGGGGCAAGCGGACTCCGACGGCGGAGGCACCAGAGTCTATCATCGAGGAGGTGCCTGCCAGCATCTACTTCCCAGAACTGGATGACGATGATGTGCGGCGCGTGCTGCGGGTGACGCTGGCCTGGGTGAAGCGTGATCCGAAGGATACCAAGCGTGCCTACCTGCGGGCCGAGGTGCACGAGCCAGGTGTCATCCGGCATCAACTGTTTGACCTGGGCAGCGTCTCCACTCTGTCCGTCGCTGGAGGCCAGGCCGCGACGATCACGATTGGCGGTAAGGCGCTCCAGCAGATTCCTCTGAAGACCCTCGAGGCCTACCAGGACTTGCCAGAGGAGGAACAGACCGGTCTGGATCACGTCCCGATCTTCCACGTGCCCAACTTCCGCTATGGCTCCCGTTTCTGGGGGATCAGCGACTACGAGGGGCTGGAGTCGCTCTTCGAGTCCCTGAACAACCGCGTCTCCCAGATCGACGAGGTGCTGGACAAGCACGTGGCTCCGAAGATCGTGGTGCCGCCCGGCTTCGTGGACGAAGATGGGAAGATTCGCTTCGACCACATGGAGACCATCGAGCTGGGGCCGGGCGATCAGCCGCCCTCCTACATCACCTGGGACGCCCACCTGACCGCGGCCTTCACGCAGTTCGAGAAACTCCTTGATCTGCTGTTCATGCTCTCCGAGACCGCGCCGTCGGCTTTCGGGCTGGACAAGTTCGGAGTCGCCGAAAGCGGCCGGGCGCTGCGGCTTCGCCTGCTGCGCACGCTGGCGAAGATCAACCGGAAGCGGCTCTACTACGATACCGCGCTGAAGGCGGCGCTGCTCACCGCCCAGGTTCTCGACGTGACCCACGGCTCTGGCGAATACGAACCTGCCGAGCCAACCATCCAGTGGGCGGACGGGCTGCCGGAGGACATGGTCGAGATGGTGGAGATCGAGAGCCAGCGGCTGGCGGCAGGCAACACGTCGGTTGAATCCTCGGTGCGTCGGCTGGACGGCCCAGACGCCGTGGAGGCCGAGATGGCGCGGATCGGGGAGGAGACGGGACAGGCAACTACTCTCACCGGGGCGGCTGGCGGTAAGGGGCAGGAAGCCCGCACTGAGGACCAGCCGGAGGCCGGGGCAGAGGGCGCCTGAGGTGCCCATGCGGTGGATCTGTGTCATCCGACATGTTGCGCCTGCAGTCTGGTTTCCGCCTTCGCCGAGGCTACGGCGGACAAGTCGGGGCTGTGGACATGGTCTCAGCACCTGTCGTGAGGAGCGTTGAGGCGTGCCTCCACCCATCGGGCGTCGACGCATTGAGGAATTCCGGCGGGCATTCACCGGCGAGATTGACTCGCTGGCTGCCCTCTACCGCGACGCGGCCGCAGACATGATGGACGTTCTCGCGGACGCGGCGACGCTCGCTGGACAGCGGGGCCGGGCGGTCGCCCTGCTGCGGCAGTACCAGACCATCCTCGCCGACCTGGGCGATGAGGCTGCGGCGTGGATAGAGTTTAACATCCCGCGCGCTTACGATATCGGGCTGGAGTTCGGCGACGAGGGGATTCGCAACATCCGCCGTGCCGGAATCAACCTGCGACGTCGAGGCACGACGATAACGGGTCGCAGGGAGCGGGAGGTGTTCTCCCAGGTGCACCGGGAAGCGGCGCGGGCAATCACGGAGTCCATGCTGCAGACCACCAATGCGGCGCTTGCTCAGATTGGCCGCCGCGTGGATGATGTCTTCCGCCGCGAAGGAATGCTGGCTGTCGCCAGGGGGATCGCAGCAGGCCGCGCCCGAGTCGAGGTGAGTCGGGAACTGGAGCAGCGGCTGATTGCTGCGGGCAGGCCGACGTTCGTGGATGCGCTGGGGCGGCAATGGCCCCTCGACCGCTATGCCGAGATGGTAGCCCGCACCACCACCCGCGAGGCCATGACCCAGGGCACCATCAACCGGCTGCGCGAGCACAGCGTCACCCTCGCTCAAGTATCGGCGCACAATGCGGAAGACTTCTGCCGCTACTACGAAAACGCCATTGTCTCCCTGGACGGCTCGCACCCTGTCTACCCGCCGATCTCGGCGATCAACGGCCCCCCGCCCTGGCATCCGAACTGTATCCACGTGCTCACGCCCTTCGTGGAGCGCCTAGCGACTGACGAGGAGAAGAAACGGGGCATCATCTCGCCCGACCTGCTCAACAAGCCTCCGGCCGAACTCCAGCGGCGCTTCCGCAAGGAGTTTCCTGGCGTGGCCCGGGCCGCGGGAAAGCGAGGGCTTGCACGGGCGGGGCGGGCAAGGGTTGCCGCGGCGCGAGGGCGGCCCAAGCCCACACGGGCGCATGCCCCCGAGCCTGAGCTGCGCGCCCTGGAGGAGGGGACTGTCCTGCGCCGCACCTACAAGGGCCGCGAGTACCTCGTCCAGGTGGTGGAGGGAGGCAAGGTCTACTTCGAGGGCGGCGTCTATCACTCGCTGACCGATGTCGCCCGGATCATCACTGGGCAGAGGGCAATCAGCGGGCCGGCTTTCTTCGGCGTGGCGGAGCGCGGCAAGCGCACCGGGCAGGCCGTGGCCGCCGCGCGGCCCGTCGCTGCTCCGCCCAAGCTGCCGAAGCCGAAGACAGACCTGGAACTGACGGGGCGCACTTGCGATGACTTGGCTGAGATGATGGGCGCGAAGCATGGATGGAATGGAGACTTGCGCACCGGTCGAGGCGCCTTCGGCGGGCACAAGGACTGGGACTGCGCCATCAGCATCGGCTCGGAGGCAAGGGATCGCGTGGATGCGATGCTGAAGCACGATGCAGCTTCCTGGGCAAAGCTTTCCCGGAACCAGAAGATGGAAATGACCTCTTCCTTCAACACCCTGGTGCATGAGGCGACTCATGCTATGGGGGTGGAGGGGGCAATCAAGACCCACGAGTACGCGACGGCGGCGCAGCGGTGGATAGAGGAAGGCCTTACCGCCGCGGGGGCCGACGAGACGGCGCCGAAGCTCTTCGAGCGGATCATGGGGTTCCCCTCCGGCCTGGACAAGCGCGACTTTGCCGGGATGGCAAGCTACAGCGATTACCAGCAGGCCCTGGCGAAGGCGCTCGGCGGGCCTTATGCCGGGCGCTCGATGTCTGAGCCAATGCGGGGGATTGACCCGAAGCTCTACCTGGACTTGGCCTACCGCACGCCTCGCGACCAGCGGCTCTGGGAGCTATCGAAGCGCATGGAGAGCTACTACGGACGAACAGAGCGCGGCGTGAGAACGGCGGTGGAGATAGAAGCCATCGTAGGGCACTCGGCAGACCACAAAGTGGTGGTGAATTTCGCCGAAGAGGCCCTGGCACTACAGCAAGCGAGGCCGTAAGCATGTCCGATTTCATCGACGAACTACTGCGTGGAAGGAGGAAAGGGCACCGCATCCGGCCCGGCTTCATGGAAGAGGCGAGCGCCGCGATTATGCGGGCCGCTGGCACGCCGGAGGCCCGGCGGACCCTCCAGCGCTATCTCCGACGAGCCCGAGGCGGCCTGGAGCGCGCCCAGCTCATGCGCATGGAGGAGATGCTTGTCATGGCGGAGGGCGCCGGCGAGGATTGACAAGCCCCCTCGGATCAGGTCAGGGGCGGACAGCAAGGCGCTGGCACGCAGCAGACCACCCCGCCCGGGACACAGGCCGCGGGAAGAGGGTATTGACACCTGGCCCGGGTGCGATAGAATAGGGTGAACTGAATAGCATACCGCCGACTCGATAACGAGAGGCGGGCTTTCTGAGAGCTGTGCCTGGTAGCCCCAGGCGGCTCAGAGAAAGCCCGCCTCTTTGCTTTTTCAGGAGATGCTGGAGATGGCGATCCGGATTGACAACTCGACGGTTTCGGACAAGGCGTGGGGCGACGTGGACAAGGCCGCCCTGGCGCGGCGGCTTGCTGAGAACGGCGACGCCGCCGTGATACGGGAAGCCTTTGCCTACGTGCCTGACCTGGAGAACCGCAGCGAGTGGGGCGGGCCGCACCACGAACTCCAGGGAGACACCCTGGTCGTGAACCGCAACGGCGTGCATGCGTTGGCCGCTGCCCTGTCCGGCGCGCGCGGCGGAGTGAAGTGGCCTCCTTCGGCGCGGGTGGCCGCGCTGGCCCACGTGCGCAAGCACTACGGCGCAATGGATGAGGAGCCGCCGGAGGGCATGAGTGCCGAGTAACGGCTTCCCGCCATAGGCGGGAAAGCCTCTGAGATAACCGCCCGCCGGAGCGATATCCGGCGCACCCGCCGCGGGGCGTTAAACCGGAGGGAGACCATGAGCGAAGGAACCGAGAATCAGCAGGGACAGCAAGGAACTGGCAGCCAGGGTCAGGCCGACGCCCAGTCGGTCGGCTCAGAGCAGGCCGTCCAGGGCGCTAACGCCGCTCAGTCGGCAAGCGCCGGGCAGGCGGGCCAGCCCGCCGCGCAGACAGGCCAGTCCAGCACAGGCGGACAGCAACCTGCCCAGGGACAGCAAGCCGAGGGTGCCCAGACCCGCCAGACTGAGGGCGGGCAAGCTCAATCGCAAACGCCGGCGACACAGGCGAAGGGCATTCAGGTGAAGCTGAGCCAGGAGCAGATCGACCGCCTGGTCAAGGACGGCACCCTGGAGTTGAGCGACGACACGTTCACCGGCGCGGTGCGGGATCGCATTGCGCAGTTGACTGCCCGCGCGAAGGGCGCCGAGCGGCGGCTGGCCGAGATCGCCGCCGCCCAGGAAGAGGCCGAACGCAAGGCCCTCGTGGAGCAGGAGCGGTTCAAGGAGCTCTACGAGAAGGAGCGCCAGGCGCGGGAGAAAGAGGCATCGGGCCGCAAGGACGACGCCATCCGCGCTCGCTTCCTGCTCGCCGCCCAGTCCAAGGGCGTCGTCGATCCCGATGTCGCCTTCATCATCGCTAGGTCGCTGCCCCCCTTCGGCGCGGTGCAGGTGGATGATGAGGGCAAGGTGACCGGCATCGACGAGGTCGTCGAGACGCTGGTCAAGGAGAAGCCCTACCTGGTCTCCCAGCCACAACAGCAACCGAAACCGCAAAGCGTGGGGGCGGCAAGCAACCCGGCTGAACAGAGCCCGCCGCCTCCCAAGAATCTCGCCGAGGCTGGAGATCGCCTGGAGCAAGCACTGCGCACCGGCGTGACCTGACCCGGCACACCCGCCGTCGCCAAGGCTATGGCGGGCTAAAGAAGGAGTGAGAAATGGCTGCGACCACAACCACGCTGGCCGAACTGATCGTCCAGCTATACAAGGGGCCGTGGGTGGAGGCCCTGTTCACCAACACTTTCCTGCTCACCCGCATCCAGCAGAAGCAGGGCGCGGGCGAGGGAGTCCGCTGGCCGGTGCGCTATGGCGGGAACACCTCCGCCGGCTCCTACGCGGAGACTGACACCGGCGCGGGGGCAGGAAACCAGGGCTTCAAGAAAGCCTTCCTCGGCTGGAAGCTCAACAAGGTCGAGGTGGAGGTCTCCGGCCTGGCGCAGGCAGTCGGTGATGCGGGCGGGATGATCGTCCCCGCGCTGCGCACCGAACTCGACCTGGGTCTGTCGGATATGCGGGGCAACATCAACACCCAGTTGATGTCAGACGGCACCGGCAACTCCGGCAAGGACGTCACCGGGCTGTTCGCAGCGATCGCCGACACCGGCACCTACGCCGGCCTTGACCGTGGGACTTATACCTGGTGGAAGTCCTACGTCAGCGCCAACGGCGGAACCCCGCGCAACCTCACCGAGGAACTAATACGCACCGTCAAGTCCGCGGTCGAGGCGCGAGGCGGTCGGGTGACGGAGATCTACTGTGGCTCCACTCAGTGGTATCGCTACGGCGATCTGCTGAGGGCGGAGCGGCGCCAGCAGAATCCCACCAGTCTGACTGGAGGTTACCAGGCGCTCGACTTCGAGGGTGTCCCGGTGATCAAGGTGCCCGGCTACCCGCAGACACGCATGGACTTCGTGGACAAGGAGCTCCTGGAGTACGTCGTGCTCAAGGACTTCGAGGCCAAGCCCATGGCGAAGACCAAGGACTCCGACGTGATCTGGGTCACTCATTACAGCCAGCTGGTCTGCCGCAACCCCTACCGCATGGGGAGCCTGCAAGACCTGGCGCAGTAGGAGGTGACCGATGAGTAGCGTCGCGCGGATCATCTCTGACTGTCGGGACGGGCGCAAGATCGCCCGCGGGGTGACATCGGTCACCGGGTCGGCCACCAACATCGCCACCGGGCTTTCCCAGGTGGAGGATGTGCTGGTCTCGATCAAGCGGTCGACCGCTCCGGCCCTGGAGGTCGTATTGGCGACTTGGGGCCTGGGTGCAGCCGCAGGTCAGATCAACCTCTACTGCTGGAAGCACACGGCGGCGAACGACTGCACGCTGATCGCCGCCACAGTTGCCGTGGACGTGGAGTGGCTGGCGATCGGTAAGTGAACGACCGGGGCCGGCTCAGCCCGGCCCCGGAGTAACTGTGGGAGGTCAAGATGCGAAAGGAAACGAGTGGCTTGTCGGTTGAGGGAGATGCCCCGACCGAGTCCAGCTCGCCACCAGGCGGTGGAGGGGCAGTGGATCTGGCTGATGCCGGCCTGACTGGCCCTGCGCCTGCTCCGGCATCCGCGAACCCAGGGAAGCTTACGGCGCTCCTGGCGCTGTCGGAGCCCGCGCGCACCGAGGCGCTGGAGAAGATCACGAACTCTGGCATAACAGTGAACCTACGCAGCAAGACGGGTGAGGAGGTGCGGTGGCGCTACGGCGAGCACATCCTGGTCGTGCCGCCGACGCCCAAGCCGTTCGCCGCTCCGCACGCGATCCACCTGCTCTTCTGCGCAGCCGGCCTGGTGGAGGAAGTCGAGGAGTAGCGGGTGGCCATCGAGGCGACAGTAGGAGGCGAGAACAGCAACTCCTACGTGACTCTGACGGAAGCGAACGTCTACTTCGCCAACCGGCTGCGTGCCGAGGCATGGACGAGCGCGAGCGACGCGGACAAGGAGAAAGCCGTACTCACGGCCTGCCGCCACATCGAGGCTTGCCGCATTCGGGTTCATCGGCGGCCCTACGGCTATCCCGGCGAGCCGCCGGACGCGATGGGCCGGCCCTATGACCCGCTCGCTCCTTCCAACTCCGATCAGGTGCTCTCTTTCCCGCGCCAGCGGGACAAGGACACCGATGGCAACTACGCCATCCCGAAGCGCGTGAAGGACGCTCAGTGCGAGGAGGCGCTCGCCCTGCTGGCGAGAGGCGCAGAGCAGGAGCGCCGCCGCGCTCTGCAAGCGGCGGGCGTGACCTCCTTCTCGGTGGATGGGCTGAGTGAATCGTATGGCGCATCAACCGCGGGCCATCCGCTGGAGAGCGCTGAGGCGAGGGCGTTGCTCGCTCCCTTCATTGACAAGGGCGGAGTGCTCGCCACTTCAGATCACCCTGACGGCGAGTGGTCGCCAGGGAGCGCGACGTGATCAACGACTACCTGGCCCAGGATGTATGGCGCAAGCCGAGGACTGGCGTTGACGGCTACGGACAACCGACCTTCGGAGCAGCCGCGCAGACGAAAGGCCGCTGGCTTGAGAAGCGCCGCCTGGTGCGCAATGCCGAGGGAGAGCAGGTGATCTCGGAGGTGACGGTCACACTGGGGCCGGATGAGCTATTGGCGGTGGGTGATCAACTCTCCGCCGACGGGACGACTTACCTGGATGTAATCGCCGTCTCGGTCTCCCGAGGACTGGGAGGCGAGGCGGCTCTGAAGCGGGCCTATCTCTAGGCTCATGAAGGAGGAAGACGTGAACTGGAAACTGACCCTGACCAAGGGGCTTGTTGTAGGAGCGCTGGCTGCACTGGGAGTCTGGGCTGCCGATATTCAGTCGGTGTCCGCCTGGTGGGCCGGCGCGGCGGTGCTGGCTATCGAGGCCGTGCGCGATCTGGTCAAGGCGCGCTTCGGGAGTTTCCCTGGCCGGGCAGGCGTTCCGAACGGGTAATCCCATGCCCACCATTCGCCGCCAGACCTACGGCAAGTTCGGAGTCGCCCTCAAGGGGCTGGAGGAACTCTCGCGCCAGATCGCCCGCGACGGCGAGGTGTGGCAGCGCGTCCAGCAGGCCGCGGTTCGCGGCATGACCGAGAACACTGAGGACCTGCTGGGCCGGGCCATGCGGGACGCTCCGGTTGATGAGGGAACGCTGCGCGCCAGCGGTTCAGCCGCGGTCTACGCGAATGGCCGGGCGGTCGCCCGGCGCGGGTTCCGCGAGGTTAGCGGACAGCCCGAGGCTCCGGAGATGGTGGAGCGCAAGGTGGTCGAGGGCGGCCTGGGCGACGCGGTGGTAGGCGAGGTGGGTTTCAGCACACCCTACGCGCTCGTCCAGCACGAGCGCCTGGACTTCAACCATCCCAAGGGCGGGAAGGCCAAGTACCTCGAGGATAACCTCAAGGAGCAGGCCGACCGCTACCAGGGCAACCTCAACGACCATCTGCGAGGGGCCCTTGCATGAGCCTGCTGATTGATCAACTCGCGCTCTACCTGGAGAGCCAGGGCGAGGGAACGGTGGGGACGGATCTGTTCAGGCTCCACCGGCCCTCCTCGCCGCTTGCCTGCGTCAGCCTGCATGCGACCGGGGGCTATCCGCCTGACCGATACACGGAGCGCGAGCACCCCACAGTGATGCTCTTCGCGCGGGCGGCGACTCCTGATGCAGCCCTGCGAAAGGCCTACGGTCTCTACGGCAAGCTGCACCGCAAGCAGAACCTGGACCTGGGCGGGGGCCTGTGGGCGCTCACCATCGAGGCGGTGGCCAGCCCCGCATACACAGGCACCGAGCAGGCCGCCAACCAGACTGCGCACCTTGCATCTTTCAACATCGCCCTTGACCTGCGGAGGCCGTCTTCGTAGGCGGGGCAGGGAGGAAACAACGTGGCAACCATCACGGATGTGTATCCGAGTTACGCGAAAGCGGGAGACTCGGCAATCAAAGTCATCGGCACCGGCTTCCTGGACGCCCCGAGCGAGACCAAGGTCTACCACCGCAAACACGGTCAGACCGCCTGGGAGAATGTTGACCCGTCGCGGGTGACCTACGTCTCGGCGACCGAACTCACCGTCGCCATCGACGCGGCCAACCTTGATGGCTGGGACAGCGGGCTGAACGACGTGGGCGTTTCTGATTCCGGAGAGAGCACGCCGGACGGTTCCGTCGCCCAGGCGCTGTTCTTCTTCACGGCGGGGTCGTTCTCGCCAGACGATGTCATCAAAGGCGCGGTGGAGGAACTCTACATCGAGGGGCTGTTCATGGGGCACACCCACGGCTCCCTCGATGTGGAGCATGGCGTCGAGACCTCGGACATCGAGGTCGATCAGTCACTGCTCCCGGTGCGCACCATCAAGGCCGGCGAGACCTTCTCGCTCGCGGTGCCGCTGGCGGAAGTGACGCTCGAGCACATCAAGGAGGTGTGGGGTATCTCGGCCTCCATTGAGGACCTGGGCACCGGACGCCGGCGTTTGACCTTCGGCGGCGACACCGCGATCACCGAGAAGTCGGTGATGCTGGTGCTGCCGGCCGGTTCGGGCAAGAAGTTCGCCCTCACCTTCTACCGCTGCGCGGTGCTGGCCTCGGGCACGCTCTCCTGGAGCAAGGAGGAGCAGGTTGACCTGCCCATCCAGCTCACCGTGCTGGCCGATACCAGCCGGCCCGCGGGCGACCAGGTTGGACGGTGGGAGGAGTACACGGCGTAGCGTGAACGCATGACCAGATGAGCCGAGAGCAGCCGGGCTTCGCACTCCGTCGCCAAGGCTATGGAGTGTCTACGACAGGCGGCTCGCAGCAACGCCTGGCTGTCCCCCGGCCAGAGACCTGTGGAGGCAGCAGAACACATGACAGACACAGACATCAAGGCACCGACTCCAGACGAAGTCGTGATGCCCCAGGAGCGCCGCTTTCAGGTTGGCGAGCGTGAGATCGTAGTGCGGCCCCTGGTGATCGGGGATTACAAGCGCATCGCCGCCGATCTGGGCGCGATAGCGCAGCGAGTGGCACGGGAGCATCCAGAGATTGATCTCGCCAAACCGGACGAGCACCTGGAGGCGATCTTCCCGATCCTGGGCGAGGCCGTCGGGCGGCTGTTCCAGCGTCTCTTCGGGGTCGAGGAATCCTACCTGGACGAGCACCTGACCCTGGCGCAGGCGGCGCAGATCATCGCCGCCGCGCTGGAGGTCAACCAGCTCCCGGACATCCGAAAAAACGTGGGGCGCGCCCTCCAGCTCGCGAAGACGACGGCGATTCCGTAAGTCTGGGCTGGGCGGGCGCGTTCGACTTATTGCAGAGCGAGTACGGGTGGACGCACAAGTACATCCTCTGGCACGTGACCCCGGCGCAGGCGCTGGTGTGGGCGGAATGCATCCGCAGAAGGCGTGCGCTTCGACTGGCCGAGGAGGCGGAACTGGCCTACATCGCAGCCGCGGCGGCACAGGGAGGCAAGAAGGCTTACCAGGCGCTGCGCTCTGCAGTGCGCAGACTGCGCAGGGAGGCGGGCGTGGATAGGCGAGCGGAACCGGAGGAACTGGCGCGATCAATGGGGCTGACTGATCGGAGACGCGAGAAGCACGAATGACCGTCGGAGCCATCACCGCACAACTGCGGCTGGACATGACCAACTTCCGGGAGGGGCTGGGAAAGGCCAATTCCCTCCTGGAGCAATACAGCGGCGCAACCATGAGGGCCAGCGCGATGCTGGCCGGCTTCGGCGCGGCGGTGGCCGGCGGGATGGGCATGGCGGTCAAGGCCTCGGCGGAGTTCGAGGCCGAGATGCGCAACGTCAACTCGATCCTCAAGGAGAGCGAGCCGGCATTCCGCGCGCTGTCGGAATCGGTGCTCGCGCTTTCCGGCAAGGTGGGACAAGCGCCCGAGGTCCTGGCGCGCGGCCTCTACGACATCGCCTCTTCGGGGTTCAATGGCGCTGCGGGTCTGAAGGTGCTGGAGGCCTCCGCGGTCGCCGCCACTGCGGGAATCACTGACACCGCCACTGCGAGCCGGGCGATCACCGCCGTGCTCAACGCCTACGGCCTGAGCGCGGATGACGCAGGCCGGGTTTCGGACGTGCTCTTCAAGACGGTGGAGCGAGGCGTGCTCACCTTCGGGGAACTCGCCCAGAACATCGGCGATGTGATCTCCACTGCCGCGCAGGCGAAGGTTCCCATCGAGGATGTGGGCGCGGCGATTGCCACCATGACCCGCGCCGGCGTCGTGCCAGCAGAGGCGGTCACCTCCTTGAACCAGGTGTTGTTGTCGTTCATCTCGCCGTCGGAGCAGGCCAAGGCTGCCGCCACCAAGCTCGGCATCCAGCTGACCGCCACCAACCTCGCCGCCAAGGGGCTGGGCGGCGTAGTGCAGGAGATGGCGGCTGCGCTGAAGCTCGGCGGAGACGACTTGGAGGCGATGCAGAAGGCCGGGGCCTCCGACGCGGAGGTCATGGCCCTGGTGGCGCAGCGCTCCGGCGTGGCGACCGAGCAGCTGGCGGAACTTTTCCCGAACGTGCGGGCCTTGCGGGGCGCGCTGGTTCTCGCCGCCCAGGGAGGGCGCGAGTTCTCCGAGGACGTGCAGGCGATGGCGCAGGCAACCGGGGCGTCAGCCGCTGCTTTCGCCGAGCAGAGCAAGTCTTTCCAGGTGCAGTGGGCCAAGACCTGGGCCGGCATGCGGGCCTTCATGGTGCAAGTAGGCTCGGCCTTCCTGCCAGTGCTCAAGGTGCTGGCGGAGGTACTGAAGACCGTCGTGCAAATGGCCGAGGCCATCCCTGCGCCGCTGCGTGCCATCCTGGCGGTAGTCGCGCTGCTGGCGGCCGGGTTCGCGTCGCTCACCGCCTCCTTCATCCTCTACAACGCCTATTTGAAGGAGGCCGTCGTTCTCTCCGGCGGATTGGTTGGCGCGATGCGCCAGATGATGACGAGTATGTCAGCGGCCAATGTCCAAATCAGCCTGACTGGACTGTCGCTCGGCAAACTGGCAGCAGGCGCGAAGACGGCTGGGGCAGCCCTGCTCGCCAGCCTGCGGGGCGGGGCGCTGGGATTCGCGGCGATCACTGTCGGCCTGGGACTGCTCTACCGCCAGTTCTCCGAGGCCGACCGCATGGGCAAGGAGTTCGTGCAGACACTCCTTGACCTCGACCGGCGTGCCTTCAAGGTGAAGGTGCGCTTGGAGGACATCAAGACGCCCTCTTTCTGGAGCCGGATGATGGAGTGGGCCGGCTACCGCACCCAGGACATGGACCGCTTCCTCGCCCAGATGAACCAGTACAAGCAGAAGGTCGAGGGAGCAGAGAAGGCCCAGCAAAGCCAGGAGGCGCGCACCGCCAAGCTTAAGCAGATCGAGCAGGAGCTGGCGCGTTTCCGCGGCGAGGCGCACGCCGCCCGCATGAAGCAGATCGCCGAGGAGGCGCAGACGCTGGAGAAAGACCTCGCCGAGGCCGGCATGAAGCCCGAAGAGGCAAGGGCGCAGGCCGCCAGGTGGGCGGCTGCGGCACGATCTGCGGCGGAGCGAGAAGCCAGCAAGGACATCCAGGAAGCCGAGATCAAGCTGCTCGAACTGCAGAGCCGCAACCATGAAGCCCGAATGCGCCAGATCGAACTCGAGGCCCAGGCAGTCAAGGAGAAGTACCTGGCCGCCGGACGAGGCGAGGAGGCAGAGGAAGCGGCCAGGCAATACCGGCTCGCGGCTATCGCTGCCTATGAGCGAGAGCGCAAGGACATCGTCCTCCAGGCTGAGCAGAAACTCGTCGAGGCGCTGATCGGCCACGAAGATCAGATCGCTGGCGCACGAGAGCGCATCCACCGCGTCCGCCTCCAGCAGATCCAGTCGGAAGCCGAGGCGATCAAGAATCAGTTGATCGCCGCGGGCGAGGATGCGACGAAGGCCGAACTCGCGCGGAAGCAATTCCTCGCGGCGAAGACAGCCGAACTCGCCAAGCAGGAAGCGACAGAGAGGGCTCGCATCTTCGAGCAAGGCGCGGAGGCCATCGTTTCGGCCTGGATTGCCGCGGTGGAGGGGATGCGCCAGGCCGACCGACTGCAGACGGGCGAATATCTCTCGCAGCTCTCTCGGGTTCTCGAGCTGATTCGCCAGGTCAATGCTGCGCGGACAGACGCTGGCCAGGGCCGTCTCTTCCAGCAGGAGGAACTTCGCCTGGCCCAGACCATCTTCTCCGAGCGCCAGCGAATGCAGCGCGAACTGACGGTGGATGAGAAGAAGCTCGCGGATGAGCGCAAGCAGTGGGCGCAGGAGGAACTGGAGCAGCGCACTCGCCTGCATGCCTACGAAATGTCCCTGATCGACCTCACCTTCCAGCATCGCCGCGACCTGGCGCGCGTAACGGGCGAGGAAGACCAGCAGACAATGGCCCGCATCGCGGCCGACGAGCTTGCCGCGCTGCAGCAGCGACGCGCCGAGGAGCAGCTTAGCGCGCAGGAGCGACTGGATTCCCTGGAGCGCGAGCGCCAACTGATCCTGGAGATGGCGCAGGCCGGGGAGATGCCAGAGCCTGCCGCGACCGCGGCGCTGGAGTCAACCTTCGCCGAGATGCAGCGGGCGAAGGAGGAACTGGCGGCGCAGGACAGAGCCGCCTTCGAGGAGCGCAAGAAGCAGCACGACGAGACGCTCAAGCAGATCGAGACCGAGCAGAAGACCCTGCGCGACCAACTCTCCCAGACCGGCGGCCAAATTGTGCAGGTCGCCCAGCAGGTCTTCGATGCTCTCCAGCAGCGGCTCCAGGCGCTTGCCTCGGTGAGATTGCAGCCCGCGCTTGCGGGCGCAGTGGCGGCGGTGGGGCCGGCGTCTGCGGCCGGGCGCACCTACAACTTCTACATCGGCGGTCGGCAGGTCACTGCGGGTACGGACATCAGCCGCATCGCTGACCAACTCGCCGAGATGCTGGAGCGCGAGCACACCTATGCGAGGGACTGATACGTGGCTGCCTGCTACATGAGCAAGCCTGACGATACCGAGAAGACCTACCTGGACGAGGACCCGGTCTCCTATGACGACGGGCCGGCAGAGAGACGGGCCTCCTCCCACGCCACCTTCGGCGGCAGCCGCGTCTGGCAGGACTTCGGGGCCAGGGATGTTGACCGGCAGATCAGGCTGCGGACGGACTGGATGAGCCAGGCGACGCTGGACGCGCTCAAGGCCAAGTTCGCAGTGACCGCCCAGGTCTGGAAGTGGGTGGATCACAAGGGACACGAGTATCGAGTCTTCTTTCGGGCGCTCAACCCGGAGCGCATCCGCGGCCACGCCGCCTACCGGGTGGAGATGCTGCTGGATGTGGTGCAGGTGGTGACGTGAGATCAGGGAGGTAGCAGATGAACAGAAGCAATGGGCTTTCAGCGATGATGTTGGTTGCATGCGCTACGGTCATCTTGGTGCTGGCGGGATGCAAGCCTGAGCGTGTGACGGTCTTCAAGCCTGGTGTGGCCTATGCCTCGGCTGTCGGCGGCGCTGATCCCACGGTCAGTCTCTCTGCTGATCGCACATCCGTCACGACCGGCGACGCGGTGAGCCTGACCAGCGTGATCGCAGTGCCTTCTGCCGAGACGCAGGCTGCCAAGCAGGTGACTTGGCGCTATCAGATTCCATCCGGCTTCTCTCTTCTGGAAGCGATTGGGCCGCGGCCCATCGGCAACCAGGCCACCGTGACCTGGACGAATCCTGATGGCTCGCAAGGCTCGGCCACCAGCAACACTGTGACCGTGGTTGTGCTCGGGGCATCGCTCTCCCTGCAACCGGATGCGAACCGCTATGTCAGCGTGCAGTGCGGGGACATCAAGCCAGGCGAGGAGCGGGCAATCACCCTGACGTTGCGCTACGTGGGAGAGTAGGCGGCGATGCTATGCAGCGGTGACATGATGAAACAGCATTGGGCAGGCTCAGCGATAACTGGTGCTGCGGGGCCGCATCGAGTGCAGGACGACCTCGTCGCCTACCACGTCATAGCGGAGGCGGTAATCGCCAATGCGCAGGCGAAACTGGCCTTCTCCGGCGGGGACGTCCACCAGCTTGCGGATGTTCCCCCGCCCTTCCAGGTTGAACGGGTCGGTCTCCAGCAACTCGACGGCCTCAAGCAGACTCTCGTAGATGCGCGGCAGACGCTTGCGGAGGCGTCGCACCTCTCGCTCGAAGGCAGGAGCCGCGACCACTCGGTAGCGGCGCGGCATGGGGCTACCTGGACTCCTCTTTCAGCTCGCCAAGGAATTCCCGCACCGGACGGGTGCGCCCGGCGCGATGGGCCTTCATGCTTGCCCGAAGGCGCTTGCGCAGCGCCGGGTCCTGCGCCTCCAGATAGTCCTCCACGGCATCAATGTCAAGCAACCCGGCTACCGGGATACCGTCTTTCTCAAGCACCACCACGTCGCCGTCCACATGCACGCTTCGAACGAGCGACCCCAGGTTGGTGCGAGCCTTTGTCATCGGCATGCGCAGCACTCGGTTTGCCACTGGCTTGTCCTCCTGATTCATGCTCCCTAATGCATGTTAATCAATTCACGAGCGACTGTCAATACCCACAGGTGACCATTTCGTAGCGAGGAGACGCGATGGCGAAGCAGGTCACGAAATACGAGAGCGACGGGGTGACCCCCGCCCAGAGTTCCTATGACGAGGGGAGCGTGCTCGACGGTGCGCAGACCACGCCGCGGCGCATCTGGTGGAAGAACACCTCCACCGCCTCCGAGACGCTTCAGAACTGCCGATTCCGACGCGTGCAGAGCGGGGCGAACGACGGGCTGAACTTCCTGCAGATCGCCCAGGATAGCCCGCTCTCGCCGCCCGGCGCGCCGACTCTGGCGCTGGCAGCCGGAACCGAACTCGGCATTGGCCTCTACCAGTACGCCATCACCTTCGTGACCGCAAACGGCGAGACCACGCCGGGGACGCAGGCGGAGATCACCACAACCTCGGGCAATCAGCGAGTGCAGCTCTCCAACATCCCCATCGGGCCGAGCGGCACCACTGCCAGGAGAATCTACCGCAGCGCCGTGGGCGGGGGCCAGAAGAAACTGGTGGCCACCATCAACGACAACAGCACGACCTCCTACCTCGACCAGATTCCCGACGCGAGCCTGGGAGCGAACGCGCCCACGCTGAATACTTCCGGCTCGCCGGGCACGTGGCAGACCGCCAACATCACCATCGGCAACATGGCCGTCGGCGACTACGCGCCCTGCTGGATGCGCTACAACGTGCCGAGCGGGACGACCCAGGTAGGCAATCCGCGCAGAGCCTACGTGCAGTTCGAGGAGGCATAGATGAACGAAGTGCTCGCGGCCCCGAAGATCATCCTGCCTCCAGGCTATGTAGACAGAGATGGCAAGGTGCGATTTGCAGAGAGCACCCCAGTCACTATCACCTGGCCGGAGGAAATCAAGGAGGCCGCAAGACGGCTTAAGGAGATCGCTGCGTGCCTGGACTCACTGATCAACTCGAACTGATCGTCTCCGTCATCCCGAAGTTGACCGACCAGGTGCGCCTGGATGTGGAGGTGTTCCAGGACCGGGTGACAGATGCGGTGCTGCTGGAAGCAAACGTGACTCCGAAGGTGGCCGACGGGGTGCTCCTGCTGACCAACGTGGTGAACCAGAACTTCGAGGCCGAGGCGCAGGCGCGGGTGCTTGCGCCGACCGCAGAGGTGACTTTCCTGTAAATGGCGATCACTGTCAAACCGACAACCTGTGAGATCGACTCCCGCCTGGGGAACCTGGCGGATTCCCTCGACCTGTCGCTGGTCGAGGAGGACTCCGCCGCGCCGGCTTCCCCGGTTGCGCAGGCCTGGCGGACCCTCGACCAGGGTGACCTGATTCGCGTGCGCCTCGGTCTGAGCGGCTCCGGCTTGCTCGATTACGGCCTCTTCCGCGTGGACGAGTGCGCACTGGAGGCGACGGAGTCGTCCTGGCGGACGCGCATTCACGGACGGGACAAAGCGGCCCTGCTGGTCGAGGAGCGGGCGCAGGAGGGCTATGGCTTCGGGACCTGGCCGGATGATGAGCCGAAGGAGTACACCTACCCGTCGGCGCGCAGTCTGGCGAAAAGCATCGCAGCGCGCGTGGGACTGGGGCTGATCTGGGATGCACCCAACTACACGCTCACCACGTTCGCCCTCCAACCGGAGGAGTCAGCAAGCCAGGCCATTGGACGGCTGCTGGAGCCGCTGCGAGCGAGCCGTCGCTACTACGCGGACGCCTGGGTGGACGGGGAGAACCTGGTGGTGCGCCGGCGCGGAAACGGATCGGGCGTTGGCACCATTGACTGCTCCCTCGGTCAGGTCAGGAGCATTCGCCGCGCCCGGTGCTCTTCGGTGGGCGAGGTCAAAGTCTATGGCGCTACCTACGTCTCCCTGACGACCTACGAGCATCAGACCAAGCAGTCCAAGACTGGCTCCGGCGACACTGGGGAGGGCGAGCCGCAGGCGAGTGTGCGCATCACGGAGGACTCGCCGACGCACCGCGTGGTCGAGACCGGTATTGTCCAAGCGAACGGCGAGTTCGTGACGATCACCAGGGAGACCGAAGATCTCACCTACCAAGATGTGACCGACGCGGATGGCAACTGGCTGGGCCGCCTGCTGCTCGAAAGCCGAGTGCTGGAGGAGCGCGACCTGCACAGCGACAAGCCGAAGCGCTCTCGTAAGAAGATCAGCTTCGGCTATGACAGCCAGTGGCGGCTCGTCCTGCGAGATGAGCGCACCAGCGAGTACCAGGACGACGGCACCCTGAAGAAGGTCAACCACGTGGTGACTCGCTTCGAGCAGGTCACGCCGACCGATGTGCGCACAGTCACCACCGAGTTCAAGGTTGCCGCCGACGGCACCGAGACGGTGAAGAAGGGTTTCCCGAAGTGGGAGCAGTCGCCGGGCGTTCTCCAGTCGAGTGTGCGCCAGGCTCCCGACCCGGAGGGCAAGTGGGACGAGAAGCCAGACGGCAGCGCCCCCGACAACTCCAAGAAAACCGAGTATACGTCGCAGTACCAGGGCACCGCGAACGGCGGCGGCAGCATGCCCAGAGTCTATCGCAACGAGAACCTGGTCGGCAGCGCCATCTGCCAGCAGATCGCCGACGATCTGGCCGCGGAGAGCGGCAAGTGGCTCTACACAGTGAGCCTGTTCTGGCCCCGGCCGTTTTCCCATCGCAAGGGCCAGAAGGTCACCCTCAGCAGCCTGCCCGGCGACTGCCCTGACCTGGTGGACGTAATCATCGTCGGCGTGCGCACCTACTACGACGAGGGCGAGGGCGTCTGGTCGCACGACGTGGAGTTCGAATGCTGGAGGGATTCGTGAGTCGGCTGTCCTCCATAGCGCAGCGCATCCTTTCCGCTCACCGAACCTGCGGCTGGGGCAAGGTCTCGCAGGCAGTGCGGCCCGGCGAGGTGCGCCTGGAGAATCGCCAGGAGCGGGTGCTGGTGGCCGGCAACTGCTCCCCATCAGTCGGCGAGCGCGTCTCCTGGCTGCGGCTCGACCGGGGCACGCTCGTGACTGCTCGCAACATTCGACCTCGGCCGCCGCTGGTTCTCCCTTCGGGAAAGGCCCTTCCGACTTGGACGGGCGCATGGGGCCGGGTGATCACCTCTTCGTTCGACAACGGGCAATACGACAACGCCTCCCCCTGCTGCGCGGCGGACAGCAACGGGCATGCCTGGACTGCGGTGTGCGAGTCAGTGGGCGATGTGTTTCGCCTGCACTTCTATCGGGGCGACAAGGACAACCTGCTCGCGCCGGCAGGCTGGGCAAGCAAGGGGCACATCGACTTTTCCTACATCGGCGATCCGTACTATCGCACCAGCGGCCCAGGCTGGAGGACGCCCTGCCTGCTGGTGGACGACCAGGACAACCTCTTCGCCTGGTGGCACCGGCAGTTCCTCTGGGAGGCGGGACAGCAGACCGCGAACGCGCTGCAGGGAGTGAAGGGGACGATCAGTCCCGACACCGGCGCGCTCAGCCTGGACTCGCCGGTTGATCTCGGTCTGCCATACGTGGATGGCTTCGGCCCGGGCTACACCCCCGACTACAACGGCCTGGAGATCGCTCCCGACGGTTATCTCTGGCTCGTCACCTCGCCGAAGGTGACAGTGCAGACGCCGTGGGTGGACTTGCTTTATGGCGATGATCTGGGCGTCGGCACCTATAAGTATGCGCTCTCCTACGTCAGCGCGCAGAGCGAACTCGGCTGCGGCTACTATCGCAGCGTTACCACGAAGGCGCAGGCCGACTACAAGGGCACGTACTCCGCCAAGGCCAGATCGGGCGGCGGCACCTTCGGCCCTGGCACCCACCTGTTCCGCACGAACTTCTACAAGCAGGACGGCACCTCGGGCGACGGGGAGAGCATTTACCCCTCCGCCGAGAGCGGCGGGATGGTCACGATCTATGGTGGCAACGACTGGCGAGTCGAACTCCAAATCAACAAGGGCCTGGCCAACTGCACCGGGCGGCGCATCTACTGCTGGCCGAACTGGCCGGGCGGCCCGGGCGGCTACTTCCTGGTGGCCGACATCCCGGACAACGAGACGACGGATGTCACCATCTACAACCCGCCAACCGGAAGCGAACCTCCGTACCCGACTCAGCATACTCTCCCCGCCAAGCGCACGCGCGTCTGGAACATCGCCCAGGGGCCGCCGGGCACCACCGCGCGCCGCATCTACCGCACCCAGGCCGGCGGCAGCATCTACGGCCTCGTGCATACCGTCAATAACAACCAGAATGACGCGGAGTGGGCTGACGACACCGGCGACGGCATAGGCGCGACCCCGCCCAACAACCCGACGAACCAATCCTATCGCTGCCTGGCCGTGGGCCGCTCGAATGCGCCGCGCTCCTGGGCGAGCGGAGTCACCTGGGAGAAGGTCTTCGGCTGGTATCCCTGGTCGTGGCTGGGAGATCGCTGCGGCGTCGTCGCCCTGGGCAACGGACTGGCGGCAGTCGTTTACCAGAACACCTCCTGGGGCCTCTCTGCGCAGCGGCGCACGACCGGGGGTTTCTGGGGCAGCGAAGTCAACCTGGTCACAGAGAGCGGCCGCAGTTTCCGCCTGGGAACCATCCTGCTCCACGAAGGCGAGCCGCACCTGTGCTACCTCGAATCGGGCGGCTACCCCAGCCTTGATGAGTGGCACTACGCGCCGCTCTCAGTCAGCGACGACGGCGTCAGCATGGGCAGCCCCGTGCTTGCAGGCGAGGGCTGGCCCTACAGCGAGGAGCCGCCGCGGCTGTCCTGGGACGAAGACCAGGAAGTCATGGTGATGCACGGCGGCGGCTTCAACGACTACTGCCACATCTTCAACGTGGATGAGGGCGACGTGGAGAGCGGCGGCGGTGATCTCTCCACTGCCGGCGCGGATATCTCCTGGTGGACGGCTCCGCACCGCGTTCCCGGCCCGAAACTCTGGGGACTCTTCATCGACTGGGACGGCTACCACGGAGCCGTGGAGTGGACACCAGAGTGAGCAGACTCTATTCGGCGATCAAGCGTCTGGCGCGGAAGGGGGACCAGGCAGCAATCGGGGTGGTCGCGGGGTACCTCGGCGGCGGCCGCTATCGCATCAAGATCGCAGGCAGCGAGTACGAAGTGCCGGCCGCGGGAGACGCGCAGGCGATTGACGGCCAGAGCGTCGCGCTGCTGGTGAGTGGGGAGAACGGGAAGCCCATCGCCATGCTGGGTGCGGTGCGCCAGACGGGAGTGTAGGGTGGCGAGCCAACAGATTCTGCTATCAACAAAGTGCTGCAAGATCGCAGGCGGCGCGAACGCCAACAGCAACTATGGCAACATCACGCCCGGAGGGGTGCACTACAACTCGGCCAGCGCGAACTGGACTAAGCGTCATCTGGTCGAGTTCGACCTTACGCAGCTCATCCCACAGCAGGCGTCCCAGATCGTCCAGGCGCGCCTGCGCGTGAGCTTCGACGGATCTCTCAATAACCACAGCGACGCGGCCTTCAACATCGCCTGCCATCGCCTCACCGCCGCGTGGGTCGAGGCGCAGGTCACCTGGAACAACCGGCAGACTGGTACACCCTGGGGGACAGCAGGCGGCGACTTCGCCTCGCCCGCGCTGATCACCGTCTCCAGCCCTGACAATCCGAGCGGCTGGGGAACCGACTACTTCGACATCACCCAGTTGCTCAAGGACTGGCTGAACGGCACGTACCCGAACTCCGGGATCATCCTGAAGTGTGAGACTGAGAGCGGTTCCATCAACACGTGGAGTTACTACGAGACCGACGATCAGGCCAGTGACACTTACAAGCCTGCCCTGGTGGTTGACTACGTCGCTCCGCCGACGGCTCCCTCCGGTCTCTCGGCAGCGCCCAACGGCGCGAACCGGATCGACCTCGCCTGGACTGACAACTCCAATAACGAAAGCGGCTTCAAGATACAGCGCAAACTCGGGGCAGGCGGCACCTGGAGCCAGATAGACACGGTCGGCGCGAATGTCACCACCTACACGGACACGGCGGTTGTCGGCAACGCGACCTACTACTACCGGGTCTGCGCCTACAACGCGGACGGCGATTCGAGTTGGAGCAATGAGGCCAGCGCCACCGCGATCCAGGCTGCGCCTACCGGCCTCTCGGCCACGCCGTCGGCCTCGACGGTCAACCTGGTGTGGACCGACAATGCCACGGACGAAACCGGCTACAAGGTGGAGCGGAAACCGGAAGGCGGGGCCTATTCCCAGATAGGCACGGCCGGGCAGAACGCCACTTCCTACGCGGACGAGGGCGTGTCGCCTGGCACTTACTACTACCGCGTCAGTGCCTACAACGACTACGGCAACAGCGCCTACAGCAACGAGGCGAGCGCGACCGTTCAGGCCTTGGCTGACAACCTGGCGGACATCACGACGCTGATCCGAAGACGAAGGAGATAACGCATATGCCTACCTATCACGAGAGCGTCACAAAGAACGGAGTCTCCCAGGCGGCGCTGGAGGTCATCCTTCCGCCGCGCGACCTGGGCGAGTATCCCATGAAGACCGTGACCTTCAGCAACGCGGCCGGCGGAGCAGCCCTGGCGGACGCGAAGATCGAAATCGGCCCGACGGCGAGCGGCCCCTGGTTCGCGGAAGACCTGACGGGAACGGGGATTCCTACCCTCGCGGCCGGAGCGAGCGCGGCGTATCGCATGACAAAGGTTGATCGCTGGCTGCGCACGCAGGCGAAAGCGGCGGGAGCTAACTGCAATCTCACCGTCTACCTGGACGCTGTGGGGTAGAGCGATGGTTGAGTACCTGAAATACGGCGCGACGGGCCTGGTGGCGGTCATCATCCTGGCGGTGATGGTGCCGATCATCCGCGCCTTCATCGAGGAACTCAAGGAGAGCCGCCGCGAACGTCAGGAGATGAGAAAAGAACACAACGACTTCGTGGTCAACCATGCCCGCCATACCACCGAGGCGCTGTTGCAGGTGAAGGACGGCCTCGAGCAGGTGTGCCGGCGACTGAATGGAGAGAAGGAATGAAGCCCTGGAAACCGACGAAAGCAGCCCACCTGCTGGTGCTTGCCTTGAAGGAAGTCGGCAAGCTATATGTCCTTGGGAGCGAAGGGTCGCCAGAGGAGTCGCTCAAGACCTGGGACTGCTCCGAACTGGTTCAGCATCTGCTTGCCCAGGTTGGCGTGGAGCAGGTGACGGATTCAGGGGGGCGAGTCACTCCCATCGCCGCCTTCGACGGCGCGGGATTTCAGTGGGAGAGGACGCGCTCGATTCCGTTTGAGGCTGGCGTGAAACTCCCTGGCGCTCTGCTCTTCATACAGTCGGTCTCTGCCTACCCGCGCAAGCCCCACCAGGTCGGACACGTGGCGATCTCGTTGGGCAACGGCTACCTGTTGGAGGCACGCGGCCGCGCTTATGGAGTGACCATCGGGCCGGTGCGTCCGTCCTTCAACCTCGCATGCAAGGTAAGAGAGCTGTACGCCCCGGCGTTGCTGGGGTGACAAGCGCCGACAAGAAAGGAGGTGATCAAGTTGTGGACATGGATGAAGTACCTGTATCTGGCGATCAGGTTGGGCACGCTGTTCGAGAACCTGAAGGTGGTTCGCGCAAGCGACCCCGCAGTCACCAGCGAGTCCTACCAGCCGGCCTCGGCCGCCATCCTGGATGACCCCGGGGTGCAGCGGTGGCTGGGCCGGCTCTCGCCGGAGGAGCAGGCGCGCTTCACCGAGGGCCTGCCGACTTTCGTTTGGGGACTGGACGCGCTCACCGAGTAGGGCAGCCGCGGCAGAATCAGGAGGACAGGCCCCGCTCAGCCGCGGCGGGGTCTTTCTTTCTGCCTCACACCCCGCAGAAACCACTCATTCCGGCCTTGACTTCCCTGCGGAAGCAGGCATGAATGTAATGGCAAACAGGTGTGTGATAGCGAGGCAGAAGATGGCGCAGACGCAGATAGAGAGCAGCAAGGCAGAGACCTACCGGTGGGGTTGTGAGATCGAGTGCTTCCTGCCCGACCAGGCGATCAGGGAGCTGGGCATCAGCATCGGCTCCTACCACCACGGTCACCCACTGCCCTCGCCCTTCCCGCAGGGCTGGACGGCGGAGCGGGACGGCAGCCTCCGCAGCGACCGCAGGGGCTACGTCCCCGTCGAGGTAGTGAGCCCGATACTCCAGGGGCGGGCCGGAATCGAGCAGGTCAAGCAGGTGGCGCAGACGCTCAAGGGCCTGGGGGCAGTCGTGAATACCACAGCGGGGCTCCACGTGCACTGCTCGGCCGAGGCCGTCGCCGGCGACGGCTTCGCAAAGGTCGCCGAGTGGGTCGCCAAGCTCCTCTACCACGTGGCGATGCATGAGACCGCGCTCTACGCCTCGACCGGAACGCATCGCAGGGAGAACGGCGGCTACGCCCGCAGCATCAAGGCGCAGAAGAACGCAGCCGACAGGGTGCGCCGCGCTCCTGATACGCGCAAGCGCGAAGCCCTCCAGGATGCGGTCTACGGACTCGCTCGCTACCACACGCTGAACCTCACCAACTTGTTCACTCGCAAGGCCACGGTCGAGTTCCGCCACGGTGCCGGGACGGTCGAGTGGACGAAGATGGTGGCCCACATCCAAATGGCGCTCGCCCTCTGCGAGCGGGCCACCGAGACCGCAAAGATGGACTGGGATGCCCTCGCCAGTGAGCGCACCTACCAGGTGAGGGGCAAGGGTCTGCGGGAACTCAACCGGTTCTTCTACCTCGCGGGCTGGACTCTGGGCCGCCGAGATGTGGGCAAGCCCCAGGTCGAGATGGCTGGATGGATTGCCGACCTGGCGGACCTGAAGGTGGTGAAACGAGAGCTCAAGCGTTTAGCGCGCAAGTATGATTCCACGGCGCGAGAGGGAGCCGCCTGATGTGCGGGGTCCTCGGCTGGATTGGCAACCCGAAGCACTGGCGCGATTCCCACCGGCTCATGGTGGAACTCGCAATTGCCTCCGAGGAGCGAGGGACAGATGCGGCGGGCTATGCCGTGCTCACCGCGAGCGGCGAGTTGCTCTGGCAGCAGCAACCAGGGCCGGCGCGACTGCTCTTCCGGGACAAAGAGTTCGCGGCGCTTCGGCGGAGGAACGTGGTCATGGCGATCGGCCACACCCGCCTCGCCACCACGGGCGCGCCGGCAGTCAACGGGAATAACCACCCACACCTGGCAGGCAACCTTGTCGGCGGCAGGCCAGCGTGGGCACTCGTCCACAATGGATTCATACCCCTGCACGAACACAAGGCGGCCGCGCTCGGCGTGCGCCTCGAGTCCCAGTGCGACTCGGAAATCTTGGCGCAGGTTCTTGACCGATACGGCGAGACGGAAGGGCCGGAGACCTGCCTGGCGCTCGGCGGGAAGCAATCGGTTCTCGCCATCAACGTCGCCTCCAGAACGATGCTTGCCTGGACGAACGGCGAGATGCCGCTGGTCGCGTTCCGTATCGACGGGCTGACCGGAACCTGGTGGGCCTCCACCGCGGCCATCGCGCGACGTGCACTGGAGCGGCTCGGCCTCACCGCCCGCTTCGCCAAGCCCGTACCCCGGGTGGTGTATCGCCTGGAGTTGGCGGACGGCGAGGTGACGATGACTCAACGGAAGTTGGAGACGCAAATCGGATGAACGAGCGAAAGATGGAGCGCGCCCTGCTGGAGCTGTTCGAGGAGATTGCCAGCGACGATGAGTTGCAGGCCAGCCTCGACCAGCCAGCGCTGGCGAACGCGCAGGTCAAGACGTTCGAGGACGCGGGTCTCCTGACGCGCGACCGCGGAATCGTCCTCAGTCTCGAGGACGGCAGCGAGTTTCAAATCACCATCGTCCGAAGCGACGGGGCGGACGACGAAGACGACGAGGAGGCAGACTGAGATGACCGGCGCGCAAGCGAAGGAACGTGTCGAGCGGCACCTGCTCAGCAAGGGCTACAGCCGCAAGGACGGACAGAAGCACACCTACCTGCTGCACCCGGACGGCGTGCATCGCTGGAAGCTGACCAGCCGCACCGTCCAGAAGCAGAAGCGCTTCGAGTGGGGCTGGCACAACGTGAGCCGCGCAGCCTCGCTCATTGAGGTGGCCAGGAGGTTAGGAAAGTGATGTGGGTGGAGCCGATGGACAACGACAACCAGGGGGAGGACAAGCGGCACCCCGATGACGCCTTGTGGCGGCGCATTCGGGATGCCATCTACAAGGCCGTCAACGCGGCCTTCAAACCGCCTCCCCCGGACGTCATCGAGAAGATAGAGGACGTCCTTGGGAGAGCGGAACGCGATTGGAAAAGAGAGGAGAAAAAGGAATGCCAAGACGAAGGCAGCGAGAAGCAGTAGCAGAGCGGACGGAGGCCCGCCTGGAGGAACAGCGACAGCGCCGACAGGAAGCGGCGCAACGAGGCGCACAGACGCGCCGACAACGGCGCGAAGCGCAGGCAGCCGAAGCACAGCCGCAGGCCGGGGCCGAAAGCCGCACACAGGGGCACGTGGCGCGCCGTTCGCGCCCTCGTGCGCACCCTGACCTCCTGACGGTGGCCATCCGCGGCCACTTCGCCGAGAGGATGCGGGCACTGTCGGAGAGCCACGGCATGAGCCTGGCCAAGATCCTCAAGGACGCCTTGCTGGTCTACGAGGGCGACGTCGAGGGCGGCTACGAACCGGGCACCAGCCTGCGGCGCTGGCAGGAGAGCCGGGCCGAAGGCGAGGAGCGGGCGGAATGAGGCTTCTGACCCGCAGCGCCCTGCGGTAGGCCCGCGTCAGCAATAGGTAGGAAAGAAGGGGCTGACCGCCGAAGAATGACTTTGGCGGTTTCCTGACCGTGCCTTCTGGCTGTCGAGGATAAGGAGACAGGCCGCGAATGGCCTACGAGATTGTACTGACCGACTGCATGGACTGGCTACAGGAGCGGGGCGAGAACTCCGTCCACGCGGTCGTTACTGACCCGCCTTTCGGGATGCGCGAGTATATGGCGCATGAAGTGGCCAAGCTGCGCGCGGGCCGGGGCGGGGTCTGGCGCATCCCGCCGAAGATCGGCGGCAGTCAGAGGCGCCCCCTTCCGAGATTCACCGTGCTCTCGGCACAGGAAGTGGAAGCCATGTCAGCCTTCTTCTACGAGTGGGGGAGGCTGATTCACAGGGTGCTGGTGCCTGGCGGCCACGTTTTCATCGCCTCCAACCCACTCGTTTCCCATGCGGTGTTTACGTCTCTGGCTCAGGCAGGACTCGAGAAGCGTGGGGAGATCATCCGACTTGTGCGCACACTTCGAGGTGGAGATCGGCCAAAGAACGCTGAAGAGGAGTTTCCAAACGTCAGCGCGATGCCTCGCTCGTGCTGGGAGCCCTGGGGTCTGTTCCGCAAGCCGTTCGAGGGCACGCTGGCCGATAACCTACGCAAGTGGTGGGCCGGGGGTCTTCGTCGTCTCTCACCGGATTCCCCATTTCCTGATGTGCTGGTGAGCGGCCGCACCCCTGAGCGTGAGCGCGAGATCGCCCCCCATCCAAGCCTCAAGCCGCAGGAGTTTATGCGGCGTATTGTATGGGCGAGTTTGCCCCTGGGCAAGGGTATTGTCCTTGACCCATTCGCGGGGGCCGGAACGACGTTAGCCGCTGCTGAGCATTTCGGCTACAACAGCATAGGCCTGGAGGTCGATTCAGAGTATGCCGAAATGGCGAAGACGGCGGTGCCGGTGCTTGCTCGCCTGCCGGTGGAGATCCCCGAGAACGGGATTCTCAACGGTCGCCAGGCCACCCTGTTCGCGGCTGCGGTGGACGAGTAGTCTGGTTATTCTGGGGTCGCGCGTCGGCGTCTCGCGCCGACCACGTATTGGGGATTCCTGAAGATCGCGTTGCTGCGCAGTTTCGCGGTTCCCCGGACGTTGATTGAGGCGGTAATCGTCCGTCTCGAGTTCCCTGTGCGTCCGCTGAAGCTCCAGTCGTCCTCCTCGAGCTCCGCAGCCAGCACTTCAACGAACTCAGTGGGGTGACGGTCTTCGACAGGCTCCGTTAGCGTGTCGACGATGTATCTGAAGATTACCACCCATCCCTTCTCAGGGTTGTGCCCTTGCCACCCTCCCTTGGTCTTCGACGCCTTGACCTCGATGCCGTCCTCACCGCGAAGGACGGCATCGCCAGGGTAACGGCCGGACAAGATCAAGTCAGGATGCCCGCCAACCTTTCGGTTGCGCGTGAGGGTATGGCTGGCGTCCGACAGGTTCTTCACGAGCGTCTCGCTGAGGACACCGGCGAAGGAGTTGCCAAGCAGGATATCCTCCAGCCGGCCGTAGCCGCGCTCCACCAGAAACGGGTTGATCGCGTGGAAGAAGTCGTACGTCCCATGCATGGCCTGCTTGACCTCGGCAACCGTCAGGCCGTAGGGCAGCACCGCACCGTCATTGAAGTGCTCGTCAAGGACTATGGGACGCTGGATGAATCTGGCCATGGGCATACCAAATCACTATTTCGACGTCCGGCGTTCTGCGTCCTCTCGCCAGAGAAGCGGGCATTGCTTTCATAGCGAGATGCGCTCGATCTCCTCGACCAGGTCGAAGCTATCCACGGCGACGTGCCTAAGCACTTGGTCATCGCAGGGAGGTGACTGCCGCTGGCATCGTTCTGCTGGTGATGGGGCATGACGAGCTTGGGTGGTGACAATGCCTTAGCCTCCTGCCTAATGCAGTCCCTGTCGCCCAATAGTGATCAGACAGCCCTTGACGGCCGACGGAGAGTATGTTAGTATCCTCTAAAAGGCTTACAAGGTGCTCCAGTGGATGACCTGGTCAAGCTATTCAAGGCCCTGGCAGATCCCACGCGGGCGCAGATCCTCGTGCATCTCTCCGACGGGGACCTGTGCGTTGGTGCCGTTGCTCGGCGGCTCGGCGTCACCCACTCAGCGATCTCCCAGCACCTGCGCATTCTGCGAGAGGCCGGTCTGGTGGACGGCGACAAGCGAGGCTACTGGGTTCACTACTCGCTTGACCGCAAGCAGATACGGAGCATCTCGGCAAAGGTTGGCAAGTGGCTTGAACGGCTCTACTCGTCTCCCGTGGGCAAGTGTGTGGACACCCGCGAGTGCCCCAGGAAGGGCGACTCGCGCTCCGGCAAACCTGCGACAAGGAGGTAGCAGTGATGTGCGCATCCAGCAAAAAGTGCGAGAAGGGGAAGGAGCCCAAGACGTGCTCCTCCGAGCAGATCAAGCAGTGTCACGGGGACACGACCGCACACCCTTGTGAAGCTGGCGGCAACCCCAAGAAGAAGTGACGACCGGCAGCGGGCGGCGCGCCATTCTTGTGCGCCGCCCGCGAGCGCCAATGACGCGCGGTTTCCAGACTTCTACGAGACGGCTGCCCGCGACGCCGAGCGCGCCCGTCTGAAGCACTACGAGACCGTGACCGACGCGAGAGCTGCCAGACGCCCAGGTTAGACTTGGGATATGGCTTCGGTTCACACGATGAGGGCCATGACATGACACACGCCGGTAGTGCGATAGAGGCGCTGCACCTCGCCCGGAGCTATGACGGGCTAATCGCGGTTGATCGGGTCAGTTTCGCGGTGGCGGAAGGGGAGATCTTTGGCTTCCTGGGCCCGAACGGGGCGGGCAAGACGACGACCCAGCGCATGCTGACCGGGGTGCTCCCGCCGACCTCAGGCACCGCCCGCATCTTCGGTCACGACATCCAGCGGGAAGCGGTCGCCGCCAAGTCAACCATGGGGGTGGTGCCCGAAGTGGCCAACCCCTACGCGGACCTGACAGGCTGGCAGAACCTGATGTTGGCCGGGGAGATGTATGGGATGGCCCGCGCGGCGCGGCACGGGCGGGCGGAGAGCCTGCTGCGCGAGTTCGACCTGTGGGAGCGCCGCAATCAGAAGGCGAAGGGGTATTCCAAGGGAATGAAGCAGCGCCTGCTCCTGGCCATGGCGCTGATTCACGAGCCGCCGGTACTCTTCCTGGACGAGCCCACCTCGGGGCTTGACGTGGAAAGCGCCCGCCTGATCCGGGAGCAGCTACGCGCCCTCGCCGCCCAGGGGGTCACCGTGTTTCTGACGACGCACAATATCGAGGAGGCGAACCAGTTGTGCGACCGGGTGGCCATCATCTGCCGCGGACGGCTGGCCGCGGTGGACCGGCCGGAGGCGCTCAAGGCGCCCTTTGCCAGCAGCCAGTCGCTGGTGGTGGCCTTCGACCGCCCGGCGGAAGTGAGTGATCTCGAAGGGCTGCCCGAGGTGAGCCGGGTGCAGAAAGAGGGCGATAAGTGGCGTCTCTTCACTGCCGCTCCAGGAGCAATGGTGCGCCGGCTGGCGGAGTACTCGGCCAAGAACGGAGTGGAGATCGTCAGCCTGAACACGCTGGGGCCGAGTTTGGAGGATGTCTTCCTGGCGCTGGTTCATGACGAGCCTGTGGGGAGGGAGGTGGGGCAATGAAGGGGCTGCGCCCGGTCTGGGTGATCGCGAAGAAGGACATCCGCATCTACTATCTCAAGGGGCCGGTGCTCATCTTCGGCGTGCTATTCCCGGTCTGTCTGTTTCTAGCCTTCGCCATAGGCCGCTCTGTCCCGCTTGCTGGGCTGGTTCCGGGCCTGGTGGCAATCACGCTGTTCTTCACCACGTCGTCCGTGAGTCCAGCAATTGCCCCCTGGGAGACGCAGGCTCGCACCCTCGAGCGGCTGCTGTGCGCCCCGCTTACCATCCCGGCGATCCTGGCCGGCGATGTTCTGGCCTCCTACCTGTTCGGGGGTATTCTCTCGCTGGTGCCCGTTGCCCTCGGATTGCTGCTCTTCGGCGCGAGTGTGGCGCACCTGGCCGCGCTCGCGGCCGGCTTCCTGGTCTCCGGGGCCTGCTTTGCCATCCTGGGAGTTCTCCTCTCCTCGCCTCCGACGGACAAGCCGTCGGAGATCATGATGCTGTCCAACTTGGTGCGGCTGCCCCTGATCTTCTTCAGCGGGGTGTTCCTGCCGCTGGACGCGATGCCAGCCTGGGGGCAATGGATTGCCTCCATTTCGCCCCTGACTTACTGCACGGAGTTGCTTCGTTACGGATTCGGCGGCGCCACCCGGTATGGGCCCGAGGTGAGCCTGCCTGCCCTGCTGGGATTCGCCCTGCTCTTTTGGGTAATGAGTGTGCGGCTTCACCGGCGCAGCATGAGCCGCCGCATCTGGGCATGAAGGCAGCGGCATGAAGAAAACAGGGATACTGATAGCCGACGACGACCCGCGAGTGGTGGAACTGGTTCAGGCCTACCTGGAGAAAGAAGGCTTTGCGGTACTGGTTGCGGCCGACGGCGATGAAGCGTTTGACCTTGCCAGCCAGCGCCAGCCCGATCTCGTGGTGCTGGACATCATGCTGCCCAAACGGGACGGCTGGGCGGTGTGCCGCCGACTCAGGGAAGGTTCCGCCACCGCAGACACACCCATCATCATGCTGACTTCGCGCGGGGAGGAAATGGACCGGGTGCTCGGTCTGGAACTGGGGGCGGATGACTATGTGACGAAGCCGTTCAGCCCACGGGAGCTGGTGGCGCGCATCAAGGCTGTCCTGCGACGCAGCGGCGAGGGCAAACTCTCCCCTTCCCAAAAGGTGCTCACCTATCGCGGCATCAGAATCGATCCGGTCGGCCGCGAGGTCGAGGTGGCCGGCGAGTCGGTATCGCTGACGCCGCGCGAATTCGATCTTCTCTGGTTGCTCGCCAGTCATCCGGGCCGCGCTTATCGCCGTGAGCAACTCTACGAGTTGGTTTGGAAGGACGAGGCATTCGGAGACCTCCATACTGTGGATGTCCACATCAACCGCCTGCGCGCGAAACTGGAGCGCTCTGGAGGCCCCCGCTATATCGTTACCGTCTGGGCCGTTGGCTACAAGTTCGAGGTGGCCGACCATGTTTAGATTCCGCAGTCTCTTCGGCCGTCTGATGAGTCTGTATATCCTGATCGTAATAGGCACGCTCGGAATGCTGGGACTCCTACTGAGTCGGTTGTTGCAGGACTACTTCTTCGCCGCCAAGCAGCAGGAACTGGTGAGCCGAGGAGAGACCATCAGCCAGCTTGCCGCACCGCTCTTTGCGCGCCATACCAATCCGGCCAAGGCGCGTCAGGAATTGCAGGTGGCCGGGCGCTTTCTGACCGGAGGAGCCTTCATCGTCGACCGCGATGGCCGCGTAATCGCCGCAATCGGCCGCCGCCCGGCACAGGAGGTACAGGGCCAGGTACCCTGCGCGGTCACGCAGGAACTCCCCGAGTTGATGGCGGCGATGGAGGGGGAAGTCGTCACTCGCACCGGTTACAGCCCCGTCTTCCGCGAGGCGGCATTTTTCGCCGCGGTACCGATCACCCTGAATGGGTCGGCAGTCGGCGTCACGATCATGCATTCGCCCGTGCTTGGTCTGCGGGACACCGTGAGTCATATGCGCCTGCTGGTCTTCGGTCTGGCGCTAGCGGCGATTGCCCTCTCTGCCGCCCTGGGGTACTTCCTGGCGAGAAGCGTCGCCGATCCCCTGAAGCGCATGAGCCGGATTGCCGGACAGATGGCAGAGGGAGACTTCGAGTCGCGAGTTCCTGAGCGAGGCATCGATGAGGTCGGCCGACTCGCGGCAGCGCTCAACCAGCTCTCCTCGAGTCTGCAGCACACAATCCAGTCGCTGTCGGAGGAGCAAAGCAAGCTGGATCATGTCGTGACGACGATGGGTGAAGGCGTAATCGCGGTGGATCGCAGCGGGCAGGTGATCATGGCCAACCCCCAGGCCCAGGAGATGGTCGCCTCGAGCGAACCAGCGCTGGTGGGGCGCTCACTCGATGAGGAAGCGCTAGCAGCCGCGATCATGAAGGCCATGAGCGAGGCCAGGGAACAGACGGCTGAGTTCCGGAGTCGCGACGGCGTCCTCGCTCTCCAGGCGCACATCTCGCCGACCGCGGTCGAAGGAAGCACGGTCGGGGCGGTGGCCGTGATCCAAGATATCACCGAGATGCAAAGAGTGGAACGCATGCGCCGCCAGTTTGTGGCAGATGCCTCCCACCAGTTGCGATCACCGCTGACCGCAATGCAGGGATACGCCGAGGCCTTGCTTGACGAAGTCGCCGCCGATGCCGAGACACGCCGCCGCTATCTCGCCACCATCGTACGTGACGCCAAACGCTTGACTCGGCTGATCGAACAACTGCTGGACCTGTCTCACATCGAATCCGGCCAGGCGAAGATGGTGATGAAGGAGTTCTCCTTGCTGACACTGCTCCGGCGCGTAGTGGCTGTGATTCCGCCGGACGAGGCGCAGCCAGAATTGCATCTGGAAGCGTCAGACGACCTGCCGCTGGCCTTGGGCGATGAAACCTATACCGAGCAGGCCCTTCAGAATCTGCTTGAAAACGCGATTCGGCATACGCCACGTGAAGGACGAATCACGATCTGGGCGCGGGCTGAGCCTGACTGCCTGGTGGTGGGGGTCACGGACACTGGCTCCGGCATTGCCCCGGAACACCTGCCTCGCATCTGGGACCGTTTCTACCGTGCCGAGGAGAGCAACAAGGGCGGGACCGGGTTGGGCCTCGCCATCGTCAAGGGTCTCGTCGAGCGCCAGGGCGGGCAGGTTCATGTAGAGAGCCGCTTGAACGAGGGCAGCACCTTCACCTTCACCTTGCCGCTTGCCGGCCGCTGACCTGGCTTTTACCCACGGCGTGAAAGTTTGAGCCTTTCTTGCCTGTTCGTTGAATCTTCTGTGAACTCTTGCGGCTACACTATTCTCAAGCTCGGCCCATTCTGGGGCCGTGGCTTAAGAGGTAGCCATGAGAGCATCTGCAGGGCCAGCAGTCATTGGTCTGATATTCTTGATGTTGCTTGTCCCCGTGGCCAGCGCACTCCCAGCCGAGAACGGCGAGGCAGGCCCCCTCACCCTGGAGCAATGCGTGGCGCTCGCGCTCAGGAACCACCCTGCGCTCCGCGGCGCGACCTCCGATGTTATGGGCGCTCGCGCGAATGTCAGCGCCACCAGAGCAGCCACTCTGCCTCAGCTCAGCGCCAGCGGCGGCTATTCGCAAACCGGGGGTGAGTTGAGCGCAAGTGGAAGCGGCTTGACTCAGCAGGGCTTCTCCACTGCTCTCGGTCTCAGACAATTGCTCTTCGACAGCGGCCGCACCTCCGCGCTGGTCCGCGAATCCAGGTCGGCGTTGACGGCCACGTCGGCGACCCGCGATCAGGTTGAACAGAGTGTAGTGTTCGGCGCTCGTCAGGCCTACTTCGGTGTGCTGGCAGCCGAGCAAGTCCTGGCGGCACAGACTCAGGCGCGGGACCTCTCGGCCTTACACCTGAAGGTGGGACAGGCGCGCTATCAGGAGGGCCTGGCTCCCAAAGCCGATGTCACCAAGGCGGAGGTGGAGCTGGCGAACGCCGAACTTGATCTCATTCGAGCGCAGAACGGGGTGAGCCTTGCCTATGCGACATTGAGTAACGCGCTGGGTCTTCCGGCCATGACATCGCTGAAGATAGCTGGAGCGCTTCAGGCATCCGGCGAACAGCCTGTCTTGGAGGCATCATTGGCCTTCTCATACCAGAACCGGCCGGAGTTAAGGCGCGCGGAGGCGAGTCTGCAGGCCGCAGGTTCGGCCATAACGGTGGCGGCCTCGGGTACCAGGCCATCGCTCTTTGCTACGGCGAGCGCCAACTGGTTGGACAACTCTTCTATCTCGGGTTCGGGCTGGACCACAGGAGTCGCCGTCTCCTTCCCTCTCTGGGATGGCGGCGGCACTACCGCGCGCGTGCGACAGGCACGTGCGGAAGTCGAGAGCGCGCAGGCTGCTTACGACAATACGAAACAGCAGGTCGGCCTGGAGGTCCAGCAGGCCTATCTGAACGTCGTGGAGGCCGACCAGCGCGTTACTACCGCGGGCAAACTGGTTGCCCAGGCGGAGGAGAACCACCGCATTGCCCAGGGCCGCTACGAAGGCGGCGTCGGCCCTATGATTGATGTGGTTGACGCCCAGACCGCATTGACCGCGGCCCGCACCAGCTATACGCAGGCTCTCTTCGACGCCCAGGTGACCCGCGCCCGGTTAGACCTGGCGATGGGACGTCCCCTCCGAACAGAAGGAGCAGCTCGTGAGAAATAAGATCGCCATTCTGATTGTCGTCGTCATCATCGCCTTGGCCGGCCTCGGTCTGCTGGTCTGGCGACGGAGCAGCTCCGCAAGACAGCAAGCCAGCCTCGACACGGCGACGGCGTCGCGCCGAACGCTCAATGCAACCGTCCTGGCCACCGGGAGTGTGAAAGCCATCGTGGGCGCGGAGGTGAAGGTCGGCTCTCGCATCTCAGGCGTGGTGAAGCGCCTGCCAGTGAATATCGGCAGCCTGGTGCGAAAGGGACAGGTCATCGCCGAGCTGGATGATCGCGAAACTCGTAGCCAGGGGGATCAGGCGAACGCGAACCTGGCGTCAGCCCGCACTCATCTGGCCGAACTGGAGGCAGGATATGGCGCGCAAGTCGTTCAGAGCAGCACGGATGTTGAGCGAGCCCAGGCGAACCTGGCCGCCGCGCGCTCCCGGCTGGAGCAGGCCCGCACCACTGTCGGCACCGTCCCAATCGAGGTGACAGCCCAGATCCAGCAGGCGGAGGCGGCCGTGGAACAGGCGGAAGCAAGTCGAGCGAACGCCAAAGTGAAGTATGATCGCATTCAGCACTTGCTGGACCAGGATTTTGTTGCCAAGCAGGATGCTGACAACGCCCGCACCGAATATGAGGTCGCGGTCTCCCAAGTTCGTCACGCCCAAGCGGTGTTGAATACCGCCAACGCGAACTCTTCGCAAACCCAGCTCCGGCAGCAGGATGTCGCCCAGGCAGAAGAGGCGGTGCGCCAAGCGGATTCCGCGCTCCGCATGGCGCGGGCGAACACCGCCCAGGTGCGCGTCAAGGAGCAGGCGATCCGCTCCGCGCGGGCGCAGGTGATGCAAGCGGAAGCGGCACTGCGCTATGCCCAGACCCAACTCTCCTACACCCGGATTGTCTCCCCCATTCATGGCGTCATCGCTTCGGTCTCCACCCAGGAAGGGGAGACCATCGCCGCCGGCCTTACCGCGCCGACTTTCGTCACTATCATTGATCTATCGAGACTACAGGTTGATGCGCTGGTGGACGAGACCGACATCGGTCGAGTGAAGGTGGGCCAGTCCGCCACCTTCACCGTGGATTCGTTTCCTGACCAGGAGTTCGAGGGAAAGGTGACGGCCATCTACCCGAAGGCGATTATCGATCAGAATGTGGTTGACTACGATGTAGTGGTCACCATCGCCAACCCTCGCGGGCTGCTGCGCCCGGACATGACGGCGAATGTAACCATCAATGTCGCCACCAAGGAGAACGTGCTTGCGCTTCCCAACAAGGCCGTCAAGCGCGAGGAAGGCGCGAGGGTGGTTTACGTGATCGAGAACAACGTCCCCGTGCGCCGTCCGGTCAAGATCGGATGGAAAGACAGCGACTACACCGAGATACTCTCCGGCCTGAAGGAGGGTGAACGCGTCATGGTTGGCGACCTGCCCGGCCCGGCGCGCACGCAACCAGCGACCCAGCCCAGCCTGCCGCCCGGCGCGACAGGCAGATGAGGAGGAAAACAGAGATGATCATCGAGATGCAGGAAGTCACGAGAGTCTACGAGATGGGAGGGCAGCGGGTGCCGGCCGTGAATGGTCTCTCCCTGCAGGTGGAGGCGGGCGAGTTTGTGGCCATTGTGGGACCTTCCGGCTCCGGCAAGTCCACGCTGATGAATCTGCTTGCCTGCCTGGATACGCCAACCAGCGGTACCTACCGGCTGGAGGGCGTGGAGGTAGGCAAGCTGGATGACGATCAGCTCTCGCTCGTGCGCAACAGCAAGATCGGATTGGTCTTCCAGTCCTACAACCTGCTGTCTCGGATGACCGCCCTGGAGAATGTCGAGCTTCCCCTGCTCTACGGCACCGCGCACCACGACGGCAAGGCGGCCCGCCGCGCCCTGGAGACGGTCGGACTGGGAGATCGCACCCACTACTGGCCCAGCCAGCTCTCCGGCGGCCAGCAGCAGCGGGTGGCCATCGCCCGCGCCCTCATCAACGATCCCGCCATGGTGCTGGCGGACGAGCCCACGGGCGCGCTGGACACCCGCTCCGGTCTGGAGGTAATGGAGATCTTCCAGCGCTTGAACCGGGAGGGCCGCACCATCATCCTGGTCACCCACGAGCAGGCCATCGCCGAACACGCCCGGCGCGTCATCAGCCTGCGGGATGGGCAGGTGGTGTCCGACGAGCCAGTGGCACACTCCCGGCAGGCGCAGGCCGAGCTGGAGAAACTGCCGGCAGAGGAGGCAAAACGATGACTTTCGCTATGACGATGAGAGAAGCAAGGAGGGCGCTCACGGCCAATAAGGTCCGCACATTCCTGATGATGGCTGGGGTGATTATCGGGATTGCCGCGCTGACTGTCATCGTGTCAGTAGGTCAAGGGGCGAAAGGCCAGATAATGGGCAGGGTAGAGAAGATGTTTGGGCGCAATCCCATAATGGTGACCGCCTTCGCACGCATGGAGGGCATGCGTGAGATGGACATCTCTGCCTCCACCCTTGCGCCCGAAGACGCACAGGCCATCGCCAAGGAGATAGCCAACGTTGACCAGGTAGCCCTGGTGCAGAGCAAGAGCGGAGTCCCGGTCAAATATCATGATCAGAGTATCACTACCGAACTCTTTGGCGTGACGCCGAACTGGTCCTACATCCGGATGTGGGATGTCACTGAGGGGGAGCCGCTGGGTGAGAGCGATCAGAGTGGAGCAGCGCGGGTCTGCTTGCTTGGGGCGACTGTGGCCAGAGAACTCTTTGGCGATGTCGACCCGGTTGGTGAGACGGTGCGCATTGAAAACGTCAACTTCAAGGTCAAGGGCGTCCTCGTGTCCAAGGGAGCCAACCCCCGAGGCGGGGATTTTGACGACCGGCTAATCATCCCCATTTCGACGTTCTCTCGGCGGCTCTATAATGTGACCAACTTGAGCCAGGTGCTGGCATTGCTCAAAGATACAAGTCGCATGGAGCAGACGTCGCAAGAGGTCACTGCCCTCATGCGGGAGCGGCATCAGATTACGGGCGCAAAGCAGGATGACTTCGGAGTACGAACCGCCAGCAGCATCGTCCAATTCGCCTCCGGCACTCAGCAGACGCTCTCCCTGTTCCTCGGAGTGGTCGCCGCCATCTCGCTGCTCGTCGGGGGCCTGGTGATCATGAACATCATGCTGGTCTCGGTCAGTGAGCGCACCAGGGAGATCGGCATCCGTCGGGCAGTGGGCGCTCGCCGACGCGACATCTTGCGGCAATTCCTGGCCGAAGCCCTCGCGGTGACGCTGGCGGGTGGATTGTTTGGAGTGCTGATAGGTGCTGGTGGCGCGATGGTGCTGAGCGCGGCCAAGGATATGCCCACGACTGTTTCCTGGCAGGCGGTGGCGGTAGCAGTCGCGTTCTCGACCATCATTGGGATTGTCTTCGGGGTGCAGCCGGCGCGGCGTGCGGCGCGTTTACATCCGGTCGAGGCGCTGCGCACGGAATAGGCGCTCAGCCGGCAGAGAGAGGAAACGAGAGATGAACTTGGTGCACCTCGGTGAGATGGCAGAGTTCCACCCGGATGCGCACGTCGGGAAGGTCGTGCAAGAGCATGCGTTGACGGACTCGCCGTCATCGTGGACGGCGATATGTCCGCGGCCGAGCTTCAGAAAACGGCGAACAGCTTCAAATAGGCGGAATACATCCGCGGAGTTCGCAGCCTAAAAGGTAACATGGAAATCAACTGGATCAACCTCGCTTGGCGGGAGCTTTCGCGCCGCAAGACCCGAGCGCTGCTGTCCATCCTCGGGATGGGGCTGTGCGTGACCCTGCTCGTCAGCATCCTGACCATTTCCCGTGCCGTCGAGCGCGCCTTCCAGGGCCCTATGTCCCAGGCCGGGGCCGACTTGGTGGTGCAGAAGCCCGGCCTGCCCTGCGCCTGGCAGCAGGTGAAGCTGGCCGGCAGCCTTTCCCCCGTGGAAACCAGGGTCCTGGCCGGATTGCGGCAGGATCGGGAAGTGATCGCCGCCTCCGGATCGCTCCAGCTCTGGGCCTTCCCCATGGACGAGAACGGCAGGCCCGACCAGTCCCGCAAGCCGGTGGTCGTCACGGGGATCGATCTCGACGACCTGCGCATCGGCCCCGTCAAGCCCAACAAGGACAAGGGTGCCTGCTGCGAGGTCTTTGAAGGCGACCTGCTTTCCCGCGACGCCTCCAAACGAGAGGCGCTGGTCACCAGGGAATTCGCTCGGATCCACCGGCTGAAGGTCGGGGACGCCGTCCGGCTCTGGAAGCACGACTTCACAGTGGCGGGCCTGATCGACCCCGGCAAGCTCGCCAGGATCGCCGGGGCCGAGGTGTACGTCTCCCTTCCCCAGGCTCAGGAGCTCTACGGCCACGGCCTGGTGATGGATACCCTCTACCTCAAGCTCCGGCCCGAGGCGGATCCCCGGCGCATCGAATCGCTCCTGAAGAAAAAACTGGGCGCGGACCTCGCCATCACCACCAGCAGCCAGCTCCTAACCCAGGCGGCGGGATTCGAGGTGCTGCAGAAGTCGGTCACCCAGGCATTCGGTCTCATCGTACTGGCGATGGTACTGCTCTTGGTCGCCAAGTCCTCCGCCGCGGCGGTGCACGAGCGCACCCGGGAGATCGGCATCCTCAAGACGGTGGGCTGGAAGGATGGCGAGGTCCGCCGGCTGCTCCTCACCGAGCATTTCCTGCAGGGGCTCATCGCGGGAATCGGCGGCTTCCTCCTGGGAACTGCGGTGAGCTGGGTCTACGCCCAAACCGCAGTGCTCAAGCTGCCGGAGACCTTGAACAAATACCCCATCTGTGCCGACACCATCGCGCCGCTCGCCATCGCGAAGGTGAAACTCGCCTTCGAGCCCGACCTGTTGCTGCTCGGCTTCGCCCTGTCGGTGGTGATCTCGCTCGCCGCCGCTGCGGTCGCGGCGAAGAAATCCTCCCACCTCTCCCCCAGCGAAGCATTGAGGCAGTTATGATCCGCGTCGAGAACCTCTCCAAAACCTACCGCAAGGGAACCCAGGCCGTTTCCGCCCTGCGCGAGGTGTCCCTGGACATCCCCGCCGGTTCCTTTCTCGCCCTGGTGGGCCGCTCCGGATCGGGGAAGTCCACCCTGCTCCAAATGATCGGCGGACTGGATCGCCCCACCGGCGGGCACGTCTGGGTCGAGCTTCCCGAAGAAGAAGAAAAAGACCTGGCCGCCCTGTCCCGGGACGATCTCGCTCTCTATCGCCGCCGGCACGTGGGATTCATCTTCCAGGCATTCAACCTGCTCCCCACCCTGACGTTGCTGGAGAACATCCTGGTCCCGGTGGTGCCGGAAAAAAACCTGTGGCAGGAAAAACACGCCTTCGCGCTCGAACTGCTCAAGCAGCTCGAGCTGAAGGAGCGCGCCGAGCACCTGCCGGCCGAGCTTTCCGGCGGCGAGCAGCAGCGGGTGGCGATCGCCCGGGCGCTGATTCTCGACCCCGCGCTGCTCCTGGCCGACGAGCCGACCGGCGAACTCGACGCCCAGACTGCGGCGGTCATCGTGGGGCTCCTCAGAAAGCTCAATTCCGAGGGGAAGACCATCGTCCTGGCGACCCACGACCTCGGCCTGGCCCGGCACGGTGCCACGCTGGCCCACTTGGAGGACGGGAAGATCGTCCGGATGGAAAAGAACCCCCCTGCAACCACCTGAAGAAAGGAGTCGCCATGAGATCGAGATTTCCGAGAAGAACCCTTTTTCTGCTGGCCGCTTTGCTCGCAACCTTCGGCCTCCTCGTCGCACTATACGAGGTCTATCTCAAGAATCCTCCGCCCCTGGCCGCGCCGGGGCCGGTTAAGGTGGAATCAGCCCCGGCCGTGCCGAAGCCGGTTAAGGCGGAACCAGCCCTGGCCGCGCCGGAGCCGGTTAAGGCGGAATCAGCCCCGGCCGTGCCGAAGCCGGTTAAGGCGGAACCAGCCATATCGAAACCGGCAAGAACCAAACCGATTCGCGTGGAGGCCTTCCTTCCATTGGGCTCCGGCTGTATGGAGCCGATGGTCGAGCACCTCAACGCGCTCGAGAAAGAATACGTTGGCAGGATCAAGGTGGCATACACCGATTTCAGCCAGCCGGAAGGACTGAAGGCCATGGAGGCGCGCGGCTTCCACTGCCTCACTATCCTGGTGAACGGGGCCGACCGCTTCACCGTCAAGAATCCGGACGGAACGGAGCGAAAAACCTGGTTCCACAAGCCTCCCGAGGCGGGAAACTGGAAACTGGAGGATCTCGATCAGGTGATTCCCTCGCTTTTGTCGCGCAAATAACCAACACTCTTTCTCGCCCCAGACCAAACGGATAGGAAATTCAAAGCACCTTTAATCCTGTCCAGCAACCCTCCGGGCATCTGTTCGCCGGTCGCCTGATCCGGCTGCCGGTAGCCCGGAAGCTCAGGCGGAATCGAACGAGTTGGCGCGAGAGGTCAGGTCGGCATTGGCAACTCTCCCGGAAAACCAGCGAATCGCAGTGGTACTCCAGAGATACGAAGGGCTTTCATACCAGCAGATAGCTGATGTAATGAGGACTTCGGTGTCAGCCGTAGAGTCTCTCCTCTTTCGTGCCAAGCATACGTTGAGAGAGAGGCTATCATCGTATGTCGAAGGCGAACAATGACCGAGTCCCGGCTGGGCCGACGACAGTGAGGGCGCCCTTACCACCGGCACGTTGGCAGTTGTCCCGGCGGGGGCGGAGCGGAGCATCGCGGCAAGAACCCGCATGCGCGTCCTGGCGATCCAGGCACGGTGAAGGCCGCGGTCCGGTGCGCCTGATCGCGCGCGGCTCTTCCTGCGCGGCGGAGTGACGATGAAGTACAGACTTGGTATCCGCGTCGCCTTGCGAGCGCTGGGTGCGCATAAAGTCCGCACCGGGTTGACGCTGCTCGGAATCGTCATCGGCGTCGCCGCCGTAGTGGCTATGGTGGCGATTGGCCAGGGCACGCGGGCGGAGATACTGCAGAAGGTAGAAAGCCTGGGCACCAACCTGCTGCTGGTTAACGCCGGCCAACTCAAACTGTTCGCCGGGCGGCCCCAGCAGGTCGGCGCCGTGGCCACCACGCTGACCGAGAGGGACGCCCAGGCGATCGCGGACGAGGTCTCGGGCGTGGCCGCGGTGGCGCCTGCCCAGAGCAAGAAGCTCCTGGTCAAGTTCGGGGAGGCGACCGCTACGACCTCGATTGTGGGGACGACACCGGAGTTCCAGGAGGTGCGCAACTTCCGGCCCGCCAGTGGCGAGTTCTTCGAGGACGAGCACCTGCGCAGCGCCGCGCGGGTCGCGGTGCTCGGGCAAACGGTGGTGCAGAATCTGTTCGGAAGCAACGACCCCGTCGGCGAAACCATTCGCATCAACAACGTGCCTTTCAAGGTCATCGGCGCGATGGAGGCAAAGGGGGTGGACATCTCCGGCCAGGATCAGGATGATCAGATCTTCATCCCGTTGAGGACGGCGCTGCGGCGCGTGTTTAACCTGACCTATCTGAACACCATCTTCGTCAGCGTTGGCGACAGCCGGAGCATGGATGCTGCCGCAGCCGACGTGGCCGAACTCCTGCGGGAGCGCCACCGGCTTCGGCCGGGCGCCGACGACGACTTCACGATCCAGAACCAGGCGGCCATACTGGAAACCCAGGAGGCGGTGAGCGGGACGTTCACCTTGCTTCTGGGAAGCATCGGCGGGATATCCCTGCTCGTGGGCGGCATCGGAATCCTCGCCATCATGTTGATCGCGGTGCGAGAGCGAACCCGCGAGATCGGATTGCGGCGTGCGCTCGGAGCGCGGAGAAAGGATATCCTGCTCCAGTTCCTGATCGAGACCTGTCTGCTGAGCGTCATCGGGGGTGCGGTCGGAGTGCTGGTAGGAGTCGGAGCCGGTAAGGTCGTTTCGCTCGTGACTGGTTGGCCCATGCTGATCCCTTGGGTGGTGGCCCTGGCGGCTGTGGCTTTCTCGATGCTCTTGGGCCTCGCCTTCGGCGTCTACCCGGCACGCAAGGCCGCTGCCCTCGATCCCGTCGTCGCGCTCCGGTCGGAATAGAAAAATATGACAAGGAATGCCGACCTCTCAGGCTGCTTCGCGGATTGTGGCGTGTCTGCGAGTATTTTGACAAGGGAGTGCGGGAGGTAGCACGCGTCGCGCTGCCGAAAGAAGTCGAAATCGAGCTGATCGGGAAGCTGGACTGATAGTGGCTGTACTCGCGGCCTTCTCCGATATCCACGCCAACAAGCACGCCCTCGACGCGGTGCTCGAGGACATCCAGCGGCGCTCGCCCGATCAGGTGGTGTGCCTGGGAGATCTGGTCGGCTACGGGGCTTTCCCCAACGATGTGATCGAGACTATCCGTGCCGCGAGCACTCCCAGTATTATGGGCAACTACGACGAGGGGGTTGGCTTCGATCGCGGTGAATGCGGCTGCGCCTACGCCAACCCCGTTGACATCGAGCGCGGCGATCGCTCCCTGCGCTGGACACAGCGTGTGGTGACTTCGGAGAACAAGGCCTGGTTGCGCGCGCTGCCACGGGAGAAGAGATTCGACATCGCAGGGAAACGCGTTCTCTGCGTGCATGGCAGTCCACGGCGCATCAACGAGTACCTCTACGAAGATCGACCGGAGCGCAGTCTGGAGCGCATGTTCGAGAGCGCCGAGGCCGATCTGATCCTCTGCGGTCACACCCATTTGCCCTATCATCGGCGAATCGGCGACGTCCACCTCATCAATGTGGGGACTGCCGGTCGCCCGCGCTACGCTGACACTCGTGCCTGCTACGCCCTGATCGAGATCAGCGACTCCGTTCGCGCGACCTTTCCCCGGATCACCTACGACTTCGAAGCGGCTGCGCAAGCCATCGAAGCCACTGAGCTGCCTCGCGAGTTCGCGGCAGCACTCCGCCTGGGCCGGTACTGACAGGATCACTCCCGATGGGGTTTGACAGGGCGGCAGCAGATGCAATATAATCCGCAAAGATAAGCGGATATAGGAGAATGATGCCAATGCGCCACCCCGACGATCGGATCCACAGGCTCCATGCCGCGGTGTGCAAGGCCCTGGGGCACCCTGCACGCATGAGGTTGCTGGATGTGCTCAGAGAGGGCGAGGAGTGCGTCTGCCGCCTTGCGCCAAAGGTGGGTGTGAGCGAGTCCCATCTTTCTCAGATCCTGGCGGTAGTTCGGCGAGCCGGGCTGGTTGAGACGAGGCGTGACGGACATTCGATCTTCTACCGCGTCCGGGACGAGCGCATCTTTGAGGTCATTGACCGCATGCGGGAAATCCTGACCGATCAACTTGCCCACGTCGAAGACCTCGCCGTAGCGCTGAGGGGAAAGACGTATGAACACGAGACTCAAGCAACTCCTGGTGCTGCTCGCGGTCTCGTGACATAGGAGAAGTATGATGAAACTGCAAATACTGGGAACTGGCTGCCCACGCTGCAAGCAACTGCTTGCCAATGTGCAGCAGGCGGTTGCCGACATGGGCGGAGCAGTCGAGGTCGAGAAGGTGGAGGACATCAAGGAGATCATGAAGTTTCGCGTGCTCTCCACCCCTGCGCTCGCGGTGGACGGCGTGGTGAAGGCGGCCGGGCGAATGCTTTCGCCCGATGAGATCAAGAAGCTGATCGCGAGCTAGGGGAGACCTGATCATGGAAAACAGCAAGCCTGGCCTCATCATGTGCGTGTGCACCGGCAAGTGCCCCGGCTTCGCGAAGATGGACATCTGGGACTTCATCAATCGGGTGAGGATCGAGTTGCCGGTCGAGTATGGCTTCATCCATCCGCAGTTGTGCGAAGAGGATGGCGACCGGTTCCTGGCCGACCTCCTGCAGGCGCACCGCAAGCTTATCGTCGCCGGTTGCGCGCCGAACATGCAGTACAAGATGTTCCGAGATGCGTTCGCCGCTGCCGGCATGGATATCAAGGCCGACCTTGTGCCGCTGGACATCCGGGACATGACCACCGATGAGGCGGTGAAGAAGATTGCCGATGCGCTGGCGGCCAGTGAGGGACAGTCGGCATGAGCGACGAGACCTTCATGGGCGTGCCCAGGGAGAAGATCCCCTGGTTCCCGACCATTGATTACAGCAGGTGCGACTTCTGCATGGAGTGCGACAAGTTCTGTCCGCACCGGGTGTATGAGCGGCGCGAAGGCGATCCGAAACTAGTCGTCGCGAACCCCACGAACTGCGTCGTGTTCTGCCGCGCCTGCGCCAAGACCTGTGGGCCGGACGCGCTCTCCTTCCCCAACAAGCCGGAGATCATCGAGCTGATCAAGCGCTTGCGAGAGGAGGACAGCAATGGCTGAGCGGCACGCCGTACTCCCCTGCAATGGTCTGGACAAGCCCGTCGGCCCGCTCGCCCGTGAGATCGCGCTGGCCTTGGTCGAGGCCTGTCAAGGCGAGCTGATCTGCCCGGTCCTCTACAACAACCTCCCGGCGCGGTATGCGAAGGCGCTGGAGCTTCCTCTGATCGTGATCGACGGATGCGGAACTCGGTGCGCTTCCAAGCTGGCGACCGAGCACGACCTGAAAGCGCGGCGCAAGATCCAGGTCACGGATGCTCTCAAGGAGATAGGGGAGTCGGCCGGTGAGGCGCTTACGCCTGACCCGGAGCGACTCGCGCTCTGCCGCCAACTCGCCGAGAGGCTGCTCGCGGCTCCGGCCGAGGAAAGTGCTGTCGATGCCGAGGCGGCCTTCGCGGAGCCGGTCGAGTATGCCACCGCCACCCACGATAAGTTCATCTTCCGCATTCCCACGCAGGGCTACCTCTTCAACGAAAATCACTGCTGGGCGCACATCGCCGGCAGCCGTGCCCGCGTCGGGATCTCCGACTACATGCAGCAGGAGCTTGGGGACCTCACCTTCTGTGAGCTACCACAAGTGGGAACCGAGGTCGAACAGTTCGGGGAGATCGGCAGCGTAGAATCCGTGAAGGCCGTGTCTGACATCATCTCTCCGGTAAGCGGCCGTGTGGTAGCCGTCAACACCGCGGTAGTCGAGGCGCCTGAACTCATCAACGAGGACCCCTATGTCAAGGGGTGGGTGGCGGAAGTGGAGTTGCGCGATTTGGAGAGCGACCGCGCGCTCCTGCTGGATGGCGAGGCCTATCTGGCGCTCGTGCGGCAGAAGGCTGCCGAGTATCGCCCATAATGGTGTGAGAAACGAAGGAGATATAGTGCATGGCTGAACCGGCGAACGGGAAAGTGCTCGTGATCCCATGCAGCGGCATCGGGAAAGTGCACGGGCTGATAGCGCGGGAGGCGACCTACCGCGTCGTGGACGATCTGGAACCGCAGGCGTCGGAAACGCTGTGCCTCGCCCTCTTGGTGAAAGGCGATGAGGAGGCGATGACGGCGGTGCGGACCCGGCCCTGCATCACCATCGACGGCTGCCCCAAGCTTTGCTCCTGCAAGAACGTAGAGCTGGCCGGGGGCCGCGTCGCGGAAAGCGTGCGCGTGGTGGATGCCTTCAAGGGCCACAAGGGTGCCCAGCCGGGTACTGCCACCGAGCTTGCCGAGGACGGCTGGACCATCACCGAGGAAATCGCGCGGCGGGTTGCGGCGCGGGTCTGCGAGCTATGCGCTGGGGAGGGGAAGTGACGATGGCAGAGGAGCCGATCAAGGTTGGCATCATCTCTTGTGCTGGCGAGGAGATCCCGGAAGGGACTATCTCGCGTCTCGCCGTGCGGCGCGTGCTGGAGCGGTTGCGTCCTGGTCAAGCCGTAACGCTCTGTCTTCCGCTATTTCTGGCTGGTGATAGCGGCGAGCGAGAGTTCGCCCGTAACTACCCGACGATCACTGTAGACGGCTGTGACAAGCAGTGTGCGAAGTGGGGCACCGAGAAATACAGCGGCCCCGTGAACGCCGCCATCGTTGTAACCGACCTCCTGAGGGACGCGGCGCCACTGAGCGGAGCGCACTCCGGCCGCAAGCTTACCGACTGTGACCTGGCTGCGGTCGAGCTGGTGGCAAGTGGGATCGTGGAATCGCTCGACCGCGCGGCGGCTGAAGGCTTCGTGCCTGAAGAGGGCGCGGCTGCGGTCTCCTGTGGGTGCGACTGCAGCACGCCTTTGCCCGCCGGCGAGCTGCTTGTGGATGGTGAGCGCATCATTATCGCTGGGCTGCCGCTAATCTTTCAGCAGTGCAGCGAGGATGGCCTGCCGGCCGACAGCGCGGATCTGGCGCAGCGTCTGGTGGAGGCCGTGGCCGTCTATCACCCCGTACCTGCGTCTCACCAGGATGCTTACGGGCTGGCCCTTGCGCGGGCATATGAGGCTTATCTGCGGTCCTCGCAGACGTGACGCAGCCGGAATGCGGAGGAGCGTGTTGCCCATGCTATCACTTTCCTTCGCGCGTCCGATAGGGTTCTCGCCGGATGAAAAAGAGTGAGGTGGCTCGAGCCGGAGCGCCACTGTGTAGCAAAGGAGAAAGGAGCGCGGCCATGCCGTGGTTTGCCGGAGTAACGAGGGAGCAGATTAACTGGGAACCCACCATTGATCATGAGAAGTGCGTCCGCTGTGGTCTCTGTATGAACTGTGGGCGCAAGGTCTACGAGTGGCAAGGAGAGGCGCCTGTAGTCGCCCGTCCCCGCGAGTGCGTCGTTGGGTGCACGACGTGCGCCAACCTGTGCCGCGGTCGCGCAATCTCCTTTCCGTCCTTGGAAGAGTTGCGTGAGTTCTACCGAGAACACAAGGTCTGGGACGCGGTCAAGCGGGCCTTGATCGAGGAAGGCGTTCTCCCGGCACGCGAACGGCCACATGGAGAGAAATGATGACGAATCGTGAGGCGGCAGGCGCCATGACGGACATCCTCGGGCTTCGCTGGCAGCCTGTGGCGGTGAAGTTCGTTCCCACAGGGCGTGCTCTGCCAGAACTTGAGGCGCCGGAGAGGCGGCGCTTCTGCCAGGTGTTGATGGAGGCGCGGCGCGGGGAGAAGCGGCTGCTGACGCCGGAGAACGTTTCCTGTCCCGCGGTGGCGTCTGCGCTGGGCTTCAAGCCGCTGCCTGAGAAGTTGGCCTCCGGCGAGATGCCAGCAGCATTCGGCATCTTCGCCACCCCACAGGCGGGTCAGCGCACCATCCAGTCCATGCCCCGCCTGGAGCAGGGCAAGTACCGGGCAGTGGCATTGTTGCCGCTGCCCGAGTTGGGCGCTGATTGCACACCCGACGTGGTTATCGTCGAAGCGTTGCCCGAGCAGATCATGTGGCTCACTCTGGCCGCAGTGCACGAAACCGGCGGCAGGCTGGAGTTCAGCACCGGGGTGCTCCAGGCGACATGCGTGGACGCGGCGATCCTACCCTTTGTCACGGGCAAGATGAACGCCTCGTTCGGATGTTACGGGTGTCGGGAAGCGACTGACCTGGCAGAGGAAGAGTGCGTGCTGGGCATTCCGGGACACATGCTGGACAACGTTACCATGAACCTGGAGCGGCTTGCCGCGAAGGCGATTCCGAAGGTGCGCGGCAAGAGCACCTATCGTCACTTCGAAGAACGCACGCTTCCGGAGCCTGAGTGCTCTGCAACCGACGAACAGAGGAAAGAGTGACGGATTTGCTGAGGGAGTACAAATTCCAACTGTTCGCGCCGAAGTGCAACCCGTCGGGCGACCATGCGAACTGCCTGGCGGCGCCGAGGAGAGAACTGCGGTGAGTCTCTCATTCTTGGTCATCGCCTTTGTGACAATCCTGGTGATCTCGGGCGTCTTTTCCATGTTCGGGAAGGGGGGAGGTTCGCTTTACACCCCCGTCCTGGTGATGCTCGGCATGGCCGTGGGGCCCGCCATCTCCACGGCCCTCTTTCTGAACCTGGTGACGGCGCTGACCGCTACCATCGTCTTCCAGCGGCATAAGCTCGTTGACTACCGCTTCTGTCTCGTCTTTCTTCCGGGGACGATCGTAGGTTCGTTTCTGGGGGCGGTGCTCTCCAGCATGGCCCCCAAGAACATTCTGCTGGGGATCTTCTCCGTGTTCCTGTATGCCGTCGGCCTCCTCCTGATCCTTTCCGCCAAAGAGAAGGCTGGCCAGCCGGTGAAGAAGTTGAGCGCCGGAATGATCGTGCTGATAACGCTCTTCTCCTTCGGGGTGGGAGTCCTCTCCAGTCTTATCGGTGTAGGCGGCGGTCTCATCATCTTTCCATTTCTGGTTCTCTACATAAAGTACAGGGCGCAGATGGCGGCGGGGGCCAACTCCTTCATCGTGACGGTTAGCTCCTTCGTGGGGACCATCGGCCATTTCGCCCTCGGCCACGTAGATATCCGGTTCCTCGCGGCCACCACCGTGGCGTGCATCCTCGGTGCCACCGTTGGCTCGCACGTGACGGTGAAGGCCAGCCCGGGCTTCGTCAAGCTGGCCTTCGCCTTCATCATGTGGTTCTTCGCCACGCAGATCGCGCTGAAGCTCTTGGGAGTTCTCTGAGCAGGTGAAGGGAGCAGCGGCCGCGCCGGCCGGTTGATCGGCACAGCCGAGGGAAATACGATTCTCAGAAAAGGAGGATTCGAGCAATGGATCGCGATGAACTGCTGAAGATGGCTGTGGCCTTCCATGGTCACAAGTGTCCGGCCATGCCTCTGGGTATCCGGGCGGCGTTGGCCGCTATGGACAAGCTGGGCGCCCAGCGCGCCGGCAACAGCGAACTCTACATCATCTCGGAGTCCGGCAAGCAGCACGCCATGTCGTGTTTCGTGGACGGGCTCCAGGCCGCTACCGGCTGCACCTACGGCAAGTACAACATCAAGAAGCGCTACCACGACAAGCTGGCCTTCACCTTGATTGATCGTACCCGGAATAAGGCAGTGCGAGTCAGGCTCAAGCCCGAGTTCCAGGCCAAGGCTCTTCAGTCCGAGTTCGTCAAGCAGCGCCAGGCCGGCGTCCCCGCCACGCAGATACCGGCCGAGATCACCGACCCACTGGTGGAACGTGTCTGGACGCTGCCGGCAGATCAGATGTTCGACATCAGCGAGCCCTTTGACTACCACATGACTCAGCCTCCCACCGTCTTTCGCACCGAGAGCTGCTCCAAGTGCGGCGCGCTCGTGTTTGAGAAGGGCGTCCGCCTCTACGAAGGGCAGCCGGTGTGCCAGGAGTGCTGGCCCTACGGCGAGTCAGGTAGGCCCGAGACGACGGAGTGACACCATGCTGCTGCGAGAGTACAAGTTCCAGTTGTTCGCGCCGAAATGCAATCCCTCGGCCGAATACGTGAACTGCCTGGCGGCGCTGCGGGACGACATCCGGGAGGTGTTCCCCTACCTCAACGCAACGCTCAAGGCCTGTCAGTACAATCCGGATGCGCCGTTCCTGCGCTTCCGCCACGAAGGACACATCATCGTGCTTCGGCCGCGCCAGGCGGCGGTAAGCAAATTGGTCGATGCGGAGGATGCGCAACGAATGCTGGGCCGGGTGAAAGACCTAGTCAACGACACCTGGGAGCGCCGGGAGCAGATCACGCCCAGTTGCCGCCGGGCAGCCGGCCTCACCGCGCTGCAACTCTATCGGCTGCTCCCAGGTGGCAACTGCGGGAAGTGCGGAGAGCCGACTTGTCTGGCATTCGCCGTCAAACTGGCGGAAGAGGAAGCGACGCTTGATCGGTGCTCGCCGCTGCTGGAGACACACCAGGAAGAGAAGCGCAAGGCGCTGGTGGAGCTTCTGCTGGAGGCAGGCTGTGAGGTTCCCGAAGACTGGCTGTGAGAGGATAGACAAGCGATGAGACGATCAAAGTGGATACTGTTGGCGGTGATTCTGGCCATTGCGGCGGTGTTCGTCGCCAAGGAGACCGTCAAGCGCGGTAAACAGGCTGCGCCGACGCAGAACCAGGGCGCGGCACAGAACCCAACCGCGCAGGTCGCGCCAGGCGGGTCACCGTTGGGGTCAGGCGAGAGCAAAGGGACTCCGGCATCGACGCCTTCCCTGGAGGGAAATCCTGGTTCCGTCGGCGGCGCTTCATCAGGCGCTGAGGGAGGCGCTGAGCAGCCGGCGTCTGGGAGTCAGGGCGCCGCTCAATCGGCGACCCCCCGGTCTGTGCCGGGCAAGACAACCTCGGGCAAGAAGCCGGAAGGCCCCCTGCCCGGCTCGAGGCTCGCGGAGTGCCTGAAGAGCGGCCGCCCGACGATGGTGGACTTCGGCAAAGAATGGTGCGTGCCGTGCAAGATGATGGTGCCGGTGCTGAAACAGGCGGCGCAAGATTTCCGAAGCAAGGCCAACATCGTCTTCGTAAACCTCGAGGAATACGCGGACCTTGGCACGGAGTACCGCATTCCTGTCATGCCCACTCAGATCTTCTTTGACGCTAACGGGAAAGAGGTCAAGCGCCACATGGGCTACATCGGGACGGAAGACATCGAGCGCGAACTGGCGGCATTGGGGGTCAAGAAATGATGTTCCGAAGACACTGTGGGTGGGGTTGGCCCTTGTCGTGGCCTGGGGCAGAAGGGCGCTTAGCGCGACTACTCCCTTTGGTATCCCTGACATGCCTGACGCTTTTCGCTGCGGGCCGCCTCGCGTGCGCAGCCGATGCTCCTTCGCTCCCTACCTACACGCTGGAGGACTGCGTGGGGGTGGCATTGGCACAGCAACAGGAGGTTCTGGCGGCCGTCCAGCAGGTGCGCGAAGCTGAGGGGAAGGTTCGCCAGACACGCAGTCTGTCTGGCCCGCACGCCAACCTCGACACCTCTTGGACCCAGTACGATTGGCTGCCCCCGAGCAAGGAGCGCATTCTGGGGGGCGGGACGACAGACGTCTACAGCGAGGTGGTACTGCGACAGATCCTCTACTCCGGGGGCAGAATCCAGGGTCTGCTCAGCCAGGCGGAACTCGATCTGCTGAGCGCGCACGAGCGGTTGCGACGAGTCCGGCAAACCGTCGCGTTCGGAGTGTCCCAGGCTTTCTACAGGCTGCTCGAGGCGCGAGCGCTGCTCCAGGTCCAGGATGAAGCCGTGCGGCAGGTGCAGGCTCAACTAGAGATCGCCCGCAAGCGCTATGAGGTGGGAACCGCGCGCCAGCTCGACGTGCTGAAGGCCGAGGTACAGTTGGCGAACGTGCAGCAAGCGCAGGTGGCGGCAAAGAATCGAGTTGATCTTGGCCGGATGTCCCTGAATCTGGCGATGGGCCGGGCCCCGGAGACCCCGCTTGCTGTCTCCGCGCCCGAGACTCCTGCGCCAGGGGCGGGGACTGAGCGGCCCGCAGCCGAGGTGATTCCTTCCCACCCCGAGTGGGTTCAGAGCGAACTGGGCTTACGCCGCATGCAAGCTGGCCTGCGGGTGGCGCGTGCCCTCGGCCTACCGCAAGTTGATCTGCGAGCGGCCTATAACCTGGAGGGTGGCACGTTCCCACCGGACATCGAGAACTGGAACGTGGGAGTCGGTGTCAGCTTGCCCTTGTGGGACAGCGGAGACCGAAGGGGGGCGATGCAGCAGGCCAGCGCGCGCCTCGAGCAGTCCCGGGTGCTCCAGGACGCGCTGCGCCAGCGTCTCGAGCTGGACATCAAGGAGGCGCAGGTGGCCATCCGCGACGCCCAAGAGCGCATGCACGTCACCGCGCTCAGCGTAGAGCAGGCCCGCCAGGCGCTCGTTGTCGAGCAGGAGCGCTACCGGGTGGGAACAGGCAGCAGCGCCGAGGTTATAGACGCGCAGGTGGCACTTGCCCAGGCCGGGGCAAACGCGGTGCGCGCCGAGTATGACCTGCGCGTGGCCCTTGCCCAGCTCGCCCATGCCCAGGGGCACGACCCCGCGGTTGCCGAGCAAACACGCGGGGCTGGCGCGATCTCCGGAGGTGCACAATGAGGAAAGCTGTTCTGGCTGCTGTCGCGCTTGGGATCATCACGGCCGGCTTGGGCGGGTGTGGACGCCAATCTGCCAACAACCCCAGTGGAGCCGGGGGTCAGAAGAAGGCGCCCCTGGTCGAGGTGGCAACGGTACAACTTGGGGATATCGCCCGGGTGCTCCAGACCACGGGTACAGTTGTCTCCGCCAACGAAGTCCAGATCAGCTCGAAGGTGGAACAGCGCATCATTTGGCTAGATGTGCGCGAAAGCGACCGCGTGACAAAGGGGCAGGTGCTCGTCCGCCTTGACGCGACGGAGCTTGAGGCGCAGACCCGACAGGCCCAGGCCGAAGTTCGCGTCGCGCAGGCGCGCCTGCGGGACATCGAAGCCGGTTCCAGGATACAGGAGATTCGCGGAGCGGAGGCCGCAGTCAGGCAGGCGGAAGCGCAACTCGCTTCCGCGCGCGCGGCCGCGGAAGACGCCCGTCGTGACGTCGAACGCCAGCGCCAGTTGCTCGCCATCGGGGGTGCATCGCAACAGGAAGTGGACCACGCCCAGACCAGGCACGAGGCGGCCCGGTCTCAGGTTGAGGCGACAGAAGCGGCGGTGACCGCGGCCAGGGAACGGCTGGGCCTGCTCCGAGAAGGCGCCGCTCAGACCCAGCTCGCCCTCGCCCGCGAGCAAGTGGCACAGGCCAAGGACAAGCTGGCCTACTGGCAGGCGCAGGCGCAGTTCTATGTGATCCGGTCTCCGCTGTCGGGAGTAGTGACCCGCGTGTACCAGCACACCGGTGATCTCGCCTCACCCAAGGCGCCAGTCCTCGCCATCGCCGACACCTCTCAGACTATCATCCGCAGTTCCATCACGGACACAGAGGCCGCTCGTTTCAGGGTCGGCCAGCCCGTCAATGCCGAGGTGGACGCGTTGCCTGGAGACAAGGCCGTTCCGCTCCGGATCAGTCGCATCTACCCGGCGGCCGACGCGGGCTCACAGCTCGTCACAGTTGAGGTGGCGGCGCCGATGCTCGCAGGCAGGGTCAAGGAGGGCAGTCTGGCGCGCCTCTCGGTCATCCTTGAGAAGAGGAGCGCCGTCGTGGTGGTGCCTGCCCACGTCATCGTCGCACGCCCTGGTGGCAGACTCGTTGCGCTTGTCGTTCGTGGCGGCAAGTCGGAAGAGCGGCCAGTCCAGACAGGCATTGAGGCCGGTGACAGGGTGGAAGTCCTCACCGGTCTCCGACCGGGGGAGCAGCTAATCGTCCGGGGCCAGGAACGGCTCAAGGGCGGAGTCGAAGTCAAGGTCAAGCCACCCAAGGGCGGCAAAGCACCTGGGGGTGGCAGATGAGCCTGTCGCGTTTGGCGATCCAGCGTCCGGTGGCGGTGGCTGTGGTCATGCTGGCCATCGTGGTGATCGGCGTATTCGGCTACAGCCAGCTTCCGACTAATCTCCTGCCGGACATCACCTACCCATTGGTCAAGGTCTACATCCCCTGGCGCGGGGCGACACCGGAGGAGATCGAAACCGACATCGCTGACCCCGTCGAGCGGCAGATGGCCACCGTTGATGGGCTGGACTACCTTGAGTCGAGCTGCACCGAGGGCCTCTACCAGTTGCTCGTCAACTTCAGATACGATGTTGACCGCGACGTGGCCTATCAGGACGTCCTCGCCAAGATGGGGATGGTCACCAAGCGGCTTCCGAAGGACATAGACAACCCCACGATTCTGAAGGCCGACCCATCTCAGCTCCCGATTGTGGACGTGGTTGTGAGCTCCGACACGATGGACTTGGTGTCACTGCGCACCTGGGCTGACAACTTCCTTCAGGATCAGTTCGTTGCGGTGCCGGGGACGGCCGGCACGGAGGTCGTTGGCGGGCAGGTGCGCGAGATCAGGGTTCATCTCGACCCCGAGCGCCTTCAGGCGTACCGGCTGACGGTGGACCGAGTCGCTCAGCGCCTCCGGGACGAGAATCTCGAACTCGCAGGAGGCCGCGTTACGGGCGCCCATCGGGAGTACCTGGTCCGCACCATGGGTCGCTATCGTTCCACCCGAGATATCGGCAATGTCATCATCGGCTCCGACCCGGCCGGAGGCAGTCTCTACCTGCGCGACGTAGCGAAGGTCGTCGACCTGCACCGCGTGCAACGCGTGATGACCCGCTTGAACGGGAAGGAGGGAGTCAAGCTCAGCGTTTTCAAGCAGGCTGCGGCCAATGTGGTCGAAGTCTCCGACGGCGTCCGCCGCAAGATGAACGAACTGCTTGCGTCACTGCCCCCTGGAGTGCGGATGGAGGTGACCTACGACCAGGGAGAGTACGTCCGCGCCGCCGTCAAGGGAGTCCGGGAGGCGGCGATCATCGCTGCGATCCTGGTCATCCTGGTAACGGCCTTCTTCCTCACTGGATGGCAGCGGGTTCTGACTGTGGTGCTGACGCTGCCCATCTCGCTCTTGGGCACCTTCTTCGTCATGAAGATCGCCGGTTTCTCCGTCAACATCTTCTCCCTCGGCGGGCTGGTGGTGGCGATCACCGTTCTCCTGGATAACTGCGTGGTGGTTCTGGAGAACATCACGCGGCTGCAGACCGAGCACCCCGAAGTGGAGACCCCCGTTCAGACGGGAGCCACGGAGATGGCGGGAGCGGTTACCGCCGCCACGCTCACCTTCCTTGCACTCTTTCTTCCGTTCCTGCTGGTCTCCGGGCTAACCGCGCTCCTATTCCGGGAGCTGGTGATAACCGTCGGAGTGGTGCTTGCGGTCTCCCTTCTCGTCGCGCTCACCGTGACGCCGATGCTGATGGCGCGGTTCTTCCCCGAAGGCAGGCCGGTGGCCGAACGGGTCGGTCCCATCTCGCGCCTCTCCCGGGCGGCCATGGCGGCGCTCACCCGCGCCTACCGGCCTGCTCTGCACTGGTCTCTGCGGAACCCTTGGGTGGTAGTGGGAATCACGGTCGCTCTCTTTGCCTTGGGCATCGGCCTGCTTCGAGCCATGGGATCCGAACTGCTGCCCGAGATGGAGGACGGTCTGATCATCGCCAGCGTGCGCATGCCCACCGGCACTCCGGTCGCGGTCACCGATCAGGTGCTACAGAGAATCGAAGATGCGGTGCGGGATGACCCCGCGGTCCATCACGTGTCTCGTCTCTCCGGCGGATGGGTGTGGGGGCTGGTGACCTACGAGGTCGCCGAACGCGGGCAGGTGGATATCCAGCTGGTCCCTCGCAGCCAACGGAAGATGGATACTGCCGGCTATGTCGCCAGGTTGGAGCAAGAGATCAAGGAAGCCGTCAAAGTGCCGGGCGCGCGGATCGGGGTGAAACACGCGAAGCTCCGAGGCCTGCGCCAGATCGGCGAGCACGACGTGGAGGTCGAAATCTACGGCCCCCGCGGTGCGCCGATGGGCGAGATGATGGAACTGGCGAGCGGCGTCCGGGAGCAGTTGCTCGCCATCCCGGGGCTGACAAATCAGGACATCTCCCTGGAGGTCACCAAGCCAGAATATCAGATCGTGGTGGACCGTGCCCGCGCCGCCGTCCTGGGGGTGAATGTCTCTCAGGTCGCGAGTACCGTGCGCTCCATGGTGGATGGCGTCGTCCCCACGTCATACCTCGATGGCGGCTACTACTACGACGTGCGGGTGATGGTGAATGACCAGCACTGGAAGAACAGGGGGAACCTCGAGAACATCCTGGTGCCCTCGACGAATGGCGGAACGGTGTACCTGCGCGATGTCGCGCGAGTCTTGCCTGGAGTGGGTCCCGTGCAGATAGATAGGAAAGAGCAAGCGCGGCTCATCAAAGCCACCGCCGACGCGCTGGGAAGAACAGCCGGCGAAGTGAACCGGGATGCCGCAGCACGCGTCGCCCACATGAGCTTCCCCGAGGGTTACTCGTGGCGTCTCGGAGGGCAGGCGGCGATGATTGGCCAGGAGTATCGGGGCCTCGCCGTCGCGTTGCTGCTTGCGCTGTTCTTCGCCTATGTGGTGCTGGCCATCCAGTTCGAGTCCTTCTCCGAGCCGTTCCTGATCATGATCCGGGTACCCCTATCCCTCATCGGCGTGGCAGCCGGGCTGTTCATTGCGCAGGTTCCCATCGGCGCGACTGCCATCATCGGAATCGTCATCCTCGCCGGCATCGAGGTGAACCATGGGGTGGTCCTGCTGACCGCGACGAACATGCTCCGGCAGCGTGGACTGTCTCCCCGCGAGGCTATCGCCCAAGCGGGGACATTGCGCCTCAGACCGATCCTGATGACGGCCTTAGTGGGAATCGTGGGAATGATCCCGCTGGCGCTTGGTCTGCGCGAGGGCACCGAACTGTTGAGGCCGATGGCCGTCGGGGTCATCGGCGGTCTGATATTCTCTGTGTTCCTGACCCTGCTCTTTCTGCCTGCGCTCTACCTGCTTTTCGCTGGCCGGCTGCAGCACAGAGCCGAGGAGGGATAAGATGAAGATGCTACTCATAGCCTACGACACGTTCATAGATAGGGAAGTCCTGGGCTGCCTCGAATCGTCCGGAGTGCCGGGCTACACTAAGCTTGCTGTGATTGTCGGACGAGGCGAAACCGGGACAAAGTAGGACACCCCGGCCTGGCCAGGTACCACCAGCGTTCTGTTCACCGGCGCCTCTGACGAACAGGCCGAGACCCTCCGCAAGAGGCTGGCTTGCCTGCGAGGAACTCACGGAGGTAGAGCGGGCTTGAAGGTCTTTCAGATCCCGGTGGAAAGCAGTGCGTGAATCATGTCGCAGGAGAAGTCACCGTGAAGACATGATACAGCCCGAACATGTGTGGGTTGGGATAAGCGGAGGTTAGCAGGATGATGCATGTAGCTCTGATCATTGTCGGTATCTTCGCGGGCCTGCTTGGCGGCCTGATCGGAACTGGCGGCTGCTCGGTGATGTTGCCGATTCTCCACTTTGGCTTCGGAGTCGGAACGCCCACTGCTATCGGCACGACTCTTTTCGCGGTGATTTTCACCGCCGCATCGGGAGCCTGGGGGCATTTTGCCAAGCGCAATCTGGACGTGCGGACAACGCTCTGGCTCGGCGGAGGAGGATTGCTGGGCGTGTTGTTGGGGTCATGGATCTTCAGCTACGCGGCCAAGACCCATCTGCCAGTTCTCGACCTGGTGCTTGGCGTGTTGTTTCTCTGGCCTGCAGTTCGCATGCTGTGGGAAGGGGTTTTCAGGCGCGCAATGCCAAAAGCCGAAGGCACGCAAGTTCCCGGGGGAAGGGTTGCGAAGTTCATCTTCGGTTGCATTATCGGCATCGCTACCGGTGTTGTCGGATTAGGCGGCGGATACGCTTTGGTGCCTGGGCTCATCTATCTCTTCGGTGCGCCTGTTTACGTCACTATGGGTACCTCGCTCGCGGTAATGGTCCCGATGGCAGTGGTAGGTGGCGGAATCAAGCTCGTGCAGGGGTTTGTTGACCTGCCCACGGGGATCGCGCTTGGTGCTGGCGCGGTGATCGGCGCTCAGATAGGCTCGCGCGTGATCAAGCGATTCCGCCCCGCCACGCTAAAGGCCATCTTCGGGGTGTATTTCCTTTACGTCTCGGTGAAGTACATCCTGATCTACTTTGGCATACGAGTCTAGGACTGTCTCAAGTCGAGGAAGACGGCGAAGGAAAGGAGCATGGCATTGAAACGTCTTCTAAGTTTCCTGTTTGGCACTCTCATCGTTCTCAGCTTGCCGCTTTCCGCGTGGGGATCTGCGGAATCGGCTAATGACTTTGAGAATCGCCTCTCTGCGTTCCGTAAGGACATGATCGCCGCCTGCGCGCAGTTCCAGGCAGGTGCGCCGCGAGAAAGCAAAGAGCAGTTTGACAGAGAGCTCATCGCATTGCAGGCCGCCTGGGCTTCGCTGGCCGCTGCGTATCAAGGTGCGCCACCTGCTGCGTATGCAAAGGACGCCAAGTGGCCGACCTACTTCGGCTCCGTAGCCGAGAATCTGGCCGCGATGCGTGCTGCTGTTTCTGATAACCGATACAACAAGGCCTTTGAGATCTGCGGCAGCACCTGCGCGCTCTTCGTCGCCATGCACGAAAGCAACGGCATCTCCACGGTGTGCGACAAGCTCTTCGAGTTCCGCAAGCAGGCCAAGCTCATGCTGGCCCAGATCAAGAGCGGCCACGCCGACGCGGCCGCGTGCCGGCTTCCCAGTCTGCTCGCCCAGCGCGACGCGGTCGTGCTGTCACCCATCCCGGTGAAGGCCGCATCTGATCCGACCCGCTATAGAGAACTCGTTGCCGGGTTCTCCAGCGCCGCTGACAAGTTCGCCATCGCGTTGACGAATGACGGTGCCGACGCAGCCCTCGCGCGCTACGCGGAACTGATGGAGGCATTCACGGCCCTCTACAATCGCTATATCTAGCGGGCGCGTCCCCAGCACATCGATTCGAGGTGCGCTCCGGACCGATCCCCGGAAGCCGTTCCGAAAGGATGCTGGAAATATGAAGGAATCGAAGTGGAATGGGCTGCTGTCGTGGCACGCAGGGGAGAGGGGCGACAGCCGCCTTGCGCTTCTGCTGTGCCTGATGCTGTGCATCATCGGGTCGAAGGAATGGGCAAAGGAGGCCTGGGCGGCGGGCGCTTTGACAGTGGAGAAGTCCTGTCCCGGCCTCAGCTCGGGCCCGCTTCGGGCGGCCCATCTGGCGCATCTGCCCAAAGGAGTGGTGCTGCGCTCCACATCCCTTCAGATCACCCAGCAGCAGGTGACCGCCGAAATCCAGAAGGCCCCCGAGCGAGTGCGCCAGCAGTTGGGACAGAATGCCTTTTTTATCCTGGAGCAACTGGCCACGCGGCGACTGTTGCTGGGCGAGGCGCGAGTGTGGGCCGCCAAGCAGAACCCCGAACGCAAGGGCGAAAGCGAGGATGCGCTCATTCGCAGATATCTTCAGACTCTTGCCGACCGGGTGTCTGTGGGCGATGAAGAGCTGCGGGCCTTCTATAGCCAAAACAAGGAATTGGTTGGTGGGGCGCCTTTCGAGAGCGTTCGGGACGACCTGAAGCGATACCTCCTTGGCGAGAAGCAACAGGCGGCTGTGGAGGCGCATATTCATCGTCTGGCCGAGCGGGCTGCGGCCGAGGTGGACGAGGCCTGGACGAAGCAGCATTGCCGCCTGGCGATGGACAACCCGGTGGACAAGGCGCGCCGCTCCGGCAAACCGACCCTCGTAGACTTCGGGGCCACCGGCTGTAAGCCGTGCGACATGATGACCCCCATCCTGGCGGCGCTGAAGAAGAAGTACGCGGGCAGGCTGAACGTTCTCTTCGTCCACGTGCAGGAAGAGCAGATACTGGCCACCCGCTACGGCGTGAGGACGATTCCGGTCCAGGTCTTCTTCGACAAGGCGGGCAAAGAGGTGTTCCGCCATGAGGGGTTCTTTCCTCAGGGGGAGATCGAGCGGAAGTTGAGCGAGATGGGACTAAAGCAGTGACGGAATTCATAACCCAGACGCTGCCGCGAATCGTCAGTGAACTCTCTGCGCTCGCCTATCTTCTGGTGTTCCTGGGCGGGGTGCTCACCAGCATCGGGCCGTGCAATCTCTCCATGGTGCCGGTTATCATCGGTTACGTGGGTGGTCAGCAGAACCTGACCAAGGCGAAGGGCTTCTGGCTCTCGACCTTCTTCACGCTCGGCAGTTCCGTGACGTTCATGCTGCTGGGGGTGGTGGCGGCCACTGTCGGCGGGCTGTTCGGCACGGAGAGCAAGCTACTTCATTGGTTCGTAGCTCTCGTCTGCTTTGCCATCGGGCTGAGCCTGCTTGGTGCTCTGAAGGTCAACTTCGACTTCATGGCGCGGCTCCAGCCGAAGCGCGTGGCGGTGACAGGCTTGATCGGTGCCTTTCTGCTGGGCCTGGTGGTCGGATTGGCTGGCTCGCAGTGTGGAACGCCCGTGCTGGTCGCCATCCTCGGCATCGTCATGGCGAAGGGCAAGTTGGCTTACGGCGCGTCGCTGCTTTTCGCCTATGGGCTGGGTAGGGGTGTGCCGGTCATTTTGGCAGGTACCTTCACCGGCGTCATCAAAGCCCTACCCGCCATGGAGCGCTGGACCGGCTGGATGAACAGAGCGGCGGGGGTGGTGCTGATCGCCGTCGGTCTCTACTTCGTGTGGATCGCGTGAAGTGTCCGAAGGGAACAGCGGCAGTGGAACGAAAGTTGCTCGTGCTCAATACTCTCATTCTGGTGCTGCTCTTGGTAGCAGACCCGCGCTTCGGTAGTGCGGTGAGCGAAGCAGCGTCTCTTGAGGCAGACGCTCCTGACCTCTTCTCTCCCATCCAGCGGTTAGTCGGGAAAGCCGCGCCTGACTTTGCATTGCCTGATCTGAAGGGCCGAGGCTGGCGCCTGTCAGACTTGCGGGCGCGGAAAATCGTGGCAATGCAGTTCGCCTCCACAAGTTGCCACTGCGGCCAGTTGGCCTTGCTGGACCTCGACATGCTGCAGAGCAGCCTTGGGAAACGTGGCCTGCAAGCCCTGGCTATCGGCTTCGAAGCCTCGCCCCTGCGTCCGCCAATCGAGTTCATTCGGGAAATGAAGCTCGCGGTGCCGTTCCTGAAGGACCAGGGTCTGAAGACAGCCGCCGCCTACGGAATCAGATGGCCGCCCTGCGTTATCGTCGTGGACCGCATGGGCATCATCCGCTGGGCTCGCGACGTGTTTGGGGGAGACGGGGATGTGTTCCGGCAGACCCAGGCCGCAGTGGAGCGCCTCATCGCCGCCGACGAGGCCTGGGGTCAGAACAGTGCCTATAACAGGCTGTACGCGAGCGGAAAGCCAACAGCAATCACTGGTGTGGTCAAGGGTAAGCAGCAGGTTGCTCCATTGACCGGCATGTCACCCGGCGTGGCTCTCACCCTGTCAGCAGACTCCGGCGCGCACCGTGTTCACCTCGGTCCTGCCTGGTATGTGGGAAGTCAGCCGTTCCGGATCGTCCCCAAGGATGTCGTAACTGTAACCGGCGTCACGGTTCGCCTGGGTGGGAAGCCGGTCATACTGGCCCGCGAGATCAGACGAGGCAAACAGGTCGTTACGTTCAGGGATGCGCGCGGGCGGCCAAAGTGGGCGGAAAGCAGAACTGGCGGATCGTAGTCGGGAACGGAGGAGGACAGGCGGAGAGACCGGTGGGAATGCTCCACGCTCAGAAGGCAACACATGACAAGCACAGACTGATCAGCGACTCGCTCGGTCGTCAGCGTGAGGAGAGAGACGAACGTGAGCGGGTTGGTGCAGTTCCTGCCCGCCACCAGACACGGCGGGCTGCCTGTGGTAGATCCCGGAAGTCCAGTGCCAGGAGGCGAGGAGACTGGCAGTGCTGCGGCTGTGTTTGCCGCAATATGCGCTATCTGGTGTGAAGCGGCATGTTGGTTGAATCCATCGAGATAACGCACGTATTGCCCTGCCTGGCAGACCCGGCAAAGATCCGCTTTCACGCGGAGCCCTTGGCCGACTTGAGCGGAGTCCTGCCCTACCTGAATGCCGTGCTGCCCGGCGCGATCTACAATCACGCAGCTCTGGCCCTCACCTTCACAAAGGAACACCGCATCATCTGCCTTCACCCGCGCCTGATTACGTGCGCGAAGGCCAATGACCTCAAGGATGCCCGGAGCGTGCTCGCCTGGCTTACCGAGCTGATCAATGAGACTTGGGCGCGGCGCGCGGAGATCACTCCCTCCTACGAGCGCCGGGAGCGGCTGACTGCCCTGGCGATCTACAAGTTGCTCCCGAGGACCAACTGCGGCCGCTGTGGTGTACCAACCTGCCTCGCGTTTGCAGTGAAACTGGCGGCCGAGGAAACCAGCGTGATGCGCTGCCCGCCCCTGCTGGACTCGCCTTTTGCCGACAAACGATCCTTACTCCTCGGCATGCTTCGAGATGCGGGGTATGAGGTGCCGAGTATCTTTGCGCCTGCTCCGTCGGCTCGCCGATAGGCAGGACTCAGAGCCAAGCCCTCTGACCTGCGGATTCGTCCCACATTACAGGGCGATGGCACAAGTTCCCTGTAGGGTCTTGACGCCGCTTCTATAAGGATGCCAGGATGTTTTCCTCCACCATGACCGGACAGACGTGGGATCGAAACTGGGCTGCAGCGCCGGCCAGCGTGAGTGTGTGCGAGAACCTCCGAGGGGGCCACCTCGGGGCGGAATCTGCACTCTGCTTCGCTTGACATGTAAGGTAGGTTAGGATAGACTGCACCCGGCTGACCAGCGACAAAACGATATTGCTGTAGCAGGATAAACGCATTTCGGCCCTTGGCGCGCCTGCTTTCTGCCATCCCGCAGTTCGGGTGGCGAGAGGTGGGCGCGTTATTCTTTTGCGGGCGGTATGAGAGAAGCCAAGTAGCAGGGTCCGACTCACGACCATCAACTGGGAACGAATGACAGATTCGCGAGCTCATCGTTGGCGCGACCGTCGGTCGCGACGGATAGCCAGCCTACGGAGGCGAGAAAAGGATGAGCGCAGGCATTGCTAGTGACGAGCAAGTTACCGCCGAATGGCTCGAGCCAGTGCTTCGTCAAGACGGCTGCCTCCCCAGCGGCCACGTGATGGGGATAGAGAGGTCGGCGCGAACGACCACGACGTCGGTCGTCGTTCGCCTGAACGTGCGCTACTCGCACGGCGCCCCCCAGGCGGCTCCGCCGCGATTGCTGCTCAAGATATGCAAGCCCGGCTTTCACCCGCAATTCGGCCAGTCAGAGGTGGACTTCTACAGCCGAGTTGCTCCGGCCATGGATGATCCGCCGCTGGCGCACTGCTACCACGCCACTTACTCGCCCGAAACAGGGTATTCCCACGTTCTCTTGGCCGACCTGTCTACAAGCCACTTTCGACCCGAGTCGCGACAGCCACCTTCCAGAGAGAACTGCGAACGTATGATGGATTGCCTGGCGCGCTTCCATGCCTTCTGGTGGGAACATCCGCGCCTTGGCAAGGACATTGGCTCAGTGCCTACGGGCGACTACCTATCCGAGATCGAGGGGATTCTGCCGGCCTTTCTTTCCTTCCTCGGTGACCAACTGCCCGTCGCAAAGCAGACAATCTACAGGAGAGTGCTGTCCGCATTGCCCGGGCTCTGGCAGCGCTTCGAAAGCAGACATCTGCCGTCGGGCCGGGGCCTCACGCTGATCCACGGCGACGCGCACTGTGGAAATTTCCTTGTGCCGCGCGATGCGGGTAAGCACTCCATCCGCATCATAGACTGGCAGTTCTGGAACGTGAACACGGGACCGCGAGATCTCGCCTTCATGATTGCCCGAAACTGGACGCGAGAGGACAGGCGCCTGACGGAGCGGACTCTCGTGCGACGCTATCACGAGGAACTGCTCAGGCATGAGGTAAAGGGCTACGAGTGGGAGGATTGCTGGGAAGACTACAGGGAGTGCGCAGTCGAAAACATCTTTATCCCGATGTGGCAATGGCACGGCCAGATTACACTAAGCACCGACTGGGCCGGCTTGAACAGAGCGTTTGACGCGTTCGAGGATTTGAAGTGTGCAGAGATACTGTAGAAGTCGGGGGGATCCGTTTTCGGGAAACCACTGGACATGGGGCAGGCCCTGAGAGAGGAGTCAGTCATGACGAAAGACGTGGAGGCCTACTTCGAACGCACGGTAATCCCGCTCATTGCGGAGAAGCATCCGGAAGTAGCGCCTGAAATAGGCATCCGGATTGGGGGCTCCTTTGGGCTAGGGATCGCCGATGAACTCTCGGACCTGGACGCTCATATCTATCTGGATGATCTGCTGTGGAAGGCGCACGGCGGGCAGTTGCAGTTGACGCTCGAGCACTGCGCTCCCAAGTTCGCCAGCACGGTCGGCCACCCGGAGATATGTGTATTTCCGATGTCGTGGCTCTTGGGTGGACACTATCAAGAGTTCCTGGAAAGCACGGAGGATGCGCCCTGGGAGAAGGTGAGCATTGAGAACCTTCATGAGATCCACGAGAACCTGGTATTGCGCGACCCGCATCTCATCTTCGCCAGGCTCAGGGAAGCGACCGCGCCGGAGCGATTCCCTGGTTGGCTCTGGGGGAAACTGCTGATCTCGAAACTCGCGAGACTTGTGATCGAGGATCTCTGCGAACTCCGCTCAGCGGTCAAGAGAGGCCACATGTTGGAGAGTCAAGTACTTCTCGCCTGCGTTCTGGAGGACTTGCTGCATATCGGGTTCATATTGAACAGGACCTATTGGCCGTGGCGCACACATCTGCGGTGGGCTTTTGAGAAACTGCCCTCGGTAGCCCGCATCGCTCTGCCACATCTCGACGTTGCGACATCCTCCCACGACTGGGATGGCAGACTGGCCGCCATCCAGTCTGTGATGGATCTCTATACTAAACACATCCGTGACAACGGGCTCCTTCCACAGATAGACCTTTCCGCGCCGAAACTCACTGAAGAGCTCTCCTTCGCCCAGCGCTTGGAGGCATGGTCAAATCCCAACTGGCGTGACCGGATACTCAGGTGCCGAGAAATGGCCGTGCGAGAGGGCTATGACGCGGATGACTTCTGGGTCTGGAGCCTGTGGAGATGGGTGGAGGCCGACCGCACGTGAGCAAGACCGTCCGCTCTCTTGGGTCGCCTGGGAGCCCCGTTGAAACGACGGTCGTTTCGAGAGGCGTCATGTCTGCTCGGCAAAGTGCCCCGGCATCGAAATCGGCGACCTCGTCCACATCTCCGCAGTTTCGATTCCAGGACCGTTCCCCCTCCGAAATACTCTCCCATCGAAACCCGTTTCCCCGTCATTTCGATTTCAGGTCAGTTCCCTCCACCACTCCCCTGGGCTGAGACACTCTCTCCAGGCGATCCGCCCTCTCAAATGCCCTTCGCCTTGGCGGCCCTTCTGGCACACGTGGCAACGTCCTGGCATTCCGGCCTGTCTGGCCCATCGGACGAGCCACCCCCCGAAACTGCCGCTTTCACCCCCGAAACGGGCTTTTCGGCGTCTCTGTCTCTGTTTCCATGAGACTTGTGCAAATCAGTCCGATACAGAGACAGCAAGGAAAATACAGGCTTCGTCGTGGGTGCCCTGAAAGTTCGCGGTCAGGATAGAGCGGAGTAGGGGATGAGTGCTGGAACTGCTCTATGGACATGCCTTCCCGTTGGGCGCAGGCCAGCACCACCTGGGCGATCAGGCCGTCCTGGTCCCGGGTGATCTGCACATCCGTGTCACCCGCTCAGGACCCCGAGGTCCTTCAGGGTCCGAGGGGTTGGGATGATCTACCGCCTTGTGCGTCCCCGGCCCAGCCGGTCATCCGCATCATAGCGGTAGGTGGTCACCCGAGCCCTGGCATCGGTATGGGTCAGCACTCGCCCTGACCTTGCCCCCGAAAACGGGTCCAGATAGCATGTTAGTATCTGGGCGGAATAACGTCAAGGAGGCGCAAGGCTGATGCCAGGGAAGGCGCACACGCCGGAGCATATCATCCACAAGCTGCGGGAGGCGGAGGTGGAGTTGGGCCGGGAGCGGGTGTCAGAACGGCGGGCCTGTCTGCGATCGGCACCAGGCTCGCAGTGACATTCACCACCTGGCTCTGGGGCTGCGGCTACCGTTTCTCCTTCGCAATCGCGTCCTCCTTAGAATAGATCCTCTTTGTTGTTCTTCTAGCCACAGATGAACCAAATTCCGGGTTCAAGGCCCTGCCCCGAGACACAAGTGAGTGGAACATAGATGCGGGTATCTTCCGGGCGCACTGGCAGCCCCTTACCGGGCGGATGAATGAAGCGAGTGCTTTCCAATCTGAGCATGCGGGTCCACCTGCTGGCGGCATCACGGTAGGCAGGGCAAGCGAGATGCTGCCCCACGAACGAGAATGGAACGCTGGAATTCAGCGGCGGGGGAAACGCGTTAGCGTTCCTCCCATCTGCTGCAACGACGTGTTAGGCTGGCACGACATACATTACGCACTCGCATCGACGTCAGTTGCTGCACCAAAAACATCTCCTCTCAAATGCTCTGTGATGACTAGGAAGCCGTTCGGTAAGATTTTGCCGACGGACACTCTTGGTCCAGCCTTCGTTGGGTCCACGAAGGTAGAAAAAGACACGGACAGGTTCTTCCAAGTCGGCTCACACTCTTCTAGCGCTAACGCTGTCTGCTCTCCAAGGTAAAGCCCAAGTGTGTTGAGTATCAAAAAGGTTACAGACTGCGTAAGTGTGCGTGAAGTTGCGAAAACTGGTCTCTTCTGAACCTCGCAGTCGAAACGCAAAATCCTTCCATCACCCAGCCGGTGAACAGTGTATACCACTGTAGTCAGCTCACTAACAGAGCGACGATGAATAAGCGCTGAGCGTAAAGAACCGGACCCTGTGTCCACAAGGATTCCCTCTAACGAGGAGAGGACCGTTTCGAGAAAGGCCAGAGTTTTCTGGGCTTTGGCATCCTTCGTATTGAAGTTGAGCAACACGTTCCTCAACTTGCCGAACTTGTCTGCGTTCGGCTGATTATAGAGCTCCGAGCAGAGGTAGAATGCCAGCCGATCCAGTGCCGCCCGTCCATGGAAAAGAAGAGATTCGAAATCAATACAGGCCTTGAAGATGCGAGCGAACATCATTTCTCCTGGAGGTGGAATAATCCTCAAAGCTTCTTGGGAATGATTGCCGATTCGGCTTGATTGCAGCAGGAAAGACCGGAAGCGTTGTAAACAAGCGTGAATGTTCAATAAAGCCTTCTGTTCCTTGGGGTCTGCTTCTGCCAGATTCCTTGAAACCTTTCCGGTAAGCAGTCCAAGATGGTTTCGGGCTGGTTCGTGAAGAACGCCGTAGTCGATCGCCTTTTGACCAAGGGCGAGATAGTTATAGGCTTGCCCTGGTTGATTGAAATCTCTTTGCATATATCGCTTTCTCACACCCCGACGAGGCCTAACAGATTATTTCAACCCCTATCCGGCCTTATGGCATATTAGTGCCTTACTATTTGCCAGTCAACCCCTGCATTCAGAGAGTTTCAAGGTTACGGAAAACCGGGGACAGTTCCCTATTTCCTATTGCTGGCAGTTTGCGGCCGAAGCGGGCCTTGTTCCGACCCGGGTAACCTGTGCGGACGGAAACGCCTGGGCGTCGGAATCGGCGACCTCGTCCGCATTCCTTCGACTGCGCCTGGCCGCGTGCGGCCGGAGTCACCACCCGGGGCGCCACCAGGCCCGTTACGCTTGTTGCTGGGAGAACACCAGCCAGCCGAACCGCGAGGGGATGTGGAACGCGGGCGGCTCGCGCAGCGTCGGCGACCAGCACGAATATTCGTCCTTCTCGCCGCGATCAATGCGATAGAGATTGCCCCGCCATCGCTCTCCATCGGCCGGCGTCTTGCGGTCAATCGAAGTGAAGGGAATCGCCATCTCCACCGTCCAGCACTCATCAACATCGGTGCGGTCGTCCACCGTGCCGACGACCCGCACGCCCGTGAGCAGCCCCCGGCAGTTCCATTTGTTGTCACAGCGGTAGTTGGGGCTGGGCATGCCGTCCGGGTTGTGGATCTTGCCGTCCCAGATCACGTTGCGCGGGCTGACTTGGAACTCGAAGTAATCGGCCAGGTCGCCTGCAGGGTCAAGGAAGATCTCGACCACCTCCTGGTCATAGATCGGCTCGTCGCGCTTCGTGTAGGTGCCCCAGATATCCGGGTCTATGCAGAAAAAGGCGACATAGAGATACTTGTCATCCCAGCACAGTTTAGCCTCGGTCTCGTATGTTACCGGCTTGCCGTCGTATTGCAGGAAGGGGCCGACCGGTTCGATGCGCCGCCAGACGGGCTCAGTGAGCGCGCCATCGGCGGCGATGGGCTGGGAGGTGCGCAAGATGGTGTAGGTGGGGAGTTCCAATTTCCCTGCCTCCTTTCGGGCCGCGACTGCCTGCGTGAGGCCGATGATCGCGGACCCGCTAACCCTGGAGAGGAGTTCTTCTCTGCAGCGCCACTGCGCTCCTTTGAGACCGCCGCTTTCTCCTGTCGCTCTGACGGCTCATCTGCATCCGCGGCCCGGGCCCAGCGTGCGCAGCCTATCCGGGAGACCTGTAGCATCAGGAAGGCGAATCGCCCTGCAAGCGGGAAAGGGGATTCAGGGCTATTTGGCCGGGGCGTCCTGCCTCAGCGGAGATGGAGAGTGGCATGAAGCGTCTGGCGCGGCTGTTCCTCATCGCATTGCTGCTGGCCTGCGTCGCCCCCAGTTGGGGCGGCGACACGTGGCAGATCACGATCCTGCACGGCAACGATTTGCACGGCATGATGCGGCCGTTCGACTATCAGGGCAACTACCCCGGGCTTGCCGGCAGACATGCGAACCTCGGCGGGATGGCTCGGCGCGCCGCGCTCATCAAGCGGCTGCGCAGACAGGTGAAGGGCCCGATGCTGGCTGTGGATGCCGGAGATACCTTCACGCGTGGGCCCTGGCACACTCGCTGGTACGGCGTGCCGGAGATCGAAGCGATGAATCTCATGGGCTACGATCTGCTGTGCGTCGGCAACAATGAGTTGAAGGCCACGGCGGATACGGAGTCCCAGGAGAAGATGGGTGTGCTCGTGCGGCGCAGCCGGTTCCCCTGGGTTTCGGCGAACCTGACGGTGGATGGAACGGCGACGGCGGAACGCCCGGCGCTGCCGGTGCAGGGCGTGCAGCCGTTCGTGGTGCGCGCGTTCGGACGGGTGCGTGTTGGCCTGCTGGGTGTGACTGCGCCGCGGGCCGATACTTATCCGCAGGTCAAAGGGTGGCGGGTGGGGGATCCTATCGAAGCAGCCAAGCGTTGGGTGCCGCTGGCCCGCAAGGAATGCGACATACTGATCGCCGTTACGCACATCGGCGAGACACTGGACCGCCAACTCGCTGAACAGGTGGAGGGCATTGATGCCATTATCGGCGGGGATTCCCATACGTTTCTCGCACACCCGGTCTGGGTGAAGAATCCCGCCGGGGTGGACGTAGCCATCGCGCAGGCGGGAGAGATGGGCGTCGTTCTGGGACGGCTGGATTTGACTTTCGAGTATCGCAGCGGCTGGCGTCTGAAGGCAGCGGAGGGGCGGCTGCTGCCGATCACCGCGGCGCTTCCAGAAGACCCGGAGTTGAGGCGGCTGCTCGAGTCGTACCTCGATGAACCTGCGGTGAGCGCCGTGCCGCGGCTGGCGCCCGCCTGGGCCTTCGGCGGATGAAACGAAGGCTGCTCTCCCTTCGACTACACTCAGGGCAGGCAGGGCAAGCAGGGTAAATGGAGCCGAGGCATGGATCCATGCAGGCAACCCCGGAGAACGCTGCTTGCCGCCGGTTCCTCAGGTGCTACTACCTGACGGAGTTCTGGTATGATTTTGTGTTTGCCTACGCGATCTATACGGTCTATTTCAGCCTTCGCGGCCTGACAGTATTCGACATCTCCCTGCTGCTGTCTTGGTGGGCCTTTGCCGCGATGGCGCTGGAGGTCCCCACAGGGGCGCTGGCTGATTCCTGGAGCCGACGCAAGATGCTCGCCCTTGCGCCGCTGATCAAGTCGCTCTGCTTCGTGACGTGGTTCGTGGCGGGCGGACGATTCTGGCTCTTCGCGCTCGGGTTTCTCCTGTGGGCGCTGGGGAGTTCATTCGTCTCGGGCACCTCCGAAGCGCTCCTATACGACACGCTGGCGCATTATGGGAAGCGGGAGCAGTACGAGAAGGCCCTCGGCAAGCGCGAGTTCTACTTCCACATCGCCCTGGCGGTCTCGACCATCACCGGCGGGTTGATAGCGGCCCACAACCTCGACCTGGCGATTCTGCTGTCGGTCATCCCGCTGCTGCTTTCGGCGGCCTTCGCGTGGCTGATTCGGGAGATGCCCAAGGCGCAGTCAACGGAGGAGATCCACTACCTGAGCCACATATGGCTTGCCCTTCGTGAGATGAAAAGCAACAGGATACTCCTCTACCTTATCGTGTACCTGCTGGGTGTAACCATCTTCGCAGACCTGGAGGAGTTCGACCAACTCTACTACCGGCTGGCGGGGCTGCCTATTGCCGCGTTCGGGGTCGCGTCGTTCGCGGGGTCCACGCTCAGCGGTCTGGCGGCGCGGTTAGGTTACAGAATGAAGGAGCGCCACTTCGTCATGTACGCGCTGCCGGTCGGGAGCGCGGCCCTGCTGGTGCTTGTCTCGAGGCACCCCAGCATCCTGGCCATCGGCTTGCTTCTCGTGTCTTACGCCGTTACTGTTCCGGCCCGAGTGCTCGCAGAGAGCCGGATTCAGCACAGCATCACGGGCGCGAGCCGGGCCACTCTCACATCCGGCACGGTGCTGGTTCGAAACGCATTTGGCGTCGTCATCCCAGTGATCTTCGGGCTGATCAGCCGGGTATGGAACCTGCAGGCGATATATCTGTCGGGAGCAATCGTTCTGTTCGCGGCTTCAGTGTGGGCTTTCGGCGTGCGCGATCACCTGGACGTTAGGACAGCCGATGCCCCGACTCAGGGGTAGGTCCAACGACACGCACGCGCTGGGTAACGCGATTGCAGAAGCCGCGGCGCAGCGCGCTGCCGGAGCAGGTCTGTGGGGAGCCAGGCGAATCGGGTTTCGGCGTTGAAGTGCGGAGGTAAGGAGAAAGAAGGAGTGCGAAACGCGAACGCATCGAAGGAACGGGTCGCCCTGGTGACGGGCGCGAGCAGGGGGATCGGGCGCGCGATAGCGTCGAGGCTTGCAAGTGATGGCGTCCTCATCGTTGTCCATTACGGTCGTAACCAGAAAGCCGCCGCGGCCACTGTCCGCGAGATCGAGAAGAAGGGCGGGAGGGCGTCCCCCGTCCAGGCGGACTTGAGCAGCCTGCACGGCGTTCGGGCTCTCTTTCGAGCGATGGACAAGCGCCTTCGGGATTTGCTGGGAACGCGCAAATTCGACATCCTCGTGAACAATGCCGGGATACCTCTCACAGCCGGGATCGAACAGACCAGCGAGGCGGAGTTCGACGACGTGGTTGCCGTCAACATGAAGGCCCCGTTCTTCATCATCCAGCAGGCCCTGCCGCGTCTGCGGGATGGAGGGAGGATCATCAACATCTCTTCCGGCACGTCGCGAATCGCCTTTCCGGAAGAGGTCGCCTACGCCATGACCAAAGCGGCTCTGAACAGTTTCACGCTCTCCCTCGCGAAGCAACTGGGTCCGCGGGGGATTACCGTCAATGCGGTGGCTCCCGGCATAATCGCCACGGATTTCCACGGAGGCTGGCTTCGGAATCCCAAAGCGCGGAAGTTCGCTGCCTCGGTCGCAGCGTTGGGTCGCGTCGGCCTGCCCGAGGACATCGCCGACGTTGTCGCTTTTCTTGCATCATCCGACGCTCGCTGGATAACGGGAGCATTCATTGATGCGACCGGCGGCTCGCTGCTTGGTTGATGCGGTCACGGGATTGGGATCTCGGAGCGGCGCGATTAGCAGGAGGGAGCGTCCCGACCAACGAACACCTTCTGGGCCGCCATGTGCGGCCTCGCCCATGGGCAGACCCAGGGCGGCACCCAGAGGCGCTGAGAATGGGTGACTGTCCCTACTTGTCCATCTGCCGGCTAGCGATAGATAGCTTTGCGCAGGTTGCGGACGGATGCATACCATGGACGCACACAAGGCCCGGCCCGAAGACGAAGAGACGCCCATATTTCACCTGACCAAGGCCCAGCTTTGGCCTATTGTCGAAGCCGCGCTTGGTGATCGGGTGACGTCATTTGACATCAGCATCGAGCACCAGGTCGAAGGATACTACGGCTACGCAGCCGAGAAGGCGATCCCGACGTTCGCCTGCGAGACTGGGGCTGGGCACACGGGTAGGATCACCGTCTTCGGCAAGTGGTTCCATCGAACCGGATCTGCGGAGTCACAGCAGTATCGTTTCCTCCATGCGCATAAGGCGCCCGTGCCGCGGATGTACGGCGTGCTGTACGACGGAGATGGGCGCGAGATGCTCTTCCTCGAGCATCTGGACGCGAGTCCGGCGGCACAGTCTCACCGCCCCGTCGAGAGGTTTCGCGAGTTCCTGGCCCTGATGGCGCGGTTCAATGCTATCCAACCCAGCCAGGAGTATCTCCGCTGGTTGGATAAAGCCCCGTGGTGGGGCATTGACGCTATCAACGAATCGGGATTGGTGCTTGAGCGGATCTGGGTTGCAGCACAAACGGGAGACCTCGGCCCCGATCTTCAGGAGTTCTGCTCAAGCTCTGGGCAGGCGCTTACCCGCCTTCAGGGACTTGCACAGCAAGTCGCGGCGCAGGTGTCGCAGATGCCGAGGGGGTTGATTCACACCGATTTCTCAAGGGAGAACACCGGGCGTCGCGAGAATGGCGACCTGCTGGTGCTGGATGTCGAGCACGTAGGCCTCGGTCCGCGCTTCTTCGATGTTGGCGCCTGGCTGGGCCGGCCCACCCGTGCCTGGCGTCCCGAGCTCAACCAATTGGATCTGTCGAGGCATTACGTGGAGCAGTATGCCTATTGGGGCGGCTCCGCCCCGTCGCTGGAACAGTTCCTCGAGGACGTCCGCGTGCTCTGGATAGCCGATATCCTCAGGTACCTTGAATTGCGCCTCGATCGGGGCCTTGATCGCCCGAGCGCCTCGCCTGCTGATTGCGAAGAACGCTGTGCCTGTCGCCGCCACCTTCATGCAACCCTCAACCTGTTCCTCGAGCACTACTGCTAGGAACCGCACACGTGATAAGGGCGTGCTTCCGGTAGGCGTCTGCAGATGCCATCTCTACAACCATCACTGCGGCGAGCGGATCGAGCAGCGGGGAACTGGGGGCGGTCACCTATTTCCTCTTGCCGGCAGTCTGCTGCCGGACCAGACTTTGTTGTGAGGCATGTCTGCTCACCAAAGTGACCTGGCATCGAAATGCACCGCCTCGTCCGTACGCGGCGTTTGCCCCTCGGATCGGCCCGATGGGCAGGAGGGAGCGTCCCGACCAACGAACATTCTCTTCTTGCAGGTGCAGCGCTTGGCGCACTTGAGAAGAGGCGGCCCCATGATCGTGCGGGAGTGGCGAATGGCAGCGATACTCGTGGTTATAGGCGCACTCGTGTTGAAACTTGTAACGGGCTGCGGTTCGACCCTCACGACGAGTGGTCCGGAAGTTCAATTCACAAAAGAGGGTGAATTGTCTTTCTTCCGGCAAGCAACCGCAGAGAAGATTACTCAGATTGACATCGAGATAGCCGATACGCCCGCTGAGCGCACCCAGGGGTTGATGAACAGGCACTCCTTGCCCCAGAACGCCGGCATGTTGTTCATCTTCGATTCGGCCCAACTCCTGTCGTTCTGGATGAAGGACACGTATATCTCGCTCGACATGGTATTCGTCAGCGATCTCAAGGAAATCGTGTCTATCGCGAAAAACACGACTCCTCTGTCGGAAGCGCTCATCAGTTCACAGAAGCCCGCAATGTATGTTGTCGAAGTGAACGCCGGTTTCTGCGACACCCACGGCATCAAGGAAGGCGACCTGATAGATTTCACGAGAGATGTCAAGGGCTGACGGAGCCGGGCAGAACGGGGGATAGTTGCCCGTTTCCTTCCTCGCGACGGGCGCTGTCCGAACGGGCCTTGTTGCGACGTGCGTGACGTCTGCTAGCTAGAGCGACCCGGCATCGAAATCCTCGACCCCGTCCGCATCTCCGTTGTTTCGACCTGTGGTGGGCAGAGCCGAACCATGGACCGCACCTCCCGTGCCGTCTGTGAGATACCTCCTAGCCCAGCCTTCTGACACCATGTGACAAATGATCGTGCAGGTTGGTGAGTTTGACGACAATAAGGCATGCAGTGAATAGGTCAGATATGCGGTGAATATGGCATCTCCAGGTTGGTGGAGCCAATTTTTCTAGCATCCCACCGGCCGTAATCTGGCACCAGGAAGAGGAGCGGAGCAGGTGAAGGGAACACACTTGCGCCAGACAAAGGTTCACATTCTCATCGTTGACGCTGACCCCGCTGACCGCGAGGCATGTCAACAGGCCTTTGCAGGGTGGCCCGACCGCGAAACCGTTCTCTCGGAGGTGGCCTCGGCGGAGGAAGCGTTGCGGCTGTATCGAGCCGAGCATCCAGACTGCGTCGTGCTTGACTACCAGCTCCCGGATCGCGACGGACTAGAGTTGCTGAGGGCGCTGCAAGGTGAGGAAGGCGAGTCCGCACCGCTGCCGGCTGTTATGCTGACAGGCCACGGCAATGAGTCGGTCGCGGCTGAGGCTTTGAGACTGGGGGCGCAAGACTATTGTGTCAAGGGGCGCATCACGCCGGAGGGCCTTCGTCGTGCTGTTGACAGGGCCATCGAGAAGGTGATAATGCTTCGCAAGATCGAGGAGCAACGCCGGGAGTTGGAAAGCGCCAACCGGGATCTGCGGCGAATGAATGAAGAGATCTGGACGTGGTACCGTACGCTCGCCCACGAGCTCAAGACACCTATATCTTCGGCCCGGGAGTTATTGGCCATCCAGTTGGACGGGCTCAACGGCCCTCTCAATGAAGAGCAGTTTGAGCAGCTCACGCTTGCCAAGGAGAGCTGCAGTCAAATGGCTGCCTTAATCGATGACCTCTTTAATGTCGCAAGGCTAGACACGGGAAAGATGACCGTCCACCTCATACCTGTCTCCATGGAGGATATGGTCGGTCGCGTGCTGAATTCGATGGCTAGTGCCGCCAAAGACAGAGGGATCCACCTCAAGTGCAGGGTGGAACCAGGTCTGCCGCAGGTGCTGGTTGACGGACACCTTATCGCGCAGGTCATCACGAACCTGCTGAACAATGCATTGAAATTCACTCCCAAAGGTGGAGAGGTCGTGGTCACTATGCGCGCCAGCGGCAAGAGCCAAGAGTCCATCCTTGTGTCGGTAAGCGACACAGGATGCGGCATCGAGAAAGACCATCTCAAGCGCATTTTTGATCGTCTGTACCGGATTGACAGCGAGGGGTCTTTGTACAGCATAGGGCTGGGGCTCGGCCTGGCTATCTGCCGGGAGTCGGTTAAGCTCCACAACGGCGAGATCTGGGCGGAGAGTGAACCAGGAAAAGGGAGCACCTTTTCTTTCACGATTCCGATAAGTCGCGGCACAGAACAGTTCGCTGGAGATGCTCCAGCGGAGTCGGCGTGAAAGAGTGAGAAGGATCCTCATCATCGAAGATGACGAGAAGCTTGCCGTTGCGTTGGCGGTGCGGCTGAAGGCCAGCGGTTACCGGGTGGTCGCGGCCTACGACGCGCTGGTCGGAGTATGTCAGGCCGTGAAGCACGAGCCCGACCTCATCCTACTGGACATAGCCATGCCACTTGGCGGAGGGTGGTCGGTGGCCGAAAGGATAAAGAGCATGGCTAACACGGCCGCCATACCCATCATTTTCATAACAGCCCTCAAGGAGCCTGGCCTCAGGGAAAAGGCTTTGGAAAAATACGGCGCTGTAGGGTTCCTCGAAAAACCGTTCGAATCTTCAGATCTTATTTCGATGATTCATGAGGCGCTTGACGACTCAACAGGAGTATCATCGCAGTTGTTCACGGGATCAACGGCAGGTGAAACGGACTGCACTCGATCATTCCGTTCCCGCTTCTCTGGTCTCCCGCTAGGGCCCCGAGGCCATGCGGAGCCTCGTCAGGGCCCAAACTGGCGCATTCTCTGGGGGATTCCGCTGCTTCGGCAGCTTGCTCTGCAGGCGAGTCCTGTTTCGACGAGTATCATGTCTGCTCGGCAACGCGATCCCGTATCGAAATCCGCCACCTCGTCCGCATCTCCGCAGTTTCCACTCGTGGTGAGCCCTTCGACCCATTCGGCAAGCTCAGGGAAGGCTTTGCTCAGGGTAAACTCCGTCGAACCATGCCAGGTCAGTTTCCTCCAGTCATTGGGTCTTGACATCTGTTCGGGAAAAGCGGACAATTGTTCGGGATATGCGAACACGAAACGACAGAATTGGCCTGGCCGAGGCAATGTGGCCGGCTGCTCGCCGGGCCGTGCTCGGCCTGCTGTTGCCAGATCCCCAGAAAGAGTGGCATCTGAGGGAGATTGCTCGCCGCACTTCCCTGTCTCCTGCCACAGTGCACGCGGAAGTGCGCTCGCTTGTGGCGGCCGGCATCCTCGAGAGACGTGTAGAGTCGCGGCGTTCCTACTATCGGGCCAATACCCGCTGTCCCATTTTCCCAGAACTCCGCCAGATCGCCCTGAAGACAGTCGGCCTTGTTGGTGTTCTCCGAGATGCGTTGGCGGATGTGCCTAATATCGAGGTCGCCTTCATCTACGGCTCTCTCGCGCGAGGCGACGCTACCGTAGAGAGCGACATTGACCTGATGGTCGTGGGCGAGATGAGCATACAGGAACTGATGGGCAGGCTTCACGATGCTCAGCAGGCACTGGCCCGGGAAATCAACCCCACGGTATATGACCCGGCGGAGTTCCGCCAGAAGATGGCGGAGAAACATCATTTCCTGACTCGCGTGCTCGAAGGCCCCAAGTTTTTCGTCGTCGGAGATGCCGATGTCCTTGAACGACTGGCTGAGTCGGGGATGGGTCACAGAACATAAGGCGTCTCGGGAAGAGATCGCTGATCTCTTAGCGGTGGCAGATCGAGACCTCCAGCAGTCTCGGACTGAAGGCCTCGGCCCTGACTGGCGGCTGGCGATCGCATACAACGCCGCGCTCCAGTGCGCCACAGCCGCGCTTGCCGCCGCCGGGTTCCGCGCTGTTCGGGAGGCCCACCACTATCGAGTCATACAGTCGCTCGAACTCACCGTAGGCTGGAGCCTGGAAGAGGTGCGTGCCTTGGACACATATCGCACAAAGCGCCGTGCCGCCGGGTACCAGCGCCCCGGCCTGGTGTCCGAACGCGATGCCCAAGAGATTCTCCGCCTGGCACAGAAACTCCGGCGAGACGTCACCGCCTGGCTTCGCGCCAAACATCCAGAACTGCCGCCGAGCTAATCAGAACCGCCTCGCCTGATATCCACCATTGATGGACGTGCCGAAGGCTGCGCTGTTTCGATGGCAGCAATCGTCTGTCACGCAAAGCGGCGGCGATCAGGCCAGGCTTACCGTCAGGTCCCGATCTTCCGGCTCGCCTTCGACCCACTGGTTCTTCCACTGCGGAACCAGGGATGCTTCTCGCAGCGACGCATCATTCAGGCCGACCGCAGTAACGGACATCACCCGATCATCAATCTCAACCAGGCGCATTTCGAAGGGGAACTCGATCAACGATGCGGCCTGGCAGTGCAGGATGCCGTTGCTCAGCGTGGCGTCATTGATGTGCCAGTGCCCGGCGAACACCGCTTTGACGTCCGGCGCGCGGCTGATAATCTGAAGCAGAGCCTTGCTGCGCAGACTCAGCGGAATCGCGCATGGCGTGAGCGGCGCATCCAGCACCGGCCGCGCCGGCGGGGTTGACTCGATCCGGGTGCAGGAGGGCAATGAGCCGATCGGATAGGCGGGTTTGGCGCATATCGGGGGGTGGGTAACGACAAACGTCGGCATCTCGGTTGCATCATCCATTTCCCGCCTAAGCCAGTCAATCTCCTCGCGCGACGGCCCGATGCCCAGGCGTTCATCAGGGCCGGGCAGTTGCTCGCTCTCGCCGCCTTCGCGCGTCATCCAATATGCGCAATCCAGGAACACGAATCTGAAGCCTGCCAGGTCGCGCCGGTAGTAGAACTTCCCCTCGCTGAGCCCGAAAACCGGTGCAACGGCTTTCCGGGTGCCGCGGCGAAACGTATCGTGGTTTCCGAGGACGATGTAGAACGGACAGCCTAGGCGGTCCATGACTTCTCGGCCGAAGAGGAAACTCTCTACATCGCCGCGGTTGGTGAAATCGCCGCAGTGGATGACGAAGTCCGGGGCGAGATCGGTCACCGTGGCAACGAGCGATTGCACGATCTCCCCTTGCCGCGAGAACAGCATGCGGTTCCACCACGACAGGTCCGTGGCGCGCCTGGACCCGTGCGCTTGCGGCGCCTCAAAATGCGTATCGCTCAATACCACGAACCGAGTCTTCACGCTCATCCTGACCCCGCCGGCCTAGCGTCGAAACCCCCTACCTCGCCGCTGGCCGCTGTGTTCTCGGGCCGACTTTCCAGATCAGGCTGATGGGCACGACGGCCAGCAGGGCAGCAGAGCCGAACACTACGAAGGTAAGATCGTATCCCCGGGACTCGATCAGCAGCCCCGCCCCCCAGCCCGCCACGCTGGCTCCGATATAGCCGAAGGCGTCAATGAACCCGGCCGCCCCGGCCGCTCCCGACTTCCTGCCAAAATCCTGGGCCGCGTGGCCAACCATCAGAATATGCGGGCCGTAGGTGCAGAAGCCGATCAGCGCCACAACCAGGATCATCAAGGCCGAGTTGTGAGGATCGAGGAAGGGAAAGGTGACAGAAAAGACCCCCAGCAGCGCAAGCAGCACGGCGATCACCGGCGCTCGCCGCCCCCCAAAAAAGCGATCGGTAGCCCACCCCGCCGCCACCGCCCCGACCGATCCGGCAAGAGGGTGAATGCACCGCTTGATCATCTCCGAGAAGTTGGCCATCAGGCCCGACCCCGCCTTAGCGCCCCGCTCGTCGAGAAACGACGGCAGCCAGTTCACGAAGCCATACCGGTTGAGGTCGAGCAGGAAGAAGGTGATGGCGACGATCCAGACATAGGGGTTACTGAGCGTGGCGGCGACATTCTGCAGGATGGTGCGCCGGGCGCCGGGGGCCAGGCCCGGGCCGGGCTCCTCATCGGGCACGACTGTGGGCAGCCCCACCTCCTCGGGGGTATCCCGCACCAGCAGGAAGAAAAAGACGCCCACCACAGCGAACAGGACCGCCGGCACCCAGAAGACGGCCCGCCAATCGCCGCCCAGCGCCTGCACGAAGTAGCCGGTGAGGAAGAATGCCAGCGCCCACGAGAAGGCCCCGCCCAACTGGTAGGAGGCGCCCATCACCCCCATCACCTTGCCCCGGCTCTCTACCGGGAACCAATGGGTCAACATGCGCACCATGGGCGACCACCCCATCGCCTGGAAGAACCCGTTAGCCGCCCAGAAGACGATCACCAGTACAAGCACCGTGCTCGCCCCGGGGGCCGCGGTGCCGGCGGAGGCGGTGGCTGCAAACACCGCCAGGTTCATCGCCACCGACCCGACCACCCCAATGCTCGCGATGAGCCTGCCGCCGAAGCGGTCGGCGAGTTGCCCGTTGACGAACTGGCCCACAGCATACATGACCGTCAGGGCGGTGAAGATCATGCCGACCTGGTTGGCGTCCCAGTGGAAGGTGTTGCCCAGCTGGGTCTTGGTCATGGGCATGTTGTAGCGGCACAGGTAATATGCGAAGTAGGTGACCCAGGCCCCGGCGAAGACCCTGCGCTGCCAGCGGCGCAGCAGGTCGGGCGGATTACTGGGCTCGGATGGATGCCTCGCGTTGCGCGGCTTGCTCGCGTCGGGGTTCATGGGCGTCCTCTCCTTCCAGGGGCTTGGCAACCGGTTGTCCCTGCACGATTCCGCCCGGCCGGGCTGGCTCCTGCCGCGACGCGCAGGAGGTGATCTGCCGGCAAACGAATAGATCCAAGAAACACCGCCCCCCAACCGTGACGGCAAACCATGCGGACAATCACATCGCGCGAGCGGCTGCTAGCGACCATCGGCCACTCCGAGCCGAACCGCGTGCCGCTCGTGCTGAACCTGTTCAACTATCCGCAGCAAGCCCTGCCCGCTCACCTGCGGCACGCCGACCAGGTGCAGCGGGCGGAGCGGTTCCTGGCCGCGGGGCTGGACGATATGATCGGCTTCGGCGCGCCGTGGCGCTTTCACCCCGATGTCCGCACTCGCGTCTGGAAGGAACATCCCGAGGGCGAACGCTATCCCTTGATCCACAAGGTTTACGAGACGCCGAGGGGGCCGCTGATGCAGGCGGTGAAACAGACCGAGGACTGGCCTCACGGAGATGACGTGGAGGTGATCTCCGATTTCAACATCCCGCGTTCCGTGCGTTTCCTGGTGGAGGCCGACGAGGACATTGACCGCCTTCCTTACGTTCTGGGCGCGCCGTCACAGGAGCAGGTGCGCGGATTCCGCAGGCAGGCGCAGACGTTGAGGCGGGAGGCAGACCGGCTGGGGGTGGCGCTCGTCGGCAACTGCGGCAGCGGCGGCGACCAGGCCATGTGGCTGTGCGGCGTGGAGAACTTCATGATCGCTTGCCACGAGCGCCCGGCTTTCGCTCACCGGGTGCTCGACATCATCCAGGAGTGGGAGATGAACCGCCTGCGCCTGGTGCTGGAGACCAGGGTGTGCGATATCGTTTTCCGGCGCGGCTGGTACGAGTCCCCGGCATTCTTCTCGCCCCCGGCCTTTCGGGAGTTCCTCTTCCCGCGCCTGAAAGAAGAGGCCGACCTGGCGCACCAGGCCGGCTGCAAGTTCATATACGGGCAAACGGTGCGCCCGCAAGATCGCATCGCCGAATATCTGCAACTCGGCATTGACGCCTTGCTGGGCGTGGACCCGGTGCAGGGCGGGGCCGACCTGGCGCGGCTCAAGCGCGAATGCGGAGACAGAATATGCTTCTTCGGCGGGGTCAACTCCTACGTCACCGTCGGGCGCGGGACGCGCCAGGAGATTCGCGACGCCGTCAGGCAAGCGATTGATCTGCTGGCCCCCGGCGGCGGCTTCGTGCTTTTCCCCGCTGACGCGATAGATGAGAGCGTGCCGTGGTCGTACGTCGAATGGCTGATTGAGGCCTGGCGCGAGTGGGGTGCCTATCCTCCGACCGCATTGGTCTGAAATGCCCCGTCAACGGTGAGACAAGAATCTGCGGCTGCCGCACAGGCGAATTGTGGGACAGCCCTTCCAGCGCCGAACCCATGCCGCCAGCCGTTTCGACGCCAGGGCGTTCTGGTGCTGGTGGAGGAAACCGGCCTCGGATCGAAACAACGGGGCTTCGGACGAGGTCGCGGATTTCGATGCCTGGGCGTCTTGGTTCGCGAGGTTCACTCACATCGAAACATGCCTCAGCACGTTTCTCATGGCCGATTGCGCGTCGCAGAGCGGAAGTAGGTAACTGTCGCCAGTTTCCAGCAGCCGTACCTCCCGCCCAGCAGCGAAGCCGGAGAGAGGGACTCCTCGCGCTGTCCGGGTCGCGGACGGCAGGGCGCCGTGGCCTGCCAGGCGTCATCGCCGCTGGTAGACTATTTCGCTGTCCTCCTCTCTGGTGCGGACCGCCACACCAGGAAGGCCGAAGAGCTCAGCTCGGACGGCCTCCAGACTGACACCCCACACGCTGGCCAGCTGCCTCCATATGGCCGAGGCCGGTGCCCAGTACTCTCCACTGGGGAGCACGCCCAGAATGGCACGACCCAAAGCCGTCACCTCCGGTTGCCTGTCCACCGTTTCCGCGTCGCTCCTCGGCATGACGACGTCCATGATCCGCTGCACGACGGCGGCGACCCCATCGCCAGACTGTGCTGCGACGCGGTCGGCAAGCATGGGGGAGAACCTGAGGACATACTCACGGTCCACGCGGTGCCAGACAGGCAGGATCACATTGGTGCCGTCCACCTCCTTCTGAGTGAGGCCATTCATCTCTTGCTGTGCCCAATGCTTCTCGAAGAACGATGGACTCAGCACCACGACGCCATACCTCGAAGATGCCAAGCCCTTTTCGATGGACTGCCGCAAGCTGTCTCCGAGCTTCAGCGAGAACTCGGCGTACCAGACCCGGAGACCCGCCTGACACAGCGCCTCCGCGAGTGGCCGGACGAACTCGTCCTCGTCCTCGGTTGCATGGCATATGAACACGTCGTATGTCATGGCTATCGCTCTCCCACCAACATCCACCGCCTCCAGCCATCAACCGCTCCGCTCGCTACTCGCCCTACCGGCGCAGCCCTTCCCGTTGGGCACCGGAAAGCTTCGCCGGGGAGGTTGAGCGCTGGTTCGCTGGGCAGGAGGTGACGGCCTAAGAGCCTGTATCAAAACCTATTGGACACTGGGGACAGTCACCTATTTCCGTTTCCGGCTGCTCCCTGTCTGGGCCTATTCGCTGGGCGGAAACCGACTCCTGCGGACTGACATACGGAAGACCTAACAGGATTTCGATGCCAGAGCCTCTTGGCCGGGGAAACTGACCTGGGATCGAGACGCGCGCAGAAGTCCGACGGGGATTCTGGATGATGGACGCCGCTCGCTCGCCTGGGCTAGCGGGCTCGCCTCGCGTTGGCTGTAGATTGTCGGCGAACTACCATTGATAACCGATAAGCCACTTGCCCTCGTTGCGCGTTGGCCCGGTGCTTGGACACCGTTACCGATAGGACAGCAGAACCTTGGCTGACTGGCCGGATGAGAATGTCTCAAATGCGGCCCCGGCTTCCATGAACGGGTAACGATGCGAGATAAGATCCCGGACCGGCAATCCGTTGCGATAGAGATCCAGCATCGGGCCGAACTCGGAGAAGTGATAGAACCATGCTCCCACCGCAGTGATATCCCGGCGGATGAAGTGGTCACTGGGAGAGAGGGGTAAGGCCCCCTGCTCGCCGTTGAAAACAACAGTGCCTGCCGTGCGCACGGCCGCGAAACAGGCCAAGGCTGTCTCCGGGCGACCGGCGGCCTCGATGCACGCGTCCGCACCCGTTCCGCCGGTGAGAGCGCGCACGCGCTTAGCGGTGTCGTCGTCCGTCGCATTCACCGTGTCGCCGGCGCCGAGATGTTTCGCCATCCGCAGCCGCGCCGCGGAGATATCAACGGCAATGACCCGGCGGCCCAAAAAGGCCTGCAAGAGCACGCTGCCCAGTCCAATCGGCCCAACTCCGAACACGGCCACGGTCCTGATCTCCGGCGATGCAATCTTGGTGGACGTGTGATACGGCACGCCCAGCCCATCGCCGGTGAGCAGCACACCCGCCTCCCAGGAGACATCGTCGGGCAGCGGATGGCAGGCGTTGGCCGCGGCCAGAAAGCGCTCAGCGTGCATACTCCCGTAGAACTTGAATCGTGGACACCAGGTATATTGCCCTTTAGCACAGTAGGCGCACTCCCCGCAGCCGGCGATAGCGCTGACCCCCACCCGCTGGCCGATGGCCGGACCGGACACCCCCTCGCCGAGTTTGACGACCGTGCCAGCGGCCTCATGACCCGTGTTGCCCTGCTGCGATCCCTCGCCGCGGTAAGAATGCAGTTCGCTGCCGCAGATCGCCGAGACAGCCGTCTCGACCAGGACTTCGCCTGCTCCAGGGATAGGGTCAGGCTCTTCGACCACCGTTACGATACCTTCACCTACGAGTTTGATAATCTGCATGTGAGGGTCTCCTCACATTTCCAGTGGGAATTCCCGCTGGACGTCCACCGGACGCTGCTGGGCAATCGAACGCCGCAGCGCGGCCTCGAACTGGAGTTCGTCAAGTCCGGCAAGTCCCGGTACGGGCGGGGGAGCGTCGCGACGATCGCGGTCAAAGATCGCTAGCCCCTGCTACGGCACCGCCGCGGCGTGGAGACCGCGGGCAGGATCACCCGCGGCGTAGACAACGCCGGTGCTCTGGTCTATGAAGATCATCACAGGGCTGGCGATGGCGGCCGGCGTCGTAGTGACGTCATGCTTGCGGGCCTTCAGCTCCGCCTGCACGCGCTCGGGCACGCCGGTCTGCACCTGCAAGCTGCCGGCGGCCTTGAAGGCCGCGCTGCGGTCGGGATTTGAGTCAAAGGAGTTTTCCATGTGGTCGGTGCTGAAACGCGGCGCCGACACTGCGTCCTTGGGCAGCATCCCGAACTCGATGTGGTTGAGGAGCACGTTCAGGGTTGTCTGATCCTGCAGGTCCCCGCCTGCGACGCTGATGGCGATCACCGGCTTCCCCTCCCTCGTCACCAGCGTCGGCGTAAGGGTGATGCGCGGTCGCTTGCCTGGCTCGATGCAATTCGGATGGCCGCGCGTCGTGTTGAGGCACCGCAGCCGGTTCCCCTGGACGACGCCGGTGACGGGATCGGGCTCATTGCCCACGAGATTGCAGCTGGGCGTCGCCGCCACCACATTTCCCCACCGGTCTGCCACTACACACGTGGTCGTGTCCGAGATCGGGGTGCGAACGGGGTTACTGCCAGCCTCCGACGCGCTCCGCAGGGACCTCATGTTGTACGGGTCACCCGGGCGACGTTCCAGGGAAGCGCGCTTCATGTCAATCAGCGGGCGCCGCAAGGCGGCGTACTCATCGGAAAGCAGAGCCCCAAGGGGCACGTCCACGAACGCCGGGTCGCCGTAGTACGTATCGCGGTCTGCAAAGGCTAGCTTCATGGCCTCAGTGACAACGTGAATGTAGTGGGCCGACAGGTGGCCCATGTTCTTCAGGTCATAGCCCTCGAGGAGCCGCAGCGTCTGGCACAGTGCTGGTCCCTGACTCCATGGGCCGCATTTGTACACCGTGTAACCCCGATACGAGATGGACACGGGGTCCTCGATGGCCGTCACGTGTGCCTCGAGGTCGGCTTTGCGCAGGAAGGAGCCGACCCTCTCGTACCATCTCACCAGATCGTCCGCGATATCACCCTTGTAGAAGCGGTCACGAGCGGCGTCCAGCTTTTCCTCGCGCGTCCCCTTTGTCTCCCGCTCTCGTTCCACCATCTTGCGTAGTGTGCCGGCCAGGGCTGGATACCACGGACGGCCTCCGGCGTCGAGAAGCGCCAGCGTCGGCGCCACCACCTCCTCGAAGCGCTTGGTCCCGTATAGCTTGAGCGCCGTCAGGCACAGATGCACCGCGCCCGGCACGGGCATAGCCTTGTAGCTGCCCTGGTCCGGAATGCCATTCGCGTAGTACCACTCGATGGCCTTCGGGTCCAGCGGAGCCCGGCCTTGGCCGCACAATGTCTTCACCTGCCGCGTCTTGGTGTCATAGATGATCAGCGCCACCTCGCCGCCGATGGCAAATAAGCCGTAGTCAGTGACCGCCAGAGACAGGAGCGTCGCGACGGCGGCGTCGGCCGCGTTTCCGCCCTCCTCAAGCAGCCGTTTTCCCGCGGCCACGGCTCCACTTCCGCCGGCGGCGACGGCCCCGCCCTTCCCCGAATCTTGCCATGTGATAGCATCGCCCGCTACGGGTATCTGCAGCCAGATTGCCGCTGCGCCGAGCAGTACAGAGCACATAACGTAGTGAAGAGGACCATTCATCGTGTTGTCCTTGCGCGGGGTCGGTGCTGACCCGGCGACGAATTCCGCCTGGAAGCGGGCGCCTCCTTCTTCTGGGGCGGTTACCTGTGTCAAGCCTCGTCGTCAGCAGGAAGCGTTGAGGCGTGAATCAACGTGCGCTTAGGGTATCAGTGCTGGCGCAATCGCCGGGATAGCCGCCAAGACGCGCCGTCCCGCGCGGGCTGCCCGGCCTGCGAGGTTGCCCCGTAGGCCATCGGCGTGGAGCGATACAGCTCCTTGCCATCGCCCTTCACCACGAAGGAGACGCTGGTATTCCTTCGCCGCCATGGCGGCCCGCCGACGGCGGGCCTAGCCATAGATACTTACCGGACGGAGGTTCGAAGTGTCGGGTGGTCAGCGCGTCCGAATCGAACTGGCTAGGCCCCGACGAGTCGAGGCCGCCATCCCGGCCCGCCAAAGGCGGGCTTAGGGACCCGAGAAAATCGCATCTCAGGGAGCCCGCATCTCCAACTGCTGGGTGTGTTATACTTCGCAGGTGTAGGTCCAGCCGATTGCCCGAGGAGTCAGCATGAAACTCAGGCTGACATGTGCCTGCTTCGCCATCCTGTTAACAGCGGCGTTGGGCATCGCGGATGTGGAGCAGGGCAAGCGGACCTTTCTGGTGCCCATGCGCGATGGGGTGCGGCTCGCAACTGATGTCTACTTGCCTGCTGATGGCAAGCCGGCTCCGGTGATCCTGATGCGCACCCCCTACAGCAAGGACATCTACCGCAACGTCGCCCGGAACCGCGTCAGGCTAGGCTATGCCGTTGTCATCCAGAACACGCGCGGGCGCTTCGCCTCGGAGGGCGAGAACCTGCCGTTCGAGGGTGACGGCTGGTGGGGACACCAAGATGGCTACGATACGCTCGACTGGATCAGTGCCCAGCCGTGGTGCAACGGGAAGATCGAGATGCGCGCTGGCTCCGCCATGGGGATCGTCCAGTACCTGGCCGCTGCCACCGGCACGCACCGACTGAGTCACCTCGAGGTAAGTGTGGCAACTCCGGACCTCTACACGATGGCCTATGCGAACGGTCTCTTCCGCAAGGCACTGGTAGAAGGCTGGCTTCAGGAGGAGGCGTTCGATCCCGGGGCGCTGGACATCTGGCTCTCCCATCCCGTGTATGACCGCTACTGGCAGCAGCGCAGCGCGGCACAGCGCTACGCGTGGATGGATGTCCCCGCATCGCACTCGGGCGGCTGGTACGACATCTTCGCGCAAGGCACCATCGGCGCCTTCTTGGGGATGCAAGAGCAAGGCGGACCGCGTGCGCGCGGGGCGCAGAAACTGGTGATGGGGCCCGGGATTGACCACGTGTCCTATCCTGACCTCGCCAGCAAATGGCCCTTTCCGGACCGCGAGGAACCAGGCTCCGCTTCTGCAACATCGGCGACGGTGCGTTACTACGTCATGGGAGACGTGGACGATCCCAACGCCCCCGGGAACTGCTGGCGGACGGCCGACACCTGGCCCCCGGTTCCTACTCAAGCCACGCCCCTGTACCTACACGCCGATCACAGCCTCGGACTCGACCAGGACCGACGCGGGGACACCCTCTCCTATACCTACGATCCGCACCATCCCGTCCCGACCATCGGGGGTCGGCAGTACAACCTGCAGGCGGGACCGCGGGAGCAAGGCCCCATCGAGTCTCGCGCCGATGTGCTCGTGTTCACCAGCGAACCGCTGAAACACCCTATAGAGGTTACAGGCCGGGTGAGAGTAAAGCTGTGGGCTTCGACTGACGCGCCCGACACCGACTTCATCGCCAGACTGTGCGATGTCCACCCGGACGGACGCTCCATCAACATTTGTGAGGGAGGCACCAGGGTTCGGCTGCGCGAGTCGCTCTCGAAGGAGGTCCCGGTGGAGCCGAACCGTGCCTATCTCCTCGACCTCGACCTCTGGTCAACCAGCATCGTCTTCAATGCCGGACACCGAATCAGACTGCACGTGACGTCAAGTAGTTACCCCGGCTACGCTGCCAACGCGAACTCCGGGACAGGCTATCCTCGCTTCGTTGCCCCTCGGGTGGCGCACAATACCATTTACACAGACCCGGCCCACTCTTCGCATCTCCTACTGCCCGTGCGCAAGTGACCGGGAGCCCAGATCGCGAACCCTGGGGCAAGACAAGCACTGCAGAATGCGCGTGTTGGACGCGACCCGGCGACGCGAAGACGACTCGCTGCCCCGCCCGTCTCGGCGTTGACCACGCGTCGGGATCTTTGGATGTGAGTCATGGCGGGCGAGGCAGCCCAAGTCCGACGTCTTGAAGGCGAAGAACGAGAAACCCTGGCGCTCTGGATGTGGACGAGGTCGCCGATTTCGATGCCAGAGTGTTTTGGTCAGCAAGCATTGCTCAGGTCGAAACAAGACTCGTTTCGGCAGCAATCTACCCAAGCAACGAAGGCGTGCAACAGGGCTTCAGCTATCGGTTCCGCATGCGACTGGATCGCGGCCCCGAGGGAGGATCACCCGGCTGGCGGTGCACCCCCCCCACCGACAATGATGCTGCCCCCCCCACCGACAATCATGCTGAAGCGTTTCGACCCTCCGGTAATCCTGATCCCTCTTCCACCCGTTATCAGAATGTCAATCCGCTCTTGAGCGACGAAGCTCACCCCAGACAGATTGGCGCGAGCACCACTCTCCGTCGCGACGCTCCACACGCCCTTGTCAACAACGACCCGCGTCTTCCCGGAAGCCATGTCGAGCCGCTCGATAACCAGTCCGTCCGGCGGAACACAGAGGATCTGAAGGCCGATCTTCCTTCCCTTCGTCCTGATGATGATCCTGCGGCCGCGAGTTTCCATGTCCCAGTTCTTAGCCTCCCCGGACCACTCGTTCTTGGTAATCCTGAAGAGTAGGTCGCCTTTGTCGTCGTGGAAGTCGCCGCTGATCCGGAACGGCCCCCCGCTCTGCTCCGGCTCCTCGATTGAGAGCAGGCGGATACCGTCCACATTGATCACTGAAGGCACAGTTGGGAAATGGACACTACCTACCCGCACGTTGATGGTGCTGCCGGAGAGATCAAAAGCTGCGTGGTTTCTTCCCTTCGTCAAGGCCCATGGCTTAGTTCTCGCCTCCTTCACCGTCTCCTTTGATAGCAGGCCCTTGCTGACCTGATCTTCACAACTCCCGCACAGAAGCGCCATTCTCTCCGGGTCATGCTCCTTGGCGTCCTTGAACTCGGGGTCAATGTGCTCGTACTGAACGATGGCGAAGCCGCAGCGGACACAACCGAATCTACAGGCCTGACGTATCTTCCTCTTGATGTCCTCGGGTATATCCCGACTGAGCCCGTGTCTATTGACTTCACTCGGCATTGCGCTCTCCCCGTGTCACAACTAACTGGCCAGCGGCCTGCACATAGACGGAATTACCTCCTTGTAGATGTGTTTGCCCTTTTTCGGTGCTTGAGTGCCGAGCCCTGCCGCTCGCGGTTTCGATCTCAGGTCCGTCGGGTCATGGTGGAGGCGGCGGGAATCGTTTATCCTGAGCGAAGTCGAGGGAAACCCCCGTCCGCGGATCCGCCGTTCGGCGGACAGCATTTACGAGTGGCTAGCCCCGATAGGATCGGGGCGCCGCGGCGGTCCGACTTGTGGGGCTAGCCGCGTATCCGGCGTTCCATCCTCGTTCGTGGGGCAGCATCTCGCTTGCCCTGCCTACCGCGAGTCCGCCAGCCAGCGGACCGAAGTCAGCGAACTCGAAGCCCCTCCTGCCTAACCGCTAACGTGCGCGGTGAGGATGCGCTCGATGATGCGCGTGGTGGAACTCTCGGGAAGCGCCGGGATCAGAAACACCTCGCCGCCGTAGGACTCGACGAAGTTCTTCTCCTCCTGGTTCATAGTCGTCTTCGTGTAATCGCCGCCTTTCACGAATATCTCCGGCCTGATCACGTCCAGCAGCGCCAGCGAAGTCGTTTCCGAGAAAATCACAACCAGCCCCACGCTCTCCAGCGCTGCCAGCAGTTGCGTGCGCTCCCTCTCGCTCACGATTGGGCGGTGCGGGCCCTTGATCGCGGACACCGACTTATCGCTATTCAGCCCGACGATCAGGAAATCGCCCAAGGCCCGCGCCTGCTCCAGATACAGCGCGTGGCCCGCGTGCAGCAGGTCGAAGCAGCCATTGGTGAACGCGATGCGCCTCCCCTGCGCGCGCAACTCGGCGGCGATCTGCGCCGCCCGCTCCGGCGAAACTATCTTCTCCTTCAGTTGCATCTCAGCGCACTGCGCAAGACGTGTTCCGGGGGAAAACCGTTCCCGACCTGCAGCCGCCATCCTGCCCCCCGTTGTGCCAACTTGTAACAATAATCTCCCGCCATCCTATTGACGAGCGAGCGCTTACCCAATAGCATAGCGTCAATCTCCTGTCAGGACGTAGGGGAACTGCTGGCGAGATGCCCCCCGACGGCGTCTCGACCGGGCCAGGCCGTGAAAGCCTTGGGTTTTTTTCAGCCCAGGGCTTTTTGTTTTTCGGCCGCTCCACGGACTGGCAGGCGTGGGCCCTTCCCTTCAGGAGCCCGAGAAGACGGGCCCTTCAGGGTCCCTCTTCGAGGGGCGAGGCCACCGAACCGGAACAGGAGCACCAGTTGCGGCCCGACGGCAGGGACATTGCCAAGTCTGCGATAGACGCCAGCGCCATCAGCGCCGCTTGGTGGGTCGCCTTTGTGCTTCGATTTGACGGCCAGGTTCCCATCCTTGCCTTGGCTGGCTTCTGTCGTCTGCTCCCTGTGCTTCTCGTCCTCAGGGGAGCCAGCCTGGTTGCATTTCAGATCCACACCCGCTCCTGGCGACACTTCGGCCTGGGAGACCTGGTCTGGCTTGCAGGGGCAGTGATGGCCGGGTCGGCCCTCTTCGTCTTGCCTGCGCGCTGGCTGGCTCCGGACCTGCCCTGGGGCCTCCTTGTAACCGAACCCCTGGCAAGTTTGCTCCTGCTGGCCGGGGCCAGGGCCGCAATCCGGCTCGTCTTCGCCCCATCAAGGGACACCAGGCGCGCAGTCATCCTCGTGGGCGCTGGCCGCGACGCGGCTGAACTCGCCCACCAGATGCAGTTCTGCTCGAAAGCAGGCCGCCTGGTCGGCTTCGTGGATGATTCTCCCGACCGCCGGGGCCGCCGGTTCTGGGGCGCTCGGGTGCTGGGCGGGCTGGCCGAACTGCCCGCCCTGGTCGCTCGGCATCAGGTTGACGACATCCTGATCTGCCCCGATTCCCTGCACCAGGACGTAAGCCGCGCCTTCCGCCTGTGCGAGCAGACCAGGGCGCGCGTGCGCCTGCTTCAATCCAACGGGAATGCTTCCCTGACACACGTGCGGGATTTCCGCGCCGAGGACTTGCTCCCTCGCCTTCCCGTCCAGAAAGACTGGCAGGAGATCACCTCCTACCTGCGCGGCGAGCGGGTCATGGTAACCGGCGCAGGCGGGACGATCGGCTCCGAACTCTGCAGGCAAATCTGCAAGGCCGACTGCGGCGCGCTCTTCCTTGTGGGCCGGGGAGAGAACAGCATCTTCGACATCGAGGACGAGTTGCGGGCCGACCTGGGATTCGCAGCCCAGCCCGCCTGCGTCCGCCAGCTGGCGGACTACAGCGGGCCTAGGCCCGTCATCGCCGACATCGGCGACATCGCCAAGATGGAACATGTTTTCAGCAGCCTGCGCCCCACCGTTGTCTTCCACGCTGCAGCCCACAAGCATGTCCCCCTGATGGAAGCCCACCCCGACGAGGCCGTGAAGAACAACGTGCTGGCCACCCTGGGGCTGTGCGACCTGGCCCTTCGTTACGGCGTGAAAACCTTCATCCTCATCTCGACTGATAAGGCAGTCAGCCCTACCAGCGTCATGGGGGCAACCAAGCGGCTGGCCGAGATGATCATTTCCCTCTACGGCCAGCGGCGCGAGACAGGCCACGCCCCCGATGGCTCCGCTCGCTTCCTTGCAGTGCGGTTCGGCAATGTGCTTGGCAGCCGCGGCAGCGTCGTGCCCCTGATGCGCCGCCAGATCGCCCGCGGAGGGCCGGTAACAGTTACCCACCCCGACGCAACGCGCTATTTCATGACAGTCGAGGAGGCCGCCCAACTGGTCATCAGGGCGGGGGCCATCGGCCAGAACGGGCAGATCGTATGTCTCGACATGGGCCATCCGATGCGCATCCTGACCTGGCCAACGCTCTCATCCGCCTCTCCGGGCTGGTGCCCGGGCAGGACATCCCCATTGTCTTCTCGGGGATTCGCCCAGGTGAGAAGATTCACGAGTCCCTGTTCACCGTCCGTGAAGAACAGGCGATCATCAAGCACGAAGGCCTTTTCATGGCTCCGGCCCCAACGGTGGACCCGGACCGGCTGCTGCGGGGCCTTGACTCTCTCGCACAAGCGGCTCGCGCGGCCGATCGCGCCGGCGTGCGACGTCTAATCTCCGAACTTGTCCCCGACGCCAGCCTGTCCGAGCCTGCGCCCCTTGTCGCTCCGGAGCCGGTCGTGGTTTCTCCATCTTCGGGGCTGCATTCGCAGCCTGTGCCTGCCTGGACGCCGGGCGTGGCCGCGCCTGCGCCCAGTGTTATTGGGAGAAGTCTGGGCTTCGCCGGGCACGACACCGGCGGTGGCTAGGCAGAGCCGCCACGGCGGCCTGAAAGGCCTAGCCGTTGAACGAACGCCTGCGCCCGCGGTAGGACAGGTTTCCAACCTGTCCCACTGGTCATTCGAAAACTTGAGGAGGTCGCTGATGAGAAGGTATGCTCTTATCGTCATCCTGGCCGTGCTGCTCGCGTGGCCAATGCCGGCCTGCGCTGACCCGCCTGCTCTGACTCCTGCCGCCTCTGCAGCCGCTGCCCCCGCGCCTACGCCAGCGCCCGCTCCTGTTCCCACACCCGAAGTGCGCCCGTTCGGCTTCGATTTCTTCGATCAGGCTCCGGCGACGTTCGCCCCGCTCGAACAGGCACCCGTGCCCCTCGAATACCGCCTCGGCCCGGGCGACCTGCTCAAGGCAGTCTTCTGGAGCCGCACCGGCCAGGAGACCACCCTGACTCCCGTCGTTACGCCGCGCGGGAACATACATCTCCCACTGGTTGGCCTTGTGTCGGTCAGCGGCCTGACCCTGGAACAGGCCGAGCGCACCGTGATCGGCGCGATGAAAAAGCAGTTCCCGCACGTGGACGGCTACCTGACCGTGGACAAGGTGCGCTCCATCCAGGTCTATGTAACCGGCGAGGCGAGGCGGCCGGGGGGATACACTCTGAGCGCTCTGTCTCGCGCTTTCCACGCCCTGTATGCTGCGGGCGGGCCGAACTCTCGCGGTTCGATGCGCAAGATCTCCCTGGTGCGCCGCGGGCGACAGATTGGCGTCATAGACCTCTATCAATACCTCCTCACAGGCGATCGCAGCGCTGATCTCAGCATTGAAAACGGCGATACGCTTCAGATCCCGGTCGTCGGCCCGCGCGTCGAGGTCAGGGGAGGAGTCAAGCGGCCTGCCATCTACGAGTTGATCGGGCCCGCCAGGCTCCGGGAGGCTATCGAACTGGCAGGAGGCCTGCTGGCCGCCGGCTATCTGCCCAGGGCCCAGGTGCGCCGGGTTGTCGAAGGCCGCGAGATCGTGGTGCTCGACACCGACCTGAGGGCAGTCCTCAATGGCCCGCAGGATTCGGCAGACAACCTCCTGCTGCGGGATGGAGACGCAATAACCGTCCCCACCGTGCTCGAAGAGGTGCAGAACATCGTCTCCATCGGGGGGCACATCCGGCGGCCCGGCGATTACCAGTTCAAGCCTGGCATGAGAGTCAAGGACTTAGTCGAGGAAGCCGAGGGCCTGCCGAAGCAGGAAGAAGTCCACCTGGCGCGAGCCGACTTGTTCCGCGTCAATCCCGACAGGACCATCAGCATCTACCCCTTCCACCTGGGCCAGGCCCTCGGCGGCGACGATGAGAACAACCTGGACATGCTGCCGCGCGACCGGGTTGTCATCTACACCCCCCAGGAGGTGGCTCGTCCCCGCGAAGTCTCGGTGAGGGGAGCAGTCAAGCGGCCAGGTCGCTTTTTCCGCCAGCGCGACATGAAGGTGTGGGACCTGGTCTTCGCTGCAGGCGGCCTCAACTTCGGCGCGCACCTTCAGCGCGCAGACCTGCTTCGCTACCGCACCGACGAGATAAGGGAAGCCGTGCCCATTGACCTCGAAGCCTGCGAGAGAGACGACCCAAACTGCAACCTCGTCCTTCAGGACCGCGACGAACTCGTCGTTTACACGGTTGAGGAGGCCAAGTGGAGAGACCGGGCCATCTTCCTGGACGGAGCAATTCAGCGCCCCGGCCCATATCAGCGCACCGAGGATATGAGGCTCTCCGACCTGATCTTTGCCGCCGGCGGCCCTCTTCCCGACGCGGCTGGCAGGGTCGAGGTAGCCCGCGTCAATCCGGCCGGGGAAACCGCAGTCCTGCTGGCAGACCTGAAGCGAGCCCTGGCCCGAGATGAGCAGGAGAACATGGTCCTGCAGGACCGCGACCGCGTGAACGTCCCCAGGGTCGGCGGGTTCCTGCTCACCGCCGAGGCTGTTACCCTGCGTGGAGAGGTCAAGTACCCCGGAACCTACGCTCTCAAGCGCAAGGGAGAGACCCTTGGCGAGTTGCTGCGCAGGGCAGGCGGCCTCACTGCGCAGGCCTTTGCGCAGGGAGCCGTCTTCGTGCGCCGGCCCGAACTCTTGCTGACCGAATCGCAGCAGCAGATGATTGACCGCGTACACCGGCGCTCCCGCGAACTGGCAGAGAAGGAGTATCAACTCCAGTTGGCCAGAGCCGCAGGAGCCCCGGCCGTCAAGAAAACTGGGGAAGCCACAACCGGCCCGACGCAGGGGGCAGCGGCGACCGCCGCGCCCGCTCCATCGGACGAGCCCCTGCTGCCCCTGGGGCGCGTGCCGGTGGACCTGGTCGCTCTCCTTGCAGGCGATGCGCAGAAAGATGTTCCGCTTCAGGACGGCGACCAGTTGCTGGTGCCCCGCCCGCCCACCACCGTGCTGGTGCTGGGTGCGGTGCTCAGGCCGGGGCCGATCCAACACCAACAGGGACGCGACCTCGCCTACTACCTGAACAGAGTGGGAGGGTGCGAACCAGCAGCGCGCCGCAATGGCGCCGTGGTCGTAAGGGCCAACGGGGAGATGCTCCCCGCGCGCCTGGTGAAGGCGATCGGCGCTGGCGATGCGATCTACGTGCCTCCCGGAAGCATCTCGCTGCGGCCTGACCGCTCCGAGCGGCTGGCCGAACTGGCTGCCAGTTTCCGCATGGCTGCTGACGCGGCCACCGTCTATTTCCTTTTCCGGAACCGGTGATGGGCGCTGAAACGAGGTCGGAGGGCTGCCATGATCGCTAGAATAACCACTTCACGCTTGCGCTGGGCCGTCGCTGCGCTCATCGGCGCAGGAGCGGCCTACGGCGCCAGTTGGCTCATTCCCCCGCTCTACCAGGCCGAGAGCGCAGTGGTCGTGCTGCCGGGCCCCACGGTGGCCAGTTCCGTGGGGATAGGATCGGGCATGGACTTCATTCGCTCCAGTCCGACTCTCGAAGGGTTTGAGGCCATGCAAGTTGCTGATTATCTGCAGCACCTGCTGGAGAGCCGCTCCGTGGCAGAGCGTGTGGCTGATCAGTTGAACCTGGCCGCAGACCCCGACTTCTGCCCCCGCCGCCTGAGCAGGGAGCGCCTGATAAAGCGCCTGCGCCGGGCGGTCAAGGTGAGCCAGGACCTGGGACTTGTCACTGCGCGGGCAAGGGCACGCACGCCCGCCCTCGCTGCGCGCATCGCGAACTGCTTCGTGGAGAACATGGGCCGCCTCGTGCACGGCCGCTCGCGCCAGCGCCGCCAGTTCATCCAGGAACAACTCGCTGTGCGCCGCCGCGAACTGGCGCGCGCAGAGGAGGCTCTCAGGGACTTCCAGCACCTCAACCGCAGCATAGCCCTGCAAAAGGAGGCCGAGGAGCAGGTCAAAGCCCTGGTCGGATTCGCGACAGAACGCGAGTCAGCGCGAATCGCCCTGGCCGAGAACCGGGCCGGCATCGGAGTGGCGGGCGCAATCCCCGACCTGGTGCGCCTGAGAGCGGAAAAGGAGACCATCAGGGCGCGCCAGAGCGGGCTGGGCGAGGCGATCGCCAGGGTCGAGGCGCGGCTCGCTGCCTTGCCTGACCAAGGGCTGGTGCTGGCCCGCCTGACCGAGGAGGTCGAGGTGAAACGCAACCTGGTCGAACTGCTCACGCGGCAGTGGGAGTCGGCCAAGATCGCCGAGCGCGAGGAGCAGGACAAGTACCAGTTGGTTGACGTGGCGGTGCCGCCGGAAAAGCCGGTCTTTCCGAACAAGCCGCTGAACGCGCTGCTTGGGGCCTTGGCAGGAGCCGCCCTGGGATTGCTGGCTGGCAGGAGGCGCGCGTGACCAGCGACCACTCATCTCCGGGAGGCGCCGCCACGCTGCACGAGCCGGGGGCGCTGTCGGCTGCTCTGGTGCGCAGCGCGGTGCACAACTCGGCGGCGGTGCTTGTGGTGGCGGCGCTCGAACTGGTGATGACGCCCTTCTACCTGCACTACCTGGGTGCCGTTCAGTACGGGGTGCTGCTCGTTACCGTAGTCTCAGGGGGATACATGTTGTTCCTGGAGTTCGGCCTGTCGGAGTCGGCGATCAAGCACCTGGCGGAGTTCCACGCCAGGGAGCAGCGGGAGGGCCTCGAGGCCTTGATCGGTGTCGCCCTCACCACATACGGCGTTATTGGAGTGTGCGTGGCCGCGGCGATGGTCGCAGCCAGCCGTCCGCTGGTGGGGCTGTTCGACATTCCGCTTGACATGCAGCCAGTGGCTGTTTTCGCCCTTCGCGTGGGATCGCTCGGCTTCCTCGTAACCATGACGATGCGGGTCTTTGACGCCCTGCCCAAGGCATTGCAGCGATTCGACATTTCCAACGGGATTCTGGTTGGCATGGCTGTTGTCCAGGCGGGCGTGAACGCTGCGCTGATGGCATCAGGCCGCGGGCTGCGCGAGATCGTGATTGCCAATCTCCTTGTCGCTCTGGCCGGGACGGCAGCCAACCTATTGGTCTGTCGCTGCCTGGTGCCCGGGATTCGTTTTCGGCCTCGCTGGCAAGGGGCGACAGCCAAGCGCCTCGTCTCTTTCGGCACCACCGCGGCGGCGGGCACTCTGGCCTCGAACCTGGCGCTGCAGGTGCTTCAGGTGGTGATCGCTCTGACCACTCCTGTTGCCAACGTGGCATATTTCAGAACAGGCTACAGGCTTGCCTCGCTGCCATCCCTCGCCTCGCGCATGGTCGGGCCGGTGGTGATGCCAGCCGCCAGCCGCCTGGATCGGCTCGGCCAGCGCCTCGCCTTGCAGGAACTGCACCTGCGGGCCACCAGGGCCATCCTTCTGGGAGGCCTTCCGCTTGCGGTGGCGGTGATAGTGTTCGCCCGGCCGCTGCTGTCGCTCTGGGTGGGGCAGGATGTGGCCGCGCACGCGGCGCTCACTGCCCGACTGCTTGCAGTGGGCGCAATGATGTCCTGCCTGGGCAACTCTTTCATCTCGCTGGCGCACGGGGCCGGCCGCCCGCAGATCGTTGCGAGGGCCAACCTGGGGCTGGGCGCGACCGTCATCGTGCTGTGTTTGCCCCTGGTGAGGCTGTGGGGGATGCCGGGAGCGGGAGCGGCGTGGTCGCTCGCGCACCTGGCCTGGGTTCCCATGTATTTCCGGCCGGTGCTGCGCGCAATAACGAAGGGCAGCGGGCGGAGGCTGTTGCATGAGGCGGTGCTGCGCCCGGTAGCGCTGGGCGCAGGCCTGGCAGGGCTGGAGATGGGAGTGCTCCTGCTCGCCGGCGATTCCTGCAGGTGGCTTCTTCTGGCCGGAGTGCCGGGGCTGCTCTACCTTGCCGGCGGGTGCATTTTCGCCCTCGACAGCCGGGACAGGCAGGCCCTGTTAGCGCACCTGTCAAGGTTCGGTGTTTCTGCCGCGAGGAGAGAAGGTGGCTAGTCTTGGACTGACAGCCTTCAGCGAGAGCCGCTCAAGAGCAGCCTGGTGGCTGCTGCCGCTTGCGGCTGGATGCGCATTGGGAGCTCTGGCAGCGGGCAACTGGGTTCTGGAGGAACCCGTGGTGCCGCTTGCCATGCTCATCGCAGCCTCGGTCGGGATCGTCTGCTGGAACCTGCGCTGGGGCAGTCGGGACCTGTTCTCGCTGGACAATGTGGTGGCTCTGGCCATGCTCCCCCTGATGGCTCTGGGCAGCGTCGCTATGCTGTGGCTGGCCCCCAGGCGAGAGGTTCCGGAAGAGGATCTGTCTCTGGCACTGTGCTACGCCCTGGTGGCGCTGGCAGCCTTCATGGCGGGCTACCATTCCCGGTTTGCGCCCCGACTCGCCGCGAGGCTGCCCCTGCTTTCTGAACATGTGGACGAACGCCGTCGCCGGATCGCGTTGGCTGCCCTGGTAGCGCTGGCCGCTGCAGGCTGGTTGATCTTCGTGTGGAGCTTCGGGGGAGCGACAGCGCTGATCAACGGACTCGACTGGGCCACCCGGCACAGCGAGGGCCGCTATGCTCTGGTGTGTGCCATCATCCAGGTCAAGGTGGCTTTCTTGATCTGGTATGCCGGCCGCCTGCGCGCTGGACGGGAGAGCCCGGCTCTCGTGCTGGCCTTGCTGCTGACCACGGTAGCCTTCGTCTCAATCGTCGGCGCCAAGTTCCTGGCTGCTGACCTTGTCATCTCGGCTCTGGTGCTGCGCCATTACCTCTGGAGTCGGGTCCGCCTATGGCAGGCAGCAGCAGCGGTGGTCTTGCTAGCCGCTTTGATTTTCCTGTTGCTGGCGGTTCGGATAGCAGGCAGTGAGGTCACCCGGTTGGGCGAGCGCCGGCTGCAACTGCTGGCCAGCATCTACCTTCACCGGGAGTGCTATGGCCCTCGCATGCTTACCGAGTCTGTGCGCCACATTCCGGCCGACTACGATTTCCAGTACGGGAGTGGCCTAGCGGCTGCCATTCCAGTGGTCGTGCCGCGCTGGCTGTACCCGGACAAGCCAGAGGGAACCGCGGCCAAGCTGACCAGGGCCTTCTTCCCGCTTCGATACCGCGTCGGCATTCGGGAGGCACCCAGTGCAATCACCGAGTTCTACGCGAACTTCGGGCTGCCGGGTGTGCTGGCCGGGATGTGGCTGCTAGGGGTTCTGCTCGGGGCGCTCTACCGCCATCACCTGCGGAGCGGCTCTCAAACTTCGGCCATTCTCTACTCCATCAACTTGGTCGGCCTGCTCAGTTATATTCGTGGTGACGCCGCGGGAGGCGGCGCCTTCTGGATGATCTATGCCATACCGGCCTTGCTGGTCTTGGTATTCATCGGACGGAGGCACTGAGATGAGGCTGGCCCCCTGGTCGCTCCGAGAATCTGCGATCTCCCTGGCCTCCGCCGCCCGCCTGGGGGTGAACGACCTGTTGATGTCGGCCACCCGCTGGGAGCGGCCTCCGTCCAGGCCGCTGAAGATTTTGATCGTGCAACTGGCGCACATCGGGGATTGCGTGCTCACCACCGGAGTTGTCACCTCGCTACGCCGGGCTTACCCGCAGCACCGGGTTGACGTGCTGGCCTCCTCGGCGACCAGGGAATTGTTCGAGGGGCTGGACGGGGTGGGCGCGATATACACAATCGATCCCCGAAAGTATTGGCGACAGGTGGAATCCCGTCTCGGTGAGCGCACGGGCTCCCTGGTGCGCAGTCTGCGCGAGGAGCGCTACCAGGTGATCGTGAACCTTCGCTCCCATCCGCTGATGCTTCGCCTGCTGCGCCCGGGCGTGCGGTGGGTGCACGGGCTGTCCAGCCCCTTGCGCGAGCGCAGGGCCGGGCGGCCCTTACTGATCGGCGACCGCGGCCGAGTGCGGGTGAGACATGCGCTGGAGTCCTTCCAGAAAGCGCTTGAGCGGATTCCTTTGCCATGCCCTGTCAGCGGGCCGCAGTTGGCCCTGGCAGAGGAGCACGAGCAGGCTGTCAGCGAGCACCTGCCCGGCCTGGCGGCAGGGGATTTCATGGTGATGCACCCCTGCGCCTACTGGCCACCCAAGTGTTGGCCGGCCGAGCGGTTCGCCCGCCTGGGCGAGATGATCTGGAAACGCTACCGGCTCATCTGCGTTGTAGTGGGCTCGCCCAAAGACCGAGATCGAGTTGACGCGCTCAAGAGTGACATGGCCGCTCCCGTTATCAACGTGGCCGGCCGGTTCCGGCTGAAGGACACCGCCTGCCTGATACGCCGGGCCCGGCTCTTCGTTGGGATGGACAGCGGCCCCATGCACCTTGCAGGCGCTGTGGGCACTCCCTCCTTGGCCCTCTTCGGCCCCGCCGACCCTGACCTGTACCGTCCCTGGGGATGCCGGCAGGTGGTGCTGCACCACCCGTTCCCATGCGGCCCTTGCTGGCACCGGGAGTGCCTGTTTCCGGCTGGCAGCTGTCTGAACAGGATCGGCGTGGAGGAAGCCTGGAGCGGCGCGGTTGACCTGCTGGAGGGGAGAGGTGAGCACTTCCCCGCCACAAGCCATGTGATGGCTGGCATTTCGCGCTGAGAAGGAGATGACGGATGAAAGTACTGCTGCTGAATCCTGCCTTCTTCCCTCGCCATTTCCGCTCTTCGCACAGCCCGGGGATGGACGAATTGGGATTCGTCTTGAAAGAAATGCGCCGGGTGCGTCTTGATTCATCGCCCGATTGTCCCACGAACCTTCAAGACATAGAGTTGAGGTGATACAGAAATGGCTCTCACAATTCGACCCGATTGCAGGTATTTCACGGGATGGAAGCCTTGTCAGATGGGCGAATGCGGCTCATGTTCGGGCTACACGCCCGCCCGCCCTCGGGTGCTCATTGTGAAGCTGGGCGCGGCGGGAGACGTCGTACGGACTACATGCCTGTTGCGCCGACTCCGCGCTGAGCACCCAGAGGCGCACATCACTTGGGTCGTGGATTCGGACAACGCCGAGCTTCTCGCGAACAACCCGCTATTGGATCGGGTGCTGCCGATGTCCGGCGTGCTGCCCCTGCTCTTGGATGCTGAGACCTTCGACTTAGCTCTCGGCCTGGAGCATGACCCTATCGGAGCCGCACTGGTGACTCAATGCCATGCCGATAATAAAAGAGGTCTACTTCTCTCCCCAGAAGGCAAACCAGTCCCAACAGATGTCTGCGCCGAGTATTGGTATGGCCTGGGGCTGTGCGACGCGCTTCGGTTCCGTCACAACCGGAAGACCTATCAACAATTCATGTTCGAGGCGTGCGGATACACTTTCTGTGGAGAGCGTCATGTTCTGCAACTGATGGATGAGGAACGGGGTCTAGCGTTGAAGGTGTGGCGGGATCCCTCGCTTCCTCAGCCCAGTGTGGGCATTAACCTGGGGGGGTCGCCGCGATTTGCCGGGCGGCGGTGGCCAGACCATCACGTGCTTGAACTGGTGCGGTCCCTGCAGTCGCAGGAACTAGGGGTGGTATTGCTCGCAGGCGTTGCAGAGCAGGAACGAGCTCAGCGCCTTGCTGCCGAGTGCTCGGGTGCTGTTGCGCCTTGGCCGCAGAGCAAGCGATTCTTAGCTGCAGTTATCGAGGCTCTAGCCGTCCTGGTAAGCAGCGACACGCTGGCCCTTCATCTAGCCATGGCGGTTGGCACGCCCGCTGTAGCTCTCTTTGGCGGAACCCCTTGGCACGAGTTCGAATCCTACGGGCTAGCCGACAAGCTGACCGCGGAGTTGCCGTGTTCGCCCTGCTGTCGCGCTCAGTGCGATGGTCAAGAGTGCATGGTGGCTATCTCTCCTGAGAAGGTCTTGGCTGCCATTGAGGGGATGTTGAACGTTACGAGCAGCGCGTCAGGGGCGCTCAGCTGCTAGTTGCAGAGAAGGGCGACTCGACGGGAGATCACGCATGGAAGTATTGCTGCTCAATCCTCCATTCTTGCCGCGCTATTCGCGCTCCTCACGCAGCCCGGCGGTGACCAGGAGCGGCACGCTTTACTATCCGCTCTGGCTTGCTCACGCGGCTGGCGTGTTGGAGCGGGAGGGGCACAAGGTCAGGCTGGTGGATGCTCCAGCGGACGGCCTGACTGCAGAGGATGTGGTGCAGATCGCCCGGGATTTCGAGCCAAGGTTGGTTGTTCTCGACACTTCGACGCCGAGCATACACTCCGATGTGGGAATGGCCGCCGCGCTCAAATCTGCAGTCGGGGATGCCTTGGTCTGCCTGGTTGGGACGCATCCCTCCGCCCTGCCGGAGGAGACGCTTGCGATGAGCCCTGCGGTGGACGCTGTGGCCCGGCACGAGTACGATTACACGCTGCGCGACCTGGCGGCAGCCCGTGAGTGCGGGGCGGATCTCAGCGGGGTGAGCGGGTTGAGTTATCGGCGCGGCGGAGAAGTAGTAAACAACCCGGACAGGCAGCTGATCGAGAACCTGGATGCAATCCCATTCGTGAGCGAGACTTACCGCAAGCACCTTTGCATCGAGCACTACTTCTACGCGCACGTATCCCGGCCCGTGATCTCGATCTTCGCCGGCCGCGGCTGCCCCGGCAGGTGCACGTTCTGCCTTTATCCGCAGACGATGTTCGGGCGGCGCTACAGGCACCGCAGCGCGACTCACCTCGTGGATGAACTGGAGTTCATCTCGAGGGAAATGGGGCAGGTGCGCGAGGTCTTGATTGATGATGACTGCTTTTCGGCAGACCAGCAATTCGTGCGGCAGGTGTGCCAGGAGATACTGCGGCGCGGGCTGCGAACGACGTGGAGCGTGCAGGTCCGGGTGAATCTCAACTACCAGACCATGCTCCTGATGCGCCAGGCGGGGTGCCGGCTTGTGGTGGCAGGCTTCGAGAGCGGCAACCAGCAGATCCTCGACAACATAAGGAAGGGGACGACGGTGGAACGAGCGCGCGCCTTCATGGCGGAAGCCCGGCAGGCGCGCCTTCAGGTTCACGGGTGCTTCATGGCGGGGAACCCGGGCGAGACCCCTGAGACTCTGAAGGACACGCTGAATCTTGCTCTTGAGTTGGACCCGGACCTGGCCCAGTTCTTTCCGCTGATGGTTTATCCGGGGACTGAGGCTTACCGGTGGGCCGAGGAAAACGGCTACCTGGTTACGCGGGATTTCTCGCAGTGGTTGACGGCTGATGGATGCCATCGCGCACTGGTGAGCACGCCCGAGTTGAGCGCTGAGCAGGTGGAGGAGTTTTGCAGAGCGGCACGGAGGAGATTCTACCTGCGGCCCAGGTTCCTGGCGCGAAGTCTGTGGCGGGCGGTTCGCAGCAGGGATGAACGCAGCCACCTGGTGCGCGGGGCGCGCGCGTTCGTCCGGCACCTACTGCCGAGATCGCCTCGAATGGAGGTGGCAAAATGAACCTGGCTCTGGTGGTCTGCTTCTGGGTGGCGTTGGGCTTGTTGTTGCAGGCATATGTGGGATATGCGCTCGCGCTGTGGATGCTGGCGCGGCTGGGCATCGGACGCTTGGCAGGCAGCAAGACAAGCCACAGCGAAGACTGCCCGTCCGTTTCTCTGCTGGTTGCAGCGCACAACGAAGAAGATGTAATTGATGCCAAGATCGTCAACTGCGCGCAGTTAGATTACCCGGTTGAGAAGATCGAGATACTGCTGGGCTCGGATGGCTCCACTGATGCGACGGTGGAGCGCGCGCGGCAGCACGGGCTGACCAACATGAGGGTATTCGATTTTCCCGAGCGCGGGGGAAAGGCGAGCGTGCTCAATCGCCTGGCCGAGGCCGCTGAAGGTGAGATACTGGCGTTCTCGGATGCGAACACGATATACGATCCGCAGGCAATGCGACTGTTGGTTGATGGCTTCAGGGATGCAAGGGTCGGCTGTGTGAGCGGGCGGCTGCGGCTGGTCAGCCCGGATGCAAACCCTGGCGGGCGCGGAGAGGGGCTATACTGGCGCTACGAGACAGCAATCAAACGCCTTGAGAGCAGGCTGGGCGCGGTCATCGGAGCGAACGGGGCGATCTACGCCATCAGGCGACAGTTGTTCGTGCCGATACCGGAGGGCACGATAAACGATGACTTCTTCCTTTCGGCCAAGGTGCTGGAGCAGGGCCGGCGTTCGATATACGAGCCGGAGGCGGAGGCCACCGAGCAGACGGCGGCGAGCCTGGCAGGGGAATATCGGCGCCACCTGCGCGATGCAGCGGGGCACTTCCAGGTGCTCGCGCTCACATGGCGGCTGCTGAATCCGATGCGCGGCAGGGTGGCGTTCGGATATTTCTCTCATCGAGTGATCAGGTGGTTTGCGCCGTTTCTGCTGGGGGCGATGCTGTTGACGAGCGGGATGCTTGTCGGGCATGCGCTATACCGCGGCCTGTTCATCATGCAGGCGGTTGGCTACGGGCTGGCGCTGCTGGGCTATGGCGGGATGCGCCTGCGAATGAGGATCGGGCCTCTTTTCGTTCCGCTATACGTGGGCATGGTGCACCTGGCGCTTCTGATGGGATTCGTTCGGCACTTGACGGGGCGGCAGTCGGCAGCATGGACGCCCGAGAGGACGAGAGGAGTTTGAGCATGGCAACCACGCTTGAATCCGCTTCTGCGCCCGTAGTTTGGGGCGGGCTATTGCCGGTCGAGGCGATCCACCGGCTGATTGACATTGCAGTGGCTGCCATTGTGCTCGCGCTCATCTGGCCGGTGCTGTTGGTGGCGGCGGTGCTCATCGTCGTCGAGTCGCCGGGGCCTGCGATCTTCCGGCAGAAGCGTCTGGGACGGAACAATCGGCTGTTCACGATATACAAGTTGCGCACAATGAAATGGGGCACTCCGGACGTGGCCAAGTCGCGCATTTCCGACCGCGAGTCCCGGACTACACGCGTGGGGGCATTCCTGCGGCGGACCAGTCTGGACGAGTTGCCCCAGTTCTTCAACGTGCTGAAGGGCGAGATGAGCGTGGTGGGGCCGCGCCCTGCGCTGTGGAACGAGGATGACCTGAAGGCCATGCGAACGGCGGCCGGGGTGCACGGGCTGAAGCCGGGAGTAACGGGCCTGGCTCAGATCAGTGGGCGGGAGGATATGTCGCTGCAGCGGAAGGTGGCGCTGGAGGCGTTGTATGCGCGGACGCGCAGCCCGATGCGGGACCTGGAAATCATGCTGGCGACGCTGCGGGTTGTGTTCTCAGCGCGCGGGGCGTATTGAGGGAGTCAAGACGGTGTCCGGAGCGCGTGTGGACTGGCGCGGCTTCACTGCAGGGCTGGAGGCGGCGTGTTGAGCAGCAGCCAGTACATGCGCAGGCCCTTCACCGTATCCACGAACTTGGCGAAGTCAACCGGCTTCTGGATGTAACTGTTGACCCCGCAACTGTAAGATGCCACGACCTCGGAGTCGCTCGCGGAGGTGGTCAGCATGACGACGGGGATGAGGCGCAATTGGGCGTGTTCCTTGATGGTTTTCAGCACCTCTATACCGTCAATGCCAGGCAGTTTGAGGTCGAGCAGGATGAGGCCCGGACGAGGCGAGACCGCCGGATCGGAATACTCTCCGCGCCTCAGCATGTAATCAAGCGCTTGCTCGCCAGTTGTAACGACTTGCAGGTCATTCACGAGGCCGTTCTCACGCAATGCCTTCTTGATGAGGATCGCGTGGTCCTCGTTGTCCTCCACGATGAGGATGGTAACCGGTTTACCCTTGCAGTGCATCGTTTTCGCTCCTTGAAAATGGCTCGTGTTGCCCGGGCACGGTGAACCAGAAGGTGCTGCCTTCGCCGGGCGTGCTCTCGACGCCGACCTGGCCTCCGTGGTTCTCGACGATGCGCTTGACGATCGCGAGCCCTATGCCCGTTCCCTCGACATCCTTGTTGTTCAGGCGGCTGAATATCTCGAACAGTTTGTGCTTCTGGCCGTCCGCGATGCCAATCCCGTTGTCTGTAACGAGAAAACGGCAGCCGCTGTTCAACGATTCCCACTGGATCTCAACTTGAGGAGGCACTCCCTCTCGCGCAAACTTGATGGCGTTCGCGATGAGGTTGGCGAAAACCTGGAACAGCCGCACGCGGGAGTACTGCACCGTCGGCAAATCGCGGGCCACTGTTACGTGAGCCTCGGACTTGCTGATCATTCCCGCCAGGGTATCCAGAGCCTCTGCCACGACATCTGCGACGGGCACGGCTTGCTTCGGTTCCTCTGCGCGGCCGACGCGGGAGAGTTCGAGCAGGTCGCCGAGCAGCGAGTTCATGGTGCTCACATTGGCGCGGAGCCTTCGCAGATAGTCGTGTCCCTGTGCATCGAGGCGTTCCGAATACTCGTCCGCGAGGAGTTTGGCGAAGCCCTCCAGGCTGACGAGCGGGGCGCGCAGGTCGTGGGATACGGTGTAAACGAAACTCTCCATCTCTCGGTGCTTCGCCGCCAGGGCCTGCTCCATGCGTTGGCCTTCTGTAACGTCCTCCACTACCTCGATAAAGGATCGGCACTTGCCATCAGCATCGGGAACGGGGAAGGCGCATACGCGGGCGGTGAACTGGGTCCCATCATCACGCACACCCTTGGTGATGACCTCGTGCGGCGTGCCGGTCTCCAGGGCTTTGGTGGCCGGACAATGCGCGCACACGGCGTTGCGTTTCTCGAACTCGCGATAGCACAGTTTGCCGACCATCTTGTCCGCGCTGGTGTGGAACATTCTGGCAGATGCGGGATTGGCGGCGACGACCGTGCGGTCTTCGCGCACCAGCGTGACGCCCACCCCCATGTTTTCGAACAGCGCACGATAGCGCTCTTCGCTTTGCCGCAGCGCTTCCTCTGCTCGTTTGCGCTTGCTGATGTCGTGGAACAGCCCGACGATCAGCCGCCTTCCGGCGATTTCCATGGGCGCGGCGCTGATGGTCACGGGGACCACGGTTCCGTCCTTCTTGGCCACTTCGCCATCATAGCCGGCGATGGCCGCTACCTGCACGTGCCTCTCAAACTTCCTGCGATACGTCTCATCCTGGCCTGGTGGGTGCAATTCTGTCTGATGCATGCCAACAATCTCGTCCCTGGTTCTGCCAAGCAGCATTTCTGCTTGCTTGTTCGCTTCCAGTATGAAACCTGTCTGCGCATCCGCCAGGAGGGCAGCGTCATTCAGGTTCTCAAAGAGTAGGCGGTATTTTATCTCCGACTCTCGCAAGGCTTGTTCCGCTCGCTTGCGTTCGCTGATGTCGCGCACGACGGCGAGGAAGGCATAGGGCTGGCCGTCTTCGTGGCGCAAGACCGAGGTGCCGACCTCGATCGGGACAAGCCGGCCGTCCTTCACTCGGCCTGTGCCTTCAAGTGTCGCCTGCCCGCCCGACAGGAGGGCCTCGACATACCTTCCGACCCGCAAGACCGTATCTTGGGTCAAGAGGTCCGCAATCGGGCGCCCCACCATGTCCTGGGGCCTTTCGTAGCCACCCATCGCGCAAAGAGCAGGGTTTGCATATTGGACCCTCAGATCCATGGTTATGAGTGCCACGCCGTCAAAGGCCGCGTCCAGCGCCGCAGCCATGCAGCGCAGTTCTTCTCGACTCAACCCCGGCACAATTCTAGCCTTCACCGTCTGGTCTGCTTCCTTCCGGGTGAACCGGCGTCATCAGCCCGTTCAGCCCTATGCCTGCTTCGTCGCTCCCGCCCAACACCAGGAACCTTGTCTGGTTTCGTCCTCCGGTCTTGGCGGCGTAAAGGGCTCGGTCCGCCCACTTGAGCACGTCCGGCGAGCCGGGAACTGCACCAGTGACGCACACGGTGCCCGCGCTGAGGCCTATGGAAGGCAAACACTCGCCGCGGCAAGCGGGGGGATGATCGCTCATCAGGCGGCTGAGCCGTTCCGCGAACGCCTTGGCCGCCGAAAGCCCCGCGCCTGGCAAGAGCACGGCGAACTCGTCCCCAGCCCAGCGCGCTACGAAATCCGACGAGCGGGTGCTTTGCCGCAGAACGCGACCGATGTGGCAAAGCACAGCATCTCCCACTGAGTGACCGTATTCATCGTTGATTGCCTTGAAGCCGTCCACGTCCGCCAGGACGAAAGCGAAGGCGGGATACCGAGGGAGGCAGCGCTGAATCTCCCGCTTCAGCAGGCGTTCCATCTCGCCCCGGTTGAGAAGGCCGGTCAGGGAGTCGGTTCTCGCCCGCCGTTCGAGTTCAGCGCGCAGCGCCTGCTCGGTGGTATCGGCGCGCGCTTTTTCCACGGAGAGTTCGAGCGCGCGCACCAACTCCCGTTCGTATCCGGGAGTCTTCACAACGTAGTCGCTGGCCCCTTTCTTCAGCGCTTCCACAGCCACTTGTTCGCTCCCCGAGGCGGTTACCATCACCACGGGTAGAGCGCGGTTTCGCTTCTTGATTCGCAGCAGGGCTTCCAGCCCGGTGGTATCCGGGAGTTGATAGTCAAGCGCCACAACATCGTAGACTCCCTTGGCCAGCGCGAGCATCGCCGCCTGGCCGCCCAAGACTGCAGTTACGGCGTGGCCCCTCTTCTCCAGCGCCCGGCGAGCAAGCATTATGTGGTCTTCGTTGTCTTCGACCAGCAGCACGCGAAGGCAGGCCTGGTTCCGGGCACCCGGGCAGCCGAATGCCGGCCCGCGCTGCGGGTGTAAGTCCGTCTTTGTATCGGTCACCATGTAGCGATGTCTCGCCTGGCCATGCGCGGGGTCGCGAGCCGTGGGCCGCACTCGGAACCCGCATGGCGATCAGTGAGTCCGCTATTCCACGATTCGAGGTTCGAGATCGCGCGCTTTTGTTGCGTTCTCGGACACCGAGGGACAGCGCGGTGCGTTGTTGATGGGGAGGCCTGCTGGAAAAGAGAGATTCTTCGCTTCGCTCAGAATGACAATACTGCACGTAGGGGCGGAGCCCTTCGGCTTCGCTCAGGACAGAGCAGCGCTCCCACGGAAGTGCACAGGATGGAATCCTGTGCCACCATCAATCACGGTTACCCTGCTTCTTCGCCCTCGACCTGGCCGACGCGCAGTTCGATGTCTTTTCTCTCCTCGATGCGCTCGATCTTGCCGTCGCGGATCCAGACGACCCGGTCGGACACGTCAATCATCTTCAGGTCGTGGGTGGCTGAGATGATGGTTACGCCCTGCTCCTTGTTCATCTGGCGAAGCAGCAGGATGATTTCCTTTCCTGTCTTGAGGTCCAGGTTTCCGGTGGGCTCATCGGCGAGGATGATGCTGGGGTCGTTGGCCAGGGCGCGGGCGATGGCCACTCGTTGCTGCTGGCCGCCGGAGAGTTCGTTGGGCTTGTGCTGGACGCGGTCGCCCAAGCCGACCTTCTCCAGGAGTCTCACACCCTTCTGCATCGCCTCGTCGGTCTGGACGCCGGCGAAGACCATGGGCAGGGTGACGTTCTCGAGCGCAGTCATCACGGGTATCAGGTTGAAGGTCTGGAAGATGTAGCCCACGCTGCGGCAGCGCAGCCAGGCCAACTCGAAGGCGTCAAGTTGGGCCATGTCCACCTCGTTGATGAAGACCGTGCCGTTCGACGGCTTGTCCAGGCCGCCGATCATGTTGAAGAAGGTGGATTTGCCCGAGCCCGACGGCCCCATGATGGAAATATACTCCCCGCGGCGGATGTCCAGCGCAACCCCGTCCAGGGCGCGCAGCGGCTGGCCGCCGAGGCGATACTCCTTCACCAGGTCCTTGGTGCGCACGATATACTCGCTGCCGCTCACAGGTGCGGTAGCCATTGTCGTCACCTCCTCATATTTCCATCCGCAGAGCGGCCGCGGCAGGCATCTTGGCAGCCCGCCAGGCCGGGTAAATGGCAGCCAACACGGAGAGGATGCCTCCCAGGACGACTGCCACCAGCACCGCCGGCAGGAGAGGAATCGGGTTCCCACCGAGCGTGATCGCCGGCCCCAGTCCGCCGAACACCTTCCAGCCGTACTTGGCGGCACTGACGAGAGCCGATCCGCCGAAGCCCACCATCGCACCGGCGATCGAACCGAGTATTCCCAACATCCCCGATTCCACCAGGAACAGGCGGACGATGAAGCTGTCCAGCGCGCCCAGGCATTTCATGGTGCCGATTTCCTTGTAGCGCTCGGTAACCGCCATCAGCATCGAGTTCACTACCCCCACCGTGGCCACGATGAGGGCGACAGTTACAAGCCACACGTTTCGCACAGCCATGGAGGGATCGGGCCCGCCGGTCATCTGCGGCAGGCTTCTGACGGTTTTGGAGGTGAGCACAGCGGAATTAGTCATCACCGTGCTCAAGAAGGCGACTCCGAGAAAGATGCCGGAGGCTGTAATCACTGATCGCCCCAGGCGAATCATGATGCTGTTCTTGCTCATTTCGAGCGCCTTGCCCCACGGCGGCGAGGGAAGCCGGTGGATTCCGGCGCGCTCGGCGAGTCTGGCGCTCATCTCAGCAGCCCTCCTCCTTTCTGACGGCGAATGCCACCAGGCCGCGCTTGGCCAACATGCGCAGGTAAGACATGACAGAGACCTCTGCCTCTTTTCGGCTCAGGCGGTGTTCTTCCTGCACGGCGGCGATCATGTCGTTCACGTTGTGCTCGCCATCGCACATCTTCCACAGGTGCGCACCCGCGGGATTGAGCACCACCTGCCTTTGCTTGGGGATCATGAAAACCAGCGAGAGCAGCCAGATGAGCAGGCTATTGCGCCGGGGGATGATGATCGTCAGTTCGCCGTCCTGCGAGTCCTGGGTTTCCAGGTTTGGGTTGCGCAAGGGCAAGGCGGCCAGGGCCTGCGCCCTGGTCAACTTCAGGCGCTTCTTGAGCCGCAATCCCCTTCTAGCGATGGCAGACAATGGATTCGGAAACCTCCCGGACCAGGGCCGCATCGGCAAAGCCGGCCCCTTCGACGCCGTAGATGCGATTCGACGCAGGGCAGTGCCACACCTGCCCGAAGAAATCCTGAGCCGGCTTCAAGCCGACCAGCCGGCGCGCCCCGGTTCTGAAGCCTTGCAGAGGGCGCCGCGTGTGGCCGACCAGGGCGAGGCCGTCGTGCCCGGATGCGGACTGCGGCTCCATTTCCAGGGAAACGTCTTTTCGCTTCTTGTTGTTCTCGCGCGCCCACTCGGCGAGCGACTTGTCGGCCAGAAGCATGGAGGCCATTCCCCAGCGTTCGACGCGGATGGTCTGCTTGCCGCTCGTGAAGGCCAGTTCCATGTAGTATGACATGAGTTCCTGGCGCTGCAGCGAGAATTCTTTGGGCATGGAAACAACCAGGCCGTAAAGGGCCCAGGTGTGGCGGCCCTGCAGGTCGTGGTCCTGCATGGAGTCCAGGACCCGGTGCGCCAGCGCCTCGATGTCCTCCGAGGGGAGGGCCATCACCTGGCTGACGACGGTCCTCTTGCAGGTCCTGCACCTCCAGGCGCATCCCTGGGCGAGGACATGGCCTGTTGGGCCGCTGCTCTCCCATTCGAAGCCGATGATTCTCTTGTCGGGCTTGCGCCTTCTGCTGATGATGCGCAGGCCCTTCCTGGTGGTGACGGTGGTGCCCTTGCGCGCTTTCTTCGAGAGGTTGGCGAGGTAGCGATCCAGTTCCTTTTCGAAGTCAACCTGCGAGGAAGACCACTTGACCCACAAGCGCGTCATGTCGGCGTCGTCCAGCCGCAGGCGACCGGACTGGAAATCGCCGGCGATCTCCGCCAGGCTCCAGTCATCGGGCACCAGGGCGCTTATGCCCTGCCAGCCGAAGGGGACCCAGTCGCGTGCGTCGTCACCACGGCTTGTCATCTGAGTCGTAGGGCAGAAGCCTGCCTTCTGCCCCTACGGAGCGTTAGTAGGGCAGCAGGCGCACCGATTTCAGAACGATGGCGAGGGCGATCCCGGCCATGCCCACCAGCCCGGTGCCGCATGCGTAGCCCGCAACCAGGACGGGCGTGTATTGCTGCCAGCGGTGCATCCCGAACCGGCGCGCAAAGTAGTAGCGCCCCAGCATGGCCCCAGTAAACAGGGGGATGGCACCCACGGTGTTGCTGCCGAATCCCCCGATCAGCCCGTAGAACCACATCACGGGCACGCTGAATGCGCCCAGGATTCCGTAGAGCAGAAACGCGCCGCCAAAGGCGCCTCCGATGACCTTTGGCTTGATGGCCTTCAGCAGCCATGGATTCTTCTCACGCGTCGCAGTCCACCACAGGACCTGCTCGAATACACGGACCGGCCACCAGGTCTGCGCGTAGGGATATGCCGAAGATGGGATCGGCCCCAGCCTCCAGAAGAACCACCAGAAGATGAAACTGCAAGATAGGAGCAAGGCGAACAGGAAGACCTCGGCCTTGACCACGCTGATGAACCTGGTCCCCGTAAGTTCGATCTCGCGGAATTTCTGCGCCGTGCCGCCCAGGTCCTTCAAGGGTATGGGGGCCAGCCATATGTCCAGGCCCTTGTAGCCGCTGAGTATGAAGGTTGCCTCGCGCAGGTATGGGATTCCGACGCCGCGCCCCGTGAGCCCGATGAGGCGAGCAGACACATAGGAGTTGAGTGGGCTCCAAATGAGGCCGAAGAAGACCAGTATCCAGATGGGGAATTGCTCCTCGGGCCTCTTGTGGGGGACAACGTTGACCAGGATGTGAGCGATAATGGTATAGCACGTGGCGGCGAAAAGCCACGAAGCCAGCGCCGCCCACATCGGATAGTCGCCTCTGCCCGGGGGAATCTGGGCCTTCATCCGCTCGCGCTCGCCGTCCCTTGCCCTGCGCGCCAGGGCCCTGATCACGGCGTAGAATCCCAGCAGCGCAATCGCGAGGTTGACGCCTATCCCCACGCTCAGCCAGAGGTCCACGTTGGTGGAAATCTCGGTCTGGATCAGGCTCATGCCCGGCTTCCAGTTATGGAACAGGGTGCCGCCGGCGCCGCCAGTGACGTGGTATAGCGTGGGGGAGAAGACGAAATTGGTGAACATGGAAGTGATGAAAGTCCCCACGACGATCGGATAGGGAACCACCATGCCGAACAGGACTGAGCCCAGTTCAGTGCCCAGCCCGATCTTGCTCGTGGGGAAGACTCCCTCCGCGTTGGAGGTGAAATCGAGGAAGGGAATCTTTATCAACATGATGGGCTCCGTGAGAACGGCGCCCGAGAGTATTGGTATGAAGACGTAGATCGTCCCGTAAACTATCCCGATCATGGTGCCGACGCTGAAAACGGGCCATTTCCAGGTTTCTTTCTCCTGGGAGACTTCCGCGAGCGCGGTTGCTCCCTGGGCCGCAATGGCAGCAAAGGGAAACGGGAGTCGCTCGACATCCGAGGTCATGCGGAAGAGGATATATCCCAGGCCAAGCCATTCCATGCGGCTGAGGATGCTGTATATCACCAGCAGCAGGATGGGAATCGCCCAGTCGGGATGGAAGAAGGTGCGGTGGGCGATCGCCGCCGAGCCCATGGGAGGGGCCCACCAGGTGGGAATCTGGTGCGTGAGGCCGAAGTTCTCGACTACTGCGGACTGGCGCACATACTGCGTCCAGATGAGGCCGGCGAAGGGGCCCCCCGCCAGCGCGAGCCCTGCGCCTCCCCCTGCCAGCGCGCCAGCGAGGTAGAATATCATGTAAACCTCTTGCTTGCGCAGGCTGGTGAAAGAGCGGCGCGCGACCTCGGTGAAGAGGATGATCGTCGTCCACTCGGCAGCCGGGCCCAGTTCCTGGCCCACCACCAGCCCCAGGTAGATGGCGCCAGGCATCATGATGAAGCCCACGAACAGAGCGCCCAGCACGGTCTTGATGGTGAAGCCCTCTTCGAACGAGGTGGGCTCGAGTTCGGTGGGCCGGGTTTCGAGGCGCTCCTCGGCCTTGCGCTCGCGGCGCTCTTCCTCGGTCTCTATCGGGCGACTCGCTTCAGGCACCCTGGTCTCCTGTCCTCGGCGTGCTCGGCATCCTCGGCGGCGATGACGTTCGCCGCTTGCTTGGCATTATCCTTTTCGTCCTCCGTCAGGAAGCCGGTGCTACCTCCGGCGCGCCGCCCTCTGCAGACCGGCCGGCAAGGTAGCGCTCCCTGTCCTCGGCGCGCAGCGTGCGCCAGATCAAGAACTGTTTGCGGAGCGTGTTGAGGAAGCGGCGGTTGACGCGCTTCCAGGAGGAAACGTCTCCGCTTTCCCGATGCAGGTTGAGGTGGATTTCGAACACGTCGTGCATCTCTGTGGGTTGGGTTACCAGTTCGACGTGCTGGCTGACGCCCAGGTCGAAGGGAGCCAGCCATGCCATGAGTCTTATCGCCTGCCCTTTGCCCGCAGGCGTCTCGACTTCCGCCGCTTGCACATCCTGGGTGACGAAATCCCCGATGGAGTACTCCTCGTAAGCGTTGAACCACTCCAACATGAACGCGGCCAGGGCGTTAGCCTGTTCGCCGGTAACCGCGAAGGGCAAGGGGATGTGCCAGTCGTCGCCCGCGGGCTCGGGAACCCGCCAGCGGCGCTCGATCGCGGGAGTGGCCACCTCGGACGCCTTGCGGGCCGGGTAGATCGTCGAGAGCAGCACGACGGCGATCACGATGAACGTGGAGGAAACCGCCGAGACGGAGGAGTAGTTCAGGAAGAGCCCCGGCATCAGGTGTAGGACGGTGATGATCTTGGCTGCGCCCTGGCCGACGAGATAGCCGAAGACGGCCCCCAGGATGGCATAGACAAAGGCTTCGGCCATGAACAGCAGGGCGATGTGGCTGGGGGCCAGGCCGACCGACGAGAAGATGCCGATCTCGCGCACGCGCTCGTGCACAGAGCCCAGCATGGTGTTGAGAATGATGAGCGCCGCGATCAGCAGGGGGATAAAGAGGTCTGCAAGCCCGGTGACAGTGGTCGAGGCCATCGCGCTCCAGCGCCAGATCTTGTTAGCCATGCCTGCATAGAGGTTGAATCCCAGGCGGGGCATCAGTTCGCGCAGCACCTTGCGGACTTCGGTGGGGGTGGCGAACTCGATGCCCACGGATTCCAACTTCGATCCCAGGCTGATGGCCAGGTCGTAGGGGATGAAGATTATGTCATCGGGCGAAAGGTGGATGTATTCCTGAAAGCCGGCCTCGGCCTGCTGCCCCTGGCCGGCGCGCTGCATCTTCTGCATCTGGATGAAGTCAACGGGGGTTACCCACTCGTGGTCCAGGTCGCGTATGCCCCTGACCCTGGGTGTGCTTGCGATGCCGATCAGATCGAGCGAGAGCCCCGCGAACTGTATCTTGGCGCGGCCGATGTCCGCCGGGCTGATGTCGAAGGTGGTGGCGACAGCGCTGGGGATGATGCAGGCGTAACGCTCCCCCGGCTTGAACCACCGGCTGCCGGGCATCAGGGCTCTGCCGATCTTGGTTACCCTGGGTTCGCTCGCAGCCATTCCGACCGCCGCCCTGACGTTGTAAGACTTCTCGCTCTTGTTGCTGGTCAACTTGATGAACGACTGCTCGTCCGACAGCGAGGTGGCGAACCAGGCGCGGGGCACGACTGCCCTCGTCTTGCCGAACTCGTTGTCCAGGATGCGATAGGCGGACTCTTCCAGCGGCCCCCAGACGGCGCTGCGCACCATGAGCCCGTTGTAAAGGGGCGTGCCGGGGCTGCGCCGCTCGTTGTAGCGCGTGTAGGAGACCACCGAGGTGAACGAAAGCACGGTGAAGGTTACGAGCACCAGCGTGATGGTTGTCAGGAAGGTGCGGGCTTTTCTTCGGCGCATGTTGCTGATGCCCAGATTGAAGGCTGCGGCGGCGACGCTCATTCTCCCGATGTCCGCGCGGTGAATGCCGCCGAGTTTCATCTGCAGGGCCTTCAACTGATTCTCGAACTTGGAGACCACCAGCGAGATGACGAGCACGCTGAGGGCCAGCATGATGAAGGCCAGCAGATTCATGGTAGGGTTCATGGTGATGTCGAACGCCGGGTGTATGTAGCGGAAGACGGTAAAGCAGGCGATGAACAGGGCCGTCGCCACCGCGATCTGCAGTTTCAGGTTCGGCATCGCGAACAGCAGCCGCTCCAGGAAGAACGCAAACGGCAGCATCAGGGCCAGGTAGAAGAGGCTGCTCTTGACCACGTCATCCGTGGTCGCCTGCACGTCGGGGTAGGCGCGCGATTCGTAGCCCCACGCAGCGCGCGCGTAGGAACTGAAGGCTGCATAGTTGCGCTTCTTCAACTCGTGCGCGGCGCGCTTCAGGTTGCTGAGGGCGTCGGCGTGCAGGATGTTGAGATAGTTGTTCACGATCCGGTATTTGGCGAGGCGCCGGATGCGGAAGTCGTCCAGGGTCCACATGTCGTGGGCCACCTGGTAGGGGGTGTTTGCGATGGTGCTGCTGCGTTCCGCCAGGAAGCCGATCCCCTCGGGGTACTTCCTGCTGCTGTTGAGCAGCAGGAAGCGCCGCGCGGCCGGGCCCAGTTCCATCGTGATCTTGATGCTGGTCCCCCTCTTGGCGTACACCAGCGCCACGTCTTCCACGTAGGAGACGCCGAATTCGGGCCTGGGGATCGAGTAGCCGAACGACCGCGGGTCGGCATCGGTGTAGGCGTCGTAGATGTGCATATTGGGCAGCGTCACCATCACCTGGGGGTCAACGATGTCGAAGATGGCGACGGAGACGCAGGGGAAGACCACGATCGTGGCCTCCTTCCTGCCCATCGTCATGAAGACCTCGATCGAGAACTGCTTGGCGCCCTGGCTGCCCAGGTCGGGGGCATAGTCCACGTCGCCGGTTACAGAATCGGTGTGGAAAGCCTCCAGATAGGTGGCCTTGCGCCAGCCGTAGGCATTGATCGTCGGCACGCCCTGGAACGCGAACCACCCGCTTTTGTCAACCTGTATCGCCATGTCGCCGCGCACGCCCATGAAGGCTTGGCGAAAGACCTTTCCGGTTTGCGCTCCTTCCCAGTCGCCGGGCCGCACGATCACCAGCGAACCGGGGATCGGTTTCTCGGGGATGATCCCCTTGCGCGGGTCGAACTCGACCACTCTGCCGGCCAGGGTGGCGAAGCCGCCGTTCAGGCTCATGCTCTGGAATCTGGGCTCGGTATCTACGTGGATCTTGGGGTCATTCAGGATCTCGCGGTATTCGCAGGCCAGGAAGCGCACCTGGTCGCGCAGGTTCTTCACGTCAACGTACTGAGCAACATCCGAGGGCGTGTCAACGTAGTTGCGCAGGTCATCGGTGGTGACGAAAGCCACTCCCCTGCCTCCGCCGAGGGTGAAAGGCTCGTTTTCCAGGGCGATCTTGCCGGGGATGAAAGTCCTCCAGGGCTTGCCGGCAATCGCGTTGACCCCGTCGGCCACGACGTCATCGGTCGGCACCCCCAGCACCTTGGCTATCTTCTCGCCGTTCTCGCGGTATTCTCTGGCGATGTCGCTGAACTCGCGCTGTCGGTCTTCGCGGTAGTTGTAATACCAGCCCTTGTAGAAGATGCCGACGCGCTTGGTCCTGCTGGAGAGGTCGAGGGCGGTGAGCAGGTTGATCGTCTTGCGCTCGCGCCAGTCGTGGATATAGGGTATCAGGCCCAGGAATCTGGCCCGCTTGTGGTGCCAGATGCCCGTCTCCATCTCGTAGAGGTGGCGGCCGAAGTAGGCGCGCACCCCGGTCAGCGCCTCGAAATGGCCGGCTGTGGCGAGGAAGACTACCGTCCTCTTGGGGGGATTCAAGGTGAGAATGCGCGCCATTTCCAGCATGGCGGCAATGCCACATGCGCTCTCCGCCCCTGGGGCGAATTGCGGGACGACCGACATCGAGTCGTAGTAGGCAGTGATATAGACAGTTTGCTCTTTGAGTTTGGGGTCAGTGCCCGGCAGGGTTGCGAGGATGTTCTTGCCCCAGCCCCGCTCCCAGGCCATGTGGCAGTTCAGGCGCACCTTCACCAGCGGCCGGGATTCCAACATGCCCAAGAGCGCCGTTGCCTCGGCGCGCCCCATCCAGAAGCGAGGGGCGTTCAACGGAAGGGAGAGGTATTTCGGCTCCGCCTCGCCGCGGTCGGCAGGGTATTCCGGCTCGATGAAGATGACGGCCTTGGCTCCCAGCCTGAAAGCGTTCAGCCAGCGGCTGCCGCACCGGAAGTCGAGCATCACAGTGCTGCCCGAGATATCCTTGCCCGAGAGTTCCGTGAGTTGGCCGTCGCCGCCATACACGACGCGCGTCTCGATTCCGCCGGGGCGCAATTGAGAAGTGCGAACCGCATTGGGCCACATGGGGTAAAGCGGCCAGTTGTATTGCGTACCTGACACCTGGATGGTTGCTTCCTTCACAACGGGGACGGAGAGCGGAAAAGTCTCCGCGTGAACATCTCGCAGTTTGAGCCGCTGCAGGTTCTTGATGATGTAGTCCGCCGCCTTGTCGCAGCCCGGGTAGCCGGTAACGCGCGAGCCCAGCGAGGCCATATACTCGATGTGCCGCCACAAGGCGGCCTGGTCAACCTGGGGAGCGAGTTTCAGATAGGCGGCTGCCTGCTCGGGAGTGGCGTCCACAGCCCGGCCCGACTTGCAGGCCGAGAACAACAACAGCGCCGCCAGCGCCGCTGGCAGCGCAATCTCGATGGCAGTCTGTCGCTTGCGCAAGACGATGCTCATGGCACACTCCCTTCCGGCCCGGCTCGCGACGCGCCGGGGCCGCGCAGCCCACCTTGGCGATTATCGAGGTCCGCTTGTTCGCCTGGCGATCTCTTCTGCCTTTTGTCGCGCCACGGCTGCCAAAGGCGAGGCGGGATATTCGCGCAGCAATCTCTTGAAGGTCTCGTAAGCGAGGCCCGGATTGCGGAGCCTATCAGCGTGTATTTGCCCAGTCCGCAGCAGGGCGAGTTCGGCGTGCGGTGATTTGGGGTGTGCTTCAAGCAGCTTTTCGAGCGCGTGAAGCGCCTCACGGGGCTTGTCGGTCTCTTCGAACGCGGCGCCCAAGGCCAGCTGGTCCTCGGGCGGCAGCACGCAGTCCGGAAAGGTGCGAACCAGTTCCTCATAAGCCTTCACCGCCTCCTGCCGCTGCCCGGCGCGCAGATAGAGACCGATCGCCGCCATATACTCGCGCCCTGCCTCCTCGGCGCGCGGCATGGCGAGCAAGTACTTGGCCAGTGCATGCCTGGCCAGCGGCTCCTGCGGGCGCGCAGCCACCAGGGCGCGCAGGTCGCTCAGCCGCGCTTCCGCAGTTACGCCGCGCGCTGCTACATCTTCCAGCAGGTAATCCTTTTTCCCTTCCGAGGGCAGCCGCAGCAGCGCCCCCCCCGCCATGCCAAAAGCGAATCCGCCGACGTGGGCCCAGTTTGCAATGCCTCCCTGGGCCCAGTCCGCGGGTAGGCCGGCCACCTGGTGCGCCAGGTCAACTACTCCTGTGATCAGGTTGTAGCCCATGAACAGCGCCACGAACACCCAGGCGGGAATCCCGACTACTCCGACGCGGATCAAGACCCAGTAGAAGACCCGAACCTTGGTCCGGTAGAAGCGCATCGCCGACAATCCCAGCACGGCCGCTATCGCCCCCGAGGCTCCCACCATGGGCTGCGACTGCGCCTCGGTGTGGAAGATGTTGGCAATGGCGGCATGGGCTGCAATGGCACCAAGGTGACCTCCCAGGTACAGCAGCAAGAAGAGACCAGGCCCCAGGGCATCTTCGACCAGGCTGCCGAACAGCCACAGGAACAGCATGTTCCAGACGAGATGGAGAAAGCCAGCGTGCACAAAGGCCGAGGTGAGGAGCGAGTACCAGTGGGCATCACCGGGAACAAAGCCAATCTGGCGAAACACGTCCTCGCGCCGGTCGGTGGGGACAACCCCGATGATGCACAGATAGACCAGCAGGTTGACCGCGATCAACCCCCACGTCGCCCAGGGCGTGCGATTCGTTTTGCGCTCGATTGCATAGGGCAGGGGTAACAAGGCTACCTCCGCGCGCGCAGTCCCTGCGTCACGCGCCGCGCCGCCGTTCGCAGGGTGAAGAGCGTAATCGTGGTTTGGCCGGCTGGCTTTGTTGCACACCCGGCTGCTAGGAATCCGAGCGCGATCGAGATAAATAGACCCCCCTTGCGCACTTGGCCGCTCCTTTGCGCTATTATACAACAGGCAGGCAAGCGGGGTAAGGTGCGCAATCTGGCGGGTCATGTATCCTGGAGTGTGTGATAGGCGCAAGAGGGGTTCGGGAGAACAGGGGTACGTCATGTGAAAAACCAAGGCAGCAGCGCCCGCCGGGACAGACGAACGACGACCGCCAGCGGCGCGACCCCTCACGGCGGGCCTGGCAGCATCAGGGCGCGGTTGCTTGCTTCCTTGTTTCGTCCTGGAGTTCGGCGACGGTCAGGAACGTGAAGCCGCGGCCCCGCAGGTGCTCGATGATCTGCGGCAAGACGTCAATCGTCTGCTGCACGCCGTCGTGCAGCAGTATGATGCCCCCGTCATCAATCCGGCGCAGAACTCGCCCTTCGATTATTCTGTCCCCAGGGCTGGCATAGTCGCCGGGATCGTCGGTCCACAGGACGGTGGTCAGGCCGATGGCCATGGCAGCGAGGATAACGTGGCCGTCATAATCCCCGCCGGGCGGGCGGCAGAACCGCATCGTTTGCCCGCCGATCGCCTTCACCGCATCCTGGCAGGCCTGCCACTCGGTGGCAATGGCCATCAGCGGGATCTTGGTGAGATTCACATGGTGGTATGTATGATTGCCAACCACGTGACCCGCCGCCTCTTCGGCGCGGATAAGGTTCGGGTATTTCCGGCCCATTTCGCCGACCACGAAGAAAGTCGCCTTGACGCCATAGCGCTTCAGCAGGGCGAGTATCTTGGGCGTGAAGTCGGGGTGTGGCCCGTCGTCGAAAGTGAGAGCGACGGCTTTGATTCGAGGGTCGCCGCGCGCCAGTTTGTCATAGCGCATCCCCTTTCTCACTTCGCGCGCGTCCTGGGCGAGCAGTTCCCCGACGCTCTTGTAGGATTCTTCCTTGGCGCGCTGCCAGAACTGATCTGTCCGCAAGGGGTCTGCTTTCTTTGCGTCTGCCTTGAGTGCGGGCGGTCTCGAACTGACAGAGACCGTGCCTGCGCGTCTGCAGCCAGCGCCCAGGATGACCATCGCCGCGATCGCCACCAGAGCGGAAACGGACAACCGCTTTGCCATCATCCGCGCTTTCCCAACCTCATCAATTCTGTAATGGTTACGAATCGGTAGCCCCTTTTCAGAAGCCCGTCCACCAGTATCGGCAGCGCCCTCATCGTCCTCTCGCGGTCAGCAGGGGGGTGCGGCTCGCCATCATGGGCGAGGATGATCATGCCGGGGCGAATCTTGCGGAGCACGCGCTGGGCCATGGCCTGCGGGGTCTTTGCGGCGTGATGCTCGAGGGCTACCGACCACAGAACCATGCGGTAGCCCAAGGCTTCAGCCGCAAGGAACGTGTCGCCGTCCCACATTCCCTTCGGCGGCCGAAACAGGTGGGTTCGCTTGCCGCAGACCTTCTCTATCTCGGCCTCGCAGCGCTCCAGTTCTTGAATGTCCTGCCGCTCGGTATCATGGGTCATGACGGGATGGTCCCAGGTGTGGTTGCCAATCAGGTGCCCTTCCGCTACTTCTTGCCGCGCCAGTTCGGGGTGAAGGCGTATCTCGCGGCCGATCAGGAAGAATGTGAGTTTCAGCCCCTTCTCGCGGGCAAGTTTCAGAACGCGGGGGGTGTACTTCTGGGATGGCCCATCGTCCAGCGTGAGCGCGACGACCTTTTTGCTGGTGCGCACCCTCCAGATTATCTCGGGCCATCCTGGCTCTGCAGACTGAACGAGTTCTTGCCGGGTTCCGCGCGCCCGCGTTCTGGTCCCGCCGCAGCCAGCAGCCGCGAGCGCACAGGAAAGGATCGCAGCAGCCATCTTGGGGGTCGCACGCGCCAGCGATAATCCCACGATGGAATGGCAGATTCCCTCGGTCAACCTGGCCAACTCGTAGTCCGCCCTCTGACGCAGGTTTCCTCACACGCGCAAGAAAACCTGCTTGCGGTACATCCAGAGCATGACCATCCACCAGAAGAGGATGTAGGCTGAGGTGTATAACCACCCACCTGCGATGCGGCCTGCGTGGGCGTAGCAGAAGTGCATGAACGCTTGCTCAAGCGGCGGGCGGGAGCCGTCCGGCATCCTCCACGTCCATTCCTGCAGGAAATGGACCTTGACCAGGATCGGGACGACGAAAGCGGTGATGGCGTTCATGCCGAAAACGATCAAAGGGAAAGCCCAGGCGCGCCACCCGTTGACGTCAATCAGCAGGTAGAGCAGGCCCAGCGCGAGAGCGCCCCAACCGCCGGCATACAGCACGTAGGAGGCCGTCCAAACAGGCTTGTTGAAGGGCAGAGCCAGGCTCCACAGCCAGCCGACGACAATCAAGACTAATCCCCCCGCCAGCAGCTGCGCGACCTTGCGCATTTCGGTTTCCGATTCGCGGCGCAGCACATCGCCCAGAACCGTGCCGACGAGCACCAGGGCAGATGTCGGAACGACCGAAATCAGCCCACGCAAGCCAAGGGGCTGCAGATAAACCCTGTTGAGGTGGTTGATGAGGTTTGTGCTCTCGGTGAAAACTCCGGCACCAACGCCTGGCACCGGAAGGAAACGAATGGCGGCCCAGTGGCTGGCGAGGAGGCCTGCTGCGAGGATCAACCTGCGTCTGGGTGAAAGTTCGTAGAGCATAGCCGCAACCAGATAGGCCAGGCCTATGAGTTGCAGCACGCCCAGGTCGAAGATCGGCTGCCGGACAAGGCTGGAGTTTATCAAGCACCCCAGCAGCACCAGTGCCGCGGCGCGTGTGAAGACTCTCAGGTCATACCTCCACAGCGGCAGGCCTCGTCTCTTGTGGGAGGCGACAGCATAGGGGATCGCCACACCCACGATGAGCAGGAACCACGGAAAAACCATGTCAGCGAAGTGCACTTCCCTGGCCCAGCCCGCATGTGTCAATTGCGGGGGAGTGGCTGTGTCCAGGGCCGCATTGTTGACCAGCAGCATGCCCAGAATCGTGAATCCGCGGAAGGCGTCCAGGGAAACCAGCCGCCTTGCGGGCTCTGTGGACTCGCCTTCGCCGGCAGGGCGAGGTGCTTGTTCCGCCGTCTGCTGCTGTTCAGCGCGCCCCCCATCGCCGCCGGGGCCGACTATGGTAGCACCTGGGTCCCTCTCGCCAAGGGGGCCCTCAGGGATGTCCGTTGTCATTCTTTGGCACCTTGTTCTCGCGTGCCATTCAGCACTCTCATTACAGTATAGCATGAAGGGCTGCCGGAAAGTTCCCTGCACGGCAGCACCTTGCGCGGCGTGCGCGGGGCTTGTCCGACGCCGATGTATGTGATACAATAGCACGCCGCCGGCCGCTTGGCCGGGGTGCGTCGAAGCAAGGTTCGCAGAACACGTTGCAGCAGAGAGGGTAGCCGTGTATCTCAAGCAGATCGAACTGCTCGGCTTCAAGACGTTTGCCGAGAAAACCGCGCTCGTTTTTGGCCCGGGCATCACCGCAGTAGTCGGCCCCAATGGATCAGGCAAGAGCAACATTGCCGACGCCATCGTCTGGGCCCTGGGCGAGACCAGCCTCAAGTCGGTCAGGTCATCGCGCTCGCAGGATGTCATCTTCTCAGGCAGCGATTCGCACCGGCCGCTCTCCATGGCTGAGGTGCGCCTGACCCTGGACAACTCGGACCTCGCCCTGCCCAGTGAATTCTCCGAGGTGATGATCACGAGGCGGGTGTTCCGCTCGGGCGAGGGCGAGTACTTGATCAACAAGGTTCCCTGCCGCCTGCGGGACATACACGGCATGTTTCTGGACACCGGCCTGGGCCGGGCGGCGTACTCGATCGTCAGCCAGAACCAGATTGATTCCGTTCTCTCCCTGAACCCGCAGGACAGGCGCGCGATATTCGAGGAGGCGGCGGGCATCCAGAAGTTCCGCCACCGGCAGATCGAGGCGGAGCGCAAACTGGAGGCGACGCGCGCGAACCTGCAGCGCCTGGCCGATATCACGGGGGAACTGGAAGCGCAGCGGCCGCATCTGGAGGAGCAGGCGCGCCTGGCCGAGCAGCACAAAGCCTTGACCGAGGAACTGGCATCGCTCTCGCGCGCGGCCCTCATCTGCCAGGCGCACGACCTTTCCGCCGGGTGCGTGCGGCTGGATGAACAGCAAGAACGTGCGGGTCAAGAGATCGAAGCGGCGCGCGAGCAGGAGAGGCTGCTTGCCGAGCGACTGGCAGCGCTTGGTCAGCAACTGAAGGAACTGGATCGCCGCCTGGAGGAAGCGTACGGCATGCGCGAGAGAATCGCGACGGAAGCGCAGGATGCGGAGCGGGTGGCGGCGGTGTCGCAAGAGAGGCTGCGCGCGTTGGCGGCTCGGCGGCAGGAACTGGCCTCCGAGGCGGAGGCTCTGGCGGCGTCGGCAGCGGCTGCGCTGCCGGAACTGCGGAAGGAAAGGGAACTGCGCGCCGGTCTTCGCAGCAGGTCCGCCAGCCTGTCGGCACGCGGGAGCGAAGTGTCGTTCGTGCTGCGGCCGATGGCGGAACTGGCATCGGGAATACAATCTCTCTTGCAGGAATGCCGGGCCGCTTACCTCGATGCGGTGCACGGGATTTCGGGTATTCGCAACCGGCTGGCACAGGCGCAGGCGCTTCTGCGGTCAGCAACTACCGCGCTCGAACGCGAGACCCGGCAGATGGAGACCGCGCAGCAAGAAAGCGCTGAGATCGAGGCGCGGGTTTCCGGCCTGCGCAACAAGATTCAAGAGATCACGGCGGAAGTCGAATGTGTGCGGGGCGTGCTCGCCGGCATCGAATCGCAGCGAACGGCAGCAACGGGCGAGCGGCAAGCGGCAGAAGAGCGGGCGCAAGCATTACTCCGCGAGGCGGCTGCTCTGCACGCGCGCCTCAGCGCTGTCGAGGAGTTGAACGCTAAGATGGTGTCAGGCGGGGCGGCGGCTGCACTGGAGGCATCCAGGGAGGGAGCGCTGCCGTCCGGCCTGGCGATGGTGCGCGATATCATACAGATCAGGCAGGGGTTCGAGCGAGCGATAGAGGCAGCGCTCGAATCGCGACTGGAAGACCTGATTGCATCTTCTCCCGAGGCCGTCTTCGAGGTCCTGGATTATCTGGCATCGAGCAATCGCGGCCGCGCTCTGGTGTGGCCGCAGGAGCCTGTGACCGCCGCCGAGCGGTTGCCCTGTCCCGAGCCCGGGATCGCAGCAATGGATGTTGTCGAGTGCCAGGAGCAGCACCGCGGGGTACTCGCCCATCTCCTGGGCAGAGTGATCATCGCGCCGGACCGGGCGGCAGCCCTTGCTCTGCGCCATTCGGTGTCTGAAGCGTGCCTGATCGCGACGGCGCAGGGGGAGGTTCTTCATCCGGGCGGCGCAGTGGCTGGCGGCGGCCCTGCGGCTCCGCGGCTTTCTCTGCTGCGCGACATGGAACAGGTGCGCGCAGAACTGGCAGCGCGTGAGGAAGAGGCCCGGCAGCAGGAGGCGCGCTCGCAGCAGGCTGCGCTGGCCGCTCAATCCGCTGACAAGGAAATCGCTGCGACTTCGGCGCGCATCGCAGAATTGGAGGCGGCACTTGCTGAGGCGCGCGTTTCGCTCAAGGGCGCCGAGCAGGACGCCGCGCGCGCCGCCGAGAGCGCGACATCTCTTGCGGAGGAGTGTTCCCGGCTGCAAGCCGAAAGGGATGAGGCGCTGCGGGCCTGCGCGGACATCGAAGGTGAAATAGGAAGAGCCAACCAGCGGCTTGCCGCCCGGGAACAGGCCGCGCGAGCGATCGAGGAGTCGGGCGCGTGCGCCGGACGCGCGCGCGAGGCCGCCGAGCGGGTCGCGGCGGCGCTGGCATTATCGGTGGCTCGCCTGCAGGGCGAGATTGCCTCATCGGCGCGCGGCAGCGGACAGCGCCAGCGGGCAAGGTTCGAGGCGCTGGCAACCGCTCAGGCGAAACTTGAGGCGGCGCGGGCGGTGCAGCAGCAGGACGAGGATCTCGGCCGCGAACGCGACCGCGCACTTGAGGGAAGTCAGGCAGCAGCGGCGCGCCTTGAGCAAGCGCGTCAGGAGATAGCCCGATTGCAGTCGGAGCGGCAGTCCTTCGATGAAGAGACCGCTGCCGCGCAGCAGGCATCGCAGGAGACGCGCCGATGCCTGGAAGAAGGCAATGCCGCGCTGTCCAGGATTCAGGTCCGACGGGCGGGCATCGAGGGCGAACTGAAGTTCGTTGCCGAGGCGCTGCAAGCGGAGCACTCGCTCGGCCTGTCGGACGCCCTGGCCATGGAGCGGCCGCGCATCTCGCGCAGCGCAGCGCAGGAAACCTGCGCGGCAATGCGCGCCCAGATAGAAGCCCTGGGGCCTGTGAACGCCGCTGCCGGAGACGACTTGGCAGCGCTAGATCAGCGGCTCGCCGATTACCAGGCGCAGAAAGCCGACATGGAAAAGGCGCAAGATGACCTGCTGCAGATAATCGCGGAGATCAAGAAGACCGCTCAGCAGAAGTTCCTCGACACCTTCGAGAAAACCCGCGTCGAGTTCCAGAACGTGTTCTCGCGCCTGTTCGCCGGCGGCGAAACGGAATTGGCTCTCACCGATCCGGAGAATCCGCTCGATGCCGGGGTGGAGGTGCACGTAACGATTCCTGGCAAGCGGCGGCAGAACCTGCTGCTGCTGTCGGGGGGGGAACGGGCGATGACAGCCCTGGCCCTGGTGCTGGCGCTGATCAAGGTTCACCCTACACCGTTCGTGGTCTTGGACGAGGTGGACGCTCCTCTGGACGATGCGAACGTGGGCCGCTACGCGGAACTGCTGCGCGAATGGTCGCAAACCACCCAGTTTATCCTCATCACGCACAACCGTGGAACGATGGAGGTCGCCAGCACGCTGCACGGGGTAACGATGCAAAAGGCGGGCATCTCCAAACTGGTGAGCGTGCGCCTGGAAGACTGGAAATCCGAACCCGCGGTCGCTTCTTGAGGAGGGTCGGCTACGTATTCCAGCGGGAGCGAGTAGTTGAGTAGCAGGGGATTGCCATTCCAGGAGGGGAAAGAACAGTCGTGATCTCCGACCCACGCGCTAAGGTCTTCCGAGACCCTGTTCACAACCTGATTACCTTCGAGGGGAAAGACAGGGACCTTCTGCTCACGCTTGTTGGCACGCCTGAGATGCAGAGATTGCGCCGAATCCGGCAACTCGGGCTATCGGCTTTCATCTTCCACGGAGCAGAACACACCCGGTTTACGCACAGCCTCGGTACCTACCATGCCGCGAAGCGAATGATAGAGAGCCTTGAGTCGCGGAAAGCCGACTTCGAGGGTCTGTTCGAGCCCCTGCAGGAGCGACGGCGAGAGATATTGATAGCAGCACTTCTGCACGACATAGGACACGCCCCCTTTTCGCACGTGTTGGAGAAGACGTTCGTGCCCAAAGAGCCTCCTCCCGGCTATCCCAAGGACCACCAAGGCTGGACAGAAACGGTGATTCGTGATAGAATAGCGAACAGCAGTTTGGAAGCCGACTGGGATTTCATTTGTGCGCTCTACAGCAGGGTAGGCACGGATGAAGGAGTCGCTAGAGACATCATAAGCAGCCAGCTGGATGCTGATCGCCTCGACTACCTTCTGCGAGACTCATATTGCGCAGGCGTCCCATATGGTAGGTTCGACTTGGACTGGCTGCTGCATTCGATTCGAATCGGACATGTTGAGGTGCCCGGAGTAGCAGGGAAGACACCTCGTTTGTGCTTCAGCACTCCGAAGGCAAGGGCAGTTGTTGAACAGTATGTGCTGGCAAGGCAGAGCATGTATCTACAGGTATATGTTCATAAGACTACGCGAGCCTACGAGGCACTCCTGCGCCACATTCTGGAGCTGGCCAGACATATCGTGGGTGAAGGCCGCTCGCTTCCCGAACCCACGCCGGAGGCGGTCGGAAAGCTAGTAAGGGGAGACCGTCTAAGCACCGCGGAATACCTGGAGCTAGATGACTTCGCGATGTGGACCGTCTTTCGATATTGGGCGAGGGCTGGTGGCAGCAGTGCGCCTTCCATCAGGTTGCTGGGACAGAAAGCCGACGCCCTAGTGAATCGCCGGAGACCATACCGGACGATCGAATTGCCCGAGCGGGAGCAGCAGGACGCCGCGCTTGACGTAGTGCACACCCTGAAAGCCCAAGGCGGGCTAGACCAGTTCTCGTGCTACCGAGACATCTGCGAAGACGTGCCTTATCGGAATATCTTCTATGCTAAACCCAAGGAGGAGGAAGAGGAGCACTTTCGTCCAATCTACCTATTGGACGCGCAGGGCAATACTCACTGGGCCGAGAAGGATTCCAAAGTCATATTCGCCCTTTCACAAGTACCTATGCAGGTGCATCGTTTGCACTACGACGACAACGTGGCTGGCGTGACAAGATTGCTCCAAGATAAGCAACTCGTCTAGGAGGTGACAAGATGAGAGATGTCCTCGTCGCCGCCGTGATCGCCGAAGCTGAGGAAGTTAGCAGCCGTGTGAAGATGCAGAAGATGATTTACCTTCTACAGAGGATGGGCTTCGACTTTGGATTCCACGACTTTTCGCTCCGGGACTTTGGGCCGTTCTCTGCAGAGTTGGCCTCTACCATTGACGCCATACCCGCAGGCATGGTCATAGAGAACAAAGTCGAGGGCACCGGAGCTCAGGGCCAGACTATCGTCCAGTATAGTTACAGAGTTGACCCCGCGGCCTCGTCTCTACTGCGGAGCTCGCTCCACACGCACTTTCGAGCGCGTAGCAGCCAACTACGGGAGCTTGCAAGAGAGCTCTCCGATCGGCGCACGCGCGTCCTAGAGGTCGCAGCGACTGCGGTCTACCTGCGAGACGAGGTGGGAGCCAGGGACGAGACCCAACTTTGGCAAGAGGTAGAACATCGCAAGGGGCAATGGCGACAGCATTTCGAAGAGGCCAGGAACCTCCTCGCCGAATGGGACAGGCGAGGCATTTTGCGGCGAGCATGAGTAACGAAGTTCGTATGTTGCTACGTGAACTCGTCAAGCAGACTATGACGCGCACCAGGGGTCAGGAGGCTGTGGAGGCACTGCGCAGCCGGGCAGCGGCTGCGGGCGCATCTCGCATCCTGCTCGACATGCGCACCGATTCGCTCGTGACGACTTCGTTCGTGGACGAGTTGGTGCGGCAGGCAGCGCTCATGGAGAAAGAAGGGCTGGAGGTCGTCTTCCTTGTGCCGGCGCCGCAGATGCTGCAGAGGTTCCAAAAAAGTGTGAACTGCAGGCGGCTGTCCTGTCGCTACAGGTTGGGGGACGACCCTGCGGTAAGGGTGCTTCAGCCTCAAGAGGTTACCGACACTACGCCCACGCCCCAGGTTGGCCCCAAGCCGCAGATACCATCACCAATCTAGGCGGCGCGGGCGGAGGCGAGCAGGACGTAGCAGCCGATTGAGCGGATGCGCTCGACTCGGAAGTCCGGCTCCAGCAGTTCGCGCAGCACCTGCGGCGTGAACCGTCGGAAATATATCTGCCCCCCGTGAAAGCCTTCGCTGCGGCCGAACAGCCTGCTCCACCACGTATGATGATAGGCTGTCAGCACGAGCCGCCCGTCAGGCTTGAGCGCACCTCGCCAGGATGCAATCGCGCGCGAACACCCCTCCGGCGGCAGGTGCTCGATGCACTGACAACTGACAACCGCGTCGAAAGCGCCGCGGCGAAGGGGCGCCCTGCACACGTCCGCAGCGACCAGCCAGGCATCCGCTGCTTTCTCGGAGCAGACAAGCAGCGAGCCGACTGAAAAATCCGCCGCCACCAGCCGCCCGCACCTTGAGGCCAGGGCACCGGTGAGCCGCCCGGTGCCGCAGCCGGCTTCGAAGATTGCATCCGTCGGCATGGGCCTCAGCGCCCTGAGCACCGCCGGGATTTCCAGCGCGGACAGCAGCCGCAGCATCAGCATCCTGTCGTAGCGGTGCGCCTGGGCGTCTCGCGCGCCCATCTCGCTCTGCTTCAGGCTCCTCTCCTGTTCGCCCCCGCTCAGGCCGCCGACCAGGAAATCAACCACGCCCCGGCGTATCGGATAGCGCGCATCGCAAGCAGCGCACGTCAGGGCAGCATTATCGCGGCTTGCTGCGAGCGGGTGCCTGGCGTCGTTCGGGCAAGCCAGCAGATCGAGCATGGATGTCGGCAAATCAACGCGCATCGCGTGGTTTCAGCGGCTCTTCGTCGCGCTCGGCGCTGCCGCCCTCGTGTTGGCTGTATTTCTGCTGACGTGGTCGCAACGCCTGCGGCCGGTTGCTTGTTTCACCACATCGCTGGCCGACCGGAATCCCGAACAGATGAGAAACATCCGCATCGCCGTCAACGCAATCAATGGCAGAAGCATTGCTCGGGGCGCTCGCTTCTCATTCAACTCCGCCGCCGGCCCCTACGCTCTGGGGCGAGGCTATGTGGAGGCTCCCGCGCTCATCCGCGGGCATCTTCAACAGGCGCCGGCAGGCGGGGTGTGCCAGGTATCTTCAACGCTGTATAATGCCGCGCTGCTGGCAGGCATGAAGGTGGTGGAACGCCATCCTCATGCTTCTCTCGTATCGAGCGTGCCCCCCGGTCGCGATGCGATGGTGGCAAGCGGGAGGGCGGATCTCATCTTGCTCAACGAGGGGCTGGAGCCGGTGCAAATATCGGCCAGCATTTCGGGCGAACGGCTCATCATATGTATCGTGGGCCACTCCGGCCGGAGGCCGGACGTAACGATCCGCGCGGAGCGCCATCGGCTGGGGCCCGGTCGTTTCGAAGTCGAGACATGGCTCATCACCAGGGCGCATGAGGGCGAGAAGACGCGCGAGACTGTCGAGAGGATATCGCTCGACCGCTACGAGCCGCCGATGAGTGAGTAACAGGCCGTCAGGAGGGGCCCCTGCGCGCGCGCCAGATTGCCTCGAGGAGCAACCAAACGAACACGGCCAGGATGCCGACCTGCAGCACCCGCGCTTTCTCGGCGCGCGACAGTTCGACCTGCAGTTCCACGATGGCGGGCGAGAACACCAGCGCTGCGAAGCCGCTGAAAAGGGCGCAGCCTATTACTCCGGCGCCCGCCGCCCTCGGCACCGGGGCGGCACCGGCGAGCAATGAAAGAAACACCACCACAACGCTCGCCAATGCAAGCCCGACCAGATACCCGCCAACGGCCTCGGCGCGGAAGAAAAACCCTGCGGCCAGGGGCGCAGCCGCCGATAGCACAGCAACCCAGAAAGCCTGCGCGGCGCAAACCAGGCCCGCCGCAAAACCCGAAGCGGGCTGTTCTCTGGCAGGCCCAAGCGCAGTCCCCCGCAGCAACAGGGCTCCTATGGCGAAGGGCACAAGTGCACCAAGAACTATCGAAGCGAAAGTGTTGGCGCGGTTCGCATCAATCACGTCAACCTCGTGGAATGCAGTGTAGCCCCTCACCAGCGCGGACAGGACGATTGCTGCTGCGGCGGCCATCGCTGCCCTGGCCGCCAGCAAGGCCGAAGCGCCTGTGCGCTGCAATTCCTCGTCACCTTGCTGAAGGCCCCTCTCTCCGGCGCAGGCCAGGGCACCAACGAACGGCAAGACAGTGAGCGCGCCGATTCCAGCAAGCGAGACTCCATAGCCCTGCGCCAGGCGAAAGGCGACAGCGATTGCAAGCCCAAGGGAGATTCCGCCGATTCCGACAGCCTCTGCGCTCAGGCCGGCAGGCCTAGCGGCTGCTTGCTGGGCCAGTATGAGAACGATCAGCGCGCACAGCATGCCTGCCCCGATCGTTGCGAACATGTTGGGATAGTCGAACACCGTCTTCTTGACGAGATAGTCAACCGGCAGGGCGATGACAACGGTCGCCACGGCGCATAGGGCAAATCTGGCCCTCGTTATCCGGCCTCCGGCGAGGGTCAGCGCGATGGCGCTGACCAGCAGCCCGACCGATGCGGGCAGGAAGAGGTAGGCAATGCCGCCGTCTCTCTGGCTTCCCAACCTTGCCGTAATGCAAAGGGCGGATGTGCTGAGAGCGAAGAGAATGCAGCAAGAGAGTTCCGGGAACCACGCTCGCTTCTCGCTTCCCTGGAAAAAGCGCGCGCAAACTGCTGCGCCATGAAGCACAGCCGCACCCGTCAGCGCACCCAGCGCCAGGGCGACGGGCTGCGACGCAGCCGCCCAGCGGGATGCGAGAAGGGCGAGCGAAACTGCCACCAGTGCCTCTCCCCCGCCCCCTCTCAGCAAGTTCCCCCGGCTGCCGCGCCCCGCAGCGATCAGCCCCAGCCACGCCGTAAACACGGAGAACGCCCACCCAAGGAGCGCCCACGCGATGCCCGGCTCCTCCAGGACTTTCATCAAAATGAGCAAGACGGCAAGCGCCAGGATCGCCACCAACAAAGCGCCTGCCATAAATCGAGTAGCTGCCTGTCGCCTGCCGCCGTTCTCGGCGCGCGGCCCGGCGAGAAGCAGGACAATGCCGTAGATGAAAACCAGCCCGCCGACTACGAGTGGAGCGACTACGCTGGGATAATGCAACTGTTGCGCGTTCATTGGGCCCTCCCGCAGGGGTATTTCCGCAGCCCCGGCCATTCTCCTGCCGTCCACTTGCTGTTCCCCCCCCGCTCCGTAGGCAGCCTGGCAAGGATTTCCGGGTCCGGGTGCCAAGATAGGGGTTGGCTTTCGGCCGCCAGGGAATTGGAGCGTCTCTCAAAACGTCGGCCTTCTGTCACCCTGAATCCGCCGGCGGGCGGATGAAGGGTCTCATGACGGCGAGACCATTGCGGGGTGTACGCTGAGGATAATGAGATTCTTCGTCCGCCAGTCGGCGGACTCAGAATGACATCTGAGGGACTCGGAATGACGGCGGCGACAGCGGAGGTTGTGATATAGACTGTTAGCGCATGATTCAGGAGGTTGCGATGTTCAAGGCTAGGCTTTGTGTTGCGATGGTTGGCGTCACTGCTTGTGTCACCGCCGCGAACGCGATCGAAGGGAAGGCAGCCAGCCCCTGGTGGAGGGCGGAGCCCGTTCGCATACTTGTTGACAAGGTTTTCGCGCTGCGCACTCCCGGGCACGAGATCGCGCCGGACGATCTCGCTGTCATCCGCGATGTCGGGTTCAACGTCATCTGCCCCCGGTGGGGCGCAGAGGATGACGACCGCATCCGCCGCGACCTTGTGCTGGCTGAGCGGAATGGCCTGCTGTATCTGCCGTGGCTTCGAGGCACGCTCGCCGCGCGGAAAGGCGACGCGCACTGTCTCACGTGGGCGGACGGCACGGTGCAGAATCTTTACAGCCCCAACTCGGCAGCCCTATGGGCCATGCTCCAGGAGCGAATCCTGGCCTATGCTCGCCTGTCGCGCGGCACCGCGCTCAAGGGCGTTTTCCTGGATTTCGAGAACTACGCCCAGAACAAGCGAGGCAACGGGTATTCGCTTTCCTATGACAGGCCGACCCTCGACGCCTTCGCTGCCGAGCAGAAGGTCACGATACCCGACCTACCGCCTGCCCAACGCAAAGAATGGCTCGAAAAGAATCGCCTGCACGATGCTTTCGAGCGCTGGCAGCGCGCCCTGTGGCGCGAGCGCGCGCAGCAACTTCGCCATCGGGTGGATGAAATCAACCCGGACTTCTTGTTCGTCGTCTATCCCTACGCCGACACGCCTTTTCTCTACGAAGTCATGCGCGAGTGGGCTACGGCGCGGGCACCTTCGGTCGTGGCCTCGGCCCTCACCTATCGCGCGGGACAGTTCCCGTTCGATGACCGCTACGCGCTGGAAAGGAATGCGGCAGATGTGCGGCGCGAGGTCGCCGAACTGAAGGCGCGCAAGTTCCCTTTCCTCTACATCGGAGGAATTGACCCGATCGTTTCAGGCGCTGATCCCGAGTTCTGCGGCAAGAACGCGTCGGTCATCTGCAGGAACAGCAGTGGCTACTGGGTGTTCTATGAGGGCCCCCAACCCGGTTCCGCTGAGCATCACAGGTACATGGCATGGTTCAGCAAGGCGAACCACGACATCCTCTCAGGCTGCTTCCGGCTTGCGCAAATGGCGCGGCGGGCGCAGGCCTTGCCGACGATCGCGCGCATGGCCGGCGTTCACCCTGTCGCGATCCTGGGCGATCTTCGCGACGCTCTCTTCAAGGTCTTCGCACAAGCGGCGGATTTCAAGGCCCACGCGCTCGAGGGGGCGACGATTGAGTATCTGCAGCAGTTCGACCTGATCATCCTTCAGGATGTGGCGATCCCTGCGAAGGACCGCGCGTCCCTGCACGAACTCCTTCGCCGCTATGTCGAGCAGGGAGGCGCGCTGCTGCTCGCACACAAGACGCTGACCCAGTTCGGCAGCCCATTCCCCGAGATCATGGTGGGGATTGCCAGGCCGCCGCGAGGAGCGCCGGTCTCAGGCCCCTTCGTTGACGACACGACGATGATAGTTGCCGAAGACGCGCTGGCCGGGTTTGCGCGCGGCGAGCGCATCGAGTTTCACTGGGGCCAGCATCTCTGCCTGAAGCCCGGCCGCGGCGGTCGCGTGATCTTGCGCGACGAGTATGGTGCGCCCACTGTAGTAGTCGGCGCGCACGGCAACGGCAAGGTCGCATTCGTGTCGCCGCACCTGGGCAGAGGCAAGATGCCGACCCCTCGCCAGCAGGACTTCATCGTGGCGCTCAGCCGCTGGCTCGTGAGCCGGTAGGCCCGAGAATCAGGCGGTAGTGCATGGAGCCTTCCTGGCGCGCGGACACCCGGGCATCGTTCCAATTCGCAGCAGCATGAGGGACTGCTGGCAGGGGCAGATACCAGGCGCGGCGTATTATTGCCGGACTCGACCAGGCCGGCGACCCACGCAGCGCCGGGGATGCTCACGCTCTGTGCAGCGTTCGAGCATCCCATGGCGTATGCCGACGCAAAGAACTGCGGCAGTTTCAACGGACGGTCGAACACCGGCCAACTGCCTGTCAGGGCCGGAATGAAATAGGCGGAGATCAATCATGAGCGAGGTCTTACGGATGCGTAGAGCAGTCGTCCTTTTCGCCGCAGCGTTGGTGTGCGCAGCCGCACAGCGCGGCGGCGCGCTCCAGATGAGCGAATACTGGAGATTCGAGAGCAAGTCGAGCATTGGCACGCTGACTCTGTTTCGCGCGACTGAACGGGGCCCTGTTGAGGGCGTTGTGTTCGCGGTGGCGGACGGGCGGCTCGTGCGCCTGGATGGGAAAGGCCGCGTGGTGTGGGCGTGCCCGGTGGCGCGTCTGTCCGACGCGGTCCCGGCGGTGGCCGATGTGGACGGTGACGGGAAATGCGAGATCGTCTTCGCTGATTTCGACGGCCTCCTGCATTGCCTGTCCGGCGACGGCTCGGTCGAGTGGACGCAAGAACTGCGCGGCGGCGTGTCGGGCATGAGCGGGCCAGGGATATGCGATCTCGACGGCGACGGGCGCAAGGAGATCGTCATCGGCGACAGGGCCGGGAAGGTCTGGTGCCTCGGCGGACAGGGGCAGGTTCGCTGGACGCTCGACGCAGGGCAGCGCTATCTTTCGATGCCCACGTTCGCCGACCTGGACGGCGACGGCAAGCGGGAGATCATAATCGGCGCGGTTGACAAGCACGTCTATTGCCTCGACTCCTCCGGCCGGTGGCGCTGGGAGATGTGGCGCCGCGACGATGTATTCGGCTACTCTGCATCCACGGTCGCCGATCTGACCAACGACGGGGTGCCCGATGTGGCCGTGGGGGGTGGGCTCAACCATTTCATTGCCCTCGATGGGCGCAATGGCAAATACATTTGCGAGATAAACACCCTGCAGCATATCAACTCCGCAATGGCGGCTGCGGACGTGGATCGTGACGGCCGCACCGACGTGGTTTTCGGCACCCGGCAGGGAACGCTCTACCGGATCGGCGAGCAAGGTCGCGTGGTATGGCAAAAGCAGTTCCCCAATGCCGTCTTCGCAACCCCCTGCATCGCCGACCTGGCGGACAACGACGGCTACGAAATCATCGTCGCTCCACTTCACCATGACTTGGTGGTGCTGGATTGCGGTGGAAACGAAATCGCCCAGTTCCCTTTCGTCGGCGGGGGAGAAGCCAAGCCCGCTGTGGGAGACGTTGACGGCGATGGCCGTCTCGACATCCTCCTCCCCGACGCGCGAGACGCCAATCTCGTCTGCCTGCGCACGGATGCGCCTGCAAAAAAGAATGCTGTTGCCTGGGAATCAATGCGCGGCGACGCCGCCTGCACCGGCAACCCGCAGAATGTCCGCGCTGTGCGCCCTGCTCAGTCACCGATCGCGGAGGCCCGCGCGAGGCGAATGACCCGCGAGGGCACGATCCTCTGGTTCGCTGGAAACAATGAATGGGCATACCGCGTTCAGAACCCGGGCGCGCGGCGGCTGCTGGTCTCATTCGAGTGCAAGAAGCCGGGCGGCATCGTCGAACGAGCGTTTCGACGCGCGGAGAGATCCGCCGATCTGGTCAAGTGCGCCGTGTCCGTTGACAGGAGCGGGCCTTATCTGATGGATGCTCAACTGCTCGATGCCGACAGGCGGGTCCTCCTCGACAGCGATCACTTCTCGGAGAACGTGGACCTGTTCTCTCGAGATCTGAAATACGCCGAAGGCGCTCTTTCCCGGCTCGACAAAGTGATGCTCGATCTCCAGGGTGCAAGTCCTAGCATCGTCGAGCGCCTTCAGCAGGCTCGGTTCGAGGTTCGCGGCCACATTGACCGGCTCCGGGAGGCGGGGAGACAGCGCATCTCGCCCGAAGGGGCGGCTGACATCATTGCGGAGGTTACCGCTTCACGCGGCCGGATCCACCGCGCTCTCGCTCTCGCTGACGTCATCCGCAGCCGCGAGCAGGCAGGCTTGAATCCCACCTTCGTCGTGTGGCCCGCCTTCGCGTGGCACTCGTTCGACTGCAAGAATGCCGTGCCTCCTTCAAGTCCAGCGCGCTCGATTGACCTCGAGGCGTATGTCGGCGAGCGGGAGTGGGCTGCGATCAACATCACCTCGTTCGCAGACCGCACTGCTCGCTATCGCATGGAAATCATCCCCGCGCAAGGCGAGGCGGCTGCTTCCGAACTGCCGCGGGAGTCCTTCGGTCTGTTCGAAGCGATTGACGCACCGACGGTTGACAGCCGCATGGTGGCGGATGCCCTCGTGCCCCTGGGCGATTCCCAGATGGTAACCGTCGCCCCCTGGGAAAGCCGCCAGATATGGGTTCGCTTGTGGGCGCGGAATGCGACTTCGGGGCAATCCAAGGCGACGCTGAGAATCACCTCGGTCGAACCCGTCCCGGCAAGTGAGGACATCGAACTGCGCGCGCGCATCTGGCCGATCGAGATTCCCTTGCCGGGCCGCTTGCGGTTCGTGAACTGGGTCGTCGCCAGCGGCAGGCGCGACGACCTCAACGATGAACTGGCGCGCGAGGTCATCGAGCATGGGGTCAACGTGTTTCCTTTCTCAGCGCCCGTTGCAGCGTTCGACTCGAGCGGCCGTTTGACGGCGCCCATTGATTACTCTGCATATGATCCCTTCGTGAAGCGCTTCGCCGGTCACGGCAAGTTTCTGTTCTCCAGCCCCCAGCACTGTATGAGAGTCGAGGGTGCGGAGATGTTCTCGGAGAAGTGGGTTGCAGCCTACAGAGATTACTTGTCCGAATGGACACAGCACCTGGCGCAGATGGGGATCCGCACCCAGGACTTCTTCCTCTACCCTGTTGATGAAGCCAGCATCGCCGGCAGCCCGGACCTTATCGAACTCACGCAGACCGCTCGCATCACCAAGCAGGTCGCCCCGGAGATCGGGGTCTTCGCCAACCCGAGCATGGGGGCGACCGTCGCCGGCCTCACTGAACTCGGCCAGTATGTTGACGTGTGGTGCCCCAGCCAGGAATTGATGGACCGCGAGGGACAGCCGCTGCTCGATTTCTTCAAGCGCACAGCCCGCGAGGTGTGGTTCTACGATGCGCGCGGCCCATCGCGCACGTTGTCAGGGATCGCCTTCTTCCGCCGGCAGGCATGGCAGGCGTGGCACCATGGCCTGCAGGGCATGGGCTTCTACGCCTGCATGGCATCGCCCGAGCTGGCCTGGATTGGCCCTCATTCGGATTATTTCGATGTTGTCTATCCCGGCAGCAAGCCCATCTGCAGCAAGCGCTACGAGGCCGCTGCCGATGGGCGCGAGGACTTCGAGGCGATGGCGATCTTGCGCGACGCCGCGCAGCAGGCGAAGGCCGCCGGCGCGCACGCCGAGGCAGTGCGCGAGGCGGAGGAACTATTGACATCGGGCGCGGAGAAAATCTGGCTCGCGATTGACGCCCTGGAGGACCGCTGCGAAGTGCTGACGGACGGCACGGAAGCCAGAGAGGCCTGGCAGATGCTGCGCGCTTTCCGCCACCGCGTCGCCGAACTCACCCTCGCCCTCACAGCGCGGTAGCGCAGGCTGTGGAGATTAACCGATTGCCGTTGCGCCCTCAGCAGGGCTTCAGGTGCCTCCTATTCCATTACTGATGAGATAGAACCAGTCCCATTGCCTGCGGAGGCGGCCCTCCACCTTACGAGACACGACCTCGGCTACGGCCGCAGCAGCTAGACTCAGGCCTGGCACCGGGACGATCCCGACCAGCGAGCTCAGCCAGCCTGATATCGTCCTCACGCGTGCCGCTCTCCTCTCGACCTTGAGAACGTGCTCCAGGACGCGTTGCGGATATTGAGGGTCGAGGACCTCGCCAGTTTGCGATGCCCCTGCAATCTCCTGCCTTAGGCGCTTCAGGCCCTTGTCTCGGCGCAATCGTCCGAGATCACTAATGCTCTCCGGTCTGTACTTCGGGAAGGCCACGCGGAAGAACAGCCTTGCCGCCTCCGCGCTCCCATGGGCCTCCAGCACGGCTGGTCGATCCGCCAGTTTCTCCTTGACATACTTATCGTAGGGAGCCCACAGCATCGGAGCAGCGCTCAGGGAGTGCGTGACCGCGAGGCCCGCGTTGACCTCGCCCAATTGCATTCTCAGGCTCGAAAGGGACTGCTTGTAGAGCTCGAAGTGAGGGTCGGCCTGGTCGCCGACGGGCCCCGTGCGCAGCACGCCGGCCAACCTGTGGAGATGACGATCCGGCCCCTTCACCAGCGACTCATTGTCTGGGTCAAACCCCCAGCTGAAACTGGTGCTCCCCGCCACGGTATCCTCGAATGCGGTCAGCGCTCCTGTCATGATGTTATCGTAGTACGCCATCGCGCTGGACCATCTGGCTGGCGCTGCCATGTCACGCCTCATCATGGCTCCGCGTATAGGAGCCGCCTTCTTCACTTCCCTGTCCGTGTCGACTGTCGCCAGAGCGCCTTCCGCTTCAAGCATCCGCAGTACCTGCGGCCATTGCCGCAGCCAAACAGGCGGAGAGTCACCCATGATTCTCTCATGCGCGACCCCGTCAATGACAAACTCGTCGAACATGAGAAACAGTGAGAGGTCGGGGGTGAAGCCACGTCCTGCCTCGAAGCTGCCAAGCGGCGGCATTCTCTCGAGTTCATACAGCCAGATCCAGTCGCCCGGGCGTTCGCGATAGTGTCTGCGAACACACAGCCTGCAGAATCGCGTGCACAGAAGAAGCGGCGACAAGAGAATGCGCACAGTGCCTCCCGCCATCGCAATCGAGGATAGCCCTACACCTATTGGCTGTTGGGCCAGCCGACTCCTGCTGCCTGGTCGTTCTCAGTCCGCCGACTGGCTTATGAGGAATCTCGCTGTCTTACCATGAGACCCTTCGTCCGCCAGCTGGCGGACTCAGGGTGACAGAGAGTGAGCGTTATTGCACACGCTCTTACCGCGGGCTAGGGTGGGGTGCTGGGTGAGGCGGAGGGAGGGGGTGAGGCGCGGGTTGCGCGTTCGAGGCGGGCGAGTTCGCGCCGCATCGCCTCGCGCTGCCGCGCGTGGGCCGGGTCGAGCGCCAGGTTGCGCATCTCGTGCGGGTCGCGCTGCAGGTCGTATAACTCGTCAATGTCCTCAATCTCGGGATAGGTGACATACTTCCAGCGCCGCGTGCGCACGCCCACCATGGTCGGAATCCCAGGCAGCCATTCCTCTTTCCAGTACTCGTAGAGAAAGGATTCGCGCGGCTTATACCGCCCGCCCTCAAGCAGCGCGCGGAATGACCGCCCCTGCATATCAGCCGGCGCGGGGACGCCTGCGAGGTCGAGCAGCGTCGGCGCCAGGTCAATGTTGAGAACCATTTCATCGGCTGTCCGCTTCCGCGCCGCAAGCGGCGGACAGCGCACGAGCAGCGGTATGCGAATCGCCTCCTCGTACATCAGCCGCTTGTCGCCGCGCCGGTGCTCACCGTGAAAGAATCCGTTGTCGCCGGCGAAGACGATGACCGTGGAGTTCAGCACTCCCAGTTGCTGCAGGGTGGCCAGGACCCTGCCCACGCTCTCGTCAACGGCAGCAAGCGCGCGGTAGTAGTTGAGGCGGCCCTCCTCGTGAGGATTCCACTCCGTCGGAGCGATCGCCGGCGGCACGGGCCTGTCCTGGTTGGCAAGCCACTCCTTGGCTTGCGCTCCGCGCACCATGCACGCCCGGATCCAGGCGGGCTTGTCCGCGAAGTCGTCATCGTAACTGGCGGGCTTCTCCATCGCAACATCCTGGTAGAGATCGGCGTGGCGGGGCGCGGGCGTGAACGGCCCGTGTACCGCCTTGTGCGCCAGGTAGAGGCAGAACGGCCGCGCGCGGTCGCGCCGCAGCCAGTTGACCGCGTATTCGGTCAGCAGGTCGGTCATGTAGCCCTGCGCCTGGAAATCGCGGCCGTCTTCGTTGAGCAGCGGGTTGACATAAACACCCTGGCCCTTGAAACTGAGCCAGTAGTCGAATCCCGGCCGGGGCTGGGCGGTCGGGGCCATGTGCCACTTGCCGATGAACGCGGTTTCGTAGCCTGCGCCGCGCAGGATCTCTGGAAAGTGGCGCAGCGGCGGGCCGAACTCCATGCCCTCGTTGGTGCGCACGCCGTTGGTGTGCGCATAGGTGCCGGTCAGAAAGCAGGCGCGGCTGGGCGCGCAGAGCGACGTGGTGACGAACGCGTTGGTGAAGCGCACCCCCTCGGCAGCGATGCGGTCAATGCTGGGCGTGCGCACGAACGGATGGCCGGCGCAGCTCATCGCGTCCCAGCGCAGGTCATCGGCCAGGATGACCACGATATTCGGCCGCGAGCGCGACGCGCGCGCAGGAACCCGCAGCGGCATTCCGAGAGCCAGCCCGAAGCCAGCCGCAGCCATCCGGCCCAGGGCCTCGCGGCGAGTAATGCGTTCAGCCACCGTCGTCTCCTTTCTGGGACAGGGATTGAGCAGCAGCCAACCATTACGCCGCTTCACCGCCATCTCCTCGCGTGTCCCGTGCCCCTCGCAACACGGCATCTCCTGCGAGGAGGCTGCCAAAGTTGGTAACCGTCAGTCAATGTGCCCGGTCAGGTCGGGCCGTTTCCGGTGGAATCGCTGCTCGCACTGCTCCGCGCTGAGCAACTCTTCGCCGACGCGCCACCTCACGAACCGGCCGGCGCCGGGAGAACTGGCGTAGTCGCCATCGGGGGTGAAGGCGAGCCACTCGGTGGAGATCTTGCCTCCTTCCGGCGGCATTGCGAGAAGCGTCAGCAGCGTCCGTCCCGTCGTCGCCTCGCGCACCTCGACTTCCCTGCCGTCGGAGGTCGCGAAGCGGTCACCCGCCGGCGAGAGGGCCCAGGGGAAGCCGACGCCCGGGATCGCTCGCAGGAGCGCGCCGGAGCCCATGTCACGCAGCCTCGCCCATTCCTGGCGCTGACCAGACGCGCCGAAGCCAAGCGTCACCATCATGCCGTTGGGGAGGACGCGCTCCAGGAGTTCGCCGTGGAGCGTTCGCACCAACTCGCCGCTCTGCACGTCCCACACTCTCGTCTCGACGCATTCATAGTCCACGAGCGGCGGATGCATTCCGCAGGCAAGGAGACGCCCGTCGCGCGAGAAGCCCAGGCTCATCGGCCAGACCATCGGCTCGCCAGTCCAGGTGCGCACCAGACGGCCGGCCTCATCCCATAGCCGGACGACGCCCTTAGCCGGGTTTGCGGCGGGATCGCTCTCCGCTAACTCCTGCTCCGTCTTGTCGTAGCCGCCGACGGCCAGCAGTCTGCCATCCGGGGAGAAGGCCACCCCGAAACCGATGCCGAGATCGCGCTTGAGCTTCCCGGTGCCGACCTCCCAGAGTTGTGTCTTATCCAGTCCCTCCCCAGACGTGGCCAGGAGAGCGCCGTCAGGCGAGAAGACGCTGGAGGACGTGTCCACTTTCAGGGAGTGCACGAGTTCTCCGGTAGCGACATCCCAGAGCGAGACGCCGGCCGCGAGCAGGCGACCATCGGGCGAGAAGGTGAGCGACTGCGCGTCGGTGTCCGCGATGATCGTGCGCTGCAGCGTGCCGGTCCGCAGGTTCCACAGGCGAAGGGTGTTATCGCCGTTGTTGGTGGCGAGGGTGCTTCCGTCCGGCGAAATGGCAAGGGCATCAACGACGGCGTTCTCGAAGCGCACAAGTCCGAAGGCTCCCTTCCGCATCCCGGTCTTCGCATCCCACAGCACCAGCGCGTTTGCCGCGGTCGCCAGCAGGCCTCCATCGGGCGAGAAGGCCAGCCTTGAGACCTGGTCGCCTTGGGACGCCAGTTTCCGCTTGATTGCGCCGGTCCTCGCGTCCCACACCTTGATAACGAAGTCGCCTCCGGCGAGCGACTTCCCATCTGGGGAGAAAGCCAGGGCAGTGATCATTTGGCCGGCTGGAGTCATGCTGCGCAGTAACTTCCCGGTGCGGGCGTCCCAGACGCTGACCACCTCCTTGTTCAATGTAAAGCCGCCGGTGGCAAGGAACTTGCCATCGGGCGAGAAGACGGCTGAGAAGATGACGTCCTTCTGCTTGAGCGTGCGCGCGACTGCCCCGCTCCTGGGGTTGCGCAGCGTAACAGTGGAGAAGGGCGTGCGCGCCATCGGACCGGCAGAGGATATTACCGCGACTGCGTCCGCGGCCGGGGACAGGACGGCGGTTCGGATGTCGGCGGCCACCGGCGGCCTCCGCCGCCGCGAGGGTGCGCCCTGAGGGGGCATTGCGGCAGCCTGATCGCCCGGTTGCTGCTCTTCCCGCTGAGGCTGCTGCCCGGTCCACTTCGGCAACTCTCCGTCTGCTCGCCAGGCGCGAACGGTCTTGCCGTCGGCGGCGAGGCCAACGGCGTAGAGCGTGCCTTGCTGCGTGAAAGAGATGGAGTAGATAGCCTGGCCGGGCGCGCCCCAAGAATGCAGCAGTTTCCCCGTGCGCACCTCCCACAACGACACTCCCGCCGTCGAGTCTGCGCCCCCGCCGCAGGCGATGGTCTTGCTATCCGGCGAGAAGGCGAGCGCCGTCGTGCCGTGCACATCCCCTGTGAACTCGCGGACCAGCGCGCGGCTCTTGGGCTCCCAGAGGCAGATCCCCCCGCTCGCGCTCGCCATCCATTTGCCATCGGGCGAGAAGGCAATGGCGTTGGCCCCCGAGGGCGCCATCTGGAGCACGGGCACAGGGGGCTCTTCGCCTGCGGCCGATGCCGCGAGCAGCGTGCCAGGGGCGACGGCGGACGCCAGCAGGACGACCGGCAGACACGCAAGGCTTCTCATCGGTTCAACCTCCAGACGCCGGCCCCTCGGCGAGAGGCGGCCAGATGTCCCACGGTGGTTCGCGGACGGGCTTTCCGGTGCGCTTGGCCTCCTCCAGGTCGGTGCGGTAAAGCATCCCCTGGGCGACCCCGAGGAGCGCAGATGATCGCTCCAGCGGAGCAGGCCGCTGCCTTGCCCACGACAGTGCCTCCTTCCCGTGACCTGCAACAGCCTGGGCGGCGGCGACTTTCTGAAGTGCTTCCGCGCGATAGATCGGCGAGGCGATGGCCTGAGCGATTTCCAGCGCGCTCTTCACATCGCCGGCCTTCGCCAGCGCGCGGGCCACGTCCACCAGCCTCATTGCACGCTCGCCTTCGTGCTCCACCAGGTTGGCTGTCTGCCGCGCTCCGGCCGCATCGCCAGCGCGCGCCTGGGCGATGGCGACCTGCGGTAGGAGGCTCTGCACCCCCATTGTCTTCGTATCGCTCACCTGTCCCAGCGCCTCCCGCAGCAGTTTCGCGGCCCGCGCGCTGTCGGCGATCTGCGCGCGGGCGAGGGCGACCTGCATGAGCGTGTAGGTCCTAGTCTCGGGATTGGGGATGCTGTTCGCGATCTCTGCCGCCTGTGCGAACGTCTCCGCTGAGCCGGCATCACCTGCCTTTGCCTGAGCGATGGCTATCTCGTTCAGTAGCCCGACTCCTGACCCGCCACCATATCCCAATCGTGCCGCAACCGCGGCCGCGCGCCGGTAGGTCGCCGCGGCGGCCGCCTTGTCGCCGGAGGCGACCTGGGAGTCGGCGATACACCGGAGCGATTGTATCTTCGCACCGACATCCACGGTGAGGTCTGCGATCTGCCGTGCTTCCTGGTAGGTGGCGGCCGCCTCCGTGGTGTGCCCAGTCCTCTTCTGCCGCTCGGCGATCTGCACGAGCGCCCGCACTTCGCTTGCCGCGTCCTCCATCGTCTTGACCGTGCTGCGTGCGCCGGCGAAGTCGCCGGTTTCGGCCTGCGCCACCGCAATCCCCACGACGGCCTGGGCTCGAAAGAAGTCTTCCGGGATCAGCGCCGCCGTCTCCCGTGCAGCCTTCACGTCGCCGGCCCTGGCGTGTGCGGCGGCGATCTCCGTGAAAACCATGTACTGGTCAATATCACCGCCCATGGCCTTCGCTGTAGCCAGCGCGCCTTTCAGATTGCCGGCCGCAATCTGCGCCGCGGCGATGTTCATGCGGACGTAGGGCCCCTGGATGAGCCCAGCGGAGGGGATCGCTTTCTTAGCGCCCTGGAGGTCGCCAACGTTCGCCTGGAGGATGGCGATGGCGCCGAGGGCCCATGCATTGCCCTTGCCGCCATTGAGTCTTCTGGCAAGAGCGAGTCCGCCGGGGATGTCCCCCGCTAAGGCGCGGGCGACGGCGATCTCCGGGTCTGGAGCCCCGCCACCGCCCCCCGGCACCGCCCGGGCCGCATGCTCGGCTTCCTGGAGGATCTGCAGGACATCGGCGCGCGCGGCAGGTCGCCCGGCCTCAGCAGGCCGCCCTCCGGCCCTGAAGCCGGCAGCGACGGCCGCGATCACAGCCAACCATGCCGCCCGACTCATGTCACCCCTTCTGGCAGCTGCTCACTCAACTACCTGGATAGTTCCCCCTTCAGCCATTTGTTCCTTTCGTCCCCGTTCCCACGTTCTCCTGCTCGGCTGCCATTCGTATTCTGCGGACTTGAATGTGCGGTCGCCAGCCATTACGCCGCTTCGCGGCGATCCCCTCGCGCCTGCGCTCGACATTCAGGTTTCTCAGTGATGCTCTGCCACAATGACCGGCCTGGGCAGGTGGGCGAGCATTTCGGATATCGTGACGAAACGGTAGCCCTCATCCTTCAGATTCGAGATGATGCGCGGCAGCGCCGCGACGGTCGCCGGGTAGTCGTCGTGAAAGAGCAGGATGCTGCCGTTTTCAACCCAGCGCCCAGTCCCCCGCACGATGAAATCGCGCGTAACCCTCGCATAGTCTTTAGCGCCCCAGGTATCGGATACCACGATGTAACCCAGTTCGTGCGCGACCTGCAGCACCTTCTCGTTGTAGTGCATTCCGGGCGGGCGCAGCACAGCGAGGTGGCGGCCAGTGATCCGGTCGAAGTTCATGTCGCAGTCGCTGATTTCGTTGCGCATCTGGCGCGGCGTCAGGGTGTCGAGCGGCAGATGACTCTGGGTGTGGTTCCCCACTTCGTGTCCCTCCGCCACCATGCGGCGGGCAAGTTGAGGATGTTTCCTTACATTTTCACCAACTACGAAAAAAGTGGCGCGCACGTGGTGGGCGCGAAGCACATCCAGGAGTGCTGGCGTTGTCTCATCGTGGGGCCCGTCGTCTATCGTTAGGGCGACTTCTCTCAGGGAGCGGTTGCCGTGATAGAGCAAACGCGTCGCAGGGTCGTAGAGATCCTCGGCTCGCCAGCGGCGCAGCCAGTACCTGGGATTGACCGCATCGCGCAGGCTCACGTGCCGATGCTGGTTCCACCAATAGCCGCCCGCCGCCAGCGCCACCAGTGCGAAAGCGAACACCAGGGCGATCTTCCGCTTACGCACGAGGGATCGCTCCCGTTTCAGTCGGGATTCGCCTGACCATCATAAGGAGAATTTCGGCCCTCCAAGCCGCATGCCCTGTTGACCTGTGCAAGATGACGGGCGCAGCAGCCGCGGGGCAGGAGCCTTGCTCCTGCCCCGCGAACTTGTGCGCAGTAATGCCGCCGCAGGGTGCCCGTTGAAGAGAACGCGCCTGAGAAAAGCGCTGATCATCATCACTATCGCAGTGTCGGCGGTAGTTCTGGCGACGCTGGTGATGATCGGCCCGTTTCTCTACGAGATGCTCCGGAATCCTTACAATGACAGGCCCTTCGATCGAAAGGTGTGGCTGTCTGCAGCAGATGACGACAGCAGGGACAACCCGCGGGGCCCGATGGCAGAGGATCTGCGCAGGCGTTTCCTGAGGAAAGGGATGGCAAAGAAAGAGGTGCGCTCGCTGTTGGGCGACCCCCGTAACAGCTGGTATGAGGAAGCGCGGGGAAGGGAAGATCACTACTTCCTGGGCTACTGGGGATACATGAGCATGGACGGCGACTACCTCGTCGTGCATTACGACAAGGCGGGCAAGGCAACCTCGACGGAGATCTACTCGCACTGAACCTGCGAGGCAGGAGGCAATCCGTCCGCCGGTGGGCGGACTGGCGGATTGCCCTACGCGGTGTTCTTCGGCAGGGCTGTGCAACCGAGCACCACATAACACCGACAACAGACTTGCCTCCCCGTGCAACAACGCGCCCGATTGTGATACAATCCGGCAGGAGGGGTTGACGCCCCGCGAAGACAATGCTCTGTCGTTGAAAGGAGGGGTAGTGCGATGGATTCCCCAACGATTGCGTCCCGGATCATTCTGGCTGTGGCGGCAGTGGTGGTCATCTTGGTGCTTCCGTCCATTCGCGTCATCGGGCCAACGCAGATCGGCCTGGTGATCAAGCGATTCGGGTTCAGGAAGTTGACCGAGGACAACCCGATCGCGTTCAAGGGCGAGGCGGGTTACCAGGCGGACTTGCTGATGCCCGGCTGGAGGTGGAAGTTCTGGGTGCTTTACCGGGTGGACAAATTCCCGTGGGTGCAAGTGCCCGCCGGAGAGATTGGCGTGGTGATCGCACAGGCAGGCGCACCGCTGCCGATCGGGGCGAAATCCGCGCGCTACAAGCCGGAGTTCGGCAATTTCGCGGACCTCAGGGGGTTCGTGGAGAATGGCGGACAGAAGGGGGTCCAGAGGCCCGTGCTTCCGCCGGGGACGCTGCTTCCCATTCACCCGGTCGGCTTCCTTGTGATAACGAAGGAGGAAGTTTACGGGGTGCCGGTGTCTCCGGAACTCAGGGACAAGGTTGACCGGCAGGGCAGATTGACCCCGATGGCGTTGGGGCTTGCCAGCGAGCAGTTGGCGCTGGTCAGGATCGCGCCGCACCCCAGTCAGGAGGGCGAGATCGCGGACATGATCGGGATTGTTACGACGTTCGAAGGAGACCCCTTGTCGGCCGGGGACATCGCGAGCCGGCTGGGGGGCTTTGAGGACGTGCAGGCGATGGAGGAGCGAGGCGCGACCGATTTCGAGATCATGGACCAGGTGCTCGGCAGCAAGAACACGCTGCACAACAACTACCAGGACTTCCAGGCGTTTCTTGACAGCGGCGGCAAGATGGGCTTGCAGCACGATCCCCTGCTTTACGGGGCCTATGCGCTGAACCCGTTCCTGGTGCGAGTCGAACTGGCGCCAATGCTGCTCATCAGGCAAGGCGAAGTGGGGGTGATCAAGTCCTACGTCGGCCTGGTGACCAGAGATACATCGGGGGCGGAGTTCAAGTTCGGGTCGCTGGTGAGGCCGGGGCACCGCGGCATCTGGCAAGAGGCGCTACGCACGGGGAAATACCCGATCAACCCGCACTGCTACCAGGCGGAGATCGTGCCGACCGCGATTCTGACGCTCAACTGGGCCGAGGCGGTTTCGCAGGCGCACCAACTGGATAGGCACCTGAAACAGATCGTCGCAAAGAGCAGGGAGGGGTTCATCTTCAGCATTGACCTGCAGGTGCAGATTCACGTCCCGGACACCAAGGCGCCGAGGGTGATCTCGATGGTGGGGACGATGCAGAACCTGGTGAATGAAGTGCTGCAGGCGGCGGTGGGGAACCACTTCCGCAACAAACTGCAGAGCATGAGAGCGGTCGAATTCATCGAGACCCGGCAGATGGTTCAGCAGGAGGCCTTTGCTCACATCAAGGATCAGTTGGATCAGTATGAGGTGGAGACCAAGGGCGTCTATATCCAGGACGTGATATTCCCGCAGGACTTGGTGGTGGTGCTTACGCAGCGGGAAATCGCAAACCAGGAAGTCCAGACCTTCCAGAAGCAGAAGCAGGCCCAGGACCAGCGCATCGAGATGGAGCAGGCGAAGGGGACTGCGGACATGCAGTCCGAACTGGCGAAATCCAAGGTCGGGGTGGACATCCAGACAAACCGGGCCCTGGCGCGCAAGGCCGAGGCCGACGGAGAAGCGACTTACATCAGGGAGACGGGTATGGCCAAGGGCGCCGAGGTGGAGGCGGTTGGTTTGGCGCGGGCCAAAGCCTACAGGGGGCAAGTGGAGGCCCTGGGCCAGGTGCCGACAGCGCTTGTGAACGCAATCAATGCTCTCGCAGAAAGAAACGTGAAGGTTGTGCCCGACATACTGGTTGCAGGTGGCGGCGGATCCGGCTCTCTGGACGGCTTGGCAGCCGCGCTCATGGGCTACCTGTCGCGCGCGGAAGGGCGCAAGCCGCCTGCACAGACTGCTGGCCCATCGGCGGAACCGGGCGGCAAGATGGGCTAAGCCGAATCGGGCAGGACGCCAGCGTTACGGAACCAGCGGTTGGGCAGGAGGCAATCTCCTGCCCAACGAACCGTTGAGGCACTCACCGAAACTAGCCAGGGTCAGCGATGATCAATCCGCAGTTGAAGGGGAGAGTTGCTCTTATAACCGGTGCCAATCACGGTATCGGTGCGGCAACCGCGCGAGCGTTTGCGGCGCAGGGCGCGAAGGTGTTCATCCAGTACCTGTGCCTGCCCGGACAGAGCCCTGAGCGGGACGCGCCCGGGCAGCAGGAACCCAGAGAGCCAGGGTGGGGACTGTACCGCGCGCGTCAGGCAAGGAATGCAGACCAGGTGGTCGCGGAGATTCATGCCTCGGGGGGAGAGGCGGAGTGCTGGGAGGCGGATCTGGCGGACCCCGTGAACATCGCGGTCCTCTTCGACCGGGCTGAGGCGGCGTTCGGCCCAGTGGAAGTCCTGGTCAACAACGCGGCACACTGTGATCACGATACGTTCTTGCCGCCGGGATCCAGACGATGGAATCAGACGCCGGATAAGCACTTTGGCGGAACCTTTCCTATCACCGCTGACAGTCACGACCGGCACTTCGCGATCAACAGCCGCGCCACCGCGCTCATGATGGCTGAATTCGCGCGTCGCCATCTCGCGCGGGGCGCGCACTGGGGGCGCATCATCAGCGTGAGCACTGACGGCGCGGCCGGGTTCCCCGGTGAGGTCTCCTACGGCGCCAGCAAGTACGCCCTCGAATCCTACAGCCGTTCCGCTGCAAAGGAACTGGGCCCGTACGGAATCACCGTTAATGTCGTCTCACCCGGCCCGATTCAGACGGGGTATATCAGCCGCGCGCTGGAGAAGGAGGTCGTGCCCGGCATACCGCTGGGGCGGCTTGGCGAGCCTGAGGATGTCGCTGATGTTATTGTGTTCCTGGCCTCTGAGCAGGCGCGCTGGGTGACAGGGCAGTTGATTCACGTCGGTGGCGGCCACGCAGTCTGACTTTTGGTCCTTCGGTGTCCTGCTGCCGAACCACGCCCTCTTCACCTTATCAAAGCGCGATCCCCTCGCGCCGCGCTGCCGATCTGATGCGGGCGGCGGCCTGGTCATATTCGTCTTCGGTGGGAAGGTGCTCCAGCATCACTGGGACGCGGTGTCGGCCTTGCTGGTAACCGGGCAATATGCAGCGGTGTAGCCCTTGCGCTTCAGCGCTGCAACGCATGCGGCCGGGCCAGCGCACTCCTCGAACAACGGCGCACCGAGTCTCACAACTCATCCTCCGCACGGGGCATGATACCTGCGGGCGATGATCCTGTTCACAGCGTGTTTGTGCGGCACGCCGCTGGACATGCAGTCGAAGATCTCCTCCGCGCAATGCACGATCTCCCAGTCCCAGTAGTAGCCCATCAATTCGCCGGACTTGTATGAGAAGGCGGTCGTTTCGGCGTCGGGCGCTCTCTGGATGAATGGTTTTCTCACGAATACGGACAGCACGTTGATCCCTTCGGGCGACGTATGATCCTTGTAATCCTGGAAACGTTCCGCCCTCACTTCGGGCGGCAGGTACTGGAGGGTCCCCGTCGAGAAGATGACATCGTAGGTGTCTTCGAGCACATAAGTCAGGATGTCAGCCTGAATGGTCTCGACGTGGACTCCCTCTTCCTGGGCGTATCTCCTCGTTTTCTCGAGGCCCGGAAGAGACGTGTCGAGGCCGGCGACTTGAAACCCGTGCCGGGCGAAATAGACTGCGTTTCTCCCTTCGCCGCACCCGAGATCGAGCAACCTCGGGCGGAAGTTCTCGGACGGTCTCATTATCTCGATCACCCTGTCGCAGATCGCCGAGGGCTTCTTGCCGGAGTAGAATCCCGGACGCGCATATTTCTCGTCGTAGGGGTTCTCGCTCTTCATCGCTGCGCCTGCATCAGGTTCGCGGGGCAGGGGGCAAGCACCTTGCACTGTTTGATTGCAAATGACGCTGGCGATGCCACATGGTGCCTGCAAAGAAGGTGATAGTGCCGGGTTGACGAAACGGGTGATTCGGAGGAGGGCGAGGAAGCGTTCGGTGCCTGAACGCTCAGAAGGGCGAGCCCGACGCAACGCCCTCCGGCTGGTGAATCTGACAGAAGCGAAAGGAGCAGGGCATGAAGACGATGATAATCGCAGCAGGCATGGCAGTTGCAGTCGCACTGTTCGCGCTGACACTGCCAGCGGCAGCAGCGCCGTCCCTGCAAGGGCCTACGGGCCTGCTCGTGACCCCCACTGCGGAAACCCTGAACGCGAGCGAGTATAACGCGGCCTTTTTCACGTTCGAAATGGGGGAGGGGAACGATGCGCGCGTCCTGGCGGCCAACCTGGGGTTGTCGCGAGGAGCGGAAGTGGGATTTGCCAACATCCGGCCGGACTATGGTTCGAGCGAAACCATCCTGAACGCGAAGTGGCGCTTCCAGGCGGAGCAGGGCGGCAAGCCCGCCCTCGCGGTGGGCGTGATTGACCTCGGCGACGAGATTGACATGACCGCTTATCTCGTGGCGAGCATGCCGCTGTCCAAGGTGCTGGAGGTGAGCAAGAAGGGTGTGAGCACCCCGCGGCTGCATGTGGGAATCGGCGGCGGAATGCTCGACGGGTTGTTCGCGGGAGTGTCGGTCGTGGTGGCCGAGCGGTGGACGCTGATGGCCGAGTATGACACCGAAGACTTGAACCTGGGCGCGCGCTACGCCCTGCAGGACGGCATACGGCTTCATGCCGGATGGATTGATGGGCTGGACAACTTCGCCCTGGGTATCAGCCTGAACAAGACTTACTGAAAGGGAGCACGGCGAGCGACCAGGAGGGGTGAGCCGAGCGCGACTGCCGGGGAGCGGCGGGGGCGCTGCGGGCTGGAACTCTGACGGGGCGGGCAGCAAGAACGGGAGTGTTTCACGTGAAACATTTTGCCACGGGCATTCCAGGGGCCTTGTAGGGCATCCTGGCGTGATATTTTGCCGATTGGCAATGTCGGCTTTGAGTTTGTGCGGAGATAAGACAAAGAGGCGCGCGGCCGCCCCTAGAGCGGAATCGCGGAGGCGCGACTCGTAGGGGCACGGCATGCCGTGTCCCTACATGGGTATTCCGAAGGCGCGGACGAGGAAGACTGCCATTTCCGAGCGCAGCGGGGACCCTGAGTCCGCCAGCGGGCGGACGAAGGGTGGCCGCGCGTCAGAGAGCTATCCCAAACGCCCTGACGAGGAAGACGGCCATCTGGCCGCGGGTGACGGGCGATTTCGGGCAGTAGCATTTCGAGCCGGGAGGATACCCTGGCGGGCAGGCGCAGCCGCTCGTAACTGCGACGCCGCCGGGCCACGACGGGGCGTTGGTGAGCCGCTCTATGAACGGGCAGAATGTATTGCTGGAAGGCACATCGGCGAAAGTCCCGGAACACGAGGGCATCGCGGACTTGCCTGCGGCGAGGCAAAGGAATTTCGCCATCTGCTCTCGCGTCACCGGCTGATCGGGGCAGAAGTATCTGGTCGTCCCCGACATCCCGCAGCCGTTTGTGGGGGGATTGCCGCCCCATGAACCCACATCGGCCAGTCGCTCGACGTAGCCGTAGAAGATGTTAGTCTTCGGCACGTCGGCAAATGTCGGCGCTGCACTGTTGAGCGGTTGCTTGCCAGCGGCTATGCAGAGGAACTTGGCCATTTGCGCGCGCGTAACGCTCGCGGTCGGGCAGTACAGCGGCGGATTACCCTGGCAGCCGCCGGTGATGCCTTGGCGCACGAGCGCCTCGATGTAGGGCCACTGGGACATCGTTTTGGGAACGTCATCGAAGGTGGTGTTCTCAATCGTAACCAGGATGCAGTTCCACGCCACCTTGCCGCCATTGGCGTAAGCCTTGGCGCATATCTCGACGGGCCCTTCGGGAACCGATGGCTGGGTCGTATCCCAGGAATAGGAATACGGCGCGGTGGTGTCCGTATTGACCAGTTGGTCCGCTCCGTAGAATTCCACCTTCTGAATCCCGCTCGTATCCGAGGCTGTGGCGGAGATGTTGACGATGCCTTTGACCGTCGTGCCGTGGGTGGGCGAGTTGAGCGAGACCTTGGGCGCTGAAAGGTCAATGGTGAACTGGCACTGGGCGGGGGTCGGGTCCCTGTTCCCGGCGGCATCCTTGGTCTTCACCTCGAAGGTGTGGGTGCCGCTGGTCAGGGAGTTGAGAATGACGCATGTGTCATGCGAGAAGCCCGTCCACTGCTCTGAGTCCAGGTGCCATGCATAGAGCAGGTTTTGCGCGGGGGTTACATCATCGCTGCCCTGCCAGCAGATCAAGACGCCTGCGTTCGAGATCACCTGTCCGCAGGGCCCTGCGGTGATCACAGTTTCCGGGGGCGTGGTGTCAGGGATGGCATACCTGTCGCGCACGAAAATATCCCATGTCCAATTGGTATCGTCCGGCACGAGGTTGCTGGCGTAGGAGCCAAAGGCGACGAACCGTGCGTCGGGGCTGATAGCGATCCCCCCGGTCGGAGTACCGGCGTTGGGCTCGTCTCCCGCGGTGGAGACGGAAACGCGCTCGGTAGTTCCAGTCTGCCTGTCATGAAGGAAGTGGTCCCATGTGCCGTTGGTATCGTCCGGCACGAGGTTGCTGGCGAATGAGGAGAACGCGACGAACCTGCCGTCGGGGCTCAAGTCAACAGCCGAACAAACGTCGTTCTGCTGGTCGCCGCCGCTCGAGATGGAAACGCGCTCCGTGGTTCCGCTCTGACGGTCGCGAACGAAGATGTCATTCACACCGTTGGTGTCTCCGGGCACCAGGTTGTCGGCGGCTGACGGAAAGGCGACGAAGCGTCCGTCAGCGCTGAGGCGCACCGCCGGGCCAGAGAATCCATAGTCAGCATTAGTCTGAATGCCTTCGCTGCTGACATTCACGCGCTCCGTGGTTCCGGTCTGCCTGTCCCGCAGGAACACGTCCATGTAGCCGTTCGTGTCCCCAGGAACAAGGTTGGTCGCCGAAGACCAGAAGGCGACGAACCTGCCGTCTGCGCTGATGTCGGGATTGACCGAGCCTGAGTTCGCCTGCTCGCCGCTGCCGGAGACGGACACGCGCTCCGTGGTTCCGGTCTGCCTGTCGCGGAGGAAAGCGTCCGCGTAGCCGTTCGTGTCCCCAGGAACAAGGTTGGTGGCTTCGGAATCGAAAGCCACGAACCTGCCGTCCGGGGTGATGGAGGAGTGTGCGGAGATGCCGTTGCCTTGCTGGCCGGCGCCGGAGACGCTGACGCGTTGCGTCGTGCCCGCCAACCTGTCGCGAACGAAGACGTCTCTCACGCCGTTGGTGTCGCCTGGGACGAGGTTGGTCGCCTCCGAGGAGAAAGCGACCCACCTTCCGTCTGGACTGATGACCGCCTCGGTGGACTTGCCGTCGGCCTGGACGCCACTTGCAGAGATGCTGACGCGCTCGGTCGTTCCCATCAGCCTGTCGCGAACGAAAACGTCGGTTTTGTCGTTGGTGTCGCCCGGGACCAGGTTGGTAGCAGGGGAGTAGAAAGTGACGAACCTGCCATCTGCACTGATGGATGGGCCGAGGGAGAACCAGTTCGCCTGCTCGCCATTGGTCGAGACGCTGACGCGCTCTGTGACCGCGGCAGGCGCACGGGCGGCGATAGCCAGGAGCCCCAATGCCACAAGCGCCACCACCAATCCGCCCCGGTGCGTACCTGACCCCCGAATCCGTCCCATCGAAACCTCCCTGCGGAGGCTCCCCCGAAGACCGCGGGATGCCCCGCAAGTGTATTATACCACGGGCGTCTTGGCAGGAGCGGGGGAAGTGGAAGCGGTGGAAGAAGTGGAAGGAGTGGAACGGACAGATTCCCTTCGGCTTCGCTCCCTTCGGCTTCCCCTCGACTTGGCTCGGGGTAAACGCTCAGGGCAGGCTTCGCTTCCCCGCTTCGCGAACCCTACTTCGCCAAGGCTGCGTAGGGTGAAGGGTTCGTAGCCTACAGGGCGGCTGTGCCACATGCTGGGGAGCCTTTGCGGTGATGCAAGAACTCTTGTGGTAGTCGCGGATTGGCTTGCGCCGCGGGGCTATTTGTTAGTCGTCAAGGAGCCGCGCACGGTCTTGTCGGGGTATCGAATGGCGTAGGTGCGGGCCGAGAAGTCCACCTCGACCGTCGTGCCGTCGGCGAACTTAGCGCGCTGGCGGCGGTGGGCCTCGTCGAGGAACTCGTGGTTGGTCATTTCCAGCCAGCCGACGCGCTGGTGCAGTTCGGACAGGATGCGATTGCGCGCCAGTTCCTCATCGCCCGGCTCGATGCCGATGTAGCCAACGCCTGCGTTGAGAAGAGCGTGCAAGAAGCCCCACTCTCCCTCTGGGATTCCCCAAGTGCCTGCGACCGCTTCGGCGGACCAGGGCACGACCAGCGCATCATGATAGACAAGCGAGAAAAGCGGCACGGGGATGCCCAGAGCCGGGCCTTTGCCGGGACCTGGCAGTAGCGCATAGGGCGCGTGGTGAACGAGTTCGATGTCGGGGATGGCGAAATCAACCGGCTCCTCGGAACTGATGACCATGCCGCGCGAGCGTATCTCGCGGAAGCCGAGCGACCGGTAATGGGCGCACTGCTCGCGGGTCATCGGATGATACTGGTCGAAGCACTCGTCCAGGTCGGCGATCGCGAAGACATCCAGATAGACGCCCGCCGGAGATGCTCCGTGCTCGGCCAGCATGTCATAGTTGCGCTTGATGTATGAGGGAGCCTGGGTGGCGCAAAGGATTGACTGCTTTCCGCCCAGCCACCAACTACCGACGGGGGACTCTCCCTTTGCATCCTTGACTGCGAGCGCGATGTCGAACGTCTCGCCGTCGAAGTAGTAGTCGCGATACTGGTCGTGCAGAGCGAAAAGTATTCCCTGCTTGGCGCACGACCGGGCCAGTTCGCGCAGGCCGTCATAGCCGCCGGCCTCGGGGCAGGGCGGTAGGATGTCGGGGTGCAGGTTGTCGTAACCGCGCAGCCCCCAGCCATCGAGGTGAACGTAGATGTTACGCCCGGGCATGCGCTCGCGCAGCCTGGTGAGCTGGGCCTGCCTCTCCGCGAAGGAGTTGAGGCGGTGGTTGTTGGCCGGGTTTTTCTTGTCGTAGTATGGCGAGTCCGGCTGGTTGTGATAGAGTATCGAGGTGTGAACGACGGCCGCGCCGCGCAGCATCCCCACCTTCGGGTTGTTGGCCTCCTTTTCTGCTAGCGAGCGGAAGAGGCCCGTCTCGATTGCGCAGCGGCGATAGCGCTTGGCCATCGTAACGTAGTTGCACTTCTGAAAGAAAACGCAGCGCGCCCTGCGCTGGTAGCGTATGCTGCCAAGGGACGAGAACCACACCGGGCGGATTGTCGTGGGGCCGCCGGCGGGATGTTTCAGCCTGACGCCCGCATCCCACGGAGTCTCCAGGATGACCTGGTAGCCCTCGTCGGCGCGCACCTGTCCCCACCAGGGCATGTAAAGCGCACGGGTGCAGGTGCGCTCTCCATACCAGCCTTTCCATTCCTGCTCCCAGTCGCTCGGTATCAGGCAGCCCTGCATTGAGGGCAAGACGGTGTAGTTCTTCATCCCGTCTTTCGCAAAGGCAAACGGCTGCGGCCAGCGGCACTGCTCCAGCGCGCCCGATGGATCGCGCACTGGAATCACTTCGAAGATCAGTTCGTCGGTCGTGCGTTCGATCGAGATCTGCACTGCGATTTCCAGGTCAACGGGGTCTGAACCCGACTTGAACCCTGAATAGAGCGTGCGCACTCCCTCGCAATACCCGGTGCGGTAAGCCTGCGTGTCCTGGTGCGAGGCATCGGCGAGCGACAACTCGGCGCTCCCCCCGCCGACGCGGACATTCAACTCCTTTCCGACGTTGGCCTTGCTGTCCCAACCAGGCCCGGATGGCATCTCGATGCGCACCGAACCGTCGCTGGGGCCGAACCGAACCGAGTATTCCCGCCCCTTGATTTCCCACTGCTCTCCCTGCTGACTGACTTTCATAATTGCCTCGTCCTTTGCGTTCGTTGGGCCTGTCTGTTCTTCGCGCGGATGCGCGACGCCGGCTGCGGTAATAATCACCACTGCTGCGCTGGAGAACAATCGGAACCGTCTCATGATCGCCCGCACCACGTCTGCCGGCCATGCCTATTCGACGAGCCGTCCGGTTGCCCTGTCGCCGAGATAGGTAATAGGCGGACCTACCATGTCGGGGCAGGACACGAGGTCCTGCCCTACGGTGTCCTGGGGGTTGGTTTCGTCGGGCATCCGCCGGCTGGCGGATTGCCCCCTGCCCGATAGTCGGCAGTGTGGGATCGTGGCAAGGCGGCCGCAGAGGAGGGCGCTGCCAGAAGTGATCTCAAGACTGGTTGCAGGGGTTGGTGAGATTCTTCGCTTCGCTCAGAATGACAGACAGGCTCGGCCATTTCAGGGCATCTGTCACCCTGAGTCCGCCGGCTGGCGGACGAAGGGTCTCACTGCGGAGAGTATTGAGATGGGCTCTAGTCTTCCTCTACCATCTGGTCGTAGAAGGAGATGTAGTCGTCCGGGTCTTCGCTCGCCCGCATCTTGATCGCCTCGCGCGGGTGCTGGTTGAGCATGCCGGTGATCAGATACGGGATCTGGTAACCCCACTCCATCTTCTCTTGCAGGGGGATGAGATGGTTCTGGATGCAATCCAGCACGGGGCGCAGCCTGAACTTGGGATTCTTCAGGAACGCGATCAGCAGTTCCATCGAGCAGTTCCCCGCGCCCCGGCCCATGCCGTTGATGGTCGCGTCGAGGCGGTTGGCGCCCACGATCAGCGCCTCGATGGTGTTCGCGTAGGCGAGCATCTGGTTGTTGTGCGTATGGACGCCGACCTGCTTGCCGGTCCCCTCGGCGGCGTTCAGGAAGATGAGCGTCAGGTCCTTGATCTGTTCGGAGTATAGCGCGCCGAAACTGTCCACCAGGTATATCGTGTCAACCGGGCTTTGCACGATCTCGTTGAGCGCGACTTCCAGGTCGCGGTCCTGGATCTGCGAGACGGCCATCAGGTTCAGCGTAGTCTCGTAGCCCTTGTCGTGTGCATCCTTGACCATATCGAGGGCGACCGGGATCTGGTGGATGTAGCAAGCGATGCGAATGCAGTCCAGGACGCTTTCGGACTTCGGCAGGATGTCGGTTTCGTAGTCGGTGCGCTCGGCGTCGGCCATCGCGCACAACTTCAATGGCGTGTGGTTGTCGCCCACGATGCGGCGCAGGTCGTCCTCGTCGCAGTATTTCCAGGCGCCGAACTGCGCGGGCGCGAATATCTTCTTGGAGGCCTTGTAGCCCAGTTCCATGTAGTCAATGCCCGCGCCGACGCAGGCGTCATACACCGCCTTGACGAATCCATCCTCGAACTGGTGGTCGTTGATCAGGCCGCCGTCGCGGACGGTGCAGTCGAGCAACTTGATGTCGGGCCTGTAAGTGACCCAGTTGCCCTTTGCCAGTTTGTCCTTCCAGTGGATCATGTTGACCAGCCCCTTCTCAAACACCGCTCGCCATTATGGTCGCATTTGCATTCGGCTATGTCAATACCGGGCTTTGGAGTGCGGGCCCGGCCAGGCCTCCGGCCCTGATATTCCACGGCAGCCGCCCAAATTGCTATCCGCAGCAGCACGGCCCGCAAGAATCGGGCCGCTCGCCTCAGCGCTCGGGGACCGGAAGCGATGCTATCTCCCACTCCTCCCAGCCGCGCCCGAACATTGTCGGTCGCGTCTTCGTGAGTTCGATGATCCACGTGTCTGTGCTGGTCTCGCGCTCGGCGCGCGTTACACGAAAGGGTGGCCCTCCAAAGACGCGCACGCGGGCGGAAGACTCACCGAGGGAAACGAACTTCCTCGGAGGCCGCATGTCCCACCAACTCAGATCACGGGGCCAGTGAGTCCGAGCGGTGGCCTCGACTTCTTCCACCGCTGCACAGTATGCCTCAGCCAGTCGGAGAACTTTGTCGCCCCCGAAGAACTCCTTGGGGCTCTTGCTCGATCGCATCTGTTTCTGAAGGGACTGAGTCATGTCGTCTGCTGCGTTGACCCAGTATCCGTGCGCAAGTGCATGGAGAAAATCGTCCACGGTCTGCCGTATGTGTCGCGCGCTGCACACCCTCCGGTCCACCTCGCCGATGCTGATGCCCGGCAGACATGCGTTTGGATCGGGGCTCGACCGATAGACTGCCAGCAGGTGGAAGTTCTCTTCCCCCAGCAGCAGGAAGACCTCGCCTCGTTTCAGCAGCGAGTCGTTTTTCGGAGGGGGCGGAAAGTAGGGCGGCGCGGACACCTTCCGCGGGTCCGCCCAGTCCGGCTTCACAGTCCACCAGCCCAAAATGTTCCTGGGCAAGACGGCGCCAGGAGGGCATTCGCCGAGCACGCGCACATCGGTGAACAGCCACTCGGTTGCCGACAGGTTCTCGGCTGCTCTCGCCCGCAGCACCAGCGGAGCGCGGCTCAACTCGTCCACCGTCGGCACCAGGGGCTCCTGCGCCGCGCATGTAGAGACCGACAACAGCGCGATCACCGCGACGAAACCGAACGCCAGCCGCTTTTTCATTGCGACCCCCTTTCCCTCAGAGTCTATACCGTCGAAACGCTGCTTTTCTGTCACCCTGAGCGCAGCGAAGGGTCTCACTATGACGCGATTCCCCCCGAGGTGCTTCCAGCAATGAGATTCTTCACTTCGTTCAGAATGACAGCCAAACGCATCGGAATGACAGCGGCGATGACAGCGGTTGTGTCACAGGCTCCCTTGGGGCCCAAACCTGCGCATATTATACGCCTCACCGAGCAGGCATTTCCAGCCGGTCGGGCGAATAGAAGTCAATAGACCGGCTTGAATTGCACGTGAGAACAAAGGAGGACAGAATGCCCGCCTATCGCACTGACCTGATCAAGAGCGTGATCGGGAGAACATCTTTTGGAATATGGGACTTGCTGAACACGGGAGCGGACCCGTTCGGCGCGCCCGTGCGCCCGAAATGGGAGCCGGAGCAGGTGATCCGCCTGCTGGGCAAGTGCGGAGTGCCGCGCATATCGCTGCATGACCTCGATGTGGGCCTCGACCCGTGGGTATTGCCCGATGAGAGCGGAATGCAGAAGCGCATCGAGGAACTGAAGGCTTGCCTGCGCGAGGCGAAAGTCGCCGTGTGGATGTACACGCCTTGCCTGTTTCACAATCCGCTGGTGCGCGCGGGATCGGTAACCTCCAACGACGTGCGCGTGCGCAGGATGTCCTTGCGCAAGATGCTGCTCTCCCTCGACGTGGCTGCGGAATTCGGCGCGAGTTGGGTGACGTTCTGGCTCGGCCGCGACGGGGCGGAGGTGGATGCGCTGATTGATTCGAGGGCTGCTTACGAGCGCATCGCCGACGCCCTGCACATCGCCTGCTCCTACGTGCGCAACAAGGGCTACAAGGTCAAGATCAGCATCGAGCCCAAGCCCAACGAGCCGCGCGGCGACATATACACTGCCACAGTGGGCCATGCTCTCGGCCTTATCAGCATGCTTCCGGATGCTGACCAGGACATCGTGAAAATCAACCCGGAACTGCTCCAGCACGAGGGCATGGCCGGGCTGAACTGCTACCACGCCATCGGCCTCCTCGTCGCCGCGAACAAACTTGCGTTCCTGCACCTGGGCGGGCAGACCCCGCTGCGCTACGACCAGGACCATCCCTACCTCGGCGGCAACAGTTGCCTGAAGACCAGTTTCTACATCGCGCTTGCGATCACGAAGCACGCTCCGGATTGCGTCCTGGAGTTCGACTGCCACCCGCTGCGCACAGAGGCAGGCGACCAGGCGCGCGAGGAGTTCGTCCTGTGCAATGTCGAGGCGCTCGGCTTGATGATGGAAAAGGCGAACGCATTCCTGAAGCACCCGGAGGTCAAGGCAATTATCGCCGAGACGGACGCGCGCGGCTTCGGCGTTTCGGCCGATCCCGAGAAGGACATCGCTGCCTTCGTCAAGCAACTGCACGCCGACACAGGCAAGGCCGACGATGTGAGCGCATCGCTCAAGCCGCAAGCCCAGGCGCTCGACCGCCTGGTCAACATGCACCTGCTGGGATACCTGTAGGCGTTCACGCAGGGGCCGGGATTCGGGGCAGGAGCGGGGGCAGGTTTGAAACCTGCCCCAACGTGTTTGCCCTCTCTCGTTCACCAGCAGAGAGTGAACAGCAGGTGAAAGGGGGCGTCGGCCGGAACGACGAGGCGAGCAAACATTGACGAGGAGGGGATAGATGAAACGGCAATTGGTTTGTGCGCTGGGTCTGGGCCTGGTGTTGGCCGTAAGCACCGCGGGGATGCTCCTCGCGCAAACTCCGCCGGGAGGCACGCCTGCCGGGAAGCAGGATGTGTGTCTGTCAAACATCAGGCAGCTGGCGTTGGGGTGCATCATGTACGCCGGTGACTACTACCGATTCCCGCGTGCTGAGAAGTGGTGTGATGGGATTGCGCCCTACATCAGGAACGAGCGCATACACCACTGCCCTGCGGACAAGGCGAAGTACAGTTACGCGATGAACCCCAACGTGGGCGGCAAGGACCTGGGAAAGATCGCGGATCCTGGGGCGGTGGTGCTGGTGTTCGAATCCACGAAGGGGAAGAAGAACGCCTTCGACGCGGGGAAATCGTGGCCTGCTCGTGCGCGGCACCCGGGCGGCAACTGCGTGGCCTACGTGGACGGGCACGCGAAGTGCACGAAGAAGAAGCCCGATTTTCGGGTGGCCTTGACACGAGAGAAGACGAAAAAGCCTCGCGCCGGGTCAGGCAAGCCGTAGGGCATCCGCGAGCCAGCGGATCGCGTCCTGCCCTGGAGGTAACGGGCAGGAGACAAGCTCCCGCCCTACGGAGCGTGATTTCTCTGCGGCGGGGGATGGAACCCTTCGCCTTCGCTCAGGGCGGGCAGGCCCGCCCTACAGGGGCTAGCGGATGCGGACGAAGTAGTTGCCGGGCAGGCGGCGCACCAGGCCCTTGAGTTCCATCACCATCAGCGCTGAGGCCACCTGGGCCGACGGCAGCGAGGTGGTCTGAATCAACTCCTCGACGTTCTTCTGCTCCAGCGACAACAGCGAGAGCAACTTCCCCTCTTCGTCGGTCAGGCTCGGTTTCTTCGGCTCCTCGTGCGGGGCCACTACGGGAAGGTCGAGTTCCTGCAGGATGTCCTCGGCGCTCGTGCACACGGCAGCGCCGTCCCTTATCAGCGCGTGGCAGCCGCGGCTGTAGAGGCTGTTTATGCTGCCGGGAACGGCGAACACCTGGCGGTCCTGTTCCGCGGCCCAGTTGGCGGTAATCAGGGCGCCGCTCTTCTCAGGGGCCTCGACCACCACGACGCCCAGAGCAAGGCCGCTTATCAGGCGGTTCCTCTGCGCGAAGTTTCTCGGCATCGGCGGGTGGCCCGGCGGGAACTCGCTCAGAACGGCGCCTGCACTGCCCTCTACAATGCGCCGCACGAGGGGCTGGCTCTCTCGCGGATAGGGCACGTCAATCCCGCAGGCCATCACGCCGATTGTGCGGCCGCCTGCCTCGAGCGCTCCCTCGTGCGCGCAGGAATCAATCCCTCGGGCCAGGCCGCTCACTATGGTTACCTGGTTCCTGGCCAGGTCGCGCGCCAGCGACTGCGCGACGGAGCGCCCGTAGGGAGACGCATTCCTCGTGCCGACCAGCGCGACCGCGCGCGCGTCCTGCGCCTCCAGTTTCCCCCGCACGAAGAGCACGGGCGGATGGTCGGGCAGGTTGCGCAAGTTGGAAGGATAATCGCCGTCCGCCAGGGTAACGAGCGAGACGCCAAGGTCCTGCAGGGACTTCAGTTCCGACGAGTAGTCCTTGCGCGCGGCGGCGTTCAATCTGGCCTGCTCTGCAGGCGTCAGGCCGACGGACGCCAGGTCGCGCGGAGAGCCGGCCAGGATTGCGTTCGCGGAGCCCATTGCCTGCCAGAGGGATATCGCCTTTGCAGGAGGAAGGCACGCGTCTGCAAGTGCGAGCCAGGCCGAGGCCTCCTCAGGTGTCATCTTTGCCCTTCGGTCCTCAGCGCCAGGTTACTAGAACTCGTCAATGCGGCTCGAACCCCAGGAAAATGTGGGCACTGCGGCGGCTGCTGCTGCAACCGTGCTCTGGGTTACCTTCGTCGCGGCCGCGATAGAGTGGTCGGCAAGGAACCGCCAGGTCTTCTTGGCTTCGTTGCCGCGCCAGTCGCGCACCTCGATAGTTACCGTGTGCCAGCCGTCCTCGATGGGGGTGGTGGCGCTCTCGGCCTTGACCTGGTAGTAACAGTCGCTGTTGTCCAGCCTTATTTTCCACTCGACCGGCTTGCCGTCGTAGAGCAACTTGATCGAAGATGGTTCGACTCCCGTGCCCTCGTCGTAGATGTTCGCCCCTATCAGCACCGGCGGCATGGCGGAGACGGGCTCGTCCGGGGAGGGCGTGCGCCTGGTTATCGAGGGAGGCGTTACGTCCGGCGCATCGCTCGCAAAGCAGCACAGGCTGCCATCGTCATAGACCATATACACTCGCCCATTGGCGACAACAGGTGCCGATTGCGCGCGGAACTCGGCATTCTTGGCGGCGGAATCCGGCTCGCGGGCAATGTAGCGCCACAACATCTTGCCGGAATCGGGTGCAAAGGCCCAGGTGAAACCATATGACCCGCCAGCCAGTATCGCGTCGCGAGTAACGGCAACCGGCGCCGAGGGCGAGACAGCACACGCGGCCTTCCAGATGGCCCGGAAGGGCCGCTCGCTGAGGGCGTACACCGCGGCCTCTCCGGCTCCCTTGACGGCAACGATCAGTCCCTTTTCTGTCAGCGCCGGCTCGCCCGCGAGTTCGCCCTCGAAGGCGGCCTGGCTCACTATCTTGCCGTATTTGCCGATCGCAAGTACCCTCTTGCCCAGAGCCATGTAGATGAAACTCGATCCCACGACGGGGGCCGAGTAGAGGCCGGAACCGCTAGCCAGTTCCAGCCGCCACCTTTCGACGCCGGTGTTGACGTCGAAGGCGTAGAGCGCATTGTCCAGGCAGGCGACATAGACGGAGCGCTCGTCCACCGCAGGCGCGGCATAAACGTCATCGCGCGTGGTTGCCTGCCACAACTGCTTGCGCTGCTCGGCATCCACGGCCAGGACCTTGCTGCCGTTGGTGCCGAAATAGAGGACTCTGCCAGAAACCACGATCGGGCTGCGGATGGCATCGCGCACGTCCATTTCCCACGCGACCTTGCCGGTCTCCGGGTTCACTGCGCGCAGTTTGCCTTCATCGTCTCCGAACCAAACGAGGCCGGCGCAGAACGCGGGCGCGGAGCGCGCCGGGGCCTTGGTCATCACAGCCCATTTGACCGCGCCGGTAGCGACATCGAGGCAGTAAAGCGCGTAGCCGGCGGCATAAAAGACATTGTTGTCCACGACCACCGGGGTACTGCCTGCGTATTCGCGAGGCGCTGTGACGAAGCGCCAGGTGAGGGACATGGGCAAAGCCACTTGTTCCTGAGTTACCCCCTCGTGACGGGGCCCGTAGCCATAGGACAGGTAGTTGGCGGCGCTGGCCGGCAAAGCGACTGCCAACGCGAGAAGGAACCAGACGGTACGTGCGCGCAGCCTGACAGAACCTGGCATTTTTGCCACCTCCTGACGGGGCTGCCTGATTATATCACTCGCCCGAACCGACGGCAAGCCGTCCGCCCGCTTTGCGGCGGGCGCACGCCGTGCGCCCCTACCCCACTGAGGAGCGCACGCGCCAGGGGAGAATCAGGGACTCGAGGATTGCCCGCAGACCTACCTTGGAGCGGCCAGCATGACGACGGCGAAAGTGTATGGGGATTTCGGTCATGGTCAGGCCGCGGCGCGCGGCGCGGAAAAGGAGTTCGGGCAGAACGGCGTGCCCCTTGCCGGTGATGCCTTCTGCTGCCAGGGCGCGCATGGCGCGCGCGCCGTAGGCCCTGTAGCCGCTGGTGAAGTCGGAGCAGGGGACGCGCAGCACCAGGCGCAGGTAGGCCTTGGCTGCGATGCTGAAAAGGCGGCGGAAGCGGCTGAGCCCTTCCAGCCCTCCTCCCTTTGCCAGCCGTGAACCGACGACGATGTCGAAACGCTCGGCCAGGCGCGCCATCTGAGGCAGAAGGCCGGGGTCGTGAGAAAGGTCGGCATCCATGGTGATTGCGGTCTGCGCGCCTGCTTGGGTTGCGCAACGGATGCCCGCGAGATAAGCAGTGCCCAGGCCCATCTTGCCTGGCCGGTGCAGAACGTGCACGCGAGGGTTGGCTTGCGCAAGCCTATCGGCCAGTTCCCCGGTGCCGTCCGATGAGTTATCGTCCACGACGAGCACCTCAAAGCCGCCGGGCAGCGAAAGGATTGCCTCGACCATCAGCGGGAGATTGTCCGCCTCGTTATAGGTCGGCAGCACAACCCAGACAGAGCCTGCGTGATGCTCGCCGAGCGCGTCGTGGGCCTGTCCCGTCATCTCGTTGCTCTGGCAATGCCAACATCGCATCTTCGCCCATTTCTGTTTCTGGTCCTGCCCTGCGCCACGGTAGGACAGGTTTTCAACCCGCCGGCTGGCGGGATACAATCCTGTCCTACCAACAGAGGGGTGGCACAGGTTTCCAACCTGTGCCGACCAGAGTGCGATGTTGGCGCGCGAACCGTTTCTGCTATAATAGCGCGGTTCAGTTGAGGTGTTAGTAGATTGACTGGCGATCAACTGCGACAACTTTTTCTGGATTTCTTCGCGTCACAGGGCCACGTGATTCTGCCCGGTTCATCCCTGGTGCTGCTGGACGACCCGACCACGCTGTTCACGAGCGCCGGCATGCAGCAGTTCGTGCCTTCTTTTCGCGGCCAGGCGCCCATCCCCGCGCCCAGGGCGGCGACCTGCCAGCGCTGCCTTCGCATAGACGACCTGGAGAAGGTGGGCAAGACGCCTGCTCACGAGACCTTCTTCGAGATGCTGGGGAATTTCTCGTTCGGCGACTACTTCAAGAAAGAAGCCATAGCGTGGGGCTGGGAGTTCGTCACGCGCCACCTGCAACTGCCGCGGGAGAGCCTGTGGATTTCGGTCTATCCCTCCGACGACGAAGCCTTCTCAGTTTGGCGAGGCGACATCAACATTCCCGAGGACCGCATCTTCCGCCTGGAGGATAACTGGTGGCCCTCGGGCGGCGGGCTTGGCCCCTGCGGCCCCGACTCGGAGATATTCTACGACATGGGCGAAAAGTGGGGATGCGGTCGGCCCGAATGCGGCCCTGGCTGCGACTGCGGCCGGTTTCCGGAAATCTGGAACCTGGTTTTCCAGCAGTTCAACCGCGAGCCGTCCGGCGACCTGTCTCCTCTGCCCACCAGGAACATTGACACCGGCATGGGGCTCGAGCGGGCGGCGGCGGTCGTACAAGGAAAGAGCAGCATCTTCGAGTGCGACCTGTTCGCGCCCATCATGGACAGGATTATGAGCCTGGCGCGGGCGGAGCCATCGCAGCAAACGGACGAGGCCGCCCGGATAATAGCCGACCACTCACGCGCTATCGCCTTCGCGGTTGCCGACGGCGTTACTCCCTCGAACGATGGGAGGGGCTATGTTCTGCGGCGGCTGATCCGCAGGGCGGTGCGGTTCGGCCGCGCGGTGGGGATCGAGCCGCCCTTCCTCCACAAGGTCATGCCGGCGGTGATTGAGGTCATGGATGAGCGTTATCCTGAACTGGAGCGCGGCCGCGAAGCCATCGTGAAGTGGTCGCAGATGGAGGAGGGGCACTTCGACGAGACGCTCGAACAGGGAAGCCAGCGCCTCGAAGCGCTCATGGAGCGGGCGCAGTCAGAAGGCCGTACCGTGCTCCCCGGGGCCGAGGTTTTCCAACTGTATGATACTTATGGCTTCCCGGTGGAGATGACCGAGGAAATCGCGCGCGAACGGGGCCTCGCCGTTGATACGGAGGGATTTACGGCCGCCATGGAGCAACAGCGGGCTATCAGTCTTAGCGACCGCGTCACAATTCAGGAATACGTCCGCGTTCGCCTGGGGAGAGACGTGTATTCCGGCCTCAGCGGTGTGACCACATTCGTCGGCTACGAGCAACTCGAATTAGAGGCGGGCGTCCTGGCGATAATCCAGGACGAGCAGCGAGTCGAATCTGCGAACGCCGGAGACGAGGTCGAGATAACCCTGGACACGACGCCGTTCTACGCCAAAGCTGGCGGCCAGGTGGGCGACACAGGCACCCTCAAGGCAGAGGGCCTGGAGGTCGAAGTTACAGACTGTTACTATCCTGAAGAAGAAGTTGTTGCCCACCGCGCCCGCGTTGTCAAAGGTTCGATTCGGGAAGGCGACCGGGTGCTGGCTTCCGTTGATGCGGACAGGCGCGCCGCCATCATGCGCGCGCACAGCGCCACCCACCTGGTTCACTGGGCCTTGCGCCAGGTTCTGGGGCCGCACGCGCTCCAGGCGGGCTCCCTTGTGGAACCGGACAGGTTCCGGTTCGACTTCTCGCACTTCCAGCCGCTTTCTCCCCAGGAAATCGAGAAGATCGAGACGCTTGTCGCGCAGAAGGTTGTCGAGGCGCAGCCCGTGGAGTGGTTCCGCACGAACTTGGACGAGGCGCGCAAGATGGGCGCGACCGCGCTTTTTGGGGAGAAGTACGGCCAGGAGGTGCGCGTACTCAAGATCGGCGACTACAGCATGGAGTTGTGCGGCGGCACTCACGCGTCCAACACGGGCAACGTCGGCCTGTGCAAGATAACCGCCGAGGGCAGCATCGGCGCAGGATTGCGCAGGATCGAGGCCGTAACCGGCCTGGCCAGCGTTGACCTCGTTCAGAGGGACGCGCGCCTGCTGGAGGAGGCCAGCAGGATGCTGAAGGCTTCGCCTCAAGAATTGCCCTCCAAAGTGCAGCAGATGCTGGCCGAACTGCGCGAGGCCCAGAGGGCCCTTGAGCGGTTCCAGGACAAGCAGGCGGCTTCGCTGGCGGATCAACTGGCGGGCAAGGCGGTTTCGCTGGACGGCATTAGCCTGGTTGCAGCCGCCGTCAGCGGGCTGAATCAGCAGGCCCTGCGCGGGGTGGCAGATGACCTGGTGCGCAAACTCGGCTCCTCGGTGGTCGTCATCGGGCAGTGCCAGGATGACCGCGTGTCGTTCGTAAGCGAGGTCTCGGGAGACCTCGTGAAACGCGGACTGCACGCAGGCAACCTGGTGCGCGAGGTGGCGGAGATCGCGGGCGGAAGCGGCGGGGGCAGGGCGGATTTCGCGCAGGCCGGGGGCAAGAATCCCGAAAAGTTGAGCGAGGCTCTCGCCGCCGTGCCTGAGATTCTTCGCCGGATGCTCGGCGAGACTGGCCGCTAGTGTTCCGCTTCAGAGATCTGGCTGTCGTGGTGGCGGTGCTCTCCCTGTCCGTTGCGCGGTGCGCCGCTGAACGGGCGGCCACCCTTCGACTTCGCTCAGGGCAGGCAGGGGGCCGCCCCTACGCTTCGGCAGGCCCGCAGCGCAGCGTGAAACGGGTGGTCGTGTTCGTCCTCGATCGGATTTCCTTGCCAGAACTGATGCAAGCCGACATGCCGAACCTGCGCCGGATTCTTCCCCGCGCTGCGGTAGGGCTGATGAGCGGTGGAATCGTGGGGCGCCCGTCGGAGAGAACCATCTGGACCACGCTGGGGGCGGGCTGCCCGGCCAGCGATGCACACGCTGTTCCGGGCCTGCTGTTCGCGAATCTTGGAAAGGCAGGCGTCTGCGTTGACATGGTGGCATTGAGGCGCGGGACGGGGTTGGAGGGCATGGCGGGGTGGAAATGGCATCCTCTTCGCGGTGCGAGGCAGCACAATCCGGTGCTGGAGATGGTTCACGGCAGCGGCGCTGTGCGCGACCTGCGCGAACTGGACCGCGCCATAGGCGAGGTGGCGCGTTCGATGCGCAGCGAAGGGCGGCTGATATTGCTCAGTATGTCTGCGCCAAGAATCGGCTCCATCAGGAATGCGGCCCTGTGCCCGTTCATCGTCTTCGGGCAGGGGATCGAGAGCGGGCTCTTGACGAGCGCGAGCACAAGGCGGCCGGGGCTGGTTGCAGCGGTGGATTTCGCGCCCACCGTGCTTGCCTGGTTTGGCGTGAAGATACCGGATCGGATGACAGGCCACCCGGCGCGCATCCTGCCGCACGCTGCTCCCCTTGATTTCGTGGCGCGGCTGGATCGGCAGGCTGCGCTGACGTATGCGCAGCGTTTTCCGCTGGTGAAGTTCTACATAGCCGTTCAGGCAGCCGTATTCGCCCTGGCGGCATGGGCGGGGCTGCTCCGGCGCGGCGCCCCCAGGGTGCGAAGGATTGCGCTGGCAGGAGTACTGGTTTGCGCCGCGCTTCCGCTGGGCGTGATGGCTGCCGGCGCGCTGCAAGCGCCATCGGCGTGGCAGGCCGCAGTCACCGCGCTGGCAGCGGCTGCCCTGCTCGCATGGCTGGCCCTCGCCCTGGGGCCGCTGAGAGGCATGGCCTTCGCCTGTGCGCTGGTCGTGGTGGCGATCGTCGCTGACCTGCTGACAGGGGGGCACCTGATGCAAGGGTCGGTTCTGGGGCACGACCCGATAATCGGGGCGCGGTTCTATGGCATAGGAAACGAGCACATGGCAATCGCGCTGGGGGCTGCAGCCATTGGGCTTGGGTTCTGGCGACAGGCGAGGCAGAGCAGCGGCGCCTGGTGGGTGGCCGCCGTTGGATGGGTGGCCCTGATTCTGCTCATCGGAGCGCCCCAGGTCGGGGCCAACCTGGGGGGTGCAATGACCGGTGCCTTGATGCTGCCGGTCGTGGTCTGGCCGCGATCCGGGCGGATACAGGTGTGGCACCTGGCGGCCGGCGCCGCTGCTGTGGGGCTGACCGCGATGGTTGTCGTCCACCTAGACTTGCTGCGGCAGCCAGCGGCGCAAACCCACATCGGCCAGTCGGCCAGGCTGGTGGGGGCGCACGGGCTGGCTGTCGCGTGGGCGCTGTTGGCTCACAGGCTGGCCATCAGCCTGGGCTTGTTCCTATACACGCCGCTGAATCTCCTCGGACTTGTGATCTGCGCATCGGCTGTCGTGTGGACCGGCCTGGCGCCGGCGGGAGCGCGCGAAATACGGCGGCAGCGGCCGTGGGCCTGGTCGGGCCTCGGTGCGGCGGCGCTTGGCGCTGTTGGAGCGACGGTTTTCAATGACTCTGGGGTCGTGGCGGGTGGAAATATGATGACCTACGTGCTGAGCGGGCTTCTCGCGATGTGTGTCATCGGGCAGATGGAGAGTGGTTGCGGTGGGCAAGATACTGGCGCTTGATGTGGGCGCGGAGCGCATAGGGCTTGCTGTGAGCGATGAGGCGGGGGTGGTTGCGACTCCGCTCTATACTATCGAGCGTGGCCGCGCGGCTGACGACGCCGGGAAAATCGCTGCAGCAGCAACCGCGCATACGGCTGAGAAGATAGTCATCGGCTTGCCCCTGGACATGGAGAGCCGGGAGGGGAAGGCTGCGCAGCGGGTGCGCCGTTTCGCGGCCGTGCTTCAACAGAAAACAGCCCTGCCGGTGTTGTTCTGGGATGAGAGGCTCTCCACCGTCGAGGCCGCCGAGTTGCTGCGTGAGGCCGACGTAAGCAGGAAACGGCGCAAGGAGATGGTTGACGCGGTGGCTGCGGCGAGGATACTCTACTCCTACCTGGCCTTTGCGGGCAGGGAGAGCCGATGAAGCGCCGCTGGCTGGCGATAACGGGCCTCGTGATCGTCGCGGTGATAGTCCTGGCGGGCGGCTGGACGTGGTTTCTGCTGGCAGTGCCGGTGGGGGCGGGGCCTAAACAGAGCGTGATAATAGGGAAGGAGGCGTCGCTCCGGTTCGTTGCGCACAGCCTGAAGCAGAGAGGGTTGATCCGCAGCGAACGCGCTTTCTGGCTCGCCGCGCGCAGGCGCTGGCGGCAGGTGCGGCAGGGTGAGTATCTGTTCACGCCCTCGATGAGCACGCTGCAGATCATAGAGGCGCTGGCAGAGGGGCGGGTTGAGGCATACTGGGTCACAGTGCCGGAGGGATTTACGATAGCGCAGATCGCAGACATCCTTTCCGAGCGCGGGATAGCGCCGCGCGACGATTTTGTTACAGCAGCCACTGCCGGCCTGATGCTGGACGCTGATTTCCCGCTGCCGTCGGGGTCGCTTGAGGGGTATCTGTTTCCGGACACTTACCGCCTCTTGCCAGAGCCGCGGGTGGCGTCATCCCTGGTGCGCCGGATGGTGCAGCGGTTTGACGAGTTGGTGTGGAGGGGGCTGCTGCACGAGAAGTTGCCGCAGGGGGGCCTCACGTTGAATGAGATCGTAACCCTGGCCTCGCTGGTGGAGGGCGAGGCAAAGCGGGACGGGGAACGAAGGCTGATCGCCGGGGTATTGATGAACCGCCTGAAGCGCAAGATGAAGTTGGAGTGCGATGCGACGGTGCAATATGCGCTGGGCGCTCACAAGGCCAGGCTTCTGCACGCTGACCTTCAGGTGGTCTCGCCGTATAACACGTACCTGCACGAGGGCCTGCCGCCCGGGCCGATAAACAATCCCGGGCTGGCGTCAATGCGGGCTGCGCTGAGCCCCGAGAAGACCGAGTTTCTCTATTATGTGGCGAAGCCGGACGGAAGCCACGTTTTCAGCCGCACGCTGGAGGAGCACCAGGCAGCGATCGCGCGCGTGCGGCGGAGCGGGGGCTGACTTGAAGACCGGAAGCCGGGCGCGGCAGGCGACGTATTCAGCGCCCCCCGAGGTGCTGCCTCCTTCGCCGTGGTGGGGGGTGCTGATCATCGTGGTGGTGCTGGGGTTTCTCATCGGGGGCGCTTACGCGGGCCTCTGGATGTGGGCTGTTACGGGGCCCAAAGTGGTAGTGGTGCCTAACCTGGTGGGCGTCGAGGAGACGGCCGCGATGCAAATCCTGATCCAGCGGGGGCTCAATGGGAAAGTGGTGGCGCGCGAACACCATGAACGGTTGTCATCCGGGAAAGTGCTGCGCACGTTCCCCGGGCCGAACTCGCGGGTGAAGCAGGGGCGGACGGTTGAGATGATAGTCAGCGCAGGCAGCGGCTGGGTGTTCGTGCCGGACGTTGCGGAGATGTCATTGGGGCGTGCCAGGGAGAGGATCGAGGGCACCGGCCTGCGCATCGGGCGCGAGCGCAGAGCGGCGAGCGAGCAGGTGCCCGAGGGATACATCATTGTACAGGAGCCTGCCGCCGGGAAGCGGGTCAAGCGCGGCTCCACCGTCAATCTGGTCATAAGCACAGGGTCCAGGCGCGCTTCGGCTGAGGGGCGGGTCAAATACGCGCGGGTGGAGGTGTCGCTGCCGCCGGGCGAAGGTGCGACGAAGGTTCGCATCGAGGTCCAGGACGATGACGGGCAGAGGGTTGCATACGAAGGAGAACATGAGGCAGGCTCGGAATTTGCTAAGACCGTGGTCGGCAGGGGGAAGATGACTGTGAGGGTTTACGCGAACGATGAGTTGACACAGGAAGAGAATTTCTAGCGGGTCTCGTCTGTTATGGTGATGCATGAAATCCTGGGTCCGATTTGTAGGGCGGGGGCTCAGTCCCGCGCCAGGTCATTGCAGCGGCGGGCGTGGGTGGCTAGGCCCCGATTATATCGGGGCCGCCATCCCGGTCTCGATGGAATCGAGACCTAGGGAAACGCCCGCCCTACAGGGTGACAGTGTAGCATTTTGGGGATAGGCTCTGAATGCTTGGAGGTGAAATGACCGAAGCCCTTGCGCACAATGTGGAAGAGCACAAACTGGATAACGGGCTGACTGTCTTGCTGAAGGAGGATCACAGCGCGCCCGTGGCGACCGTTTGGGCATGGTATCGCGTGGGCTCGCGCAACGAGCAGCCGGGCCGCACCGGCATCTCGCACTGGGTGGAACACATGCTTTTCAAGGGCACGCCCAACTGGCCGAAGGGGCGCATCATGCGCGCGATTTCGGCGGTGGGCGGGGAGTCCAACGGGTTCACCAGCCAGGACGAGACGGTGTATCTGGCAAGCGTGCCTTGCGATCACATTGATCTGCCTCTGGAGATAGAGGCGGACAGGATGACGAACGCGGTTTTCGACCCCGCCGAGGTGGAATCCGAGCGCACGGTGATCATATCCGAGCGCGAGGGGGCGGAGAACCAACCCGAATTCTTGCTTCAGGAACAGACGATGGGGGCCGCTTTTGCCGTTCACTCCTATCGCTGGCAGGTTATCGGCTGGAAGTCGGACCTGCGGGCGATGACGCGGGAGGAGCTTTTCGGGCACTACCGCACATATTACGCGCCGAACAACTGCGCGCTGGTCATCGTGGGCGACTTCGAGAGCGGGGAGGTTCTGGAGAAGGTGGCGGCGCGGTTCGGGAAGGCTTCAGCCGCGGCGCAGCCTGGGCCGGTCCGATCCGTGGAGCCGCCGCAGCAGGGAGAGAGGCGGGTGAGCGTGCGGCGGCCGGGCATGACGGCGCACGTGCACGTTGTGTATCACATTCCGGATGCGCGGCAAGCGGACATTGCGGCGCTGCTGGTGCTGGATGCGCTGCTGAGCGGCGGCAAGGGCATAGGCGCGGGCGGGGGCGTGTATCTTGGCCGCAGCGCGCGGTTATACAGGGCGCTGGTTGAGACTCGCCTTGCGACCTCTGCGGGGTCTCACGTGATGCTGCGGGTTGACCCGCACCTGTTCTGGACATTCATCACCGTGCGCGACGGCGTGCAGCCGGAGCAGGCGGAGCAGGCGCTGTACAAGGAGTTGGACCGCCTTTCGCAGGAGCCCCCGGGTGCTGAGGAACTTGAGAAGGCGCTGGTGCAAACGCGAGCGCAGAATCTGTTCACGGTAGATGGAGTGAGCGCGCAGGCGTTCAACATCGGGCTCTCCAATCAACTCGAGTCAATGCAATTCTTCGACCGGCTGTTGGAGGGCCTCAGACGCGTGAAGGCGGATGACATCGTGCGGGCCGCGCGGACATATCTGGGCGCAGATAATCGCACGGTGGGGACTTTCGTGCCAACAGGTTCGGCGCAAGAAGCAGGGAGCGCAGAATGAAGATTCCCATTGAGCGCTCAACACTTGACAATGGGGCTGTCCTGCTCGTCTCGCAGAGGAAGGAAAGCCCGTGCGTGATCGTAACCGGCAGCATTCCGGCAGGTTCCTTCCTGGAGAACGACGAGCACGCGGGGCTGGCGGACTTTGTCGCCAGGCTCTTGATGCGAGGCACCGGCGAGCGCACCCACCAGCAGATAGCCGAGGAACTCGAGAACGTCGGCGCGAGCATAGGCTTCGGAGCATCGGCGGAAACGATTTCCTTCGGGGGCAAGGCTCTGCCGCAGCACCTCGACCTGCTGCTGAGGAACATGGCCGACTGCCTGCGCAATGCTGCCTTCCCCGCAGACGAGGTCGAGAAGGTGCGCGGCATGATGGTAACCGGCCTCAAGCAGCGGCTGGACGATACGCGCTCGCGCGCCGCGGATCTGCTGCGCGAACTGGCTTACCCGGTGGGCCACCCCTATCGGCGCGACGGGGTTGCGACATTGGAAAGCGTGCAGATGATAGGACGGGAAGATATTGCAGGTTTTCGGCAGCGGAACTTCTCACCGCGCGGGATGATCATTGCCGTCTGCGGGAACGTGGAACCGGCCGCGGCGCGCGGGTCGGTAGAGGCCGCCTTTTGCGGCTGGGAAGCGCGGGACCATGGCAGCGCGCAGATTGACGGCGGGCCGAGCCTGGCGGAAGCCGTTCGGCGGGTGGTGCCCATGCCCCACAAGTCGCAGGCGGACATAGCGGTCGGCTTCCCCGGCGCGCGCAGGAGCGACCCCGGGTTCTATGCGCTGGCGCAGGCGAACCTGATAATGGGGCGGCTGGGCCTCATGGGCCGCCTGGGCGAGCACGTGCGCGATGAGATGGGGCTGGCGTATTACTGCCAGAGCATGTTGGAGGACCGGCGCGGCGAGGGATTGTGGCTGCTGCGGGCGGGCGTCAATCCGATGAATGTTGAGCGGGCGATTGAGGCGATGCAGAGAGAGGTCGCACGGATGGCCGCCGAAAAGGTCGGCGAAGATGAGATTGCCGATGCGCAGGGGATGCTGGTAGGTTCGATGGCGCTTCAACTGGACCAGACGGGCGGTGTTGTGTATACCGTGCACTACATCGAGTATCACGGCCTGGGCCTGGATCACCTGGAACGCTACCCGGGAATCGTGAGAAGCGTAACGAGGGAACAGATACTCGAAGGCGCGGCGCGGCATCTCGACCGGCAGCGGTGCGCGACAGTGATCGCCGGGCCGGTGAAGGACTGGAGGGGCTGATGTCATCCGGGCCGGAGCGCCGCTTCAGGATCGGGATAGATGTCGGGGGCACGTTCACCCACGCAGTCGCGATTGACCACGACGATCTGGCCCTGGTCGGGCAGGCCAGGGTGCTGACGACCCATACGTCGCGCGCGGGCGTGGCCCAGGGAGTTGCCCAGGTGATGACGCTGCTTCTGGATGAGGCGCGCATTGCTCCGCCGCACGTCCAGTTCATAGCGCACAGCACCACGCAGGCGACCAACGCGCTGCTCGAGGGCGACGTGGCGACGGTCGGGATTCTTGCGATGGGCAGCGGGCTGAAGGGGCGCGCCGCCCGCGCGCAGACGCAGGTGGGCGATATCGCTCTGACCTCTGGAAGGGTTCTTCGGACATTGCACGCCTTTCTGGACGCTGAATCTCTGACCGATGATTTGATCCTGGGCGCGCTGCGCGAACTGGCCGATGGCGGCGCGGGGGCGGTGGTCGCTGCGGAGGCCTTCAGCGTGGATGACCCCAGCCGGGAGCAGCAGGTGATGCGCCTGGCGGCGGAGATGGGCATCCCTTGCACGGGCACGCACGAGGTATCGGGGCTTTACGGGTTGCGGGTGCGCACCAGGACTGCGGTCGTGAATGCGTGCATCCTGCCGCGGATGCTCGAGACGGCGGAGATGACGGAGAAGAGCGTGCTCGATGCGGGCGTCGGGGCCCCGCTGATGGTGATGCGCAGCGACGGCGGCGTGATGACGATCGCGCAGATGCGGCGGCGGCCGATTTTGACTATACTGTCAGGGCCAGCCGCTGGAGTTGCTGCCGCGCTGATGTATGTGCGGGCCAGCAATGCGGTGTTCATGGAGGTGGGCGGGACGAGCACCGACATCTGCCTGATCCGGTTCGGGCAGGCCGGCATGCGCACCGCTTCGGTGGGGGGCCATCGCCTTTTCCTGCGCACGCTCGACGTGCACACTATCGGCGTGGCCGGCGGCTCCATGCCGAGGCTCGGCAAGTCCTCGATCGCGGACGTGGGGCCGCGCAGCGCGCACCTTGCGGGCCTTCCGTATTGCTGTTTCACCGAGGCGCAGGAATTGAGCCCCGCCGCCGTGCGCATGATAGCGCCTGTGCAGGGAGACCCGGCCGATTATGCTGCTATCGGCGTCGGGGACAAGAACTACGCGATAACCCTGACGTGCGCGGCGAACGCTGCCGGGACGCTGCCCGCTGGCGACTATGCTTCGGGCTCACCGGATTCTGCAAACAGAGCGCTCGATGCCCTGGGCGCGCATCTGCGCACCTCCGGAAAGGCAGCGGCCAGGCAGATGCTTCGGCTGGCGGCCGGCAAGGCAGCGGCGGTCGTGAGTTCGCTGCTGACACAGGCGCGCGTCCAGCCTCAGGAGGTGGTGCTCGTGGGCGGCGGCGGGGGGGCCGGGGTGCTGGTGCCGGCGGTTGCTGAGATGTTGGGCATGGAATACCGCATCGCGCAGAACGCCCCGGTCATCTCCGCCATAGGGGTCGCGCTGGCCCTGGTGCGGGAATCGGTCGAGCGCACCATCCCGAGGCCCACGCCGGAGGACCTGCTGGCAGTGCGGCGCGAGGCGGAGAATGCTGCCGTTTCTTCCGGCGCTGCCCCCGAAACTGTCGAGGTGCAGATAGAGGTTGACGCGCAGCGCAGCATGGTGCGAGCGGTGGCCACGGGCGCCACGGAGATGCGTTCGAAGGACCTGTCGGCGCGCGCCCTTTCGCCGCAGGAGCAGCGCGCTGCGGCGGCGAAGATTCTGGGCGAATCAGAGATACAGGAGGTCGGCGCAACCGAAGGGCTGCGGGCTTTTGGCGGTCAAATAACGAGGGCCAGGCTGTTCGGGCTCTGGGAATCGAAGACGCCGGTGGTGCTGGTGGTTGACCTGCAGGGAATCGTGCGCCTGCGGCTGGACAACGGAGAAGTGAGGGAGACGACGGCGGCAGAGGCCGAGGCGGTGCTGGCGGCGCTGCTGGAGGATACGACCGAGTTCACGGACGCCGGGCCGGTGCTTTCGCAGGTTTTTCTGGCGGTGCGCAGCCGTATCATAAGCCTGTCCGGCCTGCTGACAGCGGAGCAGGTGAAAGTGGTGGCCTCGACGGAGATTGCCGGGCTGCCGACGGAGGAGCCTGTGCTGCTGCTGGCTGGAAAGCGAGTTGCGTGACCGGGCAATCAGGCCAGCAGGCTGCGAAGCCAAAGTGTGACGGTGCTGCGGGCCTGGATGAGCACGAACTTGATGAGCGAAAGCCGCCGCTGCTGAGCGGCGCGCCAGATCGGGCAGCAGGAGAATTGCTCGGAGAGGCAGCGATGAACCTGGGTGAGCAGGGGCAGGTCGCCGGGGTCGCGCCTGTGCAGCGGGTCTGCGCGGCAGGTGTTCTGCGTCGAAGGCACAGGAACGTAGTAGCCCGGATGGGCGGCTCGTTCCAGGCATGGGCAATGCGTGTTGTCGTGCGTTGCGGGCATTGCGTGTCCCGGCGTTCAGACGATAGTATTCCACATCAGTGTGCGATTGTAACGATCAGGGCAAGCAACCGGCAGTAGAAGTAGGGAGCGAGGAGAGGAGCGATGAGGCGTTATCGAATGAGCGCCGAGCAATGGGGCCAGTTGGAACCGTTGCTGCGCGAGGCAGAGCAAGAGGCTGATGCGGAGTTTTTCGCCGAACAGGGAGGACTGCAGGTGAGCCCCGGCACGCTTCTGCTGCGGCACCTGATGCAGCGCGGCGATGTGGAGGGCGTCATGCTGCTGCGCGCAGCGGAAATGCATCAGCACGAACTGAGCCGCGCGGGATATGCGGCTGCATTCATCCTTGGCGAGTCCGGCGGGCCCAAAGAGGGCGAAGGGGCGTAGCGCATGCGCGCCTCGTCCCTCTTCTGGCCTACGCTGCGGCAAGACCCTTCCGAAGCGGAATTGGCGAGCCACCGGCTCTTGCTGCGCGCGGGTTTCACCAGGCGGTTGGCTGCGGGCGTCTATTCGTTATTGCCGCTGGGCTGGCGCGTGATTGAAAAGATAACGCGCATCGTGCGAGAGGAGATGAACCGGTGCGGCGCACAGGAGTTACTGCTGCCGACTCTTCACCCGGAGGAACTCTGGCAGCAGAGCGGCCGGTCGGAAAAGTGGGGGCCGGAACTGATGCGCCTGGAGGACCGCGCGGGCAGAACGTTCTGCCTGGGCGCAACGCACGAGGAGGTTATCACCGCGCTGGTGGCGGGCGATGTTTCATCACACAGGGAACTGCCATTCATCCTTTACCAGGTCCAGACGAAGTTCCGCGATGAGCCCAGGCCGCGCGGCGGGTTGATACGGTGCCGCGAATTCGAGATGAAGGACGCTTACAGTTTCGACCTGGATGACGAGGGCCTCGAGAAATCCTACCGGCTGATGGAGCAAGCCTACCGGAGCATTTTCGCGCGCTGCGGGATGTCGTTCTACCAGGTTGAGGCAGACGCAACGCTGATGGGGGGCATCTTTGCGGAGGAATTCATGCTGGAGGCCGAGAGTGGGGAGGACACGTTCTTTGTCTGCCCCGCGTGCGGTTACGCGGCCAGCATTGACAAGGCGGCGCGCTCGCAGCCGGATAGCCAGCCAGCGGCTGCTGCCAGTGTGCCGCCCGCCGAGCGCGTGGCGACTCCGGGCCTCGCCACCGTCGAGGAGGTGTCGCGCTTCCTGGGAGTTGCCCCGTGCAAACTGATCAAGACGCTGATCTGCGTTGCGGACGGAAAGCCAATCGCAGTTCTGATTCCCGGCGACCGGGAACTGAACCAGGCGAAATTGCTTGCCGCCGCCGGCGCGGCCTCTGTCGAACTCGCCCCGGCTCATGTCATCGAGAAGGTAACATCGGCGCCGGTCGGGTTCGCAGGGCCGGTCGGGCTGAAGGGCATTCGAATCATCGGCGACTATGACCTGCGGGGGGCGGCGGACATGGTCACGGGCGCGAACGAGGCGGACGCCCACCTGGTGCATGTTACGCTGGGGCGCGATTTCGAGGTTGACAAGTGGGCAGACGTGCGCAACAACGCGGGCGGCGACCTCTGCCCGCGCTGCCGCGCGGCGCTGGATCAGAAGCGAGGCATCGAACTGGGGCACATCTTCAAACTGGGGACAACCTACAGCCAGCGCATGGGCGCGCAATACGTCGGGCCCGATGGCAAGCAGCACCCAATCGTCATGGGGTGCTATGGCATCGGCATCAGCAGGATTGCCGCTGCTGTGGTGGAAGACCACCATGACGATGACGGCATCATCTGGCCGGTTTCGATTGCTCCCTTCCAGGTGATGGTGGTGGTTGTGAATACGGCAGACCAGGCGCAGGCTGAGATCGCAGAGCGGACCTATCAATTGCTCGAACAGAGCAACCTGGAGGCCCTGCTCGACGACCGCGCTCTTCCGCCGGGGCCGAAGTTCAAGGACGCCGACCTCGTCGGCATCCCGCTGCAGATAATCGTCGGGAAGAAGGCTGCCGCGGGGCAGGTGGAGGTCAGGCGTCGAGGTATCGAGGGCTCGCAATTCGTGTCGCCAGAGGAAGCGGCGACGTGGGCGCAGAAGATAGTGCAGTCGGAGGGCGAGCAGTGAACATCTCGGAACCGGTGCAGTTCTCGCTCGAGACGCTGCTGAAACTGGCGGCTGCCTGCCTGCTGGGCGGCATCGTCGGCTGGGAACGCGAATTGCACGACCGGCCCGCGGGCTTCAGGACGCACGTGCTTGTCTCTATGGGTTCCGCGGTTTACATGATGGTATCGGTCATGTTTCGTCCCGGTGAGCAGGGACGCGTCGCCGCCAACGTTGCAACGGGCATGGGTTTCCTGGGCGCGGGCACGATCCTGCGGCACGGGAGCATAGTGCGCGGCCTGACCACCGCCGCCAGCCTGTGGACCGTCGCCGCCATCGGCCTTGCTGTGGGGTATGGAGGGCCGGGGTATGTGATCGGGATTCTGGCAACTGTGCTCTCGCTGGTGACCCTGGTGCTGCTTTCGCGCGTGGAAAGGGTGATGGGGGCGAAGAGACTTTACCGCTTCGCCATTATCACAGTCGCCGATGCGCGCAGGCGGTTGGCCCTGATACGCGACGCAGTCGGCAAGATCGGGGTGGAGATCAGGTCAACAGAGATCTCGCTAACTGCCGATCCAGGCATTCAGGACCTGCGGCTGGAGATGCGCATTGGCCCCGGCGGCAGCATGGACCGCGTTACCGACGCGCTGATGGGCGTTGACGGCGTGCGCGGCGTCAATTGGGAACACTGACCGGCCCAGGCGCCATTCTCCCCACATCATCCCGTAGGGCAGGACCTTGTGTCCTGCCCGATTCCTGGGGGCAGGGGGCGAGCCCCTGCCCTACGATTGCGGGCGGAGGAAGTTGAGGAGGCCGCCGGAGAGGAGGACTTTGACCTGGCGGGGGGTCAGGTTGTGGCGGGCGCGGAATTCGAAGCCGCGGGTTGCGTTCTTCACGGTGATCTCGCTCCCGGATTCCAGTTGCCGACGCAGGTTGTTTATCTCGATGTCGTCGCCCATGGAAAGCCGGCCATAGTCCTGGGCGTTGGCAAAAGTCAAGGGGAGGATCCCGAAGTTCACCAGGTTCGACATGTGGATGCGGGCGAACGACTTGGCGATGACGGCCTTCAGGCCCAGATGCATTGGGGCCAGCGCGGCGTGCTCGCGGCTTGAACCCTGGCCGTAATTATCGCCGCCGATGATCAGCCCTCCCTGCTCCTTGAGCCTGCCTGCAAGGGACGGGTCAAGGCGCTCGAAAACGTGCTCTGCTATCGCCGGGATGTTTGACCGCAGGAGCAGCGTATGCGGCCCGGCGGGCATGATGTCATCGGTTGTTATGTTGTCGCCCACCGTCAGCACGATCGGCCCGGAGATCGAATCGGGCAGCGACCCGCGCCGGGGCAAGGGCTTGATGTTCGGCCCGCGAACGATGTGTGTTACTTTCGCTCGTTCCGGCGGAAGAGGGGGCACGACCATGCTGTCGTCAATATGCATGCGCTCCGGCAGAGTGATACGAGGCGGATCGCCCAATGCGGCAGGGTGCCGGATCTCGCCAGAGAGCGCAGCCGCCGCGCAAACAGCAGGGCTTGCCAGATACACCTGAGCGTCGGGCGTGCCGGCGCGGCCGGCGAAGTTGCGGTTGAATGAGCGGACCGACACGCCGCCGGATGGCGGAGCCTGGCCCATTCCGATGCAAGGGCCGCAGCCGGCCTCGAGAATTCTCGCTCCGGCAGCGATCAGGTCGGCCAGGGCGCCGCTGCGCGCCATCTCCTCGAGCACCTGCCGCGAGCCCGGCGCTATCACGAGGCTTACATCGGGGTGCACCCTCTTGCCGCGCAGGATGGCGGCTACGGTCATCATGTCCGCGAGCGATGAGTTGGTGCAACTGCCGATCGCGACCTGCTGGACCTTTGTCCCGGCAACTTCACTCACCGGCCTCACATTGTCGGGGCTGTGCGGGCAGGCGATCAGGGGCTGGAGCGCGGCCAGGTCAACCTCGATGGTCTCATCGTAAGCAGCGCCATCGTCCGCGCGTAACGCCCGCCAGGCGTCCTCGCGCTGCTGCGCTGTCAGGAAGGCCTGCGTTTGTTCATCGGAGGGGAAGACCGAGGTTGTCGCCCCGAGTTCTGCCCCCATGTTCGCGATTGCCGCGCGCTCGTAGATGTCGAGCGACGCAACGCCCGGCCCGGTGTATTCGAACAACTTCCCGACTCCGCCGCTCACCGTCAGGCGGCGGAGCAACTCGAAGATGACATCCTTTCCCGAAACCCAGGGCCCCAGCGCGCCGGTCAGCCGAACCTCGACGAGGCGGGGGACATTGAAGAAGAACGGCGCCCCCGCCATCGCGGCCGCAACGTCGAGGCCGCCTGCTCCGATGCCGATCATCGCGAGGGCTCCGGCGGTGCACGTGTGGCTGTCGGAGCCGAGGAGCGTCTTTCCGACCGCGCCGAAACGTTCCAGGTGGACCTGGTGGCAGATTCCATTGCCGGGGCGTGAGAAGTAGGCACCGAACTTCGCCGCCGCGCTCTGAAGGAAGCGATGGTCGTCCGAGGCCTCGTACCCGCCCTGGAACAGGTTGTGGTCAACGTAGGACACGGAGATTTCGGTGCGAACCCTGTCTCCGCCGATAGCCTCGAACTCCAGCCAGGCCATGGTGCCCGTGATGTCCTGGGTCAGGGTCTGGTCAATGCGCAGGCCGATTTCCTGGCCGGGCTGAAACCGCCCCTCGACAACGTGCTCCTCGATTATCTTCTGCGCGACTGTTATCGGCATCTCCCCTTGAGGATAACACACTTCGCGCGTTCAGAGAAGAGACCGGACGGCGGGCGCAGGCGGCTAGGCCCCGATTGCATCGGGGCCGCCATCCCGGTCTCGATGGAATCGAGACCTAGGGGCGCGCCCGCCCTACAGGTTCAGAGAAGAGACATGGGGTCAACGTCCACGGTAACCGAAACGTCCCGCAGGTTGCGGGGCAGTTCGCGCGCGGCCGCGCGCACCGCGGGCAGCAGGCGCTCGTGATCCTGCGCAAGCGCCAGTATTTGCCACCGGTAGCGCCCCTTCAGCCTGGGGAGTGATGCCGGAGCAGGGCCCAACAGCCTGACGCGGGCATATGCGCCCATCGCCTGCTCCAATGCGTGCGCCGCCTGTTCCGCCTGATGCTGCGCGCGGGCTGCAATGAGCACGGCTGCCATCGCGCTGAACGGTGGGAATCCGTGCTCGCGGCGCGCGGCAAGTTCTGCATCGTAGAACGCAGGAGGGTCCTGGAGCGCCGCGGCCTGGATCGCGTAGTTTTCGGGCTGGTATGTCTGGATGACGAGGTGGCCCCGGCGTCGCGCCTCTGCCGCCCTTCGGCCCTTCAGGACCCCGAATGGGTCCTTCAGGGTCCCAGAGGGGCGACCCTGAAGGGGCGCCTCAGGGTGCCCCTGAAGGGCCACGCGCGCAGACGCGTGCATGAGGAACTGAAACGTTCGCTCGCCGGCCCTGAAATCGGGCCGGTTGAGCCATGTGTCGGCCGAGATCACGCCGACCAGCGTTACCCTGGCAATGTTCCGAGTAATCGGGATCAGGCCGGTTGAGATGATGACATTGGCTGCGCCCACTTGCTCCCGCTTCTCGTTGCTGGTTGCCTCGAGCCGCACTACGCGCGCGGAGGGGCAGGCGCGCCGGATTTGCTGTTCGACCTGCTGCGTGCCGAACCCCCGCGCCAGGAAGCGCGTTCCGCCGCAGCGGGGGCACAAGTCAGGGGCAGGCTGGGAATGCCCGCAGTGGTGACAGATCAGTTGTCTGGCGGGCAAGTGGTAGGTCAGGCCCACATCGCACTGCGGGCATTTCGCAGCGTGGCCGCAATCGCCGCAGAGAAGAAGGGGTGAGAACCCCTTGCGGGGCAAGAGGAGCAGCGCCCTGCCGCCGCCGTCCAGGGCGCGCTGGACTGCCAAGACCAGTTTGCCGCTGCAAGTGGTCCGGGGCGCGCCCTTCATGTCAACGACGGTAACCGCGGGGCCGCGCCAGCGCGGCCCCGACGGCAGGGAGAGCAGGTGGCAGCGCTTCTGGTTCGCGCGGTGCAGCGAGTCGAGGGAGGGCGTGCCGCTGGAGAGAACGACGGGGCATTTCTCGATTGTCCCGCGCGCCACTGCGACATCGCGCGCGTTTGCGCGCGGCGCGTCCTCCTGCTTGTAGGCATCATCATGTTCGTCGTCCACCACGATCAGGCCAAGGTTCGGGCAGGGGGCGAAGATGGCAGAGCGGGTGCCGACGACGATCCTGGCCACGCCGCTCTCGATGTCGCGCCACTCCTGGCGGCGGCGCGCCGCTGAGAGATCGCCGTGAAGCAGCGCAACGCGCAGGCCGCAGCGCGCGCGCAGTTCATCCGCGTGCTTCTGCGCGAGGGGGATTTCCGGCGCGAGGATGATGGCCTGCCTTCCGCCTGTAAGCGCGTGCTCGACAGCCGACATGCAGACCTGGATGCGCGCACTTCCGGGCAGCCCTGAGAGCAGAAAAACCTGCGCGCGCGCCTCGTCCACCGCGCGGTTTATCTCGCCTAGGGCCGCTCCCTCGTGCAAGGTGAACATCAAGGGCCGCCGCTTCTTCCCTTTCCGTGCGACTGGTTCCTGGCAGATTCGCAGGAAGTTGCGCTTGACCAGCGCCATCACGACGGCACGCGCGGAGCGCGACCTGCGGGCCAAAGCCGATGCGCGAACCGGGCGCTTGATGCGGGCAGCGGCGCGCAGCACCCGCGCTTGCGCGGGCGCGCGTCTTGCGATGATTGCTGCCTGCGCTCTCAGTTCGGCCGCTGGAACTGCCGGTTCGAGTAGCGGGTCGGGGCCTTTCAGTGGGCGCAGCCCAGCCGCAGCGCCGGTGATCACCTCCCGCGTTTGCACGGCCTTTCGCGCCTTGAGCCAGTCGAGTGCAGCGATGATGTCAACCTGCGGCAGGCGTCGCTTCAGGGTTTGCACCGCAATCTCTTTGCCCGCTGCCAGCGCGTCAACGACGCACGAATACTGCGGGCGCTCCTGGCGGGCTCGTTCGGCTGCGGCGCTGTCGGCAAGGCGCACCAGCCGCTTTATACGCACGGCGGCGCCCGATGGAAAGGCCAAACGCAGTGCCTGGCCGAGAGTGCACACATAGTGATCGGAGATCCAGCGCGCGAGTGAAACGATGCTGGGCGGCAGCACGGGCGCACGGGCTGGTATGTCCACTATCTGCTTGATCCCTTCGATGCTCTCGGGCGCGGCGTCGAGCAGCCGAACGATGAAACCGGGAACGACCCTCTTTCCCAGGGGGACCAGCGCCTGCGCCCCCACGCTGGCCCGGTCCTGCAGCGACGCTGGCACGGAGTAGGTGAGCACGGCATCGAATCTGGCGCCCGGCTCTGGCACGACTTGCGCGAACATTGGCACTGCATTCTAGCCGTCAACGTCCGACTGTTCAACACCCCAAGCCGGAAAACACGCCGGCTGCGGGGGCCTTTGTGCGGGCGCAAGCAGGAACAGGTTGCCCTGCCGACGTATGCTAGTTCATCCGACCACCGGAGAATGCCAAGTGGCAGGGAGGATGAACGTGGCCTACTTCGGACAAGTAACTCGTCCGACCAGTGCACGGGAGATTGAGGCTGCCTACAAGATTGCCAGGGAGCGATTCGCCGCGGTTGGTGTGGACACAGAGCGTGCCGTCAAGACTGCTTTGACCGTGCCCATCTCGGTGCAGTGCTGGCAGGCGGATGATGTGCGCGGGCTGGAGGTGAAGGAGGGCGCGCTTGATTCCGGCGGCCTGCAGGCTACGGGCAACTATCCCGGCGCAGCCCGCACCGGCGATGAGATCCGGCAGGATTTCGACCAGGCCAGGAAGTGGATTCCCGGCAAGGTGCGGTTCAACATCCACGCGATGTATGCGGAGACCGGGGGCAAGCGCGTTGATCGCGACGAACTGCGGCCTGCGCACTTCTCACGCTGGATTGACTGGGCGAAGGAGCGCGGCATCGGGCTCGATTTCAACCCCACCTGTTTCGCGCATCCGATGGTCAAGAACGGGCTCACGCTGTCGAGCGAAAGCAAGGCGGTGCGCGATTTCTGGATTCGCCACTGCCTGGCGTGCCGCAACATCGCACGCAACATGGCGCGGCGCCTCGGCCCGTGCGTCGTCAACATCTGGATACCCGACTCGCGCAAGGACAGCACCGTTGACCGCTGGGGGCCGCGCCGCAGATTGGTGGAATCGCTCGACCAGATACTCGCGAAGAAGTTGCCCGGCGTGGTGGACGCGGTCGAGAGCAAACTGTTCGGAATCGGGGGAGAGGACTACACCGCCGGGTCGCACGAGTTCTACCTCTCTTATGCTGCGACGCGCGGCATTGTGGTGTGCTTTGACCTGGGTCACTTCCACCCGACTGAAAGCGTCGCAGACAAGATTTCCTCCACGCTCCTGTTCGCAAAGGGGCTGCTGCTGCATGTGAGCCGGGGAGTGCGGTGGGACAGCGACCACGTGATAAGAACGACCGACGAGGTCAACGCCGTGTGCGACGAAGCGGTTCGGGGCAAGGCGCTGGATCGGATCTACTGGGCGATGGATTTCTTCGACGCGAGCATCAATCGTGTGGGCGCGTGGGTGATCGGGGCGAGAGCCTTGCGCAAGGCGCTCTTGCGGGCGCTGCTGGAGCCGTGGGAACTGCACAGGCGAACGGAATATGAGGGCCGCGGGGCGGAGAAATTGGCCTTGCTCGAGCGGCGCGACGAGATGCCGCTGGGCGCGGTGTGGGATTATGCTTGCCATCGCGCAGGCGTGCCTATTGGAGCCAGTTGGCTGCCCGACCTTGCCGCCTACGAGAAGAAGGTCCTGTCCGTCCGTGCCTGAAAGGGCCTGTAGGGGCGCATGGCCATGCGCCCCTACGGTGCTCCCGCGAAACATCAGCCTGCGGAGGTCATCATGGTTCGACGGTATGAGGATTGCGCAACGCGGCTGGAGAATCGCGGGGCGCATCCGCCCACCCGCGAGTATGTTGACAATCTTGTTGAGGGGCTGCTGGAATCGGGGATCGAGGCGTCGTGGCACTCTGCCGTTGACCCGCTCGGCATGCCGCTTTTCCCCTCCAAGGTTTTCCCCGTCTGCCATCCGCAGGCGAGCATCGAAGCATTTCGCTACCTGATTGACAGGCTTCATGAAATAGGCCGTCCTGTTGTCTCCTGGTATCCGCTCGTCCTTGGCGGCGGCGTGCTTCGGGCGCACCCGGAGTGGCGGATCAAGTTCTACGATGTGGAGGGCATTGCGCCGAATCCCGATTGGGCGGACAAGTATGCGTGCTATAACTCACCCTACGGCGAACTGCTGCCAGCATTTGCGGCGGAGGTGGTGCGCGACGTGGGCTTTGACGGATTGTGGTTCGATGGATCAACGTGGAGCAATCATAACACGTGGCCGATGTTCCAGCCGGGGTGCGCGTGCGATTTCTGCCGCGAGCGGTTCAAGCGCGAGACCGGGCTCGACCTCCCGCAGAAAGTCAACTTCTCCGACCGCACCTTTCGCGTGTGGCTCAACTGGCGCTACGATGTTCTGATGGATGTGTGGCGCCGCGTGGTTGCTGCGGTTCACGAGGTGCGCTCCGATGCCGCAATCTGCTTCAACAACTACCGCCGCCGCACTTCCGGCACATTTGCGTGGAACACTGCGATACCGCTGCGCACGCTCGACCTGGACATGCTGATGAGCGGCGAACTCGACGGGTTTCCCGGCCAGGCCGACATCCAGATAAAAATCAACAGGGCTTATCGGTGCAAGCGCGGGGCGGAATCCTGGTGGCCGCTGTGCGACCACTGGCACGTATGGGTGCCTGACATCGAGCCGCTGACAGCGGTTCAGGCTGCGCTCGGATGCATCTCTGCTGGCGGCGTGGCTTCCATGGGCATCGGCGTTGACGCGAAAACGGTTGTCTATGCGCTGCGCGAGGTGGAATCGGCCGCCGCGCCCCGCATGCCGTTCGTTGGCGGAGAGACGGTCGAGTATGCGGCGATACTTGCATCTCAGCAGACGATGGACTTCTATGCCGCGCCGCCGGATGTCTGGGACGAGATTCACGGGGCGAATGAGTTCTGCCGCCACGCCCACCTGCAGTCGTCGGTCGTCTTCGACGACTACATTGACCGCGGAGAACTCGAAGGATACCCGGTGCTGCTGATCGGCAATGCCGCCTGCATCAGCGCAAAACAGGCGGAGCAAATGTCCGATTACGTCAGCCAGGGCGGCATCCTGCTTGCCTGCCACGAGGCCGGGACGCGCGATGAAATGGGCTATCCGCATGCGAAGCCCGCGCTCGATGACTTCCTCGGAATCCGCAGCCGCGACCAAGGCAAAGGCCATCCGACACTGGAGATCGCCGACAGCAAGTTGATCGAGGCCTGCGGCCCGTATGTAACTTTCCAGGATGGTCACACGCTCGCAATGCCGGGTGACGATGTGCGCGTGCTTGCGCTGACGGTTGACCGCACCACTGGTTCCTGGGAGGGGGCGGAGGAAAAAAGCCAAGGGCAGAGAGCGCCGCGCTGCCCCGGAATGTGGGTGCGCGGGTTCGGGCGGGGCCGTGTTGTCTATCTTGGGGTCAACTATTTTCGGACCTACCTGCGCGCGCCCGTCCCGCGCATGATGCGAATGCTGCGGGCTTTGCTTTTCGGGCTGAGGGCGCCGCGCATCACTTTGCACGGGCCGATGTGCGTTACGATGAACGTGCGCGCGCAGTCCGACGGCCGTTGGGCGGTTCACCTGCACAATGCGCCGGGGTCTGCCTATGCATATCCCGCTCCGCCGAGATCGAATATGCTGCATACCCCGGGAGAGGTGGTGCCAGTGCGCGACCTGGTGATCGAAGTGCTTGAAGGCTCGGTAAAGTCGGCGCATTCGGGCATTAGCGGCGAGACCTACCGCATTTCCGAAGGCACACGAGTCCACGTCCCCCTGCTGGCCATACACGACGTGGTACTGCTCGAGGTCGCCGACCGCTAGCGCAGGCAGCGGCCGGCGGCCACCGAGATCGCGGCCTATCTTACTTGACGCGCCGCCAGGAGAGGGCGTCGAGTTGCGAAGGCGAACCCGTCGCGCCCGGCAGTTCGACAGTCGCTTCGCTGTAGTGTATGGTCAGGTTGCCGTTGCAGTTGATTACGTCCGCGGCCACCCCGCCGACGACGTCCGCGTTGCCGTTGCCGTTGAAAGCGCTGGGCACGTCAACGTTGTGGGCGTAGATCCAGCCCTCGATCCGGCAGGTGCCGTTCACCCTTACCGACTTGCTGGTCGCGAGCGCGAACTCGGAGTCCCCGTTGGCGAGTGTGCAGTTGCCATTGACGGTGATGCACCCTGTGGCGACGATCAGGCCCTTGCCGCTGAAGTTGGCGTTGACCGATACGTCGCCGTCAACGAAGACTACGCCGTCGAGGGTGACGTCGCCGTTGAAGTTGTGGGACGAGTTGTAAACGGTTGTCGCGATGCTGCGGTAGTACGCGATGTCAATCGTGGGCATTGGTACCTTGGGCTGCCCGGGCAGCGTCTGCCCGGTAACCGTTGGACTACCCTGCGTTTTTATCGTGCCGAACGCGCCCACGTCGCCGTCCACGGTGGCGCCGCCTTTGAGCAAGATGTTGCCATTCGCGAAAGAGTCGCCGGTGACGTTGAAACTGCCGGAGATGGTCAAGTCGGCGTTCGAGAAGAGCGCGTGGCCGAACACCGCGTTCTCGATGTTGCCGTTATTGCTGAGGAACTTGCCGATGACCTTGACCTCCGAGGTCCATCCCTCATAAGCTCCGGTCGAGTCCAGCGTGACGGTGTCCGCGGACCCGTTGTAAACGCTGGCTGTAACCGAAAAACGGCCAAGGCCCAGGTCCGACCGCGTCCACGTAACGGGCAGCGGCATCGAACGGTTGTGATACAATCTCCAGGCGGCGTAGTCTATTCCCGCTTCGGCGAGGTTGAACGCCGCCGTCTCCCGCCTCGCGCGGCTGGCCCGGTGCAGTTCTTGCATTGACTGCACGATCAGGCTCCCCCCCAGGATCAGGATTACCACCAGGAATATCATCGCAGAGAGAAGGGCGAAGCCTCCCTCCCGTGTCGGTCTATGTCTCATCGCTCGCATCTCATTTCTCTTCATCTCTCCCGCCCCATCGCCGCGTTACAGGTTCCTCAGGTAAACCTCCGAGTGCGCGGTCTGCGTTCTCGGCTGGCCGTGCACCAGGGAGGTCGAGGTCATCCAGAGTTCCACACCCCACAGCCTGATATCATCAGGCCAGTACTTGAACATCCCCCGCGGTTGGCCGGTATCAGGGTCAACCGGGTTGAGTTCCGGGTGGATGTTGTCGGCAATCTTGACCACGGGAACGAACTGGGCGGCGCCGGGATGGCGCACCGCCTTCCAGAGGCAGTGGCCGTCCTCGTTGTAAGCGCCCGCCGCGTTCCCCAGGTAGTAGCACACGTGGTCCCCCTGACTCATCTGATAGCCATTCGGACCCAGGGTCAGCACATTGTCGTGCTGCGAGTCCTTCAGGGGCATGATGAACACGATGGAGGTTGGGCCGTGGGTGTCAATCAGCATCCCGTCAGCCAGTTCGCGGCTCACCCGGCCAACCGCCGCCGTTGCCGCGTCGTATGGGGGCAATCTCCAGACTTGCTGCTGGTAGATCTTGAGCGCGGAGAAGTACATCATCGAAGCGCCGTAGGCGATAATCGCCATCAGGCTCGCGCCGATCATCACTTCCGGCAAGGTGACGCCGCGCTCACTTCGCATCCTGCGTTGGAGTAGTCTTGCCATCCCACATGCCCTCCTATGGCCTGTTGGCGACCAGCGTCACGGCCCGGTACGACCCCCCCAGCATCCGGCTGCCGCCCCATGCAATCACCACTGTCACCCTCTTCATGTTGAGGTACGGCTGCCCGGTGGCCGGATTGGTGGCCTGCGCCTCATTGTCCTCGCCCAGGGTTATCACCCCCACGCCGTCCTTCAGGTCGCTGAGCGTGAACCTCACGTGCGTCGGGTCCACAATTGTGTACCTCGACGTTGGGAACAGGCCGGTACCCACCACCGCACCGAGGTAACCTCCCTCGCGAATCCGCTCGATCTCCTCGGTCGCGCGCTCGGCTGCGATCGTGTAGTTCACTGACTTGGCATGGGACACCGTGCCATAAGTAACCATTGAGCTGACGCCGACAAGCCCCACGGCCAGAATGACAGCCGCAATAAGCACTTCCAGCAGCGTTATTCCGCGCTTGCTAAGGGCTAGGGGGGCAGTGTGCACGTTACGGACTTGCAGTCGGCGGCCGGCCCCGTTCCGCCCGACTCTCGATGGCTGGCTCATCTGCAAGACAACCTCTCGTTGTTTGTCTCCCGCTAAGAAGTTATTCCATATTTCGGGTGTGCGGGCCCACGGCTCAGCGCAGCGCGAGCCTACGGCTGACAGGTCCGGAGGCTGGGGCAGGGAGGGTTGTTTGTATAGCACATCACACAACTATGAGGGCAGCGGGGCCAGTCCGGCTCCACTCGGGGGCCAAACGCGGTCGGCCGCGGTGGTCCCCGCTGCAAGGCTACGGGAGAGGGTACCTGCCGTATTCGCGGGCGGCCTCAACGAAAGTGACCACGTTCTCCCAGGGGACTTCGGGCTCCAGAACGTGGGTCGGCGCGAGCACCAGGCCGCCTCCTCGACCCACAGTTTCGATGCGCTCCTTCACCACGCGGCGCACCTCGTCAACGGTGCCGAACGGCATCGTGGTCTGCGTGCCCATCGTCCCCCAGAATGCAAGGCGGTCCCCGTATTCGGCCTTTACCCACGCCGGGTCCATGCACTCCGGCTGCACCGGGTTCAGCACGGTGATCCCGATCTCGATCAGGTCCTCGATGATCGCCCTGATGTCCCCGTCGCTGTGATAGAAGACGTGCATGTCAGGCTTGACTGAACGCGCCGCTGCGATGGCCTCAGCATGTCCCGGCTTGATCCAACGGCGGAACATTGCGGGGCTCATCATCATTGCCCTCTGAGTCCCCACATCATCGGCGAGCGACAGCACATCAGCGCCCGCCTCTGCGGCACGCCTGCTGTATTCCACGCGCATTTCGTTGACGATGTCGAGCAACGTTTCGGCCATCTCCGGGCGCTGGGCCATGTCGCAAAGGAAGTTCTCAAGGCCGCGCTGGTGCCATGCCTGCTCGAACAGGTGCGCCATCCCCGCGCAAACCGGGTAGCCTTTCTCATGCAAATCGCGCACGCGGTCGCCGAAGCCCTCCCAGCGGTAATCGGCCAGGATGTCCGGCCAGGGGTAGTCGCGGATGTCCTTCGCCGTTTGGGCCTTCGCGAGAGGGTGAACATAGTCGGTGAAATGGTAGAAAGAACAAGGCAATTCTGCCTCGCCCCATTCGTTCACCCACGCGCCTTTGGGCAGTTCGCCGAGCCACGGACTGAAATCTGTCTGCAAGCGAGTCCTCTTGATGCCGGCGTGGCGCGGCTCCAGGTCGAAGTATTCCTCCGGGCTGTCGCAGCCGGTCTTGCTGCGGAACACCTCGTAAAGCGGCGGCGTGAAACCCAGGTCAATCGGCACCCTGTCCGGTTCCTTACGGTTCAGCGCAGTGATCAATCGTTCGCGCGGTGACATGGTAGTCATGGTGCAGGTCGCAATTCGCACTTCGAGGCAACCTTCCTGCTGCACATTGCGTTCTTTCGGTGTCGGGGGCGCGTCCCTGGGTCAGGAAGGAAACTCTGTTTGTTGTTGCGAATCCTGCTCCCAAGTCTGGACGGGAAAGGGGTGCTGCCAATGTGGTGTCCACTATGCCGTGCGGAGTATCGTCCCGGCGCTACGCGATGCCCAAGTTGTGACATTGAGTTGGTTGAAGACCTCGACTCCGTGATGGAGGCTGAGAGGGAGCGCTTGCGGCAAGAGCGAGCCGAGAGACGGCAACCCGCGCCGCATGAGGAGGCTGACAGGGAGCGCTCGCCGCAAGAGCGAGGCGAGAGACGGCAACCCGCGCCGTATGAGGAGGCTGAAAGATACCCCGGCCTCCGAGGCATCTCGCTGGCCTACCAGGTCTTGGCATGGTTTGCTCTTTTTGGGATACCTCTGCTCTGGGCACTAGGTGCTAAAGGGCTAGGTGAGCCTTGGTTTGCCTCAGGCCTGGCTCTCGCAATCGCGACTGCATGCACATCATGGCTTGCACTCCGCTGCTACAGCCTCCTTATCCTTGTCTTGCTCGACATTGAGGAAAACACGCGTATGCTGCCACACGGTAGGGATCAGCATAAGTACCGCTCAGACTAGAACAGCGGGGAGCTCCGACAGGGGTGGCTCACCTTGTGATGGCGGTCAGGTCTCCCATCGCGAACGCGTTCACCGTGCTCCCGCAGTCGGCAAGCACGTTGCCCCGCGGATCTGCGATCAGGCTCTGGCCTCGGCCTGGCAGGCCCATCGGGTAGGAGCCAACGCGGTTCGCTCCCACGAAATACATGCCGAATTCCTTGACCTGGTCGAGGATGCGCGGATGATATAGCCGCACCCCAGGATTGTTGAAAGGGCAGAAAAGAACTTCGGCGCCGCGGTCTCTGATTGCCGCCCAGTAGTCATCGCGCCCGGTATCCGCGCAGATCAAAACGCCAGCGCGGATGCCGTCCCAGTCGAATACCACATGCTTTTTTCCGGGCTGAAACACTTCGTCCTCGAGCAGGCGCTCGTGGCCGGTCATGTTGATGGGGCGGCCCTCGAGTTTCGCCATGTAAGTCTCGTATGCGGCGCGGCTCACCAGGCTGCGCTTGGCGTAGGTGGCCACTATCCTGCCCTGGCTGTCTATGAAGACCGCTGCATTGTAGGGACGCGGATGGGCGCGCATCGTCATCCCGAATCCCACGCACACATTCCGCCGGGCGCAGAAACCAGCGAAGCGCACGGTAACCGGCCCCGGGACAGGCTCGGCAAGTTCATCCGCGTTGGGCGGATACTCGTGAACCATGTTCTCGTGAAAGAGAATGTAGTGCGCGCCTGATGCCGCGGCCCGTTCAGCCACGCTCAACGCAAGCGCCACATTCTCGTCAACCTGCCCCATGCGCGTGTCCAGTTGGCAGGCGGCGATGTTGACCAGCCTTCTCATGACGGTCTCGCTTGGAAACAGAATTCTGCGAGCGAAATGCAGCCCCTCTGCTCACTCCCGACGCAGAAGACGACGAGACGGCCCTAACGAGGCTTGTGTATGAGAGGAGAGTACATACAGGCCACGTTCCTGTCATTCTGAGCCGTAGGCGAAGAATCCCATTCTCTGCCCAGCGACGGGCGGCACCCCTGCTCGCCGGCTGATGAGATCCTTCGTCCCGTCCGCCTGCTGGCGGATCGGGACTCAGGATGACACAATAGGGGATATCCTCCTGCCCTCGGCTGATACAGGGACCTCGCCACGCAACAAAACGCTGCCATTTGTGCGTCAATAATATGAGCGAACCACGCACCGGAGGCTATCCCTGTGCCTCGCAGGTGAGTTGCTTTCTCGCTCGCTGAGGGTATAAGGAACAAAAAGGCCTCGTTGCGCAACTAAATGCAGGAAACCGGGCCTCATCCACCTAATTCCTTCACCGGTAGCGTAGGGCAGCGCGCAACAGGGGACGGCTTGGACAACGCAAGCGAGATGCGCATACTCGCCCGGCGGGTAACTCCGCATGGCCGCCTGCGATGGGTGAGGCAGGCCGCCGGGCCCGTTTTCCGGCAGATTTCCTCCATCATGCTCTGCGTGCTCGCGCTGTCCTGCCCCACCTGGGCGCAGGGGCCCCAGATGCAAGTCCAGGCGGGGTTCCAGGGGTTCTGCAAGGACTCCGAGTGGTTCCCCGTGACGGCGAGGCTCTACAACCAGGGGCGAGAGGTTACCGGCTCGCTGGCAGTCTCGGTCCCGACCCCGGATGGGCGCACCTCCACCACGTTCTCGCGCCCTGTGCAACTTGGCTCGCGGGCGGTCAAGGACTACGGCTTATACGTTCAGGGCTCGTATCTGCCGCCCCGGCTGACGGTGAAACTGCAAGCCGAGCGCGGGCCTGGAATCGAGAGCGAGGCAGTCCTCACGCCGCTGCTGTCTGACGACAGCCTGATCGCGGTGCTGGGGCGGGAGCGCGGCGCGCTCTCATTCTTGTCCGGCACGCGGCGTGGGCTGGTGCGAGATCAGCGGTGGTCACCAGGGCGCGTCTTGGGCGGCGGCGCTCGGCAGAGCGAAATCCGCGTCGCAGACGTGGCCCCCGGTTTTCTGCCTGACCTTCCGTGCGGCTACGCCTCCCTGGACCTGCTGGTCATTGGGGACATATCTGCCCGGGAACTGCGCCCCGAGGTGCAGGATGCTGTTACGAAGTGGGTTGAGACTGGCGGCAGCCTGGTGGTCATGGGTGGGCCCGACTGGGGGCGGCTGCGGGACCCATTTTTCAGGAATATCCTGCCGGTCGAGGCGACCGGCGCGAAAGAGGTGCAGGCGCTTGACGCCCTGGCCGTGGCCTACGGTTCCCTGCCCCAAGGCCCGGCCGTCGTGAGCACCTGCCTGCCCAAGAGCGGCGCCTCAGTGGTGCTGAGCCAGGGCGACATCCCCCTCATCGCCCGGTGGCCTGTAGGGTCGGGCCAGGTGATCTTCCTGGCCTTCGACTGCGCGCGGCCCCCGGTGCGAGGCTGGGCGGGCCAGGCCGGCCTCTGGAACGATCTGGTATCTTCCGCGCAGGCCACCACGCCCTTGCTGCAAGCGGCGCTCTCAGGCCAGGGCGCCTCCTACGGCTATGGCCCCTACAGAGGGATGTCCCCATCACCCTGGGGCGATGCACTGGCCAACTCGGTGCTCAACATTCCCGCCATGAGGACGCCGCCGTTCGGGTGGGTGGCAGCGTTCCTGGTTGCCTATGTGCTGCTGCTCGTGCCAATCAACTACCAGGTTCTGAAGTGGCGCAAGCGCCTGGAACTGGCGTGGGTCACCACGCCGGCGCTGGTCGTCATGTTCTCGATCGTGGCCTACTTGATGGGCTACAGCATGAAAGGCGGCCGCCTTCTGTTGAACCAGTTGTCGCTGGTCGAGACGCGCGCGGGCGCGCGCACGGCTGGCGTAACCTCCTTCGCGGGCCTGTTCTCGCCCGCCAAGACCACCTACGACATTGGGCTGGATACGCCCAACGGCGTCATTTCCGATGTCCCGCTCAGGGTGCAGGCCCAGGAAGGGCCGGGATTGACGCTCGTTGAGGGCGAGAGAATGCTGCTGCAGCGGGTCCCGATGAACATGTGGTCAATGCGAGTGTTCAGGATGGAGGGCTCCGCCGACCTGGGCAGGGGGCTGGACGCCGACCTCGCGCTCAGCGGGGGCGAGGTCGTCGGCCGGGTTATCAACCGCACCGGTTTCGACCTCAGCGGCTGCCAGGTCCGCATCGGCAGCGTCATGAGGTCGCTCAAGGACCTGCGCCGCGGCGGCACTGCCAGGTTCAGGATCAACGTTGTTCCGGGCGTGCCCTCTTCCGCCGGCGGAACTGGCTGGTCGTCTGCCGCCCAACCTTCGCCCGGCCCGGCATATCCCGCAGCCGGGGGTCCTGCCATACCTCCGGAACAGCAGATGCGCATGGCTGCTACGGAGGCCTTCTTCGCTCCCGGCCGGGGGGTCAGGGAGGGGGGAGGCCCCGTCCTTTCCGGGTGGGCGAAGAAGCGGTTCTTGGGCCTGACGGTTGATGGCCGGTCTCCAGAACCGACGCACGTTGCTTTCGTGATCTTCCATCTCCCGCTGAGGCTCGCCGGAAAAGGCCCCATTGCCCTCCCATACGGGATGTCCGACGGTTCGATAGTGGAGATGCAGAGCGCGCAGACCTTCCCGTCAGCCGCCGCCGGGGTGCCGATTGAGGACGGCTACCTGGTGAAGGAGTTTCGCCTGCCAGCGCCGGTGGGGTCTCTGGCCGTTGAGCGGCTCGAGGTGTACGCTGACTTTGCTGCCTTTCTTGGCGGGCCTCAGCGAGTGGTGCCGCGCCTCCCGGGCGGGGGATTTGGCACAGTTACGACAGTCCCGGGGCCGGGGGGCGGCCCGGGGCAGCGTGTCGGCCTCGGGCAGGTTTCGCTGCAGGTCTATAATTGGCGCACGGGCGCGTGGGATGCGCTGCCAGGGACCGCCGGAAGTGTCCCCGTTGCTGACCCCGCTGCCCATGTGCGCTTGCCTGAAGGGGTAGTGCGTGTCAAGTTTGCCTGCCAGCCAGGGACAGGGGGCCGTGCCGGGGCGATCCTCAGCCGCCTGGACATTTCCCTGCGGGGCTACGTGAAGTGAGCGGCATGGGGCCACTGCCAGGAGAAGACGATGCTGACGGTTGACCACCTGCGCAAAGACTACAGGGACCTGACGGCAGTCAACAACCTGTCCTTCCGTCTCGACAAGGGGGACATTTTCGGCTTCATCGGGCCCAACGGCGCGGGCAAGACGACCACGCTCAAGGTCTGCGCCACGCTGCTCGAGCCGACCGAGGGGACGGTCTATGTTGACGGCCTGGATGTAACGACGCAGGCCGCCGATGTGCGCGGGATCATCGGGTTCATGCCCGACTTCTTTGGCGTTTACGATGACATCATGGTGTGGGAATATCTGGAGTTCTTCGCTGCCTCGTATAGCATCCCCAGGCATCGGCGGAAGGGCATCATTGACGATGTGCTGGAACTGACCGATCTGAGGGGCAAGCGCGATGCCTTCGTGGAGGAGCTATCGCGCGGGATGAAACAGCGGCTGTGCCTTGCCAAGACGCTGGTGCACGACCCGAAAGTCCTGCTTCTCGATGAGCCCGCCTCGGGCCTGGACCCCCGCGCGCGCATCGAGATCAAGGAACTGCTCAAGGAACTCAAGGCGATGGGCAAAACGATCCTGATCTCATCGCATATCCTGCCCGAACTGGCCGACTTCTGCAACAAGATCGGGATTATCGAGCAGGGGGAGATGGTGATCAGCGGCGACGTGGAGGAGATCATGCGCGTGGTCCACGGGGGCATGGCGCTGGAAATCACTCTTTACGACGACTGCGAGAAGGCGGTTGCCTTGCTTTCCGAACTGCCCGATGTCAGGGCCGTCAAGCGCGACGGGAACTCGATACGCGTGGATTTCTCGACCGATCAAGTGGATAACACAGCGATCATCCGCAGATTGATCGAAAACGGTGTGCGCGTGCGGTCGTTCAACGAGACGCGCGTTGACCTCGAGGATATCTTCATGAAGGTAACGCGAGGGGTGGTCTCGTGAGAGGGGATTCGCCCAAATTGGCCGCGCCTCTTGAAGGGGGCAGCGCATGACGGTTGCCGTTCTCAATCGGCTCCGCCTGCAAAACCCCGTGCTGTGGAAGGACCTGCGCACCCGCATGCGTGGGACGAGGGCCTTTCTGGTTCAGGGGCTGTATGTGGGCATCCTGGCTCTCTCGATGGGCGTGGCCTACCTGTTCCAGTGGCGCACTTTCACCGCAGCGGGCTCTCCGCCGGTCGCCTTTGCTTCTCAACTAGGGCGAGGGATTTACCTGGTCATCTTCTGGATTCAAGCCGCCATGGTAGTGGTCGTGACGCCGACTCTGACCGCGAGCGCGATCACCATCGAACACGAACAGCGCACCTACGAACTTCTCGTGTGCACTCGCCTGATCCCTCGCACCATCCTGGTGGGCAAACTGCTGTCGGGCTGGCTGTTCGTGGTGATGCTGCTCACCTGCTCGCTGCCGATGTCCGCTCTTTGCCTGATGCTGGGCGGGGTCTCGGGGAGCGAGATATTCTGGAACTACGTCGTCCTGTGTCTTTTCGCGCTGCTGTTCGCCAGCGTCGGGATTCTGTTCTCCTCGATATATCGCCGCTCGGTCCAATCCGTCCCGCTGGCCTATGTGTGCACTTTCCTGTTCGCGAGCGCGGCGTCAAACGTTGGGCCAATGCAGGGAGGGCCATTCTGGACGCTGAACCTGTTCGCATGGGGTGCCGCGGGGGGCAGCGCCATCGGGTTTTTCTCGTTCTCCATCCCGGCATGGCTGCCGGTCGTAATCCTTCTTCCGCTCGCCTGCCTTCTGATGCTGAACCTGGGCATTCAGCGGGTTCCGCATTTCGTGGCTGATCGCGCCCTTGCCATCCGCTTGCTGACTGCGGGCCTGCTCGTGACGTTCATGCTGCTGGCAATGGGCGGCGCCGGAGCCGGAGCGCTCGGCTATGCGGCTGGCATTGGGCTTGGCTGCGCCTCGCTGCTTATCGTGATGCCCGCTTCGTTTGCCACCGGATACAGGCCGCGGTCCTGGCCTCGTTCGCTGGTGGGATGGCTGCTTGGGGGCCTGGACCCGCGCCGCATGTTCTCCAGCGAACTGAGCGGCGGGTGGGCGTATGTGCTGGTGCTCGTCGCTCTCTATTCCGCGACCCTGTTGCTTGCTCCCAGTGTGCCGGGCGGTCAGCCGGCGCTCGACGTCTGGGCGATCTTCGTTTTTCTTGCCTCGATCGTCTTCTGCTACAGCGCGCTCGGAGCGCTCGGGGCTGCGTTCGACTCGCGCTCCCTTGGGGTCGCGCCCATTCTGCTTCTTTACACGTTCAACTGGTTGGTAACCGGGTTCATCTGGACCACCTATCGCGGGGCCGTCACGCAGCCGGGGCCTGCGGAACAGTATGCCCTGCAACTTTCGCCTTTCGTGGGCCTGATGACACTCTTTGGCTACGGCTCCAGCCAAACCCAGTCCCCTCTCCCGGGCCCGTGGGGCGGGCGACCCTTCTGGGAGGTAAGCGCGATACTCCACCTGATCGTTGCCGTCGCAGCACTTGCAGTTGCCGAGATGGTTTACCAGGTTTACCGGCGGCGCGCGCTCCTCCGCGAGGCCCCGGTAGAGCATCGGGCGGAATCAGGAGAGTGACATGCAAGCCGAGGCGGTTCTCGACTACCGGCTGACCGGACTGAGGCGGCGGGTCAGGCTGCTCGTGGCGGAAAGGGCTGCGCTGGCCGCAGGCATATGGGCAGCGGTGGTGTGCCTGGCCTTGGTCGGGCTGGACAAGTTCCGCCTCGCGCGCATCGAGTGGTATTATCTGGCTGCGATTCTGGCTCTTGGCCTGGCCGGCGGCTGGGCGTGGGGGTTTTTCCAACGGCTGACCACATTTGAGGTCGCGCGCACTGCCGAGAAGAGGCTGTCGCTGAAAGAGCGCCTGTCGAGCGCAGTGGCCCTGCAGCGGCTGTCAGATCAGGACGACATGGTCGCAGCGCTGTTGCGTGATGCCGCAGAACGTCTCCGCCCGGTGCGCCCATCGCGGCTTTTCCCCCGGCGTTTCGGAAGGCGCGGGCAGGTTTTCCTGGCGCTGCTGGTCGCGCTGGCGGCGGCCGTGATCCTGCCCGAATTGTCGCCGTTCCAGTCGGCTGCCACGCGCAGGGAACGGGCGAGAATGAGCGCGGCAGGGGAAAGGCTAGTGAAACTGGCGCACAGGCTGGAGAAACGCCCCGTTCCGGGCAGGGCGAAGATTCTGAAGCAGATCGCGCTCAATATGAAGGCGCTGGGCAAGGACATGCAGACCGGCAGGGCAACGCGCAAGCAGGCTTTCGTGCGGCTTCACAGGTTGGAGAAGCAGGTGAAACTCGCGCAGCGCGAACTATCAGGCCCGCAGGGGGAGAAGCCGCTCGCCCAGGCAGCGACCGAGATGAAGATGGCTCAAGATGCGCTCGCTCGAATGCGCATGATGCAGAAGGCCAATATTCTGGCCTGGTTGAAGGCCGCGCGCGAGGCGAAGGCGGGAAAAAACGGCGGGAAGGAAGGGGAGGGGGCAACCAAGCCGCTGACCGACGAGCAGATGAAGGCGCTGGAGAGGCTGGCCGCATCGCTGAAGCCCTCGACGGCGCAGGAACTCCTGAAACTGCCTGAGGACCTGGCCTCGACACTGGCGAAACTCCTGGCGAAGAAAGACATGCAGGAGGCGTTGAAGATACTGCAGCGGCTGGCCGAGAAACTGCAGAAGCCGGAAACGCTGCGCAAACTGACGCCGGAACAGATGAAGCGACTTGCGGAGGAACTGCGCATGCTTGCCGAGCGGCTGAAGAAGACCGACCTCGATGCGCTAGCCAGGCAGTTGCTCGCGCTGGCGAAAGCCCTCGAGCGCGGGGATATCAAACTAGCCATGCGCTGCGCCAATGGCGTCGGGGGTACCTGACTGGGCCTCTTGGGCCTCGGTGGGGCCCTTGGCGGCATTGGGTCATGCCAGGCAGGGCTGGGGATGGGGATCGGTGCGGGCACAGGCATGGCAAAGTATGTGCCAGGCATGCCTCACACCGTGCCGCGCGGCGCGCGAACGCGAATTCCCGCGAAGCACTACGATACGCGCGTGTCCGGGCGGCCTGGAGACAAAGGCGATGCCTACTCGCTCCAGATTCTGGGCGCGCCGGACAAGGAGCACAAGGCGCGCGTTCCCTACTACAGGGTGTATTCGGACTATGCGAAGGCGGCCGAGAACGCGCTGGGCCGAGAGGAGGTTCCCGGCCCTTACCGGGAGCGCGTGAAGACATATTTCGAATCGCTGAAGCCGGAGTCGAAGTGAGAGATGTAGGGGCACGGCGTGCCGTGCCCCTACGGGTCGGAATGACATGCGGGGGATTGTAGGGCGCGGGTTCCATCCCGCGCCGCGGACGGTGGCGGGGGCTGGAGCCCCCGCCCTACAGGGCGCACAGCCGAGGGCGGCTGTGCCACATGAGATTGTGAGGAGGGTGTGATGGAAGCAACCGAGCGAGCGGAACGCTTCAGGTCCGATTTCGAGGTCCTCAGGGCGGAGATCGCAAAGATGATAGTCGGCCTTGAGGAAGTGGTGCAGGGGGTGCTTGCTTGCCTGCTGGCCGATGGGCACGCGCTGCTCGAGGGAGTGCCCGGTCTTGGCAAGACGCTCTTGGTGCGCACGCTGGCCCAGTGCGTGGACCTGAAGTTCTCGCGCATCCAGTTCACGCCCGACCTGATGCCGGCGGACGTTGTTGGCACGAACATCATCGTCGAGTCGCCCGGCGGCGGCAAGGAGTTTCGATTCCAGGCAGGGCCCGTGTTCGCGAATATCATCCTGGCGGATGAGATCAACCGGGCAACGCCCAAGACGCAGTCGGCAATGCTGGAGGCGATGCAGGAGCACTCGGTTACCGTGGCGGGGACGATGCGCAAACTGCAGGAGCCGTTTTTCGTCCTCGCGACGCAGAACCCGATCGAGATGGAGGGAACCTATCCGCTGCCCGAGGCGCAGTTGGATCGCTTCATGTTCAAACTGCTTGTCGGCTATCCGAGCCTGGAGCAACTGGGAGTCATCATGGACCGCACGACGGGCGCTGCGATCCCGCAGGTGTCGCCCGTTCTCGACAGCGCGCGCGTTCTGGAGATGCGCCAGGTGGTGAGGGAGGTGCCGATTGCGCCGCACGTTCGCGAGTATGCGCTGAACATCGTGCTTGCAACTCATCCCGGCTCGCCCGCCGCAACGGAGATGACGAACCGCTTCGTGCGCTACGGCGCAAGCCCTCGCGCAGCGCAGGCATTGATCCTGGCGGGCAAGGTGTTCGCGCTTCTGGACGGGCGGTTCAACGTGTCTTTCGATGACGTGCGCAAGGCCGCGCCGGCCGCGCTGCGCCACCGCATCCTGCTCAATTTCGAGGGCCAGGCAGAGGGAGCGAGCACCGATGCGATCACAGCGGGAATACTGGAGCAACTTGCATCCAAGATCCAGCCTGCCCTGGAGGTTTGAGTCGTGTGGTGACGGATATGGCGCCACGTTTCTGTCATTCTGAGCGAAGCGAAGAATCCCATTCACCTCGGGGTGAACTCCGCGAAGAACCTCGGTAACCCATCAGTGCGAGATGCTTCGCCCGACTGCGTCGGGGCTCAGCATGACAGACGGGACGAGGGAGCCCGCAGAGGGGCTCCCCTACGGACAGATGATCATAGCCGATCAGACAACTGCAGAGCCGCTCCTGACCCCGGAGTTTCTGCGGAAACTTGAGCGGCTGCGCCTTGTGTCGCGGCGGGTGTTTGCCGGGCGCGTGTGGGGGGAGCGTAGGTCGAAAAAGCGCGGCGCATCGGTCGAGTTCGCCGACTTCCGCGACTACGTTCACGGCGACGACCTGCGCCACCTGGACTGGAACGCGTTCGCGCGGCTCGACAGGCTGTTTCTCAAACTGTTCGTCGAGGAAGAGGACCTCAACGTCGCTCTCCTGGTTGACGCGAGCAACTCGATGACTTTCGGGCAGCCGCCCAAGTTCGATTATGCGCGGCGGGTGGCGGCGGCGCTCGGCTACCTGGCGCTGTGCAACTTCGACCGGGTTACGTTCTGGTCATATGGCGAGCGATTGCGCAGCGTTTTCGGCCCCACGCGCGGACGCGGGCGGGCGCTGGAGAGCCTGCGGTGGCTTGAGGGACTGCAGGCCGACGGCGCAACTTCGAGCGGCGCGGCCCTGCGCGAATTCGCTCTTCGCGCGAAGCAGCCGGGGCTTGTGGCGGTAATCTCCGACTTCTTCGACGAGGATCACCTTGACGGACTGAAGGCGCTTGCAGGACGCGGGTTCGAGGTTACAGCGATGCACGTGCTTGACGAAGAGGAATTGCGCCCGAGCCTGGCGGGGGACCTGAAATTGGTTGACAGCGAGACGGGCTCTGAGCGAGAGATAACGGTAACGCAGGGCCTCTTGCGGGCCTACCAGCGGCGTCTGCGCGAGTTCTGCGATGCTCTCGATGCGTGCTGCCGGCGCTTTGGCATCCACTCGCTGCGCATCTCGACCTCCGAGCCGTTCGAGGACCTGATTCTCAACTACCTGCGCCGCCGCGGGATGATCGAGTGACGGCTGAGCGCCGAGCGCGATGAACCTGCTCACTCCCTGGGCCCTATTGTGGTTTGCGCCGCTGGCGACGGCAATCATCTTTCTGTACCTGCTGAAGTTGAAGCGCAGGCCGCTGGTTGTTTCATCGGTGATGCTGTGGAACAGGCTGCTCGCCGACATACAGGCGAATGCTCCGTTCCAGCGGCTGCGGCGCAACCTCCTTCTACTGCTTCAACTACTTGCACTGCTTTCACTGGTCATCGCCCTCGCCCGGCCGTTCGTGCGCGCCAAGGGATTCGAGGGGCAGAGCATCGTGCTGATCTTCGATGCGTCGGCCAGCATGAAGGCCGCAGATGTCTCCGGCACGCGCTTCGGCGCGGCAAAGAGGACCGCGCTGAAAGCGGTGGACGACCTGGGGCGCGGGGACACGATGATGGTGATCGTCGCCTCCAGCAGGACGCGGGTGGCATCGTCGTTCACAGCGGACAAGCGGGCCCTGGCGCAGGCGATCAACTCGCTGGAGTGCAAGGACACGACGACCGATCTCGATGACGCGCTGCGACTTGCCGACTCGCTGTGCGCGCGCAAGAAAAGCGCGCGCATCGTGGTGCTGAGCGATGGGGCATTTCCGCCGGTCGCCAATGCTGTCGAATCGCGGGCCAGCGTAACCTTCATCCGGTTCGGACGAGGCTCGGAGAACGCGGCGATCACCGCCCTGGATGCGCGCCGTTCGCTTTCCGGCGCACCGGGGCACCAGGTTTTCGTCGCCACGCAGAACTTCTCTTCGAGCCGCAAAACCTTCACCGTTGAATTGCTCGTCGAAGGCCAGATGCTCGACGCGCGCGAGCAGACGCTTGCGCCCGGCGGCAAGGGCGTCGAGATATTCGACGTGCCCGAGGATGCGCACGGCCTGGTAACCGCGAGGCTGGATGTTCGCGACGATCTGGCAGCGGACAACACGGCCTCGACGTTCCTGGCCCCACGCCGCCGTTCGACGATGCTGCTGATCACGAAGGGCGACCTGTTTCTCGAGCGGGCTCTCGCCCTCGACCCCGGCCTCGACGTGGTGAAGGCTGCTTCCGCACCGAACAAGCCCAGGGCTTACGATGTGGTTGTGGTCGAGGGTGTAGAGGTTGCCAAGTTGCCGAAGGCGAGCGGCTATCTGTTCATCAATGCCACGGGAGAAATGGCGCCGGTCGAGGCGAGTGGAACGATCAGCAATCCTACCATCGTGGACTGGTCCCGGACGCACCCGGTTACTCGCTACGTTGACTTCAGCGGTGTTCGCATTGCTGCGGCGCGGGCGGCGGCGCTCAAGCCCTGGGCCGCGGCCCTGTCCGAAGGCGAACGGGGGCCGCTGATTGCAGCCGGCGAGCGAGGGGGAGTGCGCTGCCTGTATGTGGGCTGGGACCTGCTGCAGTCCGACTTCCCGCTGCGCGTCGCTTTCCCGATATTCGTGGCGAACTGCGTGGACTGGCTCACGCGGCCGGCGCTTGCCGGGGAGCAGGGCGCGGCGCGCGCCGGGGCGGTCGTTTCAGTCGGCGTGCCTGCCCACCTGACCAAAGCGCGGCTCATCACTCCTTCGGGTCAGACAGACTTGCAGGTGGAGCGCAATCCGCTCCTGATCGAGGACACCGAAACGACGGGCGTTTACGCGGTCGAGGGCAAGGGATTTCGCCGCCGGTTCGCCGTCAATCTGCTGAGCCGCGACGAGTCGAACACCCGGCCCGGCGACCAAGTGTCCATCGGCGGAAAACGCGTGGCAGGCTCGCGCGGGGCGGTGCGGACGAACAAGGAGATCTGGCGCTGGCTTGTGATCGCGGCGCTGGCGGTCGTTACGCTTGAATGGCTGGCCTATCACCGGAGGCCGTGACGACGGAATGAGATAGCGCGCAATGCCATTCCAGTTCACGCATCCGGGCTATCTGCTGTTGCTGCCGCTGCTGGCTGCGGCGGCGTGGTGGGTCAGCCGCAGGAGCCTGGCGAGCCTCACGCGCACGCGGCGCATCGTATCCAACGCAGTGCGCCTGGCAGTGCTGGTGCTGCTGGTGCTGGCCCTGGCCGGGCTGCAGGTCGTCCATGTCTCGCATTCCCTGTGCACCGTGTTCGTATTGGACGTGTCGGCCAGCGTGCCCGCCGAACTGCAGAAGGCTGCCCTGGACTACGTTCGCTCAGCCTGCAAGAAGATGCGCAGGAACGACAAGGCGGCGCTGGTTGCATTCGGGGCAGATGCCTACATCGAACTGCCTCCCAGCGAAGCGCCCAAGATAACGCGCATCTACTCCCGCCCGTCGTCGAACTACACCGACCTGGCCTCGGCCGTGCGGCTCGGCCTTGCGTCCCTGCCGCAGGACTCTGCCCGCCAGATAGTCGTGCTATCGGACGGCAACGAGAATCTGGGCTCCGCGCTCGACCAGGCGCTGGCGTGCAAATCGAGCGGGGTGAAGATTCACGCCGTTGCGCTGCGCTCCAGGATCAAGTCGGAGGTGATGCTGGAGCGCGCCTCGATGCCTGCTGAGGCAAAGCGCGGCGAGCCCTTCGAGATGAAGATCGTCGCCTACGCAACGGCTCCCGCCGGCGGGCGGCTGCGCCTGTTTCGCAATGGCTCCTACGTGGGCGAGCAGCAGGTGCAACTTCTGCCGGGAAAATCCGTGATCAATGTGCCCCAGTCAATCGAGAAGCCTGGGTTCTATACCTACGAGGCGCTGCTCGACGCGGGCCCCGACACGCTGAGCGAAAACAATCGCGCTCTGGGATTCGTGCAGGTGCGGGGAAAGCCGCGCGTCCTCGTGCTTGCCGGTTTGCCCGAGCAGGCCGCTCATCTTGCGAGAGGGCTCCAGGACCACGGCATTGACGTCGCCGTCCAGGGCCGGGAAGGGATTCCGACCAACCTGGCAGGTTGGCAAAACTGGGACGCGGTGGTGTTCTCGGATATTCCCGCTTTCGCGCTGACGCCCGAGCAGATGCTGATGATCCAGACCATGGTGCGGGACCTCGGCGGCGGCTTTGCGATGGTGGGCGGCGAGGACGGTTTCGGCGCGGGCGGCTACTTCAAGACGCCGATAGAAGAAACGCTGCCGGTTGATATGGCGATCCGCAAGCAGAAAACGTTCCCTTCTCTGGCGGTCATGCTGATCATGGACACATCGGGCTCCAGCGGCGAGATGGTCGGCGGCGAGCAGATGATCCGCCTGGAGGCGGAGTCTGCGATCCAGGTGGTGGACCTGCTGCAGGATATAGACCGCATCGGGGTGATCGTCAGCGGGCAGGCAGTGGACGTGCTGGCCCCGATTCGCTATGCGCGCGACAAGGCCGCGCTGATCAGCGACCTCAGCCGCATGGTGCCTGGCGGCGGAGGCATCTATTGCCGCCCCTCGATGCAACGAGCCTACGAACTGATAAGGCCGGTGGACGCGCGCATCAAGCACGTCATCATGCTCGCCGACGGCGGCGACTGCGACGAGCAGGCAGGCTGCGATGAGATCGCGGCGATGATGAAACGCGACCGGATCACGTTCTCGACGGTTTCTTTCGGCCTGGGCAATCATACCGCATTCCTGCAGCGCGTCGCGAAAGTGGGCGCCGGAAACTTCTACCTGGCAACGCGGCCCAGCGACCTGCCGCGCATCTTCACCAAAGACGCAATGATGGCCAGCAAGTCGCTGATAGTCGAGGAGCCTTTCAAGCCCAAAGCCGACCCCAGCGCCGAGATCCTCCGCGGCATTGACCTGGGCTCGATGCCCCCGCTGCTCGGCTACGTCGCAACCACGCCGAAGCCGCTGGCCTCCCAGCCCCTGATAACCCACAAGAATGATCCGCTTCTGGCAACCTGGCGCTACGGCCTTGGGCGCTCGGTCGCTTTCACGTCCGATGCACAGGCGCGTTGGGCGGCGCACTGGCTGGGCTGGCCCGGATATGGCAAGTTCTGGGCGCAGGCTGTGCGCTGGATGATCAGGCGCGCACGCCCGACCAACTGGCAGACCACCGTGGAAGAGAGCGCCGGCCAGGGGCGGGTCACGGTCGAGGCGATGGATAATCAGGGGCGGTTCATCAACTTCCTCGACCTGGAAGCCCACATAGTAAAACCCGACCTGAAATCGCAAAACATCAGGCTCGAGCAGACTGCACCGGGCCGTTACTCTGGGGAGTTCCCTGTCAGAGACGTCGGGGCCTACCTGGTTACCGTTACCCCGCGCGGCAAGACCGAAGGCGCGGGCCAGACGGCAGGAATCGTCGTCCCTTACTCCCCTGACTACAAGGATTTGAAGCCCAACGAGTTCCTGTTGAACCAACTGGCCGAGACGACCGGCGGCCGCATGGACCCCGCGCCGGAGTCGGTTTACGGCGGCAAACGCCAGCCTGCGCGCAGCCCTCAGGACGTGTGGGCTCTGCTCGTCCTGCTGGCCGCCCTGTTGTGGCCCGTTGATGTCGCGGTGCGACGGCTGGCGATCGAATCGGCCCAGGTCGCAGCGGCCGCTGCATGGGCGCGCGATAGAGCGCGATCGGCATGGGGGGCGGTGCGCCCGAGGCGACGGCTTCGTCCTGCCCACGAGCCGACCCTTGGCCGCTTGCTGCAAGATCGCGAGAGGCGCAAGGCGGAAAGGCCTGCGCCGGTGATTGCCGAAGGGGCGTTGCCTTCAGTAACAGCCGCCGGACAGGAAAAGCCACCTGCCGCTCCCGTTGGCGCTGGCGTGAGCCGCGCGCCGTCAGCCCGGGAGCCCCAGGCGCCGAAGGCTGGCGAGGGCGAAGGCGATGCACTCTCGCGCCTGAAGGCTGCCAAGAAACGCGCCCGCAGGGGCGATCATTGAAGTTCGCAGAATAGAGTCGGCAGGTGACAGATGGAGCGGGGATTTCCGCCCCCGCGCGCCGAACCGTCCTGCAAGCGCGCCTTGCGAGGTTCTCCATTGCGTCGGGCCTTCAGCAAATTGCGTTCTTTGTCGAGTTTGCGGCAGGGCAAGACTCCCTGGCTCGTGGGCGTGTTTCTGGCCGCGGCAATATCTGCAGCCCAGTACGGGCCCACGCTCGCAGAGCCGTTTGAATACGGCGATCGGTCGCAAAACCGCTCCGACACTGCGCTGATGCTGGGCAGATTGCGCGGCGGGCTGGGGCCCTCGGACATGTTCGGGGCCTGGCCGGCGCAGGTCTATTGGCGACCGGTAACCATGCTCTGGCATGTGGCGGAATACTCGCTCTGGGGCGAGCGGCCCTTCTTCTCTCGCCTGACCGGGCTGCTGCTGCACATCGGCGTGCTGACGCTGATCATGGTCGTCGTGTGGAAGGCTTCCAGGTCGAGGGCGGCGGCTCTGGTCGCGATGCTGGCATACGCCGTCCTCGGCGAGCACGGAACAGCAGTTGTCTGGATATGCGCGAGAGCGGAGTTGCTGTGCGCGCTTTTCTACCTCGCCGCAATTGCGGCGTTTCTGTCTGCCGGGAAAGGGTGGCTGTGGTCGCTGCCGTTCGCCGCGCTCGCCCTGGGGGCGAAGGAGATGGCGGTCAGCCTGCCGCTTGTTGCCAGCGCCTGGGCAATTGCCCTTCGCAGGCGGGATCGGTTGATCGCGGCCGCTTGCCTCTGGGCGCTGCTGGCAGCGTATATATTGCTGCGATTCAAGATACTGGGGCTCGTGGTCGCGGGCACAGGCCACAGCATGTCGTGGCGCTCGAGTCTGACGATGTATTCCAGTTTCATTGCGGACCCGGTGGTCGCGCTCCTCCAGGCCCCGCGGGCCTTTCCATTCGATCTCAGCCTTGTCGCATATCCTCCCTTCTGGGTATTCGTGCTGCGCGAGACTGTTTTCTGGTTCGCGGTTTACGTTCTCGTGCGCCGCTGCGCCGGGCCTGCCGCGGCCTTCTTCCTCTGGAAGGCGATCGCTTACTTGCCAGTCATCCGGTACGTCACTGACCTGGAAACAGCCTGGCACTATCTCTACCTCCCGGACATCGGAAACAGTATGCTGCTCGGACTGGTCGCGGCCACGCTGTGGGATTTCGCAAGGGGGAAGTCCGGGCGGCGCATATGGAGCGAGGAGGGCCTTGCCAGATCGGGGAAAGGATGAAACGATGCCGAGAAACCGATCAGCACTGTGCTGCCTGATGCACCTGTTCTGCGCCGCGCTCGCAACTTCAGCGATTGCAGGAAATGGCGAAAGGAATCCAGCAATGGAAAAGCCTTCTTCTGCCGTGGTCGTGCTCGCCTACGATGGAACCGGCGATTTCGGCCCCCAGACGCCTGGGACGAAGACCGCCGGATGGCAGGAGGCGATAAACTACTGCGTCGAGCGCAAGCGCGACCTGTATGTCAAGGGCGGCTGGGGCGGCGAAACGGCTATCTATCATGTGACCGATACAATCCGGATCCCGCCAACCCAGGATTTCCGGATTGACGGCGGCATCTATGTGGTCAACTGGACGGGCCCTATGGATAAGGATTTGCTCGTCATTGATTCAGGCATGGACTGCCACTATACGTTCGGCATACTCGTTTACGGCGGCCTGGGCGCGGCGCTGAGGGTCAAGCCCGAGAACCCTGTCCCGATTGACAAGTTCGCGGTGTTCACTGATTCCGAGATCAGGACCTCATCCATCGCCGACCCGCACCCATTCCAGCGCGGCGAACGCAAAGGCGGCGCCGGGGTGGTGTTCGACACCAGCAAGGCGCCTATTGTCCACGCGGATTTCTACTTCACGGCGGTTCTCAATTTCGCAACTTGCATTGATGCTGGGAGTTCGGGCCACGCCTTTGCATTCAACGGTCTCGATTGCGTTCACCTGCACACCAACGCCGACAACAGCACGCTGCTGCGGCTCGGAAGCCGCTGCTCACAAAATACCATCAAGGTTGGAATCGGCGTTGACCAGGGAGCGACTGGGGTGAAGGGCGTTGACATATTGGGCTCAAACAACACCCTCGAGGTTACGACGAGGGGAGGCTTTCCAAAATCGAACGACATCATCTTTGAAGAACCCGCCCGGGGAAACCAGGTCAACATCATCCACGGCAGGGATCCGTTCGATCCCCTCGATATCATTACCGATCTGGCAGCAACGCCGACCAATGAGGTTACCTGGACCGGAGGGCCAGCACCGGTCCAGACCATCAAGGCCGAACCGGGCAGTTACGTCCATACGCAGCGGCTCTATCCGGCGACCGTCAGGGTCCTCGGCGGCAGGGTGTCAGGAATCGCGCTGGTGCGCGGAGGCCAGACCATCGAGTATGAGGCAGGGAGGAATGCAGAAATCCTGATGAGCGTGGGGGATCAACTGAAGATCACCAGCACGGCTGCGCCCACGCTTCAGATCATCCCGCTCAAGGTGCGGTAGCGCGGCCTTCACCAGGGCTTCACGCGGTCCAAGGCCTTCTTCACCAGGCGGCGTGCGGGGGTCTGTTCGGCATGCCCAGAGAGCCTGGTGCTCAAAAGCCATACCAGCAGGAAACACAGATGCACGCCCGTCAGGTAGAACGTCCGGCTGTCAAAGCCGAGAACATGTTGCGAATGGGCCGTTGCCTGCTGGAAAAGGATGCCGCCGAGGAACCCGCCCGCCATTCCGCCCAGCCCGCTTGCATAGTTGACCAGGGCGAAACCTTCTGCCTGTATCGCCGTGGGGACAGCGTCGAGCATCGCTCGCGTCTGGCCCATCAGGTAGCCGCCCTCGAACACGCCCCACAGCAGGTAGAATCCGATGGCCCACCAGACCAGCAGCGATCCTTGCCCGGGAAAGGCCAGAAAAGCCAGGCCCAGCAGCCCCTCCGGGATGATGGTGATGGCAAGAGCGGCGCGGCTGCCGTGATCGTCCACCAGGCGGCCCCATCGCTGCAAGCCGCAGACGTTTCCGAAAGCGGCCACAGCCCCAAACCACACGATAGCATTGGCGGGCACTCCATTCGCCGTGAGCAAGACTACCCAGAACGGCGTTGAGAGCGTTGCAACGAAAGTGCGGGCCGAGATGAACGCCAGAAACCTGCGCAGGGAGCCCACACCCAGCGCATCGCCAAGCCGCATCAACAATCCGTTATCCTGAGGGACGGCTGGCCGCTCTGGGACAATGCGAAGCAGCCATGCCGCAACCGACATCGCGGCCATCGCCGCGACGAAAAGCGCGATGAAGCGCTGGCTGGATGGATGCCTGCCCAGATACCATCCCGCGAACACGGGCAGCACGATGTCGAAAGCCCTGAGCCGCGTGCGCAGCCGCGCAAAGAACGCGCCGACGGCGCCGCCCGCGGTGGCATCCTGCAGCAGTGGCCACCAGCCGGTGGCACCGATGGTCAGGATCACGACGCGCAGCGAATTGAGGCCGATTGCCAGCCAGACGACGCCCGGGCCGCTGCCGCCGACCGCTGCCACCGCCGCGAGCGCGGCAAGAGGCACCACCGAACCAAGCCGCCCGATCATGTGCAGCCTGGCCTTTCCAACCCGCGGAAGCAACTGCAGGCCCGTGAACTGCCACAACGGCGCCATCTGCACCAGCGCCGCCTGCGCCCCGATCTGGAATGGCGTGGCTCCCAGTCCGAGCAGGAAAAGCATGAACGGGCCGATGGCGGCATTCTTCACCGAATCGAACACCGCCACGTTGATCAGAGCCGCCTGCCCCTGCCGCCGCTCGGCCTCGGGGAGCAATCCTTCCTTGTCTTCTAACGCGCTTTCCATTTTCTCGGCAAGGCAATCGCCGCGCGGCAAGCCATGCGCGCGAAGTGCCGCATAGTCCCGACTGGCATCGGGCCGCGCTTGGTGGGCATTATCAGTTTTTGCCGCGCCCTGCGTTCTATCCTGCAAAGGGGATTGCAGAGTAGGGGCACGGCAGCCGTGCCCCTACCCTTGTGAAACTGGCCACGCGACAATAGTCCGGGTTACTACGCCTCCGGGCCAAGCAGGCGGAGGGCGTTGGAGCGGGCGATGGCTTCTACCCGCGCTTGCGCGCAGTCGGTTTGGCGCCCCGACGCTTGCGCACGGAGCGCGCTTTTGGGGAGCGGACAGCAAGGGGTATCTCGGCCTGCTCGCCGGTGGCTTCATTGATAACCACGAGCACGCCACCGTCCTCGCGGCGCAGTTGCTGGTTCGCGTTCAGCAACTCGACGCCGTAGATAGTGCCGTCAGGGGCCACATCCACGATCATTTCGTCGCTTATGCGAATCGCTTCGACTTCGGCTGTCTTCTCCTGGAACCGAATGTATGCGATGTTGTATCTGGGATCATATGTGAGTTTCACGTCAGCCTCTCTTCGCGCTCATCCTGTGTCCAGGCGAAGCAGGCGGCGGGCGTTGGAGCGGGCGATGGCATCGCGGACTTCAGGCGTTACGTCAAGATCGGCGAGCCACTGCACCTGCGGCAGGGGCTGGCCGTGGCCCATGTAATCGGTGCCCCAGAGAAGCCTGCGCCAGTGGCGCGAGATGAAACCCGCCGCGAATTCCGGGTCGCGGGTCATGGCATTGTAGCCCGATCCGGCTGACAAGTCTGCATACAGGTTCTCGTATTCGCTGAACAGGCGGTCGAGCGCGCCCCCAGGCGTAATGGGCCGCTTGGGATAGCCGCCCTTGCCATCATCATCCCCCGAGATCGCAGCCCAGAAACTCGGCCCATGGCCGACCCACTTCACATTCGGGTACTGCTTCAAGCACTTCTCAAGTCGCGGCAAACCAACATCGTCATAGCACAGGTCCGTGTTGATCTCGAAAACCAGCGGCAGGCCGTATTCATCGCACTTCGCATAGATCGCCTTGTTGAGCGGGTCGTCAAATGCCAGGCCGTTCACATGCTCACCGAATCCCTTGCATCCGTGCTCATTCACAAAGCAATCAATGAACTCGGCGGCTCGCGGATAGCGCGGGTCAACGCACAGGAAGGCGATCAGCCTTTCCGGGTACATTTCGCGCGCGGCCACCGCCTCCTCGGTCAGGAAGTAGCCCCATGACCCCTCCGGGCTTTCGAGCGGTAGAAGCACGCTGATCTCGATCCCCTCGCGGTTCATGCGGTCAATCAACTGATGAACCGAAAGGGCCGCCCGCTTCGGATATTCCTCGCGATACAGGTTTCCGATGTGAACGTGAAAATCAATCACGGCCCGTCCTCCTGTGTGGGACCCCGATCCATCGGGGTGCATGGGACAGGTTGGAAACCTGTCCTACCATGCAAGCACAGGCGGCAGCGACTATGCCACACAGCGAATACCTTTCGGAACGCGGTGATGGCCAGCGCGGCGCGCCATTGTCCGCACGAACAGCCTGTTGCTCTCTGCCACATACCGCTGCGGCGTTCTTGACCTCGGCCGCAGCACCGGCACGCGCAGCGCTTTGGAGACCGCGGCAGCCCTGGTGTCGGCAGTCGCCACGGCCAGCAGGTTCTCGGCCAGGGGCACTTGGCCGCGAATCTTCAGCGCGTGAATGCCGTCGAAAACCACTTTGGCGTCAGATTCCAGCCGCTCGCGAGAGAAATACAACCGCACGCCCGGAATATAGTTGTCATCCTTGCGGTCGCCGTAGAAATGGCCCAGCCTGCGAGAGTTGACGACCATCTCGCCGCCGATCCTTGTCGGCCACCCGAACATCACGTAGTCGGCGTAGTCCGCAGGCTCCTTGAACATCTTCGCGCCGATGCTCGCAGTTCGTTTCCCCTTCCTCAGGAGGGCCGGGCTCTTCAGGACTCCCGTTTCGACTATGGCCGGCAGCGCGTCCGTAGAGGTTGTGTGAACAAGGCTGGCCCGCAGAAGCGGGTGACCGCGCGCCTCCCTTCGCCTGATGCGCGCTTCGCCGTCGCGGGCGAGTGCGCGCGCATACCAGCGGGCAACGCGGTGGCGCGGTGCGCCCGGCAGCCCGTGTGCAGCGCCCAGGCACTCGACATACAAATCGGCAACCGACGGCGGCCGACCGATGATCGCGACGACTCGCTGCATCTTCCACTCGTAGCGCAGGAGATCCACAATGCTCTGGACATCGAAAAGCCTGGGACGGGCCGGACAGGAGATCGGACGGCCGATTTTCCAGCGCCCGTCAGGCCTTCTGCCAAAAGCATCACGGCCAATGAGCAGGATTGTGTTGATTGACGCGTCGAGGTCGTTCTCGTCGCGAGCGGCAGCCACACGCCCGGGAATGAGCCATCTCAAACTGCCACCCCTGCGGTCAGAAGGCGATGATATCGAGCGCGTTTTTTGCCATCTTGCGGAGTTTGCGGGGGCCGATGCGCTCCACTCCCGGATGGCCTTCCGCGCCGTCGGCGATCTCGGTGCTGGTTACCTCGAGCACCACCTCGATCGGCGGCTTCAACACCCAGGGTTCCACCTTCCCTACCTTCCTCATTGCTCGCTGGGCGGCCTCGCGGATCAGTTCGTGCGCCTTCTCGGGGTGAATGCAGCGCGCGATTTTTCTGCAGATTCCCTCCTTCACCACGACCGTTTCCGCGCCGGGGAAATACTGCTGCGTTTCCGCGCAAGCCTTGTCATCGCCCGCAACAAGCAGAAGGGGCACGCCGAAATGCCCGCAGCCCGCCGCCATCTGTCCGGTCTCTCCGCACGGCTGGCCGTTGATATAGTAGTTCAGCCACGCGGAACTGCTCTGCGTGTGATCGAGAAATGCTCCCTGCGTCCCCGCCATCGCGTGCGCCCCGATCAGGAACGCGCCGCTGAATGACTCATCCATCCCGGGAAGCCAGTTTGCCGCGCCCTCCGGTCGCTCATACTTCGCAGCCGGGTGCACGTGCTCCCACAACATGTGCGGCCCGCCGCCGTGCCCGTCATTGACCACTATCTCGGTGGCCCCGCCCGCCAGCGCGCCCTCGATCGCTGCGTTGACATCGCCCGCCAGCAATCTCTGCCCCTCGGCGTATTGCGGAGTCCCGCGAATCGTCTGCTGATCGCTCCAGATTCCGGAGATCCCCTCCATGTCGGTCATGATGTAGATTTTCAACGCAACCTCCGTGGGCTCCTATTTGACGATGGTGCCGGCGCGAGCCGCGATGGACTGCACAGCCTCGAAGCAGTCTGCAAAGGCCTGGGCTATCTCGGCATTGCTGGCAGATTCGCTGCGCAATGCGAGCACTCGCAAGAACGGCTGGCTGTCGAACCGGTAATCGGATGCCGCCATATTTATCAGGTCTTCCTTGTTGGCTGGTATCTGTTTTCCTTCCAGGCGCAGCAGGTGCCGGAACAGGGCGAGCATCCCTCGTAGGGTATCGCTCGCGAGAGCCGCGAGCGCCTTTGCGTCATCGCCCGCAGCAAGCGCCTGGTGCCGGATGCGCGTCGCCACTCCTGTGAGGGCGCGGCGGCATTCCCTGCGCACGCTTTCCGCGTCGAGGTCAAGTTCGGAAAGCACGTCGCGCCCGTGGACCAGGACGTGCGCTATCTGCATATCGCGCAGTTCCAGCGGATATGCCTCTGCCAGAGCCTCCAGGGAGCCAAGGTCGAAAAACCGCAGCGACAGTTTCAGCCCGGACCGCCTGACAAGCGGGGCTGCCTTGCGTATCTCCTCAAGCCCCGCCCGCTGCAGCACGAGCACAAGGTTGATGTCCGAGATGCGCGGCTCATATCCGCCTGTCACGCTGCTGCCGTAGGCTATGATTGAGACCAGCCCATCGCCATACTTCCCTACCAGTTGCTGGCACAACTTGGAGAGGTTCTTGGCTCCCTCGGCTTCCATCTTGAGAGAGCGAATCTTGGTGTCCATTGGCGCCTCCGCTGGCTGGCAAGGCTGGAGCAATGATTTCGAGGGAGCGTGCCGTTCCCCTGCCGCTTTAGTCAGTCAAGAACGTAAACGCGCACCGTGCGCCGGCCCCAGGCTATCGCCTCGCGATAGGTGTCGTAGCCCAGGTCAATGCGCCGCCCCCGTATCGCCCTGCCCACATCGCCCGCCACCGCGGGGCCATAGCCCTCGATGTAGAGCCTGGTGCCGAGCGGAATGACGGACGGGTCAACAGCAACCACGCCGTTGCCCGCTCTCATGCCGATCGCCGTCCATCCGCTGGCGTAGCGGCCGCAACTCCTGGGCCCCGGATCATAGGCTGTCGCGACCATCATCAACATCCGGGCGCCTCTCGCAGGCAGCCGCGACCAGCGCCCGCGAAGCACGCGCGTGGGGACCGGCTTTCTTACGACCTTTGAATCGAGTACGCGCCGGCTTGTCTCGACCCCGTCCTTCTTGTGAACGCGCACCTTCTCCTCAACCAGGCCGGGCTTGCCTGGATGCAGAGTCACGGGCCGCCCCACGCGCCTGTCGTAGCGCGTTGCCTCTGCCTGCTGGATCGGCCTCCGCTCTGTCTTGACCTCGCGGGTCACCCGCGTAACGGCGATCGTGAGCCCCTGGCTGACCGGCGAGTTCAGCGGCGGGGTCACGCGGTCGAGTTCGCTCAGGGCGATGCCGTTCTCGGCCAAGGCCTCGGCCACGCACGCGGCTTCCGTCTTGACCTCCCACTGCCGCCCGTCAGCCAATATCACAGCCGTTACAGGCCCCTGCGCATCGGGGTAACAGAGTCGCGCCGAGAACAGCGCTGCGACTCCGGCCAATATGCAGATTGCGCACAGAAGGCGCCATTTTTCCAGCGAGCGCAACATCACACGTATCCTCTCGGCCATGCTCGAGGCAAGCCTCTCGGCCATGCTCGAGGCAAGCCTCTCGGCCATGCTCGAGGCAAGCCTCTCGGCCATGCTCGAGGCAAGCCTCTCGGCCATGCTCGAGGCAAGCCTCTCAGCCATGCTCGAGGCAAGCCTCTCGGCCATGCTCGAGGCAAGCCTCTCGGCCATGCTCGAGGCAAGCCTCTCGGCCATGCTCGAGGCAAGCCTCTCGGCCATGCTCGAGGCAAGCCTCTCGGCCATGCTCGAGGCAAGCCTCTCGGCCATGCTCGAGGCAAGCCTCTCGGCCGTGCTCGAAGCACGGCCCTACGGGCCACGTAAAAGCATTCTGGGACTGCCGCGATGTCGGGGTCTGTGCTGTGAATCTGCTGGGATGACGACTGGGAGGTTGGTGCAGCCCGCTTATTCTGTTGTAGAGAAAAGCGTCACGGGACTATACCACAAACCGGCAATCCAGTCAACCCGTACCTTGGTATTAGTTTTGCGGGTTTGACGCCCGCCAGGGGCGAACACATGTCATCTCACCCCTCTCCCGCGGCGGACGAAAGCGCCCGTGTGCGAGCCGCCGACGACTGTGCCACACCCCAGAGGTTACCAGCCGCCGATGAAGATTTTGTAGGTGCGGAAGCCGCGCAGGGGGCCCAAGGCGGCCCAGAATGAGCCGATGGTGTAGTCGCCCAGGATGAGCCCCAGGAAGAACGGGATGGCGCGGCGGTGCAGGCGCATTCCGCCGTAGCGCACCAGGAGCAACTTGATCATCCACGAAACGCAGAAGGCGAACCAGAAATAGTCCATCGCGTAACTCATGCCCAGCGCGTAGCCGGTGGGGTGGAACCACCACCAGGTGTAGCGCGAGCGCAGCAGGCCGAAGAAAAGGGTGACGAAGAAGCCTACCCACATGGCAGTCGTTCTGGGCCCCTCGACCTTCTGGCCGAATTCGATCCACGACTGGAGCCTGCCGAATGCCTCGCCGCCAGTCCAATTCTTGAACCCGACGCTCTTGGCCTCCGCGCCCTCGGTGTATCCCTCGTGCAGGTTTGCCCAGTAGGTTGCGAGGAGAGAAACAAAGGTGGCGAGCATCATGATGGCGACGATGCGCCTGGCGGAAAGGCCGCGCCCCTCGCCCATCTTGAAGGCTTCGAGTTGGTTGGGCATGGGGTGGTTTCTGTAGCATCGGTTCAGCCAGTGCAGCATTGACATCTGTGTGAGGTTGCGCGGGCCGAGCACATCGGTGCCGAATATGGAGACCATCATCCAGCCCGGGTTGACGAAGTAGATTTCGTGGGGCGCGCCGAATTCTGCGCGCACGCGGGTCATCGCCAGCGCAAGCAGGAAGTAGATGCCGAAGAAAAGGCAGAGCACCCAGGGCGACATGCCAGCCTGATACCAGAAGATGAAGATGAAGGTCAGGCCCGCAGCGAGGCCGGCGAGGGCGGTGCGGCAGCGAGCCGCTTCCGCCGGGTCCCCGGGCGTGCGGCCGCGGACGGCGGCGATCACCTCGGCGAGCGAATGGCGCAGGCCCCAGATGGCGAGCAGGGCGAGCGCGATCCACGCGCCGGAGGCCTGCTCGTTGATGTAGGGGAAGTCTTGGAAGCGCTGCCAGCCAAGGGCGGCCCCGCCAACCTGTTGGAACTTGCGCAGCACGTAGAAAAACCAGCACGAGAACGCCAGGTCCAGCGGCAGAAAGTAGGCCAACCCGATTGCGAATGGGTAGAAGGACATGGGAAACCCGCCCGCCGCGCTCCAGGGCGGGGTGCTAAACTGCGGGTTGATTTCGCCATATCTGACGGCAAGGAAAGGAACGATGGGGTACATCTGGTGCAGGCCGTTGAGTATCCCGATCGCCATCGCAGCCGAGAAGCCGATCCACATCAGCCCGGAGCGGAAGAACGCACCTGTGCCTCCCTGCTCGGTCATCGCGATGGGCAACTGAATGATGGGAAAAGAGAGGCGCTCGCGCTCGGTCCACTGCTTTCGCACCAGCAGATTGATGCAGAGAAGAGTGCCGACAAGAACCGAGAAGAACAACCCCCACCATGCCAGCGGAACGGCCCAGGGCCGGAGAACGCGCCAGGAGTACATGCTGGAGTCCCCCTGGTAGAAGCCCTTGAGGGACCCGGTATCCCACACGAGCAGGTGCCTTGGCAGGAACTGAAAGAAAGTCTGCTGCCACTTCAGTTCCGGGTGCTGGTGGACATACCAGGCGGGGTGGGTGATGAGCCCGAACATGTTCTGCATCGTGTCGTGTCCGGCGAGGGTCACGGACACGACCAGCATGATGTAGATGGTGAGCAGGTCCGCCTGGGATAATCGCCACGACGCGCGCACCAGGCCTGCCAGCAAACTGAGAACCGTCACCAGGAGCAGGAGAAAGACAGGAGTAACGAAGAGCGGCAGGCACGAGCCGTCCATGCTGAACCAGCGCACCTCGACGACGGTGACCCAGTAGCAGTTGAGTGGTATGAGCGCCAGCCCGATCAGGACGGCGCGCGCTGGGATGCCTGGCTTGGGTTTCTGCACGGACATCGGATGCGTGAGGGTTCGCCCCGCGAAGCGACGCAACCTGCGCACGCGAGCGACGGCGGCAGCCAAAGAAGAACTGGGGAGAAATGCGCGTCGCGGGCAATGCCTGGAGCGGGTCTGCCAGACTTTCCTGAGAGCACATGGTGCGATGCCGGAGACGGGCGAGGACGAGCCGACCGATGAAGCCGGGTTACCTGTCTGAGGCCGACAGTGGTATCATCTGGTCCAGGGTGCAACCTGCGCCCGGAGATCGCGATGCTCGTGGATGAACTCGTAGCGTGGGCACGCGCCGACTTACTAGCGGCGTACAGGGTGTTATGCTTGGTTCTCTACTGGAGGGAGCACACTGCCGTCCAGTGTGTCCGCGACCAGAGCTGGAGCCTTCAGGCAGTCGCCATGAGGTGGAATCCTGCGGCGCGCTATCCCGGCCCGGTGAGGCTCCACTTCGCTGCCCGAAGCAGAGAGGCGCTTGCAGAGGCGTGTACGTTGATGCCGCCAGAGGTAGGCTGTGTCGTCATTGCCCCCAACACCGAGGCGCACCAATGCCTTCTCTGCCTCCAACCCGTTACGCGCCAGCCCGACGAGTTCTTCTATGCGTTCACCGGCCCGCAACTGCCAGACATCCCGGAGCCAATAGTGCAGATAAGCGCGAGCGATGCTCCTTCCGTAGGGCTCCGAGAGCCCTGGGACTGGCCAAGTATCCTCGGCGATCCAGCAGCCAAACGTCCCATACATTGCGTCGTCAAGGACGGCCGTGCCGTAGCAGTCGCTGCAGCCGGCTACCCCACCGCCCTCACAGAAGAGGTGCGAGGGGTATGGGTTGAGGAGTCGTGGAGACGGCGTGGTCTGGGCCGGGCTGTTGTCGCGTCAGCGACCGCCGACATCCTGACGCGCCGTCCCAGGGCTGTGTACGAGACCAGCGCAGACAACGTCCCCAGTCAGCGGCTTGCCGAGTCCGTGGGGTACAGCCGACTGGGAAACTCCCTCAGGCTCTGGTTCGGTGGGTCGCAAGTGCCAGAAGCCGCTCGCGGGAAGGAGGCGGAAGGTGCATCCTGAGGCTAAGCGGTTGTTCTCCCTAGACGAGGCGCTGCGCAGGGAAGCCGACGAGATGCTGGCACAGTCTGGCATTGGGGCGATCCTACAACAGGCCGGCTACCACGCTGTCGGGTCCTATCAGATGTGCACGATGACCTGGCCTGACCTCGACTTTGAGCGCTATGAAGAGCCCGACTGGCAGCGACACTGGGAGGTTGGAACCCAGCTTGCCAAGAGCGGCTGGTGCGTGCGGTTGCAGTGTATCAACGTCTACCGCGAGGCATGGGCCGAGGCGGCGCCAGACTTCGGCCTCTACTGGGGGCTCCGTGTTGCCGACCCCCGCAGAGTGGAATCGGCCAAGCCAGGAGATCCCACAGTGTGGAAGCTCGATCTATGGACTGCCCGGCGCCAGGAGTTCGCCCCCGCCTTGCTGAGGCGGGAGACCTGGGCATCTCTGATGACTGACGAGATGCGCTCCTACATCCTGGCGATCAAGGAGGCCGTCTGCGCGACGCCGGAGTACCGTAAGTCGCTCTTGTCAGTCCACATCTACGAGGCTGTCCTGGAGCAAGGCGTGCGCGATCTCGAGAAGTTCCGAAAGTGGTGGGAGATCAGGTATGGCGGAAAGACAGACGGCGTGGTATGATCGTCACAGAGCCGCCTGCGGACGGCTCTTTGCGTTATGGGTGGTTAGGTCGCCTTGCGACCGCCACGGCGGCCCGTCCGGCCTAGCCATTCGTGACCGTTCATGGCCCGTTTCGGGAAACGACGCAGAAGGCGCTTGAGGATGCCTGGCCCGGTCGCCGGAAACGCGAAGAGCGCTTGCCAACCGCCAGCGCCAAGTCTGGCACATGCGGGTGGTGCGCGAGTAGGCACAAGAGAGATTCTTCGTCCGCCGGCTGGCGGACTCAGAATGACAGAAGCGCGGCTCAAGATGACAGGGGAGGAACCGGTGGCACATTAGTGCTGGTGAGTCGTGCGGTTGGAGGCGGCGCGGCCTTCTTCGACGGGGCAGATGGTTGATCCGGGGTATTCGCTGCCTGCCAGTTCGAACTCGAGGGTGGAGTGCTCTATGGCGAAGCGGTCCCTGAGCAGGCAGCGCAGTTCTCTGGAAATCTTGCCCGCTTGCTGCCAGTCTTCGATGACCACGTGCGCTGTGAGCAGATGGACGCCGGATGTCAACGCCCACACGTGAAGGTCGTGCATATCCGAGACGCCGCTGAGGCCGGTCATTGCAGACCGGATGGCCTCGATATCGAGTCTTGCGGGCGTTCCCTCAAGGAGAATGTGCAGCGACTCACCCGCGAGGCGCCACGCCCCGAAGATGATGAGCAGGGCAATGGCGATGCTCACAAGGGGGTCGGCCCGATACCAGTCTGTTGTCAGAATCACGGCCGCGCCCAGGATCACGCCGACAGATCCCGCTGCATCTCCGATAACGTGCAGGAAAGCAGCGCGGACGTTGATGCTGCTGCGCGCGGCGCGGCGCAGAATGAAAGCGGAGATGACGTTGATCGCCAGCCCGATGAGCGCGACGATCAACATCGGAAACGCCAGCACCCGCGGCGGAGCGAACATGCGCAGCCAGGCCCCATATATGATCCCGGCGCCCAGCACCAGCAGCCCGGCGCCGTTCAGCAGCGCAGCAAGGATTTCCACGCGGTAGAAACCGTATGTCTTTCCCGGCGTTGCCGGCCGTGCTGCGAACCACGACGCGAAAAGCGCGAGCACCATGGCAGCAACATCGCTGAACATGTGGCCCGCGTCGGCGAGCAGGGCAAGGCTGTTGGTCCAGATGCCCGCTGCCACTTCGACTGCCATGATCACGACGGTCAGGCAGGCGGCAAGCGCAAGCGCCCGCCTCTCGCTGGGTGGGGCTCTTCGCTCGGCTATGGCGTGTTCGTGATGCACGGCGGCGGCAAGGGCTTTCAGTCAGAAGAGAGGAGGGAAGTCCAAGGTCTCACGCATCTCTAGGAGGCGGAATTGGAAAGCAAGATGCGCACGTCGGCGACCTTGACCCCTTGCCATTCCGGATAGACGAGCAAGGGGTTGATGTCCAGTTCCTCGATCTGGGGGAAGTCGGTAACCAGGGCGGACAGCCTCTCCAGGCAGTCGGCGATGGCGAAAAGGTCGGAAGGCGGCTCGCCGCGCGTTCCCGCGAGCATGGGGTAAGCGCGGATGGACTTGATCATGTTCTCGGCCGACAGTTCGGAGATCGGCGGAAGGCGCAGCGTAACATCCCGAAATGCCTCCACGTAGATGCCGCCCAGGCCGAACATGATCACCGGGCCGAACTGCGCATCGCGCTTGGCCCCGAGGATGACCTCTTTCCCTGCCGCCGCCATCTGCTGAACGAGCACTCCCCAGACTCTGGCGTCGGGCTTGTGCTGCTTGAGGCTCGCTATCATGCGGTCGTAGGCAGCCGAGAGCGCGGCGTCATCAGCGATGTTGAGCGCCACGCCGCCGACCTCGGTCTTGTGAACCACGTCGGGAGACATCAGTTTGAGCACCACGGGGTAGCCTATTTCGCGCGCAGCCTGCAGCGCTTCCCCAGTATCTTTCGCCAGCGTGCAGCGAAGCACGGGGAAGCCGTAAGCGTCCAATACGCTTGTTGATTCGCACTCCGGCAAGAAGCGGCGGGTTTCGCCGTGGGCGCGCTCGATGATCTGGCTGACTGCCTGCCGATCGGCGTGGTAGCGCTTGACGGGCACGCGCGGGCGCGAAACCCACCTGGCGTAGCGGTGCATGGCCTCGAGCGCCCTCACCGCCGCCTCTGGATAAAGGTAATGCGGCAGCCGGTTCTCTTCGAGCACGCGCACCCCGGCGGAAACGTCTATCACCCCCATGAAGGTGCTCAGAACGGGTTTGGGCTGCCCGCGCACGGTGTTCACTATGACCCGGGCGATGTGCTCTGCGTCGGTCATCTCCTGTGGGGTGACGATCACGATCGCCCCGTCAACATTCGGGTCGCGCAGCACGAGGTCGAGGGCCACCTGGTAGCGGTCGTGCTGCGCATCACCCAGGACGTCAACGGGGTTTCGCACGCTCGCCGCTGCGGGAAGGTGAGGACGCAGAGTCTCGGTGGTGGTGGGGGAGAACTCCGCCAGGCTAAGGCCGTAGCGCACGCAGGCGTCGGTGGCCATGATGCCTGGCCCGCCGGCATTGGTAACTATGGCGACGCGGTCGCCTTTCGGCAGCGGCTGATTTGCGAACGCGATGGCGAAGTTGAAGAGGTCCTCAACCGTCTCAACGCGCAGGATGCCGCTCTGCGCGAAGATCGCCTGGTAAACTTCATCCTGCCCGGCAAGCGAGCCGGTGTGCGAGGACGCGGCGCGCGCGCCCTGGGGCGTGCGCCCGGTCTTCATGGCGAGGATGGGCTTGCACTTTTCGCGCTCTGCGGTGATGGTGCGCGCAAGGTCAATGAAGTCCCGCCCGTTGGACAGGTCCTCCAGATACATCAGGATCACATCTGTCTGAGGATCGTCGCCGAGGGTGCGCAGCAAGTCCACTTCCGTGATGTCGGCGCGATTGCCGAAACTGACGAACTTCGAGATGCCGATGTTCTCGCCCTTGGCAGAGTCGAGCACTGCGGTGCCGAGCGCCCCGCTCTGGGAGATGAAGGCGATGTTGCCGGGAGCGGGCATGGAGCGGGCAAAACTTGCGTTGAGCGAAACGGCGGGGTCGGTGTTGATGATGCCCAGGCAGTTGGGGCCGACGACCCCGATGCTCGTTTGCTTTGCGATCTGCTGGACTTCGCGTTCGAGTGCCGCGCCCGCAGGGCCGGATTCCTTGAACCCCGCCGATATGATGATCGCGAACTTCACCTGCTTCTCAGCACATTGTCTCAGGGTCTCGGGAACGGAGGCCGCGGGCACGATGATCACTGCCAGGTCAACCGGATCGGGAATCTCGGTAACGTAGCGGAACGACCTGACGCCCATGATGCTGTGGCCCTTGATGTTCACGGGATAGACGGTGCCCGTGTAGTTGTTGAATAGGATGTTGCGGAAGACGGCCTGGCCGACGCTTCCCACGCGCGACGAGGCGCCGATGACGGCAACCGACTTGGGCGCAAACAACGCGCTGATGTCGCGCCCTGGCGGCTCCGTCGGAGGCGGCATGTGCCTTCTCAGTTTCAGGCGCGAAGTCTCTAACATCGCCGCGTGCCGTTCTGCTTCAATATTGCACCCCCACGAACGTGGTGATGCCCGCGTGCATCCCGATACGCTTGAACATGCGCGGTTGTTCCCATCTTCCATTTAGGATGCCGTCGTGGATTGCCCATGCGCGCCCGCGAACGGTGCGATCGGCGCCCGGCTGGCGGAAAGGTGTCGAGCCGTCGAGTTTGGCGAAAAGCCGGCCGCCGGGCTGAAATTCCTTGTGGATTCGCTCCATCAGCGCGCGCGAGCCGGGCATGTAGCCGAACCCATAGCGTTCGTAGAGGACTGCGCTGTAGTAGGTGAGCGCATCCACCATCACGACTTGCTTGTCCATCCCCTGAAGGAACTGCTCGAGGCGCGGCAGGAAGTGCTTGAACATGCGCAGCCCCGGCCGTATCTGGCAGGGGGCGAGCCCTGCCCGCATTGCGCGTTCCTCTTCCTTCAGGTTCCGCTCCGTGGTCCCCAGGTAGGTCAGCCGTCCGTCCGGCAGGCGGTCTATGTCGAAGCGCTCGCCGTTCGGATCGTTGATGATTGTCATCACCAGTTCCACCTGGCCGAATGCCATGTCGCCCAGTTCGACCACCAGCGTTGGGTCTGCGTCGTCGGCGCGCGCCCACAGTTGAAGGCGCACCAGGCCCCACTTTTCGGCGCAGCCGATGTTCAGCCTTGCGTCGTCGGCAAGCGGCCCATTGAGGCGCGGTTCCAGAAGAGGCAGCATTTGATCAGGAACCAGAGGGGCCATCAGCCGCCGCCGCGCGGCTTCCTCCAGTTGCGTGATTTCGTAAATGCTCGATGGCTTTACGACCAGGGTTGCCATGCTGTTATCTGAATCCTCGTGAGTCTAGCACCGCGACCGATTGGCAGTCAAGACAAGCGCTGGCACAGCCTCGAAGCCCCCCGCCCTCGTCTGTCATTCTGAGCCCCGACGCAGTCGGGGCGAAGAATCTCATGTGCCCTGCATGCAGGGCCGGACACCACAGAGAATGAGACCCTTCGTCCGCCGGCTGGCGGACTCAGGGTGACAGGAAACGCGTGGACTCGGCCTTCGGCTCCGCTCAGGGCAGGGGAGACACCACGCGCGGTTACCGATTACGTTGATCTTGCAGGAATACGCGCTTCCGCTGCCGTAGCGGGAGCGCGCGGAGGCAGCAGATGAAAATCGTGATGCTGGGCATTGACACGCTGCGCGCCGATCACCTGTCCTGCTACGGCTATTTCCGCCAGACGACCCCCAACATTGACGCGGTTGCCGCCGATGGATTCGTGTTGGAAAACTGCTTCAGCGTGAGCAATTGCACCCACCCCGGTTTCACGGCAATCTTGTCGGGTCTTTACCCGGAGTCGAGTGGCATTGTCTCGCACTGGTCGCGCGTTGATCCGCCGGATAGCACTCGCATGCTGGCCGAGGTTCTGCGCACAGCAGGCCTCGTTACCGCTGCCGTGGACAACCTACATAACGCGTGGGAAACACAACACAAGTTGTACCCCTGGTTCCGCAAGGGATATGACATCTACGAGTTCCACGGCCGCAAACTGGGCCACGATCCCAGGAACATAGGCCGGGTATGCGAATTGATCGCGGAACTGGCCGACAGGGATTTCTTCCTCTTCTATCATCCCTGGCATCCGCATTCGCCCTACGAGCCGCCGCTGGAATGCCGGATCTTCGAGCCGCTCGCTTCGGGCGAAATCGAAAAGACCATCGCGCTCTACGATGCCGAAATCTACTTCACCGACCTGGAGGTGGGGCGGATTATCTCGGCCCTCAAGCAGGCGAAGATATACGACGATACTCTGATCGTGATAACCGCCGATCACGGGGAGATCATGGGCGAGGAGAGAGTTGTGTTAGGATGGAAGTTCAATTGGGGCCACATTGATCTGGGCGATGAATGCATCCGCGTGCCTCTCGTCTTGCGGTGGCCGGGAAAGGTGCCCTGCGGCAGATCCGATGCTCTCGCGCAGCAGCCGGACATTCTGCCGACGATTGCGGAACTTGCCGGGGTCGAGCCGCCGCCAAATGTGGATGGCCAGAGCCTGGTGCCTGTGATGCAAAAGGGGGCGCCCGGGCGCGAGACAGTCCATTTCATCGAGAATACCTACCAGAAGAAGCGGGGCATTCGGACGCGGACTAATAAGTTCATGCGCCACGGGCAGCCGGAAATGTCATCGGTTGTCAGGCGCGAACTGTATGACCTGGAAGCCGACCCGCTCGAACAGTTCAACGAGGTCGAACGCGCGCCGGAGATCGGGCGCGAACTTGAGGCCATCATGGACAGATGGGTCGCGGAAATGCTGGCCAAGGCTGGCAGGGATTCCGACCCGCTGTTCGAGCAGGAAACCACGGCCTACCACCTGCCCATGGCCGAGGTAACCGAAGAGCGGCGGCTTTCGCAGGTTTACGATTTTGCGACCCGGCGCGGCGCGCGTTTGCAGCCTAAGATCGAACCGGGGAGTCCTCAGCAGGCGATCTGAGACGCGTGCCGAGAAAGGCTGCAGCCGGGGCGGCCGTTCTCAGCCCAGACTTGGGAGCACTGTTGTGACCAGCAGAAACAAATCGAGGACAACAAGAAGCCCAGTCAGCACCCAGCAGAAGATGGCGTAGGGGCGAGATGACGCCAGGCCTCCCATCAGCGAACGGCGGCTAACGAGCACGAGCATCAGGATCAGGATGACGGGCAGCAGCAGTCCGTTCATCACCTGCGAGAAGAGCATGATCTTCAACAGCCGCACGCGCGGCATGAGGACGATGCCTGCGCCGAGCACGATCAAGCCGGTGTAGAGCAAGTAGAACTGAGGCGCGTCGCGGAAGCGCTGGTCCAGTCCGCGCTCCCAGCCGATGCCCTCGCAGACCGTGTAGGCTGTGCTGAGCGGCAGGATGCAGGCGGCGAACAGCGCCGCGTTGAGAAGCCCAACTGCGAAAAGCGTTGAGGCATACCGGCCTGCGAGCGGTCGGAGCGCCTGGGCGGCCTGTCCGGCGGTGGTGATTTCCCGATGGCTTGAGTACATGGTCGCGGCGCAGGCGATGGTGATGGAGAAGACGACGATGATCGCGAAGATGCCGCCGATCAGCACGTCCCACCGAGCCAGGCGGTATGAGGATGCGCGCACGCCCTTCTCCACGATTGCCGCCTGCAGGTAGAACTGCATCCACGGGGCGATCGTCGTGCCCACGATGCCGACCGCCATCACGAGGGTACTAAAATTGGGCTGCAGGGACGGCGTGAACGCCTGGCCGACCACGCTTCCCCAGTGCGGACGGGCGAGAATGCCGGAGATCGGATAGGCCAGGTAAACCAGGCAAGCGGCCAGGAAGATGCGCTCGATGGTGTTGTAAGTTCCCCGCACGACCAGCAGCCACACGATGAACGCTCCCAGCGGCACGGACAACAGCGGCCGGAGGCCGAATATGCGAGCCCCTTCCGCCAGGCCTGCGAACTCGCCGGCGGTGTTTGCGAGATTGGTCACCAAGAGTGCCATCATGAGCGCGAATGTGACCCTCACGCCGAAAGACTCCCGGATCAGGTCGGCCAGGCCCTTGCCGGTAGCGACGCCCATGCGCGCGCACATCTCCTGCACGACGATCAGGATCACGAGCGTGGGCCACAGCAGCCAGAGCAGGGAGTAGCCGAAATGCGCCCCCGCGACCGAATAGGTGGCGATCCCCGGCGCATCGTTGTCAACGTTAGCGGTGATGAACGCCGGGCCGACCACCGAGAAAAACGCTATGATAGGCAGCAGGATGCGGCGGCGCAGCAGCAGACGCATGGCGCGCTCCCCTCCTTCAGGGCGCAAAGATCTTTGGCAGGCGCTTCTTCCACCGCGTGGGCAGCACCGCGTCAATGGCATCGTCAACGGTTACGATGCCCAGCATGTGCCCTTCATCGTCAACCACCGGAATTGCCAGCAGGTTGTAGCGCGCAATCAGGCCTGCGGTTTCCTCCTGCGAGTCGAGCGGCTTGACGGTCACCGCGTCCCGCACCATTATGTTCTCGATGTTCTGGTCGGGAGAGGCGACGATCAGGTCGCGCAAGGAAAGCGCTCCCACCAGCCGGTTCTGATCGTCCACCACGTAGCAGTAGTAGATGGTCTCCGCCTCCTCGCCCGCGCGGCGGAGGTGGTCAATCGCCTGCTGGGCGGTAACACCGGCGGGGATGGTAACGTATTCCGGCGTCATCAGGCCGCCTGCCGAATCGTCGGGATACTTGAGGAGGGCTTTCACGTCCGAGGCCTCCTCTGGCTGCATCAGGTTCAGCAATTGGTCCGCGCGCTCGCGCGGCAGGTCGCCAACCATGTCGGCCGCCTCGTCGGGAGCCATTTCCTCCACAAGATCGGCTGCCTTTTCGTCCTGCACCGAGTCGAGCACCGACTTTTGCAGGTCAATCTCCATCTCTTCCATCGCCGCTGCGGCCGTTTCGTCATCCAGGGAGGAGACCAGCGCAGCCCGCTCGGGCGCGCTCAGTTCACCAAGGATGTCCGCGAGGTCGGCGGGATTCATGCGCTTCAGTTTTCCTGCCTCCAGTTGCAGGCGCACCTGCTGCGAACTCGGGTCGAGCGCGTGGACATGTTCCCAACTGATCAAGTGCTCATGCGGCCGGCGGCCGAACCACCCCAACACTCGCAGCGCCAGTCCCTCCAGGGCAAGCCGGCGCAGCAGGCTGCGCGTTCCCACGCCCGCAGCAACCAGCCGCACATGCGCTTGCACGGAGCCGATCTTGAGGTCGTTGACGCGCACCAGCCGGTGTCCCTTCACATCCACGATCTGTCTGTCGAGGATGGATTCAGCCAGCAGGATCTCGCCCGGCTCGATGGCGCCGGGCGCGATCTCATCTATCAGGTGGAGAAGGGTGACCACCTCGCTGGACACGCTGCGCACCGAACTCCACGGGACCACCAATGGCTCCCGCTGCCCCCGGCGCGCTATCACCAGTTTTGTGACGAGGGGAAACACGTCGCCCAGAAGAACAGCGATGTCCGTCACCCGGCCGATGACTTTGCCCGAACGGTCCGCGACGTTCATGCGCATCAGGTCACTCAGATAGGTCTCGGCAAAGAAAATCATCGTCGCACCTCCCCAACTCGTCTGATGCGCCAGGATAGGGTAACAATCAGGCTGCCGGGCGCTCGCGCCGCGATGCTCTTCGGGCTGCATGGGACCAGCGTCCAGCGTGCAACGTCGAGTGGTGGGATCGGAAAGAGGGCGGTGGGGCTGCTATCTGTCGCAGCGAATCCGGCAGTCGGTGCCTTTGATGGCAGAGACGTGTGTGCGCGCGCGATCGGGAGGGGCAGCCTCTCCCGACGCAGCGCGAACATCATGCCGGCCGGCAGCGCACTCGCTGCGGCCCGCCATGCAATGGCGCGCGTCTCGCGCATATCTATCACCGACTGGATCGGACATCGCCGCTGCGCCCGGCACCACCGGACACGACAACAGTATAACCGGCGTTACGGCTCCCGTCAACCCGCCCTCATGGAACGGCGGAGGCAGTGAGGGAGCCCATTTCCGATGTCGAGATGGCGGTGTCGGAGGGGCCGGCCCGATGCCGTCGCCCGGCAGGACGGCGATCGCTTTCTTGGCTGTCATCAACAGTGCCCTTGAGTGGGAATCATGTCGTGCGCTCGATTCGAGGCGTGAGTATAGCACGAGCGGCGCGCCTTGTGCGATGGCCGACGAGCGATTGGCAGCGGTTCAGCCGGGAATGCCAGCCCCGCCCTACAGGACGATGCTGCTGCGAGGAAGAAAAGAGATTGGTCATGACCGGGCGGCAGAAGGCGCGAATCCGGGCACTGTTTGAGAGATGCAGCGGGGTTGTATTCGATGTTGATGGGACGCTGATTGATACGCGATCCGCTCACCTGCGCGCGTGGGAGAAGACCATCGGTTCGTTCGGCATCACGGCTTCGCGAACAACGCTGGAATCGTATTTCGGGAAGCGGTCGGATTATTGGGCTGCCATTCTGCTTCCACAGGGGAGCGAAAAGGAGCGCCGCAGATTGGTCAAAGCGAAAGAGGCGGCTTTCATGTCATTGCTGCCTTCGGTGAAACCGTTTCCGGGTGCGATTGAACTGCTGCGGTTTCTGAAGAGGCGGGGAAAGAAAATAGCATTCGCAACGGGCGCGACGAAAGAAGAACTTACGGTGCACATGCGCAAGTTGCGGGCGGAGCGCATCGTGGACGCGACGGTTTATGATTCGGAGGTCAAGCGCGGCAAGCCGTATCCCGACAGTTATCTGCTGGCCCTCAAGAGACTGGGCGTGAAGGCGCGGGAGGCTGTGGCGATAGGCGACAGCCTCTACGATGCGCAGGCAGCGCACTCAGCGGGGATTGAGTGTATCGCCGTGCGCACCGGCGGCTTTTCCCGCAGGGCGCTGGTGGAAGAGGGAGCGACGGTGGTAGTTAGCGATGTGAGCACCATTCTCCATGCGCTGCGAAAGAAGAATCGCGGGCGGCCCTAGAAGGTCGGCCCTACAACGAGAGCCGCCACGAAAAAGGTGGTAGGGCAGCCCCTCTGACTACCCTGGGCGCACCCGAAGGGGACGCAGCCGCGCACGCTCTTCGGTGACCACGGCAAAATGCCCGGGCAGCCGCTTCTCTATTTGGGGAAGGATGTCGGCAAGCCTGGCCGCCTTCTCCCGGCCATCCGCCGCCTGAAAACGCAGGAGAAGGATTCCCGCCGAAAGCCGGCTTTCGCGATAGACCAGTTCACCGAAGTCCCTATCGTTTGTCAGCAGGATCCGGGATTCGGCATTGGCTTGCTTCAGCACCTGCTCATCGCGCCCGCCTGGGGCGATTTCGCCGACGGCGGCCACGTCGTGGCCGATGGAGCGCAAGGAGTCAATGATAGGCTGTTCCACGTTCTCATCGGCCAGGAATTTCATCTGGGCCGGCCCGTCAGGACGATCTCTTCCGAACCCACCGCGTCGCAGGCATAGGATAGTGCGGCCTGTATGTCTTCTCGCGTCAGCCTGGGGTAGTCGCGCAACACCTCCTCGACGCCCATGTTCTCGGCGAGTTTTCGTAGGATCTGCTCTACGGTGATGCGCGTGCCGGCGATGACGGGCTTGCCAAGCATTACCTGCGCGTTGATTTCTATCCTTTGTCTCCAGTCCTTCATGGCTTGCTCCTGTCAACGCCAAGTATAGCAGCGAGATGAGCGCGTGTCGAAGGCCATCTCTGCGATCAGAGGGACGGCGGCAGAACCACGACTTGCGGCTGGGCGGGAAGAGTTTCCGGTGTGATTTCGATTTCGGGCGAGCCGTGGTGGCGCGCGTTGGCCTTGCCTTTCAGAAAATCGTCAACCAGGGCGATGGGCATGTTGGCCTTCGATGTCTTGTAGTGCATGGGGATCGCGATTTTCGGCTGCAGTTTCTGCACTACCTGGTCGGCCCCGCGCGCGTCAATCGTGAAGAAGCCGCCCACTGGCATGAGCAGCACGTCAACCGCGCCGATCTCCTTTGCCTGCTCTTCGGATAAGACGTGGCCCAGGTCGCCGCAGTGGCAGATTCGCACGCCGTCCATCGTGAAGCAGAAGATGATGTTCTTTCCGCGCTGCGAGCCGCCCGTGGGGTCGTGGAATGTGCTCACGCCGCGAAAGGTAATCCCTCTCGCCTCCCTCGCGCCCTCGCGCTTGAAAACGACAGGGCTGCCTGGCAGGTCGCGCACCCAGCCGTGGTCCTCGTGGTCGTGCGAAGTGAGCACGATGTCCACCGTTTCCTCGATCGGGCCATAGCGGAACGCGTTGCCGAAAGCGCCCGATCGGTAGGGGTCCATCAGGACCTTGGTTCCATCGGCGGCGGTCGCGAGGAAACATGCGTGTCCGAGGTATTTGAGTTTCACTTGAGCACCTCCTTCAATAACCACAATGTTGACGATGTCATTCTGAATCCGCCGGCTGGCGGATGAAGAATCTCTCTTGGCAGATGAGATGCTTCGCGGAGTTTACCCTGAGCGCAGTCGAAGGGCTCAGCATGACTATCTACTATCACCTCTTCGGCAGGCCGGACACGATTGCGCGCAGGGCGCTCGCTGACTTGTGGAGCGCATCGCGCTCTTCGGGTGAGAGTGGCATCTCAACTCGCGTAATCGCTCCAGCGCGCCCGATCACCGTCGGAACGCTGAGCGCGACATCCCGCAAGCCGTAAGCACCATCCTGCACGGTGCAAACGGGGAGAGTGGCCCTTGAATCCGACAGTATCGCACCGACTACCTCGCGCACCACGAGGCCGATTGCGAAACCAGACCCGCCCTTGAGCGCGTTTATCTCGTTCCCCCCGCCTTTCACCTTCGAGAAGACGGCTTCCCTCTTCTTGGCATCCAACTGTGGGAACGCACTCAGCGGCGCTCCGTTGACCTGGACTGTTGACCAGACGGGCACCATCGTGTCGCCGTGCTCGCCGATTATCAGGGCGGCGACCACGGTTGGGTCGCAGTCGAGTTCCTCGGCGAGAAGCGAGCGGAAGCGCGCGGTGTCGAGCATGGTGCCTGTTCCGATCACGCGCTCGGGCGGCAGAATACCCGAAGTCCCTGCGACGTGGGTGAGAATGTCCACCGGGTTCGTGACCACGACCAGCACGGCGTCGGCCTGCAGGCCGACGCCTTTGATCTCGGATAGGATGCCCTGCAGCAGGCCGACATTGCGGCCGGTGAGTTGGAGGCGGCTTTCCCCCGGGAGCCTGCGCACGCCGGCGGTGATGACGATGATGTCGCAGGCGGCAAGGTCCGAGAAGTTGGCCGCCCTGATGCGCTGGGGCGATGCGAGGCTTGCGCCGTGGCGCAGGTCGAGCGTTTCGCCCTGGAGGGTCTTCTCGTCAACATCGAGCAGCAGGATTTCACGGCCCACGCCCCCGAGTTGAAGGGCGAATGCGGAACACGAGCCGACCCTGCCCGCGCCGATGATGGCAACGGTGCCGTCCATCGAGGAAGTGATTCGCCGCGCTAGGCTTTTTCCCTCCGCCGCCCTACAAACTACGGGCTCACGGTAAGGATGAGGCGCGTTTCTTCGGGGTGGGCGGCGATGAAGCGCAGTTCGTCCTCGTGCAAAGGTTTCTGGGTGTGCATGTTTGCGAACTGCACCAGGCGCAATATCTCGCGCGCGTGCTCATCGCTGTCGAAGTGGACGCCCAGGCCCTCGTAAACGTGGCGGAAGCCGTGAATGCCCCCGTATTCGCCGGTGGTGATTACCCTTCCGGTTGGCGTGTGCTCCGGCTCGCCGCGGCCCAGGTCCTCGTAGTCGTAGAGTTCGTAGTTGCGGCGATCCTTGAGCGCGCCGTCGGCGTGGATGCCGGATTCATGGGCGAACATGTTGTCGCCGACGCCGGGCTGATTGACGGGGATGGGCAGGCCGAAGGCATAGGAAGCATAGCGAGCCAGTTTCCAGGCCGTGGAAAGGTCAACCTTGCGGTCCAGCAGCCAGCGGTCGGCCACGCCGCTGCCATAGCGCAGGGCGAGCGCGCAGGAGACCGCATCCGCGTTGCCCGCCCGGTCGCCCACGCCGTTGACGGTGCAGTTGATGTAGGCGTCCTGGCCCGCCTCGACCACGGCAATGGCGCCGGAGACGGAATTGGCGACCGCCATGCCCAGGTCGTTGTGGCAGTGGAGTTCGATCGGTAGTCCCACCTCGGAGGCCAGGGTCTTGCAGCGCCCGGAGATTGTGTAGGGAAGGTCGCAGCCCACGGTGTCGCAATAGCGGACCCGATTTGCGCCGTGCTCCCTGGCTGCGGCGGCGAACTGGACCAGATAATCGAGGTCGGTGCGCGAAGCATCCTCCGCGTTGACGCCCACGCTTTCTGCACCGAGGGTGAGTGCGGCATCGAGGGCCTCCGTCATCTCGGCGATCACGCTGTCGCGGTCCAGTTTGCCGCGCAGTTTGTGGGCGATCATCTGGTCGGATGTGGGGATGGAGATGTTGTAGTGGCGCAGGCGGGTGCGCTTGAAACTGTCCTCGACATCGCCCTTTATCGCGCGCGTCCAGCCCGAAAGGCGCAGGCGATGGATGGTGTCATTCTCGACGAGTGCGACGTTGGCATTGAGGTAGTTCGTCTCGTGGGCCAGGTTCGGGAAGCCCGCCTCGCTCTGGAATGCGCCGAAGGTGTCCAGGTGTACGTTCAGGACGGTCTTCTGGAGTTTTGCGATGCCGATCCTGGAGGCCTGGACCCCGTCCCTGTTGGTAACATCAATAAGATAAACTGTAGGCACTGCCCATTCTGCCCTGGATTTTGCCCCGACGGCGCCCCGCAAGCGGCGACGGGGTAAGTTACCATATCGCTGCGACCCCCGTCAACAACTGGGCGGGTTGACTGCGCCCAGCGGGCATCCTAGAATAGGTCCGGCGCCCGTGTGGCCAAGTGGATAAGGCACAGGCCTCCGGAGCCTGAACCGCAGGTTCGAATCCTGCCACGGGCACCAGGCTGATTCCGCAGCACGACGCAGCCACCTCGGGTGGCAAGTCCGCGCAGGTGGGGCGAGCTTGGGCGCGCCCGCCGAGCAGGCCGTTCTTGTCATTCTGAGTCCCGACGCAGTCGGGGCGAAGAATCCCATTTCTTCACGCGCGCCGAACCCGCGCCTGTCGGAATGGGACCCTTCGCTGACGCTCAGGGTGACAGGACGCGCCATACGCGTAGGGGCACGGCATGCCGTGCCCCTACAGCCGAGGCCCTTGGGCTCCGCTCAGGACAGGCGGCTGTGCCGCATCTATCCCTTCATGCCGGTGAGGGCGATGCCCTTGATGAAGGTGCGCTGGGCGAAGAAGAAGAGGATGATGATGGGCATGACCACCACGGCGGCGGCTGCCATCAGGCCGCTCCAGTCCGCCGCGTGGCGGCCCAGGAATGCCGAAAGGCCAAGGGCGAGGGTGTACATTGATTCATCGTTGAGATAGACCAACGGCCCCATGAAGTCGAGCCACGCCCAGATGAACGTCATCAGGGCAACGGTCGCCAGCGCGGGCCTGCTCAAGGGAACGATGATGTGCCACAGGATTGACAGTTCATTGCATCCGTCAATGCGCGCAGCGTCGGAAAGTTCGGCGGGAAGGGTCCTGAAGAACTGTCGCAAGAGAAAGATGTCGAACGCATTCCCGAAAAACGCGGGCACGATCAGCGGCAAAAAAGTCCCGATCCATCCGAACGCGCGGAACATCAGGAACATCGGGAGAAGGGTAACGATATACGGGATCATTAGCGTCGAGAGCACGAATATGAACAGCGCATCGCGGCCAGGCCAGGTCAGCCGAGCGAAACCATACGCGGCGAGAGTGCAAGAGATGAGAGTGCCGAGCACGACGGGGATGCAGATGATCAGCGAGTTGCGCAGATAAACGAGAAACGGGAACGATTTGATGGCCCTGGGGTAATTGCCCCAGCGCAAGAAGAATCGCTTTTCCTGGCGCAGCGACTGCGCCGGAACCACGATTTCCTTGCCGCCGCGCATCTCAGGATCGAGCACGGCTGCGCGCACCCCCTCGGGCGTTTCGCGAAGCCAGGCAACCTTCGCCGTGCGGCCGTCCAGCCGCGCGTCGTAAACATCGCGCATCTTCCCCGCATAGGAAACCTGGACGGGCTTGCGCGGAATCCATTCCGGGGGATAGGTGAAAACAGCGCGGTCAACCTTGAGCGAGGTGGCGATCATCCAAACGAAGGGCGCTGCGAAGAGCACCGAGAGGAGGCAGAGCGCGATGTAAGTTACGCCGACCGTGATTCTGCGCGCGCCGGTCATCAGCGCCCCTCCTCGTAATAGACCCAGCGCGCCGATGTCCGGAAAACGAGAACGGTGGCAATCAGGCTGAGGACGAAGAGGATCCAGCCCATGGCGCAGGCGTATCCCATCTTGAAATACTCGAATGCATTCTGGAAAAGGTAGAGCGCGTAGAACAGGGTGGAGTTTTCAGGCCCGCCGCGCGGGCTGGTCATGATCCATGCCTGGGTGAAGTATTGGAACAGGCCAATCATTCCTGTAACGACCATGAAGAAGATGACGGGGCTGATGGCGGGCAATGTAACGTGGCGCACGCGCTGCAGCGGGCCAGCCCCGTCGAGCGCAGCGGCCTCGTGCAAGTGCTGAGGCACGCCCTGCAGGGCGGCCAGGTAAATGATCATGCCGCCGCCCACGCCCCACAGGTCCATGAGGATGAACGCCGGCTTCGAAGTGGTCGGGTCAACCAGCCAGCCCAGCCGGGGCAGGCCGAGCCTTTCGAGTCCGGCATTTGCGAGGCCCAGGTCGGGATTGAATATCCACAGCCAGAGCATGGAAACTGCGACCGTTGGGACGATCGCGGGCAGATAGAAAACGGTGCGGAACAACGGCAATCCCTTGACTGCCTGGTTGAGCAGCATCGCCACGCCGATCCCCAGTGCAACCGCGATCGGCAACTCGAGGAACATGAACGCCGTGTTCAGAAGCGAACGCCAGAAATACTGGTCGCGCGCCAGCATCGAGTAGTTGACCAGCCCGATGAAGCGCGGCGGCGAAAGAATGCGATAATCACAGAGGCTGTAGTAGAACGAAGCCGCTATCGGGTAGAAGGTAAAGACGACGAAGCCCGCCAGCCAGGGCGAGACGAACAAGAGGCCGGTAATCAGCCGCCGCTTTGATGTCATGCTTGCGGCAACCTCTTGCCGTGGCTTGCCATCGCCGGCTTCGCCTGCGTGTGAGGCCGGACCATCAATACTCTGTCCAGTTCTTGCTGAACCCTGACTCTCACATCGTGCAATGCCTGTTCCGGTGTCTTCTTGTTACGCGCCGCAAGTTGGACCGCGGTGTTGAGTTCGCTGATGTAGAGGTTATTCACCGGAGTCGCCGGGAACCAGCGAGCATTGGGATTGGCCGCGATGCGGCACACCACGCCGAAGGCGCGATTATGGCGCGAGCCGGTGGTCAATCTCGGAGAATCCAGGACTTCCAACATATTGGGCACGCCGTGCATCACAGAGGAGAAGAGTTCTTGCGCGCGAGGGTTTTGCGTCCAACGCAGGAACTCCCACGCTTCTTTAGGATGGCGGCTTTCTTTGGGTATGCAGAAGAAGTTCCCCCCGATGTATGTCGTGCCTTCGAGTTCCGGGTGTTTCGAGGGATAGGGAAGCGGGCAAACCCCGTAATCAATGTGCGGCGCGAACTTCTCCACGTAACTCGGCCACCACTGGCCGCTGAGCATCATCGCCACCTTGCCCACGAAGAACTGATGGTTCGGGCTGGCGTATTCGCCGAAGCCCGCGGTGAACGAATCAACGCGCACCGCGCCGCCCTGCGCCTCTATCATGCGCGCAAGCCAGCGCAGTGCTGCGACATTGCGCGGATGGTCGGCGAGGATTCTGTGGGTGGCCGGGTCGTAGAACTTGCCCCCGAAAAGCACGATCAGTATCTCCAGGGAAGGCATCTCGAACCCGATGCGTTCGAGCGTTCCATCGGGGCGCTTCTTGACCAGGCGCAGGGCCATCCGCTGGAGTTCTTCGAGGGTGCGCGGTGGCTTCTCGGGATCGAGGCCTGCGGCGCGGAAAACGTCCTTGTTCCAGTACAGCGCATAAGCGTCAACCAGGTAAGGCATCGAGTAGTGGCGACCTTCATATTCCCCCAGCCCGAGCGAGCCCTGAATGAATTCCTTGCGCGGAGGGCCGTCTCGCGCCAGCAGAGGATCGAACGGGACAACGGCATTGTTCGCCGCGAGAGCGCCCACGTATTCGCCCGACCACACCTGGAAAAGGTCGGGCGGCGTGCCTGCCGTGATAGCCCGAAAGATCTTCGTGTCATCTTCCTCGGTGGATGTGTTGACAAGAAAGATGCGGTTCTGGGAGCGATTGAACGCTGCAACCGCTTTGTCGAATGCGTCCTTCTCGTGCCCCGTCCAGCCCGACCACACGCGCACCACCACGCGGCCAGGCGCAGGCGACGGGCCGAGTTGCACGGGCCAGGCCGCCATCGCCACGAAGGCCGCAATACCCAGCACTATTGAAACAATGCCCACGAACCGCTGCAAGGCGATTCTCCAGCGCAGTTGCTCACACCACAGGTTCGCCCGCGGAAAGTCGAGTCCTCTTGCACTCCGCCCGGGTGGGTTTCAGACCCGCCCTGCAAGAGCCTGTGGGGGACAGGACAAAATCCTGTCCTACCGCAACAGATGGTAGGACAGGTCCCTCTGGGATGCCGTTGGCACGCAACGGGATGCCAGAGGCATTTCCAACCTGTCCGTCAGCTGGCGGATTTTCAACCTGTGCGTGGTTGCATGGCGGGAAGAAGGACTCGGCGGGGTGGCCTCGGTCCCAGATCACGGGAGGGTCAGGCGCCAGACGTCGTTGAGGACGGGCCAGGAGTTTCCGGCGACCACCCAGAGGCTGTCGCGATAGACGTAACAAGTGGGCTCGTGCCGCTGAGAGAACGTTTTCTCGGACAGGAATTGATGCCAGTTCACGCCGTCCTCCGTGTACCAGACATCGCCCAGGTTCGCAGCATTTGCATTGTCGAATCCGCCGATAATCCATATCCTGTCGCGGTAAACCTTCACTCCGAACCACATCCGCGGCGCCCAGGGCGCATGTTCCAGGACGCGTTCCCACTTCGCCCCATCCTTCGAGCACCACACATCGTTGTGCGTCGTGAACTGCGGGTAGGACTTCTCCGGAGGGCTGTTCGGCTTTTCAGTCGCGCCCCCCATGACCCACATCTTCCCCTTGAACACGACAACCCCCGACGCAAAACGCGGCCCGTAGGCCGCGTGTTCAGCGGCGCACTTCCAGTCCGCGCCGTCGGTCGAATGCCAGACATCGTCGCGGCTGCCCAGTTGCCACATCTTACGGTCATGCACCACGACTTCCCCATACCCCCTGGTGCCAAACGGCGTGCGAGCGCAGACCTGAGTCCACTTGATGCCATCGGCCGAGCGCCACACGCTCCCCTTGATCGCCCACATCTTTCCGCGATACGCCACCATCTCGCTGTATCCGTCGTAAGGCGTCTCGCTGCTGACCAGCGTCCAGGTTGCTCCATCGGTGGAGGACCACAGGTCTCTCGTCAGCACGTTGCCGTGGTAATACCCATTGCTCAACCACATCTTGCCGTCGAACGCTATATCCTCCGCCGTATCGCGGGGGCTGAAAGCAGCCTTTTCCGTCACACAGACCCACGAAACCCGCTGCGACATGAGTTCACTCCGTGCCCCTGTTGCATTGAGCACCAATGCTGCTGTAATCAGAAACGCTGCGTTTTTCATCGCAGGGCGCCTGTAGGGCGCGTCCGCCAGCTGGCGGACGCCCCGCGCCGTGAACGGCACGACAGTCTTGGCCCACTGGACGTCTTTCCGTCAAGTTCAAGGGCCCGAGTTGGGCTTCCTTCCCCCGCCCCTCCGGCGGCGATTCTGATCGCAGCGCACGGGCGTGCCTTCCCCTTCTACAGTCTCTGACAGCCCAGGCGCTTGATGGGTGGACAGCACGCTTCGCCGCGAGGTATAATCTGTTTGTCGAGGCTGCCACAAGCGGCGGGGCGCCGGCGAGGTGTTGAGGCTTGAGAGCGGCGGATAGTGTGCCACTGGTTGTCATTCGCCCGCGATCGCGGTGGGTTCCCGTCAATCTGCGTGAATTGTGGGCGCACCGGGAACTGCTCTACTTCCTCACCTGGCGGGACGTGAAAATCCGCTACAAGCAGACCGTTCTGGGGGCGGCGTGGGCCGTTCTTCAGCCGTTGCTGGCGATGGTTGTCTTCAGCATCTTCTTTGGCCGGCTGGCACGGATTCCATCGTACAACCTGCCATATCCGTTGTTCGCCTTCTGCGGGCTGGTGCTGTGGCAAATGTTCTCGCGCGCGCTGACAGATGCGAGCATGAGCCTGGTCGAGCACGAGCGCGTGATAACCAAGATCTACTTCCCCCGCCTGCTCGTCCCGATTTCCGCGGTGCTTGCCAGCTTGGTGGATTTCGCGATAGCGTTTGTGCTGCTGATCGCAATGATGCTCTACTACCACATAACTCCAACGGCCGCCGCGCTGACGATTCCGCTCTACGTGCTGCTTGCGGTGGTGATTGCGTGCGCAATCTCCTTCTGGCTGTCCGCGCTGGCGGTGCAGTACCGCGACGTGCGCTACGTGCTCGGGTTCCTCACCCAGATCTGGCTTTTCGCCACACCCGTGGCATATCCGAGCAGTATCGTGCCCGAAGCCCGGCGCGCGCTGTTTGGAGTGAACCCGATGGCCGGGGTCATCGAAGGCTTCCGCTGGGCCTTGCTCGGCAAGGGCCAGCCGCCGGGGCCCATGCTGTGGGTTTCGGTGGCAGTGGTCGTCGTCATGTTCGTCGGAGGCCTACTCTATTTCCGCAGGATGGAGAGCACTTTCGCCGACGTGATATAATGGTGCCGCCCGAGTGACAGGACGGCGTCTCAGCGCAGCACACGAGGCCTGCTGTGAGCGATATCGCCATTAGAGCCCAGGAATTGAGCAAACGCTACCGGATCATCTGGGGCGATGGCGCTGCGTATCGCTACAGGGCGCTGCGAGATGTCCTCGGCGGTGCGATCAGCAGCCCGTTTCGCGCCCTTCGGTCCCTTGCCCGACGTGGGGAAGGAAGCAGTTCTGTGCCGAGTGACGGTCGTGATGGAAACGGCTTCGTCTGGGCGCTGAGAGACGTATCCTTCGAGGTGAAGCAGGGGGAAGCGGTTGGCATCATCGGGCGCAACGGCGTGGGCAAGACTACCCTGTTGAAAGTGCTCTCTCGCGTAACCGAGCCCACGGGCGGGTGGGCCGAGGTGCGCGGCAGAGTGGGTTCCTTGCTGGAGGTGGGGGCGGGTTTCCACCCGGAGTTGACGGGTCGGGAGAACGTGCACTTCAACGGGGCGATCCTGGGGATGACCAGGCGAGAGATCAGCCGGAAGTTCAATGAGATTGTGGCCTTCGCGGAACTGGAGAAGTTCATAGATACCCCGGTAAAGCGCTACTCGAGCGGCATGTATATGCGCCTGGCATTCGCGGTGGCGGCTCACCTGGACCCCGAGATACTGCTGGTTGACGAAGTGCTTGCGGTGGGCGATGCTTCCTTTCAGAAGAAATGCCTTGGGAAGATGGGAGAGGTGGCAGCGGGGGGCCGCACCGTGCTGTTCGTGTCGCACAACATGCCCGCCATTACCCGCCTGTGCCAGCGCACCATTCTGCTGGAGGCGGGCCGAATCATCGCTGACGGGCCTTCGCATCAGGTGGTCGGCGTTTACCTGCAGTCCGGGATCGGGACGACCGCAGCGCGGGAATGGCCGGACTTGGCCAAGGCGCCCGGCAATGACGTCGTGCGACTGCGAGCGGTGCGGGTGAAGACCGAGGACGGGCGTATCACGGAGGCTTTGGACATCCGGTGCCCTATCGGGATCGAAATGGAATACGAGGTGCTCACGCCTGGCTATGTCCTGCTGCCGAACTATCAGTTTTTCAACGAGGAGGGGATCTGTGTATTCCTCGCCGGCGACCTCGATCCTGCATGGCGGCGACAACCTCGACCGGCGGGCCGCTATGTGAGCACCGCCTGGATTCCGGGCAACTTCCTTTCGGAAGGCAGCCTGATCGTCGGCGCCGCCGTCAGCACGATGGACCCCGTCACCGTCCATTTTCACGAGCGCGACGCGGTCGCCTTTCAGGTTGTTGATAGCCTCGACGGCGACTCTGCTCGAGGAGACTACGCAGGTCACATGCCTGGCGTCGTCAGGCCGCTTCTGCGGTGGACAACTGATTTCTATCCGGACAGCATTGAGGCGAGCAGTCTCCGCGAAGGCGATGCAGCATGAAGGTCGTCATCCTGGCTGGCGGTCGGGGCACGCGCCTGACCGAGGAAACCGAAGCCAAGCCCAAACCGATGGTCGAGATCGGCGGGCGCCCCATCATCTGGCACATCATGAAACACTATGCTCATTACGGCTTCAAGGAGTTCTTCATCGCCCTCGGATACAAGGGCGAGGTGGTCAAGCACTACTTCCTTGACTACCGCACCCTGAGCGGCAGCATGACGGTTGACCTCGCCAGCGGCGACACCTTGGTGCACGACAGAGCCACAGAAGACTGGATGGTGCATCTCATAGACACCGGCCTGGATACGCTCACCGGCGGCCGCGTGAAGCGCCTCGAACCATGGCTGAGAAACGAGACCTTCATGGTGACTTATGGGGATGGCGTCAGCGACGTTCCCCTCGATGAACTGCTGAAATTCCATCGCTCGCATGGCCGCCTCGCGACGGTTACGGCGGTTCGCCCGCCTGCCCGCTTCGGCGGCCTGATCTTCAACGGCGACTTGGTAGCCGAGTTCACAGAGAAGCCGCAGATCGGAGAAGGCTGGATCAACGGAGGATTCCTGGTATTGGAACCTGGCATCTTCGAATATCTCAAGGGCGACGACACCAGCCTTGAGGCGGACGCTCTGGAGCGCCTGGCTGCGGACGGCCAGTTGGGGGCTTACCGGCACGACCGCTTCTGGCAGTGCATGGACACGATGCGCGATGTCCGGCTGCTTGAGAGTCTGTGGAAAAGCGGCAAAGCGCCCTGGAAGGTTTGGCAGCGATAATGGCTGGCGGCACAGGCTTCTGGCGGGATCGTCCTGTTTTCGTTACGGGCGCTACCGGCCTGCTGGGGGGCTGGCTTGTCCGCCGCCTCGTCGAACTGGGAGCCGACGTCGTCTGCCTGGTGCGCGACTGGGTCCCGCAAAGCGAACTCGCGCGCAGCGGGCTGATCGAGCAGGTCAAAGTGGTGCGCGGCGACGTGCGAGACCAAGCCGTGCTCGAACGGGCGCTGGGCGAGTACGAGATAGATACGGTGATGCACCTGGCCGCGCAGACGATCGTGGGCATCGCCGAGCGCAATCCCGTCTCCACCTTCGCGACGAACATCGGGGGGACCTGGTCATTGCTGGAGGCGTGTCGCCGCAGCCCGAAGGTGAAACAGATCGTGCTCGCCTCCTCGGATAAGGCCTACGGCGATCACGAGCAGTTGCCATACGACGAGCAGATGCCCCTGCAGGGGCGTCATCCGTACGATGTGAGCAAATCCTGCGCCGATTTGGTCGCCCAGGCCTACGCGGCGACCTACGGGTTGCCTGTGGTGATCACCCGTTGCGGCAATTTCTACGGCGGCGGCGACCTCAACTGGAACCGCATCGTGCCCGGAACGATCCGCTCGGTTCTGCGCGGCAAGCAGCCCGCAATCCGCTCCGACGGCCAGTATGTGCGAGACTACTTCTACGTTGAGGACGCGGCCGCTGCCTGCACGCTGCTGGTGGAGCAGTTAGCCCAGACACCCGGCCTGGCGGGCGAGGCGTTCAACTTCTCGAACGAGACGCACATGACCGTCCTGGAACTCGTCAAGCGCATTCTGGCGCTGATGGGCTCCCAACTGCAGCCAGAGGTGCTAAACGAGGCTACCAACGAAATCCGCTGCCAGTATCTGAGTGCAGCCAAGGCACGGAAGATGCTCGGCTGGCAGCCCTTGTTCACGCTTGACGAGGGGCTGCGGCGAACCATTGACTGGTATAAGAACTTTCTGGGGGTCTCCTCATGAGCGGCGCGCCGCTCGTCTGCCGGTCTTGTGGCGAGGCCGGGCTGGACGTGGTTCTGTCGCTCGGGCGCACGCCGCTCGCCAACGCATATCTTACTTCTGATCAACTTGATCAGCCTGAGGCGACCTACCCGCTTGAAGTCGCCTTCTGTCCCCGGTGCGCGCTTGTGCAGATCACCGAGACGGTGCCTCCCGAGAAATTGTTCAGGGAGTACCTTTACTTCTCTTCCTTTTCGGACACGATCCTGCGCCACGCTGAGGAGATCGCCCGGCGGCTGATCGCCGACCGGGCGCTTGACGGCAAATCTCTCGTCGTGGAAGTGGCGAGCAATGACGGTTATCTGCTGCAGTATTATCATCGCGCCGGAATCCCGGTGCTCGGCGTAGAGCCGGCGGTGAACATTGCGCGGGTGGCGCAAGAGCAGCGCGGCGTCCGCACCCTTTGCGAGTTCTTCACCGAGGACCTGGCGCGAGCCCTGGCAGCGCGGGGTGAGAAAGCGGACGTTGTTCATGCGCACAACGTGCTGGCCCATGTTCCAGACCTGAACGGATTCGTCCGCGGGATCGGCCTGCTCTTGAAGGACGATGGTCTCGGGGTTATAGAGGTGCCATATGCGCGGGACCTGATTGACCGCTGCGAGTTCGACACCATCTACCACGAGCACCTGTGCTACTTCTCCCTGACGGCACTGGACTGCCTGTTTCGCCGCCACGGGCTGCTCGTTCAAGATGTCGAACGCCTTCCGATTCACGGCGGGTCGCTGCGGTTGTTCGTGTCCAGGGCAGGCTCGGCGACCCCGGGGGCTGCGGTGCGCGCCCTGCTCGACGACGAAGCGGCGCGCGGGGTGCAGTCTTCGGAGTATTACGAAGGCTTCGCGCGGCAGGTTGAGAACGTGAGAGCCTCCCTGCGCAGCCTCCTGCTCGGGCTCAAGGCGGAGGGCAGAAGGCTGGCCGCCTACGGCGCCGCGGCAAAGGGCACCACGCTGCTCAACTACTGCGGCATCGGGCGGGAGATGTTGGACTTCGTGGTGGATCGCAGCACCTACAAGCAGGGGCGCTACATGCCCGGGGTGCGCGTGCCCATCCATGCGCCGTCAATGCTGCTGGAGGAAATGCCCGATTACGTGCTCTTGCTCGCCTGGAACTTCGCCGACGAGATACTGCAGCAGCAGGCCGACTACCGCAGCCGGGGAGGTCGGTTCATCATTCCCATTCCAGCAGTGAGGATAGTGTGATACAGAACAGGCCGCCTGCCTGAGAGAGGCGTTCGGTTAGAGGTCGCTTTGTGATCTTCACAGATACCAAACTCAAGGGAGCGTTTATCATCGAACCGGAGAGGATCGAGGATGAGCGCGGCTTCTTTGCGCGTACGTTTTGTGAGAGAGAGTTCGAGGCGCGCGGGCTGAAAGCGCGCGTCGCCCAGTGCAGCATCTCGTTCAATAGGAAGAAGGGTACCCTGCGCGGGATGCACTACCAGGTCGCCCCCCACGAAGAAGCGAAACTCGTGCGCTGCACCAGGGGGGCCATTTACGATGTGATCATTGACCTGCGGCCGGACTCACCGACATTCAAGCAATGGGTGGCGGTTGAACTGACGGACGAGAACCGCCTTATGCTCTACATCCCCGAGGGGTTCGCTCACGGATTTCAGACACTGGTGGACAACACCGAGGTCTTCTACCAGATCTCGGAGTTCTACCATCCCGAGTCGGCAAGAGGCGTCCGCTGGGATGATCCGGCTATCGGAATTGAGTGGCCGATCTCGAAGCCAATCGTCTCGGATCGTGATCGCTCCTTCAACAACATTGAGTGAAAGCAGGTAGCCGGTGCAGTCCATCCCAATGTATAAACCCCTCATCGAGTCGGAGGAGATCAACGCTGCCAGGGAGGCGTTGGAAATGGGCTGGCTCGGCATGGGGAGCTACGTAGCCGAGTTCGAAGAGGCCGTCAAACAATATGTGGGTGCTTCAGACAGGTACGTGGCTGCCCTCAGCACGGGACATGCGGCCCTGCACCTGGGCCTTCTCGTTGCCGGCGTGGGACCGGGGGATGAGGTCATTACGCCGTCATTCAACAATGTCGCCGATTTCCAGGCGATTTTGGCCACTGGCGCCGAGCCGGTGCTTTGCGACATCCACGACGGCACGCTCTCTATTGACATCGAACGGGCCGAGGAACTCGTCTCCAAGCGGACGAGAGCCATCATCGTGATGGACTACGGTTGCATCCTGTGCGACCATGCTCGCGTCGCCGCATTCGCCGCCAACCATCGAGTCCGCGTGATTCACGACGCGGCGCATTCGTTTGGCTCGAAATACCAGGGAAGAATGGTCGGCAGCTTCTCGGACATCTGCATGTTCAGTTTCGATCCCATCAAAACGATCACGTGCATTGACGGGGGCGCACTGGTCGTGCGAACGCAGGAAGAACTGACGAGCGTCCACGAAATGCGCTTGATCGGCATGGGGCAGCCTGCCTCAGTCATGTACAAGAACCAGCGCGCCTGGACCTACGATGTGCAGCGCATCGGGTTCCGCTACCACATGGCCAACCTCCACGCAGCCATCGGCCTGGCTCAACTGGCCAAGATCGAGAAGATTTCGGAGACCCGCCGCGCAGCATCTCGCTACTACAATGAGAACCTAGGCCAAATCCCTGAAGTGACTGTGCCCAAGACGGACTTCGCGGATGTTGCGCCCTTTCTCTACTACGTCCGCGTGCCCTCGGCGCAGCGGGATGCCCTGCGCGCTTATCTGAAAGAGCGCGGAATTGACACCGGTATCCATTGGCAGCCGGGCCACTGGTTCACTCTGCTGAAGAATTGCCGGAAGGGCGACCTGTCTGTCACGGACCGGGTGGGTAAGGAGATCCTATCGCTCCCGCTTCACTCCATGATGCCTAGAGAACTTCAGGACAGGGTGATTGACGGTCTAAGGAGTTTCTTTCGTGGCCGATAAGCGTCAGCAAATGCTGGCCTTCTGGTCCGAGCGCGCGCGGCGCTACCGCTGCGATCCACGGGCGAATACTGAGGATATCTGGCTGCGTGAGGTCGAAATAGCATGCGTTGACAAGATCATCAAAGCCCACCGGCCCGCGAGGATCCTCGACTTCGGCTGCGCGAACGGCTATTCGACGCTGCGACTGGCCAAGGCAAACCCGGGATGTAGTTTCTTGGGTCTCGATCTGAATGCCGACATGATAGCAGTCGCCAAGGAACTCGCTGAGCGTGAACCATGTCCCAACGCGACGTTCTGCCAGGCCGACATCCTTCAGGCGGACCTCCGGCAAACGTTCGATTTCATCTATGCGATCCGCGTCTTTCAAAATATCGAAAGCCCGGAAATGCAGCGGCACCTCTTCGACCGGCTCCACACACTGCTGGACTCGGACGGTCTTTTCTACTACATCGAATCTTACGCTGATGGATACGCGTCGTTGAACCGCGACCGGGCCAAGATGAATCTCCCCCCGCTCCCGATTCACCCGCACTTGACCCTTCTGACAGACGAGTTCGATGCTTACGTCTCCAGCCGGATGGAGACGCTCGAGAGATCGTCGCCATCGTCATCGTACTACCTCATTACCCGCCTGCTGTACTCATACATAGCCATGATGAACAACGAGCCCATTGACTACAATCACCCCATTCACCAAGTCGCTGCCATCGTGCCGCAGATCGGAGAATATGGCCCGCAGCGAGCGGCACTGTGTCGGAAGAAGGACTGAATCCGTCGTGATGCAAACGGCGGGCAAAGGTGTCTCGGATATGATTACCATTGATATTGAGAACGGGCGCGTTACCATGGACGACGGCCAGAGAGTTGTATCCTGCGCCTTGGGTTCACCCGAAGGTTTTTCCATCATCTCGCGCGCCTGGCTGCGCAGCGGCTGGGACAACAAGTACGTTTACGGCTTCACGTGGATGGGGCGGCCAATCATCCAACTGCCGGATGACCTCATCCGAATCCAAGAAGTCATCTACACCGTGCAGCCCGACGTGATCATCGAAACCGGCGTCGCTCACGGCGGTTCCCTCGTCTTCTACGCAAGCCTCTGCAAGGCGATGGGCAAGGGGAGGGTCATCGGCGTGGACATCGAGATCCGACCGCACAACCGGAGCGCAATCGAGTCCCACATGCTCTTCCCCTTGATCACCTTGGTCGAGGGCGACTCGATTCACCCCGAGACCGTGGACAAGGTCAAGGCGCTGGTCGGCCCGGGCGAGAACGCGTTCGTCGTGCTGGACTCGCGCCACACCAAAGATCACGTGCTCGCCGAACTGCGGGCCTATGCGCCGTTGGTGGGGGTCGGCTCGTATATCGTGGCGAGCGACGGGATCATGGAACACGTCGTGGGCGCGCCGCGAGCACAGCCCGATTGGTCCTGGAACAACCCGAGACAGGCGGCGCTTCAATTTGTCCGGGAAACCCCGGACTTCGTGATCGAAGAACCGGCCTTCCTGTTCAACGAAGGCTCAATCTGCGAGCGAGTGACCTACTGGCCGGGTGGCTTCATTAGGAGAGTCGCCTGATGTGCGTGCTCACCGCTCGTCCTGGCTGTGCCCTGCTTGAGCGCAGGGTGGAGTGACGGCCCTTGAGCAGGAGCGGCCCGCTGGTCAGCATCGGATTCCCAGTACGCAACGGTGAGAGATACCTCCGCCGCGCGCTGGATTCCCTGCTCGCGCAGGATTACCACCATCTTGAGATCATCATTTCGGATAACGCCTCGACCGACGCCACCGCAGAGATATGCCTTGATTATGCATCCAAGGACAGCCGCATCCGCTACTGCCGCAACCCGACGAATCTCGGAGCCGTCAAGAACTTCAACCGCGTCTTCGAGTTGGCGTCGGGGGAGTACTTCATGTGGGCGGCGCACCACGATCTCTGGCATAGGGCTTTTGTCAGTGCTTGCCTGGACGTGTTGATCAACGACCCTCTGGTAGTCTTGTGCTACACCGACACAGTGGGAATTGACTGGACGGGCAAGGTTGTCGCAACGCCACCCTATTCGGTTGACACACGCGGCTTGCCGCCAGCGGAGCGCTTTCGCCGGGTGATCCGAGACATGCCTTGGTACACGGCCATCTATGGGCTGATACGCGCGCAGGCGTTGAGGCGAACCCGCCTGAACAGGAATACATACTCTCCGGACATTGTCCTGCTGGCAGAGCTGAGCCTGATCGGCGAATTCCAGATGATTCCCAGATTGCTGTTCTGGTATCACCGTGACGAGCAGCAGATGCGCCGCACCCTTCGCCAGCGCCTACTTGATCTCGATCCGGCCAATGAGAGAAGACTGGTGATCACGAGATTTGCCATTTGCACGATGATTTATCACTTACTGTCCGCCGTGGGGAAATCAGATCTGCCACCTTCATCCAAGGTTGCGTTGGGGCGCGACGTGATTCGCATATGTGCTATTAGCAGATGGAGAGACCCGCTCGTAGATGAGCTCAGAATGGGCTGGCTACTTCGAGGCATGCGCTTTGGAAAGCGACTGATACAACGCCTTGTGCGCCGTGAACCGAGGCCGGACAGATGAGACTACCCGCTCGACTGAGACTGTGGATGGGGCGGCTCAAGGCGCGCCGCAGCGATCTATCCCGAGCCTGGACGGACCCGGCGCTCGCGCGAGAACAGAGACAGATCGTGGATGCGCAACTGGAGGCCATGCACGCCGGCAGCATCGCCGGCCACTTCAGCGCGCTCGTCCAGGTCTTCGAGAAGATCGCCGATTGCTCTGACGCCGGGCCTCAACCGCTGACTGTGCTCGACGCGGGATGCGCCTCCGGATACTACTCCGAGGTGCTCGCCCATCTCGTTCCCACCCCGATGAAGTACTGTGGCTCCGATTTCAACCCCGCGATGCTCGACCTGGCCCGCGAGAAATACCCCGGCGTGCCCCTGGCGAGAATGGACATCCGCAGTCTTGGCTGGCGAGACGGGGCATTCGATGTCGTCCTCTCGGGCGCAGTGATCGTGCACGTCAAGGAATGGCGCGACGCCGTGGCCGAACTGGCGCGCGTGGCCCGCAAGTGGCTGGTCATGCACCGCACCCTCGTCTGTTTCGAGCGCCAGTCCTTCATCTCCGTGCAGCGAGCATACAATGTCGAGGTTTACCGCGTGCACGTTCAGGAAGCCGAACTGGTCTCCCTGCTGCAGGGCTTCGGGTTCAACCTGGTAGCCAGGACCGACCCCAGGGAGGGAGGCGTGGAGAAGGACCAGGGCAATTTCACGTATCTGTTTCAGAGAAGGACTGAGGGCCCGCGTGAGTAACATGCCCCGCGTTGGTAACATGCCCCGCGTTACCTTCGGCATCATCGTGCTCAACGGCGAGCCCTTCACGCGCTATTGCCTGAGGGCCCTTTATCCTTTCGCCCACGAGATCATCGTGGCGGAGGGAGCGGCTCCTGCCGCCGCCTTCATGGCGACGCCCGATGGGCATTCCACGGACGGCACCCTGGATGTGCTGCAGCGCTTCAAGGCAGAAGAGGACCCGGAGGACAAGGTCCAGATCGTCCTCAGGGAAGGTTTCTGGAGCGAGAAGGACGAGCAATCGCAGGCTTATGCGCAAAAGGCCACGGGCGACTATCTTTGGCAGGTGGACATTGACGAGTTCTACCAGCCCGAGGAAATGCGCAGCGTGCTGCAGATGCTGGTCGCCGACCCCGAGATCACTGCCGCGTCGTTCAAGCAGTTCGCATTCTGGGGCGGCTTCGATTACATTGTTGATGGCTGGTACCTGCGCAAGCGCGCAAATGCTTTCGATAGGCTTTTCAGGTGGCGGCCAGGCTACCAGTATGTGAAGCACCGCCCTCCCACAGTCCATGATCCCCGCGGCCGCGACCTTCGCCTCCTGAAGTGGGTCAAGGCTTCCCAGATGGCACGACGTGGCGTGCGGCTGTATCACTACTGCTTCCTGTTTCCGCACCAGGTGCTGAATAAGACGACCTACTATGCGGCCCTCGACAGGTGGGGCCGCGCCGACGCCAAGCGCGAGTGGCTCCGCAGCGCTTACGAGCAACTGCGCAGTCCATTCAGGGTCCACAACGAGTATCGCTATCCCAGTTGGCTTGAACGGTTTCACGGGAAGCACCCGTCCGCAGTCCAGCAGATGATCGCCGACATACAGGCGGGCCGGGTAGATGTCCCCCTGCGCCCCACCGACGACATCGAGCGCTTGCTTGCCTCGCCGTGGTATGCGCTGGGCCGCTCCGTGTTGAAGGCGCTCGGCCCGCTCGCCGCGTTCAGCGAGCGGCTTACGGCTCCCGCCAGGAGCATGGCAGGCAGAGTGCTCCGCGCTGCAAGGCCAATGGCCAAGAGCAAGGCAGGCTCTCAAAGATGAGAATCCATTTTGCGTATGCCCTTCCTCGCACCTACTACCGGCCGACGCGGGTTTTCGAGAGACTCCGGCGGTTGTCCCGGCAGGCGGGCCGGATACTCGGAGTTGAGCCAGCATACCGCCAGGCTGGAATCAAAGTCAGGGCGCGGCCCCTGCGCGCGCCGTATTCGATCACCTACAACCTGTTCCGGTTCCTGTCGGAAAGGGCTCCGACGCTTCTGTATGACTTGGATGAGCGCCTCTGTCCACCGGTTCAGCCGGACGACATCGTGATAGGGCATCCGCACCCCGACCCGCAGACCGTCATCCAGCGCCTGTTTCGCGAGGATGTGAAATGCCGGGCCAAACTCCTGATCTTCCCCGTCCACCACGATGTTCCCTATGGCGATCCCATTAACAGATTTACCCTGCCGCTGGTCGAGCGCGCGGACGTCGTACTCGCCATCACGGGCCGATATTGGTACGACACCCTAGACGGGTCTATGTTTGCTCCGTGGAAGGACAAGATAGTCCGGCTGGACATGGCTGTGGATACTGCAGACTATCCGTTAGTCAAGAAACACTTCAACCCGCCCGGTCGCCGGGGGTACCTCCACATAGGCAGCGGGCACCCAAGAAAGGGTATGGGGGTCTTGGACCAGACCATGGCGGGCCTTTCGGAGTTTCCAAGGGCATCCATCGGCCCGGGTACCAACATACCAAACATGCGACACCTGGCCAGCGACGTGCATCTAACGCCTGAGTTCGTGTCCGCGCTGGCCCAGGACTACGACTTTTTCGTGTGCACGCCGCTTTCTGACCCCAACCCAACTACTATCCTCGAGGCGATGGCCTGGGGGTTTCCGGTGGCCTGCACGCCGCAGTCCGGCTATTACAATATGCCCTCGATCATCGCTCTCAGCACGACGGACATCGAGGCCAACGTGAAAGCGCTGCGCGAGTTGCAGCACATGCCTGAAGAGCACTTGCTGCGGTTGACTGCAACCAACAGGAATCTCGTGGAGACGCACTACACCTGGGAGCGTTTTTGCGCGACAGTCTGGCAGGCGCTGGAACCATTCCTGCGACAGGGAGACATGGGCGCATGACCAAGTTGCCGTTGAATGTCAGCGAAACGCGATGGCAGCAGGCGCAGCAGTGGGAACTCGCTATCTGGCGCGACCTATACGCCCTTTATCACACCTCGCGCCGCGCCCGCCTTTCGCGGCTGCTCAGGCTGCTCACGCTCAGGCGCCCAGCCCCCGTCGAGATGGACGACTGGAACTACTGGTGGCGCGAGAAGTTTGAGGGCTACCATTTCCTGCCCGACCAGATCGAGAATGCGATAGAACTGGGCTGCGGGCCGTTCACCAACATGCGCCTGATTTTGCCGGGACGAAAGGTGAAGCACGTCTTCTGCAGCGACCCTCTGGCCCGCCGCTATGTCGCGCTGAAGGGAACCTGGCTCTCGCGCGCATGGCGCAAGGGAGATGTGCTGATAGACGACCACCCGATAGAAAACTGCCCGTTCGCGTCAGACTATTTCGGCCTGGTGGTCCTGGTCAACGTGCTCGACCATGTTCAGGATGCCGTCTTGTGCCTGCGCCAGGCCATCCGGATCACGGCTCCAGGCGGGCATCTCGTTGTCGGTCAGGATTTGAGCGACGAGGAGGACCTGCAGCGCGCCGGCGAGGATATTGGACATCCTGTCAGGATACCGCGAGGGGTGCTTGACGCGGAATTGGGGCCCTGCTTCGATCCTGTCCTGTTCAAGGTTCTGCCGCGAGAACAGGGCCGCAACCCCGAGGCGCACTGCGGCACCTACATTTTTGCCGGCAGGAAACGATCCGCGCAGCCTGCCCCCGATCCCGGCGCCGCTCCGACTTCTGAATCGCGAGGCCCGATGCGTTAACGACCAGCGCCAGGCCCTTGAGTGTTGCCATCCTCGATGCCGCACCGCTGCTGCTTGGGTACTTCAGTGCCGAAGCCGGGGCGGTCTGTGCTTCGGCAGTGGACTACCGAAGGAAGGCAAGACTGTAAGCACCACGGAACGCCTGTGGTTACACCACGAGGTCCTCGTGTTCAGGAGAGCACGGTGATCATGAAGTTTGCCAGATTCCTGCCGGCGCCTGTGAAGAAGCTATTGAGGATGCTGCGGCGTTTGATGACACTCCCTCTGGAATCGTTGCCAAGTGCGCCAGATCTGTTCCATATCTATCGTTATCTTAATCAACATCCCGACCTGGAGCGCAAGCCAGGTGGTTGGTCCTACAAAGGGAAGTTCTATCCGGATTATCTTACAGTCGGTGCGGCGAGCCATGCCATTTTCCGAGAAGCGGTCAAGTTATGCCGGGGAGCGGGAATTGATGTAGGGGCCGGCTTGTGGCCTCTGCCAGGTGCCATTCCGGTAGATGCGTGGCGTGGCCCAGGTGTCGGCAGGGTTGTCTCCGATTTCGCTGATGACTCGTTGGACTATGTATTCAGCTCTCACTGCCTGGAACACGTCGAAGGCTGGCGAGAGGCGCTCGGCGAATGGCTGAAGAAGTTGAAAGAGGGTGGGATCATTTTCCTATATCTACCACATCCGGATTGCGCCATCTGGCATCCAGGTTCCCCCCTTGTAGGCGATGGTCACAAGTGGATTCCGACGCCAGAGCTGATAAAGCAACGCTTGCACGAACTTGGGTGTGAAATCGTGCAGTTCGACGACGGCCCCGACGCGATGCAGAGCTTCTATGTGTGCGGGCGAAAGCAACACGGAGGCAACCTGTGAGCGTTCTGGGTAGGCCTGTGACTCTTGCCAAATCTGCTGCTCGGCGAATGCTGTCTTCCCTCATGTCTTCTCGAGCAACGTATCTTGCTGGCGAGCCCTGCTTCTGGCTCATGGGCCGACGCGGAAAGAGCAGGCCATCTGACCTGGCCCAAGTGAAGCGCGTGCTGGTGGTGCGGCTGGATGAGATCGGGGATGTGCTGATGACCACCCCGTTCTTGCGGGAACTGCGGCAGAACCTTCCAAATGCCTGGATCACCTTGGTAGTCAAACCGAACGTTCGCAATCTGGTGGAGCGATGTCCCTACGTCAACGAGGTGATCACCTACGACTGGAACGTAAGTCGGCCCCCCGGCGCGTTGTGGCGGCACTACAAAGCGCTGCGGTTAGCTTGGCAGCATCTGTGGAAGCGGCGATTCGACCTGGCTATCCTTCCTCGCTGGGACGCGGACTACTATGATGCCACCTTCCTGCTCTACTTCAGCGGCGCGCCGTGGCGAGTGGGGTATTCCGAAAGGGTGAGTCGAGAGAAGCACCAGCGCACCCGCGGCTACGACCGTCTGCTCACCCACCTGCTGGACGACAGGAGTCTGAAGCACGAGGTGGAGCGCAACCTGGAAGTGATTCGTCATCTGGGCGGCACAGTTCAGGAGGACCGCTTGGAGCTGTGGACAGCAGAGGAAGACGAAGCCTTCGCCCAAACCCTCCTCAGCCAACATGGTGTGAGAGACCACGAGTTGGTAATCGCTTTCGCCCCCGGGGCTGGCGCGCCGAAACGCCTCTGGCCTGTTGAGCGCTTCGCCGAGATCGGTTCGTGGCTGCGCGACGAGTACGGGAGCCGCTTTGTGCTGATAGGAGGGGCGGACGAGGAGCACCTGGGAGACGCACTCGAGCGGTCCCTGGGGCCCTGCGCGGTGAACGCCGTGGGACGAACGACGCTTCGGCGTGCCGCCGCGCTCATCAGGCGATGCCGTCTGTTCGTGGGCACCGACTCAGGTCCCATGCACCTGGCGGCAGCGGTTGGGGTCCCCGTGGTCGAGTTGTCCTGTCACCCGCGGTCAGGGGCGTCCTGGAGCCGTAATTCGCCGCTCCGCTTTCGCCCATGGGGAGTTGAGCACACGGTCCTTCAACCGACAGCCCCCGTTCCGCCCTGCATGGATGAATGCGTGGCAGGCACCGCTCACTGCATCTTGGGCATTACCGTGGAGGAGGCACGCACGGCGGTGGCCGAGCGACTTCGCCAGTCCTGCATGCTCGGTCGGACAGGTCCCATCAGATCCGGCTCTCCGCCGCCCCGCCTCTCAGCGGGCAGCACTCCGCAAAGTGATGCCGGCAGGCGAGCAGGCCACAGACAATAACGCCCTGACAGCCATCAAGCGCGCGCATAAGCCATGCCTTCATGGCTCGGCGTCGGCCCGCCGTTCGGGCTGTGATTGCCCCTCTATAGAAGCCCATGCGATGAGAGGCAGCATGATCTCATGATGCCCTGTGAGGGCATAGGCTCGCCCCCCCAGGTCTCGCGCTTTCTCCAGCAGGCTCTTGCCCGGCCGATAAAGCTGAATGAAATCCAGATTGGCCGCGGTGAAGTTGCGCACATCGCTGCCGGTGTTCCTCGCGACCGCGAGGGCTTTTTCGAATACCTGCGGAAGGATCACAGCGGATCCCACATTTATGACCACGCCGCCGCGCAACTCGCGCACAACTCCTGCGAGGAGGCGGAAGTCAGTGTGCGCCGCAGCGCCCAGCGCGGCTCCGTCCGCGTCGGGGTGCATGTGATGGATATCAGTCCCCACGGCAACATGCACTGTCGCCTGGCAGCCGAATGCATGGGCGGCGGCAAGAACGCTCATCTTCGCGTGGGGGGCTGACTGGAGATCCGCTCCAAGGGCTTCTCCCAGGCCCAGACCCTCCTTTGCCGCCCTCGAAATGGACCTGTTCAGGAATTCGCCGGTCTCGGCCGTCATGCCGAAAACGCCTCTTTCCATGGCTGACGCGACATCCTCGGACGTGTGGCCCAGCAAAGCAATCTCGCAGTCGTGCACACTTCCAGCGCCGTTCAGCGCGATAGCAGTGACAAGGCGGCACTCCATCAGGCTTGTGATTACTGGGGCCAACCCACACTTGATCACGTGGCCACCCATCATCAGCAGCACCGGCCTGTCGGCGCGACGGGCAGCGAGAATGTCCGCGACCAGAGAGCGCAGCTCTTCCGCCGCAAGCACCTTAGGGAGCGCGTCAATGAAACGATTGACCCGCACCGGCCCTCTGGAAAAATGATCCAGTTCCACTCGGTGGGCCTGCTCTGACGCGGCGACCCTTCGCACCAGCGAAAGGTCCACTGGCTCATAGCGCCTTATCATGCGAAACGCTCCTTCTCTGCCCGAGCACCCTCGCCAGCCGCGAGCGGATTTTTTCCAGGCGGAGAACCCCGACCCATTCTGTCTGATGCAAATGCACCGCCACCTGACGAATTCAGCGACCGCGTTCAAAATCCTTCTGCTCTTCCTCGCGCCCGCCGCCAGCCTGTGCTATGATACACACCGCCTTGATAGGGCGCGCCTTTTCTCCTGGGAGCGAGCGGCGAACACCTACCGTGCCCTCCACCGCAAAGTGGCGTGCCAGCCTCTGTCCGAGGAGGACGCACATCTTCTGAGCGAGGCATCCGCTGCATGAACCGCCCTCAATCCTGCGATAGAAAAGCGGGAATTCTGCCGCCCGGTCGGGAATCTTGCCGTCTGGGCAGCACGGCAGGGCCAGCATGACGCAGCCAGGCGAAACGCAGCGCGCGGACTTGGGCGAGCAGCCGCTCGTCTCCATCGTCACGCCCTCCTACAACCAGGGGCGGTTCATCGAGGAAACGATTCTTTCCATCAAGAATCAAACCTACCCCAACATCGAGCACATCATCTGCGACGCCGTCTCTACCGATGGAGCCCTCGACGTGATACGTAAGCACGATGGCACCTACAACCTGCGCTGGGTGTCAGAGCCCGACAAGGGCCAGGCCGACGCCATCAACAAGGGCTTCGACATGGCGCAGGGCGAGATCGTTACATGGATCAACTCCGATGACATCTACGTTACCAGGGATGCGGTGAGAAAAATCGTTGACGCCTTCCGCTCGTACCCTTCGGCTGACGTGGTGACCGGCAACGGCATTTTCATGGATACCGACGGGCGCTGGCTGTTCCCCGCCCCCCGGTGGAACAAGAGCCGCATCTGCTACAAGCATCTCAGATACGCGAACTACTTGGTGCAGCCGTCAACTTTTTTCCGTCGGCACGTCCTGCAGCAATGCCGGTGCGACACGACGTTCTACTATGTCTTCGACTGGGACCTCTTCATCTGCGTTGCGCGGAAGTTCAACCTGCTGCCGATTGACGACCTCATCTGTGGGTTCCGCCTTCATCCCGCCAGCAAGACCTTCGCCAGCAGCACTAGGCTTGCGGCTGAGAAGCGTGAGGTCTTGAGAAGGCACCTGGGGGCGGCAAGCCCGCAGCACATCATCTTCAGCCTTTACCACGCCATGTTCAGGGCGAGCGACATCCTCCCCCGGCCGGTGCGCGGGGTGGCGCAGCGTGCGCTGCACAGGGTTTCCGCAGGCATCAGCCTACTGACCCTCGGTAGGGTGGACTTCGTCTGACCGGCGCGCCCCGCAGCCTATCCGGCAGCGATGCCTCGGGCGCGAGCGAGTTCCTGGTAGAGCCTGTCCACCCGCGCGACTGTCGCCTCGATAGAGAAATCCGCCCTGGCCCTCGCGTGGGCCAGTTGTGCCCTCCGGCGCGCCTCACAAGGGTCCAGCAGGGCGTCGCTGATGGCAGCCGCCAGCGCTTCAGGGTCGTCCGGCGCCACGAGCCAGCCGGTTTCACCATCTGCAATCACTTCGGGGATCCCCGCCACCGCCGATGCAACCACCGGCAGGCCCGCCGCCACGGCCTCCAGTAGCGCAATCGGTAGTCCCTCCCAGCGCGACGGCATCACCATCAGGTCCGCCTGTGCCATCAAGGCGGGCACGTCGCGCCGGAAGCCCAGGAATGCAACACATTCATCCAGGCCCAACCTCCGGCTCAAGGCCATCAATTGGTCGCGCAGATCGCCGTCGCCCGCGATTCTGACGCGCACGCCGGGGAATCTCTTGACAACCTGCGGCAAGGCTCTGAGCAGGACATCCATGCCCTTTTCCTCTGTCAGTCGCCCCACTGCCAGCACCTTCGGCCCGTTGCTGCGGGCGCCGCAGCGCACTGGAAGCCCTGCGCCGAAGGCAACGCAATTCGGTATCACCACATCGCCCCCGTCCCTTCGCGGCTTCACGGTTCGCCGCACGAACTCGGAACAGAAAATCGTGCGGTGCGCGAAACGGCTCAAGGCCTGCGTACTCAGCCTGTAGGACAACTGGGAGCCGCTGCTCGAGGCTATCCTGTGCACGTGAAGCAGTCTGATCGGGACCCCCGCCACAAAGGCGGCGGGAAAGCCAGCCATCGCCGCCCGCCGCTCGTGGCAGTGGACGATTTGCACGCCCGCCCCTCTCATGATCGCGGCCAGGCGTCCAATCGCTGCGGGCACCAAAGGCCCGCGGATCGGGACGCCAAAGCCCCTGAAGCCAGCCTCACGAAAGCGGGCCAGTGCGCTCCCCTCAGGCGCAGCGAACATCACGTGATGCCCAATGTCCCGCAAGCCCATGGCAAGGTCGAGGACCACTCGCTCCCCGCCTCCCCAGAAGCCGGGCCCGCCGAGCACCTTTAGCACTACCAGGCGACTGTGACCCATTGATATCCGGCTTCGCCAGGGCTGATACCATGTCCCCCGGTTGGCGCAGGCCTCTGACGCGCCCTCCCCGATATGCTAGGGGCCAAGGCGCGTCGCGTCAAGCCGGCCGCCGCGCGCACTTGCCCCGCTGAAGGAGTCCGACTCGGCCTCGTCGTAGTTTCGCACACAGGCGACAGAGGCGATTGGCGTGCCCCGCGCAGGCGACCCTCCAAGGACTGTCCTTCACCTTTCCGGCTCCCTCGGGTTCGGCGGCGCAGAACAGGTGATCGTCAACCTGGCGCGCTATGCTGACACCTCCCACTGGCGCCCTGTCATCGGCTGCCTGCTGGATCCCCGCTGTAAAGAGAGCCCCATGCTTCGCGCCGCACAGCAACTGGGCATCGAAACAGCCGAATTCCGCTTGCGCGGCCGATTTGACCTGGGCAGGATCAGGCTGGTGCGAGACTTCCTGAAGCAGCGCCGGGTTAGCGTGCTCCACTGCCACGGCTACAAGCCCGACGGCTATGGGTGGCTGGCAGCGCGAGGGCTGCCGGTGGCGCGCGTCTGCACGATACACGGGTGGTGGCGAAGCACTCTCAACATGCGCATCTATGAGGCATTGGACAGGTGTATCTTCCTTCGCGGATTTCATCAGGTGATCGCGGTTTCCGACGCCCTTCGACAGGAAGCGCTCCGGGCAGGCCACGCCAGGCGCGGGGTGCTCGTCATTCCCAATGGTCTGGATCTGGCTCGCTTCCCGCTCAGGCAGGAGCGCGCAGCGGGCCCCCTCCCCCTCGACCCGCAAGACGAGGTCATCGGAACCGTCGCCCGGTTGTGGCCCGAAAAGGGCCACGCATACCTGCTCTCGGCGGCGACACAGGTGCTGCGCCAAAGGCCGCGCTGCAGGTTTGTGTTCGTTGGCGATGGCATCGAAGAGCACGACCTGCGACATCGCGTGGCGCGACTGGGCATCGCCGACCGCGTCATGTTTGCCGGTTTGCGCTCGGACATCCCACAGGTCCTCGCACAGTTCGATCTCTTCGTGCTCCCGTCGCTGAAGGAAGGGCTTCCGATCGCGATCCTGGAGGCGATGGCTGTCGGTATCCCGGTGGTGGCAACGGCGGTGGGGAACGTGCCCACAGTCGTCAGGCATGGGGACACCGGCCTTCTGGTTCCGCCCGCGAACGTTGACGCGCTTGCGGATGCCATTCTGCGCGCGCTCGGCGACCCGGAGCAGACCGCGCGGCGCGTCCGCGCCGCCCGGGCCCTGATCGAGAGCGACCATTCAGCGCGCACGATGGCATTCCGCACCGAGGCCGTCTATGCCCAGGTTCTCGATTCGCTGGAGCGCCGCAATGGCAGCCCCTGACCATGCCCCTGCGCAATCACGCCCTTCGCCGCAATGAACGCTCGCGCCCGCCTGCCCATCTCATGCCTCCCTATCGTGTCAGACAGCAAGCGCCGCCACCAGGCCCCGCCGCAGAAAAAGCGCCCAGCGGCAGGAACCGCGACACCGCCGGCGAACGTTCGACCCAATACGGCTCAGCGGCATGCCAGGGCGAAACCGAGGGCGTGACTGGAAAGGAGTAAATCATGTCTCGACGTAGGGTTATAGTGGCCGCGGTTGTTGTCATAGTCGTTGGCCATGGATGCGCGCGACCCCCTCGACAACAGCAGGTGCAGGCACCCGCTCCCAAGGGGCTGAAGTTCAAGGTAGGCGCGACCAGCGAACTGCGCTCTGCGCCAAAGGTCGCGGAGACCCTCGGCGTCACTTTCGGCAAGGAATTGCTCCTTGTGGGGATCAATGTGTCCCCTTCGCCGGTGGTCAAGGGGAAACCAGCCACGCTGGAAACAGTGTGGAAGTGCCTGGTAAAGCCCAGCCGCAACTGGACTTTCTGGACTCACATTGACCACGAAGGTCGGTGGCAGCAGCGGTTCAACGGCGACCACCCCCCGATGACGCCCACCAGCAAGTGGCGGCCGGGGATGCACTACGTTGACAGGCTGGTCTTCGTCCTGCCGCCCGATCTCCCCGGCGGGGCATACAGCGTGTCCATGGGCGTGTATGCGGTTCCGGCCGCGCCCAGCGCCAAGAAGCGGCTGGGGACCGCATATTTGCCCGAGAAGATGGCGGCAGGTTCGGTCCGACGGGGTACGATCGCGGTAGCCTTCTCGGGCCGCGAGACCCCTCGGATGCCTGCGGAACAGAGGGAGCCCAAGGTTGCGCAGCGGCTGGGCGTCCGTTTCGGCGAGGAACTGCTTCTGGTTGGCTGCACGGCCAGGCCCTCTCCGACGCAGAGAGGCAAGCCCGCCTCGCTGGAGATCGTCTGGAAGTGTTTGACAAGGTCCATTCGCCACCGGCTCATCTGGATCTGCATTGGAGACCCCACCGGCAAGGGAGCCAAGATATTCGACAATGTACATCGGCCGGCTCTTCCCGTGATCATGTGGGAGCCTGGAAGGTACTATCGCGACAAGGTGGACCTGACTATTCCATCGGGCGCCAAGCCCGGGAAGTACAGGGTCCTTATTTGGGTGTATGGGGCAATCCGGCCGGACAAATTGCAGTTCTTGCCCGACAAACTCACTCCGGGCGGCAAGAGGGAAGCCACCCTCGAACTGGGCTTCTGATCTAGGAGATAGACGCGCGCGGGGGGCATCCGGACTGGTGCGCCGTGCCGGGCGTAGCAGGCCCGGCCCGGGCCGACGCGCTGGCAATCGCCATCAGGAACCAGGGAACCTTGTGCGGAAACATGCTGAAGAACAGCCAGAACACGGCTGTCGCCACCAGCGCTGACTCCACGGCCAGCGCTATCACCTTCTGGTCGCGCTGCGCGCGCGCATGTGCCCGAAAAGCATCCCGCAGCGACAGCGCCGCGATCCCCAGGAATGCCAGCAGCCCGGGAAAGCCCAGTTCCGCCGCGACGTCAAGGTAGGTGTTGTGGGGGTGCAGCCTGCGCGGATTTATCAGCAATATATTGCCTGGCCCAACTCCCAGCAGCGGATGTGTTTGCACCGCCTGGATTGCTGCGTCCCACGCTTCGAACCTCCAGCGGATTGACAGGTCCGAAGAGCCCGTTGAAATGGCGGCTATCCTCCTGACATACTCGGGAGGAACCACGAGCGCGCCTATGACAGCGCCCGCTGTCAGCAGCAGGAATGCCGGCAGGCGCGCCCTGCCCGCGCGCAGCACGAACCACATCGCGCCCGCCGCCGCTGCGATAAACGCCCCGCGCGAGTAACTCAGCACCAGGGCCGCTGCCAGCACCGCCACTGCTGCAGCCCAGGCCCACTTCCTGCGACCGCCAACCACCCCCGCCAGGCACATGGGCAGCACGGCGACGCTGCTGTAGGCGTAGAAGTTAGGATCGCCCATGAGTCCGCCGACGCGCACGGCCTGCAATCCGACCGTTTGCCCGGCGCGTTGCTCGGTGACCCGAACCTGCCGCCATGCGATCAGGGGCGTGCGGGTGACTGCCTGGCTCAGCCCGATGGCCTGCGCTGCCACGACGCCCACAACCAGCGCCATGATCAAGCGCCGCGCCGCGCCAGGCCGCCGCCCCAGGGTGAAGGTGAGAAACCAGAATACCAGGGCGGCCGAGAAGGGCTTCAGGCCCGCTACGAGGTTACCCCGACCGAGAGGGCTCATCGCCGCCGATGCCACCGCCCAGACAACCATCGCCGCCAGCAACCCGAACTGGACGGGCATCTCTTTCAGCCGGGGTACCAGGGGCCTGGAGCCCGGAAAAAGAACTCGCACCAGGAGCAGCCCACCCACCAGTTCGAGCACCGTGAGACGCAGCCCTGGAAGCACCTCGGCAGTCGCCAGGTGATACAGGGGCAGGCCGAAGGCCACCAGGGTGATAGCCCACGCCGGTTTCAGCACCGCCACCAGGCACACGGCGGCTGCGCCTACTGCGGCAAGCCCATACAGGGGACCGGCGGCCGCCAGCAGCCCGCCAGCAACCAGCGCCAGAAGCGCCGCCGCCGCCAGCGCACCCAACCGCTGTGCCGGCGGGGCCTGCAACTGCGCTCCGGTATTCTCTGCGGTGCTCATCAGGTCGAGGCTCAGGTATCCGCGTTCAACGCATGAGCGAGCCGCACGCTCGGCTCACTCTGCGGTCCTTCCCGCAATCGCTACGTCCCCGGTGCCGAGTTCATCTCCAACGGCTTGGGGCCGAAGACTTCAGCCAGCCAGGCGGCGCAGCAGGCGATGAGCGCACTGACAAAGACAACAAAGAGGCCCTGAACGAGTTTGCTGGGGCCCGTCGGGCCGCCAGGCACCCCGGCGGGAGACAAAATGCTCACATCCGGCAAGCGCGCCTCCGCCCCCATCATCATGCTCTGGTGTCTCTCGCGCAGCAGGCGGTAGTTTTCGCGCAGCAGTTCAGCTGTGCTTGAGAGTTCTAGCAGCCTTCTATTGGCTGAGTTCAGGCTGTCGAGTTCGTTCATGTAGCGCGCCTGCAGTTGCCGATTCTCTCGCTCCCGCGCAGCGAGGGCTTCGCCCGTCGCCTGCAGTTCCAGCACCTGCTGCCGCAAGGCCTCGCGCACCGAGTTGATCGTCGTGTCCTGCCCCGTCGTCACCCTCCGTTTCTCCCCCGAAAGCAGCCCTTCTGCGGCATTGATCTGCCCCTCGATCTGCCGCATTTCCGGGCTGCCAGGCGCAAAGTCAACCAGCGCCCTCGCGCGGCCAACTTTCATATCCGCGACGGAGGACCGGAGTTGCTGCAGCAAGGGGTTGATCTCCTCCCTGGTAGATGATACGCGCTCCGCAGGTTCGCGTGCAATCGCCCCCCTGAGGGCGGCGATCTGCATTTGCGCTGCGCGATGCTCCAGCGCCGCCCCGTCGGCTCTCTCTTCCGCTGAGACAGCGGCAGTCATCTTCGAGCGAATCTGGTCATCCGCGCTGAAAAGGCCAGTCCGCCTCTTCTCGGCCAGCAGCGCCCGTTCCGCCTCGTCAACCTTCTCGCGCGCCGCCGCCAGTTCCGCCTGCAGATACGACAACCCCGAGCGCACCAGGTTGCGATTGAACGACCGGGTGTAGCGTATGTGCTGCTGCGCAACCCCGTTGGCGAGCGCAGCCGCCGCCCGCGCGGCCCCCGAGCGGACCGAAATATTGATGATGTCCGTTCCCTCGGGCGTTTCCACCGAAACGGACAGACCCGCGCGATCCAACACAGCGCGATACTTCTGCGACAAGCCCCTCAGGGCGCGCCCCAGCACCGCCGGGCTCCTCATCACTGCGATATGAGTCGCCACCGAACGTGACCGCGTTGCAGCCATCACATCCGCTACCACAGGCACCTCAGCCGGGGTCAGGCCCGTCGGCGCCGAGGGACCGGACACCAGGAGGGTCGCCTCCGCGCGGTACGTGAGTGTGCGCGTCGCCACGATCGCCATCCCGCCAACAAACGCCGCCAGGAAGACAACGAGCATCAGCCCCTTCCTGCGGCCCACCACCCGGCGCACGTCCGCCAGTAGCCGCCTGGCGTCCAGGCCCTCGTCACTTGCTGCATTTGCTTGCATCATCGCTTCGCCGCCACTTACGGCACAAATACAGCATCGCCCCCCCGCAGCGGCTTGTCAAGCGAGGGGTCCTCCTGAACATATGCCTTCTGCACGTCCACCATCTCTTGCGTGCCATTGGCATGATACACCCGAACCTCGGTCAGTTCCACCCCGGCCTGCGGGCCTCCCGCGCCGCGAATAGCCTCCGCAACGCCCGCGCCAGCCCCCAACTGGTAGAACCCCGGCTTCACCACGCGCCCGATAACATAGGCTCCGGTCAGCACCGCCGGGAGCACGGTCAGCACATCGCCAGGCTCTATCGCAACGTTCTCCGGGCCGCCGGGAGAGGCGAGTATCTTGACCAGATCCAGGGTCAACACCTTTCCATCCTGCCTCAGCAGCCGCGCCGAAGCGTGCTGCGGAGCAATCGTCAGGCCTCCCGCTGCTGCCAGCAACTCGGTAACCCGCCACCCTGGCTTGAGATCGAGCACGCCAACGCTTGCCGTGCTCGTCGAAGGCGGCGGCTGCGCTGAGTGTTGCGCGCCCGGAGGCACTTCGACCGTTGATATGTTGACCGAAACGGGAGGCATCGCCACCGCGCCGATCACATACACGCGCCGCATCCGCGGTGCCACGAGCATGACACTCACTTCCGGGTCGGCGACTCGCTTGCGAAGCCCCTCCGCTATCTCCTTCGCCAGTTGCGCGCGCGTCTTGCCTGCCGCCATTATCTCCCCCGCGATCGGCACCACGATCTTGCCGTCAGGCGGTATCACCCCGGAAACATTCAGATCCGGGTGCCGCAGCACCACGATGCTGATGGAATCCTCCGGCCCCAGCACATAGTCCGGCTCGAGAGCGCGGGCCGGCCCATTCAGCAGCACCGCCAACGCCGCCGCGAGAACGAGGCACAGGCAGCATGGTCTCATTTCCGCATCCTCCGGGAGCCCGATTTTCCTGACGCCGCGGCCTTCCACGGCTGCCCTGCTAGTCCACCGAGAAGACCACCTCCAGCGTTCCGTACCGCTTTCCGCCCCTCGCCACCCGTTCCGGAAAATACTCCGCCTGGGGTTCCTGCGCGCAAACATGACGCTCTGCTTTCCATCTTGCCACCTGGCCCGCCGCATCTAGCGTATGCTCGTGCCGCCGGTCAAGGGTTCGGCGCCGGCGCAGAGGATTCCTGCAATGCCCGACTCCCGCCGTGGCGCGGGCCAAAGGCTACCAGGCTATGCCGCAAACTCTTGTAGACATGTCTTGATAAACCACCGGAAAGTCTGCCGGGTACCTCTGGAACTTGGCATGAGCCGACGGCTGGTATGTTAGCGGACTGCCTTCCGCTGGGTGGAACAGACCAAGCCGAGGGCGGCGCGGCGCAGCACCGTTTCGTAGGCCCTGGTGCTCGATTGGCGGCTGCAGAATCCCTCGGCGTAGCGGCGGCCGTTCTCCCCGAGTTCCCGGCCAAGGGATGGCTCGCTCAGCAGCCGATCTATTGCAGAAGCCAGGGCCTGGGGGTCTTCCGGCTCCACCAGCAGGCCGCAGCGCGCCTTCTCGACCAATTGCCATGCAGCCTCGCCCCGGTCGAGCGTCGCCACCAGGGGCCGACCGCTTGCCATTATCGTGTATATCTTCGACGGCAAGGAAGCAACCGATAGGCCGCGCCTCAACGGCACGAGCGAGATGTCGGCTGCCGCCATCACTTCCGCCAAGCGGCTGCGCGGCTGCAGCGGCAGAAACAGCACATTCCGCAGCCCAAGTTCTCTCGCTGTCTCTTCCAGCCGCGGCTTCTGCGTCCCCTCGCCGACCAGCACAAACTTCAACCCCGGCCTGTGCGAAAGAAGCCTGGCCGCCTCGATCACCACGTCAATTGCGTGGCTGTGGCCCATGTTGCCGCTGTACAGCACGACCGACTCGCCATCGGGCGCAACCAGGCGGCGGAACTCATTATCCTTCGGCAGCGGCCTGATGAATGAGATGTCAACCCAGTTCTCGATCGTGGTTATCTTGTCATTGGGCGCTCCCGCCGCGCGCACGTCCCGGCGCATCGCCTCCGCCACCACGATTAGGTGCGACGCCTTGGCGTAAACCCAGCGCTCCATCCACGAGAAGAACCTGATCAGCAGCCTGTTGCGCCACAGGCCCAACCTCACAGGCGCGCTCGGCCACAGGTCCTGCACCACATACACATAAGGAGCCCGCTTCAGAAACGAAACCAGGCTCGCAGCGAACCCAAGCCACAGCGGGGGAGAGGGACACAGGATCACATCGCGCCTTTTCATCAGCGTTCCGAGGATCACCGCCGCCGTGGGGAAAACGACGAAGCCGATCAGTTTATTGGTCCACATGTCCGCTGTCAGCGGAGCGTTGACGCGCAGCACAAGTGCGCCGTGCCGCCTTTCGCGCGAGATGAACCCGCGCCGATACTCCTTCGGCACGAAGCGAAAACTGTGATGAACCTGCCCCGCCAGAACGGTTATCTCGTGCCCCGCAGCCGACAGGTCCTCGCACAACTCCCCCAGCAGAGGCGCGTTCCCCGTCCTCTCCGGCGGAAACTGGAATGTGATCAGCAGAATCCGCATCTCTGCACCTGAAGCATCCACGGAGCGCCCCTGCGACCCGCTCTCGTATCCTTCGGCGGGCGGAGTGCCCAACCTTCCTCTGTAGGGCGGGGGTTCCATCCCCCGCCGCAGGCTCCCCTGCCGCAGGAACCCTTGCCCCGTTGTCGTAATATCCTCCGAGCGTGCGCGCCGTGGCCTCCGCAAGCCAGACTCCTCTGACCGTCCTGCACCTCAGCGGGTCCTTCGCTTTCTACGGTGCTGAGCAGGCAATCCTTGCCCTGGCGCGTCATGCGGACCGATCGCACTGGCGTCCCGTCATAGGCTGTCTGCTCGACCCCCGCGCTCCGGAAAGCCAGATGCTGCAGGCTGCCCGCTCTCTGGGCGTCGAGACGGTCGAGTTCCAACTGCGCAGCCGCTGCGATCCCGCCGGTATTCAGCAAGTTCGCTCATTCCTGATCGAAAAGCGAGCGGCCGTCCTTCACTGCCACGGCTACAAGCCTGACTTATACGGCCTGGTGGCCGCTCGCGGCCTGCCCGTCGCGCGCATCAGCACCGCCCACGGCTGGTCGGGCGAGACGCTTCCCGTCCGCCTTTACGAGGGCCTGGACAAGTGGGTTTTCCTCAGACGATACCATCGAATCATCGCCGTTTCCGGGCCGATTCGCGCGCAACTTGCTCGCCGAGGCCATCGCCGCGACAAGATTGTCGTGATCCCCAATGGCCTCGACCTTTCCCGCTTCCCCTTCAGGCAGGCGCGAACCGCAGGGCCGCTCCCCGTCCCGCCAGGGACAGAAATAATCGGCTCGGTCGGGCGGCTCAGCCCCGAAAAGGGACACGCCCATTTGCTGCTCGCAGCGCACCGCATCCTGCGTGAGAGGCCGCGCGCAGCCTTTGTGCTCGTGGGTGGGGGCGTTCAGGAGCCAGCCCTCCGCAGTCAAGCAGCGGCTCTGGGCATCGCCGACCGAGTGGTATTCGCCGGGTTCAGGTCTGATGTGCCGCAGGTGCTCGCCCAGGCCGATGTTTTCGTTCTCCCCTCGCTCGCCGAGGGGCTTCCAATGGCTCTGCTGGAGGCGATGGCCGTCGGCGTGCCCGTTGTCGCCACGGCGGTGGGCGACGTGCCCAAGGTCGTCAGGCACGGCGACACGGGGCTGCTCCTCCCGCCAGGCCACGCCAATGAACTCGCAGCCGCAATTCTGCGCGTCCTGTCGCAGCCGCAAGAGGCAGCAGGACGCGCACGCGCGGCGCGCATTCTGGTCGAGCAAGAATACTCCGCCTCCACAATGGCCGCCCGCACCCAGAACCTCTACCTCGACGCCCTGCAGTCGCTGTAACCGAGCGCGACCCTGGCCTGACGGTGAAGACTGGGGGCTGTGGCACAGGCACTCCCGCCTCTGTGTTATGTGGCACAGCCGCCCTCTGGGCTACGAAGCCTTGGCGAAGTAGGCCCGGCTGTGCCTTCTTGGTGCCACGGGCGTCCCGCCCGTGGACCTTCACCCCTCACGCCGCCGTCCGCCTCTCCTGTCATTCTGAAGGAAGTGAAGAATCTCATCCTCCTCAGCACAACCCCTTCGCCTGTCATGGCGGCAAGGGCGTCCCGCCCGCGCATATGTGGCACAGCCGCCCCGGCTGTGTGTCGTGTGGCACAGCCACTCCTGGCTGTGCCGTAGGGGCAGCACTGCGTGGCCGCCCTGTCCGTTATTCCGAATCCTGACGCTCCCCTCTCTTGTCATTCCGAGGGACCTGTCCCGCGTAGTCCCGACAACTCGGGACGAAGCGGGAAGCGAAGAATCTCTCTGTTCCCCTCGCACGCAAACCGCCCCCACCCAGCAGGTATCCCTGCCCGGCCGCGGAACAGGAACCTGGGACACTTGATCAAGACGGGAGGGGAAGATGCTCAAGGTACTGTTTGTCGCATTGTTGTTCCTCGTCCTTGCGGTTGCCTGCCTCGTCTCCGCGCCCGCGCACGCCGGCATCACCACGCGCGTCAGCGTCTCGACCGGCGGTGGGCAAGCCAGCGGTTCCTCGGGCGAATCTTTCATGAGCGCAGATGGAAGGTTTGTCGGCTTCAACTCCTATGCCAGCGATCTGGTACCGGGCGACAGCGACGAGACCTTAGACGTCTTTGTTCACGACCGATTCACGTGCGTCACGGAGTGCATCAGCGTCTCGATGGCGGGCAATCCTGGGAACGGATTCTCGTGGGGCGGCTCCATGACCGCCGATGGGAGGTTCGTTGCCTTCAACTGCGACGCAAACAACCTGGTAACAGGCGACACCAATAACTGCGCCGACGTATTCATCCGCGACAGGCTGACGCAAACGACGGAGCGCATATCCGTCTCAGGCAATGGCCAGCAGGCCAACGGAGGGTCCGGAAGGCCCTCCATCAGCAGCGACGGCAGGTTTGTTGCGTTCGAGTCCTACGCCTCAAACCTGGTCGAAGGCGATACGAACAACTGGATGGACGTTTTCGTTCGCGATAGGGACAAAGGAATCACGGAGCGCATTTCTGTCTCAAGCACTGGCGAGCAGGCCGATTGGGACTGCTGGGATGCGTGTATCAGCGGGGACGGAAGGTTCGTCGCCTTCGACTCGCAGGCCTCCACTTTGGTGTCCCAGCAAACAAGCCCAGGCATTGACGTTTTCCTTCGCGACAGACACACGGGCACCACTCACCTAGTGTCCGCGCCAACCGCGGGTCAGCCGGGGACCGGTGGAGGGTGGGTCTCTTCCATTAGCGGGGACGGGAGATTTGTAGCCTTCCGGTCAGCGGCAGCTGACCTGATCCCAGATGACACCAACCAGAGGGCGGACATTTTTGTTCGCGATACTGTCGCCGCCACCACGGAGCGCGTATCCGTCTCGACCACTGGCGAGCAAGGCAACGAGGACTCATACGACCCCTGCATAAGTGCTAATGGAAGGTTCGTTGCTTTCTGGTCGTTCGCCGGCAATCTCGTCGCACCAGACACCAATGCCGCGGCAGACGTCTTCATTCACGACCGCGTGACTGGGGTTACGGAGCGCGTCAGCGTCAGCAGCTCAGGCCAACAAGCAAACCAGCCTCCCAATTATGGCTTCTTCCAACCTTCCATTAGTGCCGACGGAAGGTTGGTTGCCTTCGAGTCTCTAGCAAACAACCTCGTGTCGGGAGACACTAACCTGCAGTGCGATCTCTTCGTTCGGGACCGCTGGCCGGAGGATCAGGCGCCGGAGACCGCCTGTACTTACGGCCCATGTGGCTTTGTGATCTCAACGGATACCGCGACGATATGTTGGATCGGAACCGATAATGAGACTCTGGCGCAAGGGCTGGTTTACTCGTGGCGCCTGGATTCGGGTTCCTGGTCTTTGTTCTCCCGCGACACGTGCGCAAATCTGGCAGGCCTGTCCCAGGGCCCGCACAGTTTTCAGGTGAAGGCTAAAGATGTTTGCGAAAATGTGGACCCCACGCCCGCTCAGTGCCAGTTCACCGTTGACCTTTCAGCGCCGCAAGTCTCGCTCAACTCCCCTACCCACGGCACCACGGTCAAAGGCCTCGTGAACATCACCGCGACTGCCTCGGACGCCAGCGGGATTCAGAAGGTCGAGTTCTACGGAGCGGACCAACTGATCAATACTGACGTAACCGCTACCTATTCCTACTCATGGGATACCACCCAGCCCTCGGTTCCCGAGGGGCCCATCGAGATATGCGCCAAGGCATACGCCAACGGCGGCAAGGTCGCATGGAATTGCATCCTGGTCACGATTGAGAACACCACCTTCGATGACGTTCCCAAGACATTATCCCAATGGCCTTACATCGAGGCCCTCGTGCGCGAGGGAATCACCTCCGGCTGCCAACTGAACCCGCCTCTCTATTGTCCCACCCGCAGCGTAACCCGGGCGCAAATGGCCAAGTTCCTCTGCATCGCGGCAGGCAAGCAGCCGCTCGCTAGCGCTACGCCCACCTTTGCCGATGTCCCGAAAACCCATTGGGCTTACGGCTACATCGAGCGCCTGGCGGATGCCGCATCATGGCCCGGAGGCGCTCCCACCGGCGGCTGCCGCGTCGTCGGGACAAGCAAATACTTCTGCCCCAACGATGTGGTTACGCGCGAGCAGATGGCGAAGTTCCTCTGCCTCGCTGCAAGCGAGTTGCAGATGCCGTCCTGTTCGGCGACGTTTGACGATGTGCTTTCCAGCAACACATTCTGCCGGTTCATCGAGCGCCTGACCGACGCTCCCTCCTGGCCCGGCGGCGTTGCAGTCACCAGCGGCTGCGCCTGCCCCTCCGCCTACCCGCCCGGCTCCAAATGCTACTGCCCGAAGTCGCCCGTCACTCGCGGCCAAATGTCCGTCTTCCTCGTGAGGGCATTCGGGATACCAATGTAGGGCGGGGGTTCCATCCCCCGCCGAAAACGCACGCGGCGGGGCACGGAGGCCCCGCCCTACAGGAAGGCATGCCAGCCCTGCAGTGACCAGCACAGCCGAAGGCCCTTCGGCTCAGGGCAAACGAGCCCCTGCCCCACGGCTTTCTGATGTCCAGCAACGGGGAGCATAGGCGAACTACATATGTCAAGGCCCTAGGTAAAGCGCCTGCAAGCGAGCACGGCGTGCGCCCTGCGACCTATCTGTTCACCCGGTAAACCCTCGCGCTCGCATCGCGGTAGATGGGCGTAAACGGCCAGGAAAGCCCGCGAAACTTTGCGTCCTCGGCAGGCGTGTACTTCGTGGTCACGACGTAGCCCACGCGGTAATGTCGCAGCAGCGCGAGCGTCTCGTCGGGCGGTACCTCCGGGTCCCCGATCATGGCGTGGTCGCGCTGGCGCGCGCGCAGGTCAACGCGCGGGTTCGCATTCTCGTCGTAATACACTGTGAACTGATGCGCGAAAGCGGGGGTGATTTCCGCAGCGTACGGGTCGCTGCTGTACACGACCCTCGTGAATGGCGGCGCACCTTTAGCGATGCGCTGCAGGAAAAGAGGCTCCCCCGTGGCACGGTCTCGCGGGAAACGTTTCAGCGAGTTGATCTTCGTCCGGCACCGGCACGGCCAGGGCTCCGGCCCCAGAGGAGCCAGCGCGCGCACAGCCACGATTCCCCCGGCCAGTGCAACCATCAGGACATTTGCGCTGGTTTTCCGTGGCAAGAGCCGCAGCCCCGCGATGCGCCTGCCGAAAATGGCCCGCGCTATCACAACCGCGACTATCGCGATTCCGGCTGCCATCGGCCCCGCCAGAGACGGCCGGGGAAGCAAGCGCCAGAACCGCATCAACCCCTCCAACCAATCGAGCAGAGGAATCGCCGCGACCAATAGCATAACCCCGATCGCTGCTGCGCAGGCCCTCATTCTCGCGCTGCGTGAGCCTCCCGCCCACTCCAGCAGCCGGGCCAGTGCAACCGGCACCGCGACAATCGAAACCATCGAGAAGAACCCCACCGGCACGATTGCGTACAGCCGGCGCAGCAGAGAGGGAGTAGTTACCTGCCACAGCGCGCTAGCCACTGGCGGGTTCAGGTTGAGAAGGGGCACAAACACAACCGAGGCCGCAACAACTAGCGCCGATGGCGATTCAGCGCCGCTCAACAGCACGGCCGCAGCAGCAATCGCCCCTCCGATCATGACCCCGGTGAACATGTGCTTCGGAGCCACGACGAACCACCGCCCGCCCTCGAGGAAGCGGACCTCCTGCAATCCCACGAACCCCGCTGGCAAGTGCCCGGGATGAGCCAGAACCACGAGCACGGCGCTGGGCAGGATGGCAGCGCAGCAAACGGCAAAGAAGCTCAGCGCTTCACGAGCGCCGACTCTGGCCGCTGCACAAACACACACCAGCGCTCCAAGAAACAGCGGCACCCAGACCAGCGCCATCACATGCCACTGCGCAGCCCCGAAGGCGATCAATGCCGCCAATAGCAGCAATGGCCCCCTCGGCTGCCGCAGGTAAGCAGCAGCAAGCGCCGCCAAGCACGGCAGCATGAGGCGCACGCACATGGAGTTGGGGTAGGGGTAGGCAGCGATGTATTTGGGGTCTGCATCCCGCCATAACAGGCAGAAAAAGGGAGCGCTGAAAGGCTTGCAGGCGAACGCCGTTCCGGCCCACAGCAGCAGGACGGCCAAGGCCAGGGGGCGATGCGAGAATGCCTGTTTCGTGAACAAGTAGATCGGCGGCAAAAGCAGTATCGGCACCAACCGGCTCAGCGCTGCCCAGACCTTCAGCAGCGGCAGGCCGGCGAATCCCACCAGCATTCCCAGGCCGAACAGGCTGGCGGAGAATGGATAGCGCGAATCCGTTCCAGCGCCCTGAAAAAAGGCGCAATCAGCCGAAATGCGCTCGCCACAGGCCATTTTCGCCATGTAACCCAGGTGGAAATACCCGTCAATCCCCTCTCTCAGGTCAGGCCCCGCCGCTCTCCCGGCGGGCCAGAAGACGATGGCAAAGACGACGATCAGGCCCAGAGCAGCCTTGTCCAGGCTGATTCGCCAACAACCAGCCTCCGTCTTTCCGCTGGCAGCCTCGCTGCGGAGCCTGACTAGCCGCACCAGCCCGGCTGCGCTCAGCGCCAGGCAGACCGCAGTGTGGCAGTAGAGCATCGTCCCCATCGTCGGGTGCAGCGCGTATGCCGCGAACGCTTCGATCGCAATCACGCCCGCGCTCGCAGGAAGGCCCAGGGCCAGGAAGTCCACGATCGCCAGATCTGCCCTGCGCAGGATTGCCACTATGGCCGCCAGGCCGGGCCAGAAAAGCACCACGTGCAGCGTCGCAACCAGCCTCACGGCATCCGGCAACCGCACTGTCAGCAGGGCACCTGCAGCAAGCGTACTTGCTCCTGCAACGATCGCCCACCACAACACCGGCCATCCTGACCCGCCCGGCGGCAGACCGCATAGCCCGTCGTCGGTGTATTGGCGCTGTGCCGTTCTCGACATCCGCTCAGGCTCGTGTCTGCTGCAGTTCATCGGCGCAGGGCGCAGGCTCCGTCTTCGCATGCGGCCTGTCCATCACCAGCACGGTCGCCCAACTGAGCAGCCCCAGCGGTGGAACCATGCGGAGAAGCCATGAATCCAGGCGCTGCAATAGGGCAAAAACAGGCGCGTAACGGCGCCACTGGTCGAGGATCATCTTCCAGGGGCGATCCGTCTTCAGCCGGAACCGCCCGGTGAGGGCCATCCACACATGTATCAGCAAAGACAGCAACTGCACCTCCCGGTGCTGAAAGCGCGGGAAAACGGATGCGATCGTGCGCAGATCGCGCGGCATCAGCGGCCGCTCGCCGCTGGTGCGCACATCGCGCGAAAGCAACCGGTAGATGTTCACCACCGGGTTCACTCCCAGCGGCTCCACCAGCACCGCCCGCCCTCCGGGGCGCAGCACGCGGCGCACCTCCTGCAAAGCCAGGCGCAAGTCTGCATGGTGAAGGATGCCGTAGCCGTAAACCAGGTCGAAACTATCGCTGCGCAGCGGCAAGAACTCGGCCGCTGCGCGACATGGCTGGAACCGACCCCCGATCCGGCAGCGATCGGCCACCGATCTTGCTCGGCAGAGCATCATCTGCGATATGTCAACCCCGACCACCCACGCGCCACGCAGCGCGAAGAACACGGATGCGGCTCCGAAACCGCAGCCCAGGTCGAGCACCCGTTGGCCGCCCAGATCCCCAAGCATCAGCAGGGCGCAGCGATTCTCCGGGTCGGTAACGCCTGCGAAGGTGTGCAGGACGGCGATTTCCTCCACGCGCACGCTTGCCGCCCAGCGGTCGTGGAAGTCCTGCTCCTCGCGCCATCGGCGCGCGCGCCGGCGCTCACTCTCGCTTCGCATCGGACTCCGGAGGCCGCTCTTGCGTCAGCAACTGCGACAACCGCTCCACTTCGTGCCGCAGGATCGCCAGTTCCTGCGTCAGGATCAGGGTTCGGCGCTCGAGGGCCGAACTCTCGGCGCTGCCCTTGATCGCCATCATCAACAGCAGCAATAACCCCATCATGGCGAGCACAGAGGCGGGGTAGATAGCGCCCACCAGGCGGGCAGCGGCCAGCACCAGCGGCTGGAAGGCGACCATGGCGAACGCAACTGCCAGAACCATCAGCCACCACAGGCAGTATTTCTCCGACATCCGCCCGCGAACCGCCAGGTGCACCACCCACAACCCGGTCAGAACGCACACCACGGCCAGGACGATTTGACCCTTGATGCTCATGTTCCCTCCCTCCGCTCCCTTCGAGGCTGGGCGCGCACGAGAAGCAATCGCAGCATGGCGACGGCAAGCGCCAGCATCATGCGCGCCGGGTATCCGAACGCGCTCCAGAACGAATGCATGGAAACGCCGCTCGCCCGCGCGCGCACCGTGATCGGAACCTCGGCGACGCGAAACCCCCGGCGGTGAAGCATCACCAGAACCTGCGCGTCGGGGAAGTCCGCGGGATAATCCTCACAGAGAAACTCCAGGGCGCGGCGGTTGAGCGCCTGAAACCCCGATGTCGTGTCGCGCACGCGGGCTCCCGCCAGCCACGAGGCCAGGCGCGAAAAGAGCGCCATGCCCGCCCGCCGGGCCAGGCCGGGCCGGTATTCCAGCGGCCGCAGGAACCGGCACCCGATCACCACGTCGGCCTGGCCGCTCAGGATGGGCTCGATGATGGTGGGGAGGTCAGCAGGATCATGCTGTCCGTCGGCGTCCATCATCGTTACGAGGTGGTAGCCCTGGCGCGCAGCGTAGCGCAGCCCGGTGCCGATGGCTGCTCCATATCCCAGATTGCAGGGATGTCTCAACGTGATCGCACCCTTAGCGCGCGCTATCCGCGCCGTCTCGTCCTGCGATCCATCGTCCACAACCACCACATCGAAGCCACCGGCCAATGTCGGCACAACGGCCTTCAGTTGTTCGAGCAAGCCGGGCAGGTTGTCGGCCTCGTTGAGCGCGGGGATGATGACCGCTCCTCGAACCTTCTGTTCTTGCTCGCAGCCGGCGCTCAATAGAGTGCCCTCCCCTGGTTGCATCGGCGTCGCACGAAACGGCGGCCGTTCATGTCGCGCTGACACATTCTTCGGTGTCTTCAGTCCGGCCCCCTGCCCCTTCCTGCCCTACCAGGAATAGCGTGTGGAGCAGGCGAAGACATCAGGGGAGCCATGGCAGCGCGCAGACGCAAGAAGAGGAGAGCGGGGGCCGAGGCCCTGGCGGCGGCCCCAAGGGCAGGGGAGGGGCGTCTCGCGCTTGCAGACCGCGCGCTGGATGCTGTCCTGGCGCTTTCAGTGCTCATCGTCCCATTGGTAATCCATCCGGGCCTGTTCAACACGATTATCGCCAAGGACATGGCATTTGGGGCGTTCGTGTTGTTGATGGGGGCGCTCCTCGTTGTCAAGGTTGTCACGAAGCAGCCGGTATCCTGGCCCAGGGCGCACCTGAACATGGCGATCTGGGCGATGATACTGGCTGCCGTCCTTTCGGCGGCCTTCGCGCAGTATCGCTACGCGGCCGCGGGAGCATTGGGGGGGCTGATTGCTGGAGCGATTTTCTACCTGGTGGTCATCATGCGCGTGAAGGCGCAAGCGCAGGCGCGCATGATACTGGCGGCAGCGGCTGTCGGGGCTTCAGTTGCTTCTGTGCAAGGCATCCTGCAGTACTTCGGGATAGACCTCGTGATGGGGCCCGGCAAGGGCGAACGCATACCGGGGCTCTACGGGAACGCCACCTTTTTTGCAAGTTACCTGGTGCTGCTTCTGCCGGTGATGGTGAACATGTTCGTTTTCCCGCCTGTGGAGCGAAAGCGAGCAGCCTGGCGCTTGCTCTTCGGAGCGGCGTCAGTGCTGATGGCCATGGCGCTGGTGCTGACGAAGACTGTAGCCGCGCTTCTGGGCTTCGCATTTGCCATCGGCATCAATGGGATGGTTCTCGCGTATGCTCACTGGAGCGGAGGCGGGCGCAGAGGCAGGGCCGCCGTCATCGCAGCCGGGTGCGCGATCGCCGTGTGGGCTGCGGGCTACGCTGCGGCCCCCGCTGCGATGCGGGAGCGTGTTCTGGGCATCGTCCAGCCGAGCGACCTGTCGGATGTGAGGCGGCTGATGGTGTGGCATGGAGCGGCGCGGATGTTCGCGGACAGGCCGCTGCTTGGGGGCGGGCCGGGATCATTCCAGATCCTCAGCAGAGGACGCTACGTGCCGTATATTGTGGCGGGCAAGAAACTCGAGGCGGCGGGAGCGGTGCACAGCCACAACGCGATGCTGGAGGCGCTGGCGGAGACGGGGGTTGTGGGCGGGGCTGCGCTGATCTGGCTGATCGTTGCCTACTTCGTGGCTGCTGTGGGCGTGTTCAAGAGCAAGGCAGAACCATTCTGGAAGCACCTGGCAGCGGGCCTGTCTGCGGGTGTGCTGGCGTTTCTGGTGCAGAACATCTTCGCCGTCACGTTCTTTGTCGCGTCTTGCCAGATGTTCTTCTGGCTGGCGGTCGGCTTGACGGTCTGCGCGCTGTCGTCAGTGCGACGTGACGCGGTGCGCACGGCAATGCTTCGCCTGGCATGGCTGCGGGCGGGGCTGGCGTGCGCGTATGCTGCAGCGCTGGTCGCAATATGCTGGTGGATGGGCCGCGTTCTGGTTGCAGATCGTTATCTCGGCGCCGGGTTCCTCCTTGCCCAGCAGCGCGCATTTGCCGACTCCGCGCTGCCGCTGAGGAAAGCCGTGGGAATCAACCCGTATGCGCAGCGCGCGTGGTACCAGTTGGCAGTCGCGGAAGTGAACCTCAGGCACCTTGCTTCAGGGCTGAACGACCTGGAGCGGGCGGCGGCGCTCTCGCCGGACTACATGCGCACACAGTATAATCTCGGGGTACTTTATCAGGGAGTGGGCCAACTGGAAAAGGCCCAGCGCGCCTTCGAGCGGGCGGCCTCTTACGAGCCCAGCGTAGAGACCAACATCTTGCTGGCGGACGTCTATCTTGCCAGCCGGAAGCCCGATCTGGCGATTGCCAGGGCGCGCGAGGCGGAGCGCATTGATCCTTACAATGCGTGGAATCAGCGCGAGATCGCGAAGATCATGTTGAAAGTGGGCGACCTTGGCGCTGCCCGCCTGCATGTTGAGCGAGCAGAGGAACTCGAGCCCGGCAACCGCGACACGGCTGCTTTGAGAGCGGCCATAGCAGCGGCCTCGGCGGCGGGGCACCACTAGCCCACACCAATAAGCGGGGCCTTTCGAGAACGTCATTGTGAATGCGCAAGTCGGCGGATGAGGAATCTCACAATAGATGGGATTCTTGGCGGAGTCGGCTCTGGGCATAGTGAGATTCTTCGTCCGTCCGTCAGCCGACGGACGGACTCAGAATGACAGACGGGGAAGCGCTGATAATGACAGATGGGGAGGGGCTCAGAATGGCATTGGAGGGGTGTCTGGGTTGGGGCTTTCTGGGGCGCTGACCGTTCGGCGCACCTTCCATTGCCACAGATACCAGCCCAAGAGGCCGCCGATGACGGCGGACAGGCCCCTGTAGTCTGCCATCGAGGCGAATGTGGCCACAGCGTCAAGAATCCCTTCTGACCGCGCGTATTGTACGAAACGGACGGGTGCCATCAGTTTGCCAGTCAGAGGCGCGAAGGGCGCGAGGCTCGACCGCCTGGTGACCGATTGATACAATGGGAGCAGCCCGAGCGCAGCACCCCAGCCCAGCCCCCAGCGTCGCATGGCCCACCCGACCCACGCCCCCGCGGCCAAATAAGGCGAGCTCTGTATTGCCACGTAGGCATACCGCGGCAGCCCGGAAGGCAAGTATGGGTGGCCTGCGGCAAGTGCCAGAAGCGTCTCGATGTTCCAGAAAGCGCCGATGGCGGACATCGCGACACAGACTGTTACGATGCCAGCAGACCAGCGCCGCAGGCGAGTCTTGGCGAGCGTTCCGCCAGCAGCAGCACATGCGAGCGCGCACAAGACGAGCGGGACGCGATACGCGGATATGTAGAATCGCCAAGTGACGAAGATGTTGGAATGCCCTCTGAGACGGATGGCCTCCGCACGGGGATAGTAGAACTGGAGCCAGAGGAGTTCAATCGCGATCCCGATACACAGCCCGACAGGCCCCCAGAGCCATTCGCGCCTTCGTGCCACGAGAGCGCCCGCCAGTCCCAAGGTCATACTGCCGAGCACGACACCTGCGATCATCAGGGGGCTGATTCTCAGCATCACTGCTAGAACATCCGAGGGGACACCCTCCCATTCGGGCTTATGACTGGTAGGCGCAAAGACGGTTCGCAAGAGCATGGCCTTGCCTATGCCGGCCTGGGTCATGGCGACAACGAGAACGATTGCGAGGGCGGAGTGGCGCCAGTCGGGGGGTTGTTCGAGGAGGAAGGATTGCAGGCGGGGCGGGCTGGTATCGCGGCCTGCGAAGCGATAGAGGAAGCGCTTGACGCGGGGGATGGTGATTCCCTGCCGCTTCGGAAGCGGAGGCAGGACATCAACGAGAGTTTCGCCGCAGGTGGGGCAGACCTGGACCCGTTCGCGGTATTCCGACCGGCATTTCGGGCAGAATGCCATCGGCCCCCTCTGTCGTTGCGCTCCCTGGTGGATTCTTCGCCGCCTGTGGCGCAAGACCTGCTGGTGGCCGGCACAACGACGCGACAAAGGCGAGGGCTGCGTGCACCAAGGTGAGATTCTTCACCCGTCCGTCGGCTGACGGACGGATTCAGAATGACCGACTCGGGAGGGGGCGCGTGGCCTTGCTTCGGTAGTTTACTGCCGAAGCATTCTGTGGTTGCTTCGGCTGCAAGCAACCGAAGCAACGAAATCCCTCCGCCGACTGGCGGGCTCCCGCTTTCAAAGCGGCGGCGCGCCGCCGCACTCCAAAAGGAACGACCTACGCCGATACTCAACCAGAATTACGCAAGAACGCGCTAGGGGCCTGGTTTGCGGGCGATGGGGGCGCCCGCCGCTTGCTGAGCGCGGTACCATTGGATCATCTCGGTCAGCCCCTGCTCGAGCGAAATCTGCGGCACGAACCCGCCCGTAACCTTGCGCAATTTCGTGGTATCGGCGGCGCGCCGGGGGTATCCCTCCGGCCTGCTGGGGTCGTAGAAGACGTTGGGCTTTGTGCCCGTGAGTTGGATTATGCGCTGCAGGAGGTCCCTGATGCTGACCTCGTCGTCGTGGCCGATGTTCACCGGGTCGGCGGCGGGGTACATCTCGGTAACCAGTTGAATTCCCTTGGCGAAATCCTTCGCGTGCACGAAAACGCGGCTCTGATTGCCGCTGCCCCACACTGTCACGGGGTCGTCTCCGTCGAGCACCTTTTTTATCAGCGCGGGGATGACGTGGCTGGTCGCCTCGTCGTAATAGTCGCGCGGGCCGTAGGCGTTGAATGGGCGCACGATGGCGATCTCCATGCCGTACTCGCGCGCGTAATACTGGGCCTGCCTTTCGGCCATGCGCTTGGCCCAGCCGTAGCCCTCGTTGGTGGGTTCGGGGGTGCCGCGGTCGCCCTCCGATTCCGGCGTGGGGACCTTGGAATCGTGGGGGTAGATGCACGCCGTGCTGACTGCGCAGTAGCGCTTGACCCCGGCCTTGCGCGCGGCTTCGAGGGTGTTCGCGCAGATCAGCATGTTGGCGGTGAACATGTCGCCGTGGTGATGTATGTTGTATTGGATCCCGGTAACCTTGGCGGCCATGTTTATCACGACGTCCATCCCGGCGGTTACCATGTCAGATACCGTGGGGTCTCGCAGGTCTCCCTGGACGAACTTGATGTGAGGGCGGACGGCCTCCAGATTTTCGAGCCGGCCGCGCTCCAGGTTGTCAACCACAGTTACATCGGCGCCGTCCTCGACCAGATACTCAACCAGGTGCGACCCCAGGAAACCCGCGCCTCCGGTAACGAGGACCCTCTTCTTCCAGTAGCCGGACATGGCTTGCCTCCTGCGAGTTCTGGAGCATTGGATTCGCTGCGCAGCGGCGATCCCCTGCCCATCGCATTTGTTGTGTAACTCTCAAGATGGGTCGAAATTGTAACTCCAAAATGAGACAGGTTCGACCTGCTCTTGAGAGGAGGAGAAATGCGAAATCGAAGACAGGAAGCGACCGCCTTGGCACGCTATCACAT